>Ga0105243_10003488_pt1 | contig 12704 bp, 7 predicted proteins | sample KBSM34metaG_FD_81525 | JGI IMG/M metagenome (GOLD analysis project Ga0105243, IMG submission 81525) | Miscanthus rhizosphere microbial communities from Kellogg Biological Station, Michigan, USA - KBS M3-4 metaG | ecosystem: Host-associated > Plants > Roots > Rhizosphere > Soil | place: Michigan...
AGTTTCTGACGATGAATCCGAGGGCGACACAATCTACGCGATCGATCGTGTTAGTGAAGAGTTGCTTGTCGAATTGTTTGAACAGGAACTGGCAAGCACGGCACCTTTGGTTCTGATTGCTGAAGGGATTGAGAACGGCCGGTTGGTCTTGCCGCGAGGTGCAACCGAAAGCGACGCCGTCTGGCGCGTCATTGTCGATCCGATCGATGGCACTCGCGAAGTGATGTATCAGAAGCGGAGTGCCTGGGTGCTCACGGGAGTCGCGCCTAATCATGGTGAGGAGACAAACCTGCAAGACATCGAGCTTGCAGTGCAAACAGAAATACCGTTGCTGAAGCAGCATCTTTGCGACACACTCTGGGCCATTCGCGGTAATGGTGTAGGCGGCGAACGATTTGATCGTCTAACAGGAGAACGAAAGCCACTCGCGCCGCGTCCTTCGCGCGCGACGACGATCCGGCACGGGTTCGCGATGGTCGCGCGTTTCTTTCCGGGTGCGCGGGATGAGCTTGCGGCGATTGATGAAGAGATCGTGCAAGGCGCGCTTGGAGCCGTCGAACGGGGAAAAGCGCATTGTTTCGAGGATCAATACCTGTCTTCGGGCGGGCAACTGTACGAGTTGATGATGGGTCACGATCGTTTTGTCGCCGACCTGCGTCCACTTATTGAGTCAGTGTTGAATCGTCGTGGACTCGTGCTGGGCATCTGTTGTCACCCATACGACGTGTGTACGGAGTTAATCGCGCGCGAGGCTGGCGTTATCGTTACAGATGAACACGGAGATCTGCTGCGGGCGCCGCTCAGAGTCGAGCCTGACGTTACGTGGATTGGTTATGCGAATGAAGCAATTCGCCGTGAGATCGAGCCCTGGTTGCGAGAAGCATTGAAGAAACGTGGCGTCGCTATTGATTGAGACAGTTTTAGACAGGATTCACAAAATTTTCAGGATAAACAAGATAAATCATGTAAATCCTGCAAATCTTGTAAATCCTGTCTAACTTAATTCGGACACGAGAGTGACAAATGGATATCAAATCGTCAGCGGTAACCAGCATGGCCTGCATGACGTGGCGGAATTTATCGAGACCCTGAATGAGCGGGGTGCGTTCTTTGAAACTCGATCGGAACTAACGATCGCGCGCGCGCCGGGACGGCTGGATGTGATGGGAGGTATCGCCGACTACTCGGGATCGCTCGTACTAGAGTTGCCCATTTCGGAAGCGACCTTTGTCGCGCTGCAAAAAGATGACGCGCGGCAACTCAGGTTTGTCAGCCTCGTGGATAACAAAACACTGGAATTCGAGATGCCGTTGTCGGACCTCGAGCGTGACGGTGAGCCGATTGGATACGCTGAAGCTCAGCAACAATTCAAGCAGCACTGGTCTGCTTATGTGGCAGGCGTGTTCCTCGTACTGAGTCGCGAACTCGGCGTGCATTTCGATCGTGGAGCACGTCTACTCATCTCGTCGCGTGTGCCTGAGGGCAAAGGCGTCAGCTCGTCGGCGGCGATCGAGGTTGCGACGATGACTGCGGTAGCGGCGGCGTTTGATATCAAGATTGGTCCCAGAGAGCTCGCGCTCCTTTGCCAACAGGTTGAGAACCTCGTTGTGGGCGCGCCCTGCGGTGTGATGGACCAGATGACTGCGGCGTGTGGAGAAGCGAATCACCTGCTGTCGCTAATCTGCCAACCGGCGGAGTTACAAGGTTCGATCAAGTTGCCGGAAGATTTGGCGGTGTGGGGACTCGATTCCGGCGTGCGCCACTCGATCGGCGCGGGCGATTACGGATCGGTGCGAGCAGGCACATTCATGGGTTACCGCATCATCGCCGAGCTTGCCGGTTTCACGGCGACGCAGAGCGGCGCCCAGGTTGTGATTGATGATCCTCGCTGGGGTGGTTATCTCGCAAACCTAACGCCGTCTGAGTATGAAGAAAGGTTTGCGGCGCATCTGCCGGAGAGTTTAGGTGGCGATGAATTCATCGTGCATTACGGAGGAACTACCGATCGAGTGACCACCGTCGATCGCGAGCGCAGGTACGCGATTCGAGCGCCAACGGAACACGCGATTTACGAGAGTTCAAGAGTGAAGAAGTTTGCTGAGTTGTTGGACAAGCAGGCGGTCCGAACGAGTTTGGGAGACAAGATGGCAATGGGCGAGTTGATGTACGCGTCCCATGATAGTTACTCGGCATGTGGGCTGGGCTCGCATGGCACTGACTTGCTCGTCGGACTGGTTCGATCGTATGGAGCCGACCAGGGACTCTTCGGAGCAAAAATCACGGGAGGCGGTAGCGGCGGCACCGTTGCGGTTCTTGGCAACAGTGATGCTGAACCAGCGGTGCTCGATCTGGCTCATCGCTACGCGGCAATGATGGGCCACGAGCCGTACATCTTCCGCGGCTCTTCGCCAGGCAGCGCGGCGTTTGGAAATCTGGTAATTCGAAGAAACTGATAGGTCCTATGACAATCCTAATTACAGGCGGGGCGGGTTACATCGGCAGTGTTACGACAGAGTTGCTGCGCGCACGTGGCGAGCAGGTTGTTGTTCTCGACAACCTCTCGCGCGGCTATCGCGACGCGGTTGCACCTGAAATTCCGTTCTATGAAGGCAACGTTGGCGATCGTGAATTGGTTACTGGCATCGCCCGTGAGCACGACATCGATGCGTGCATTCACTTCGCTGCGTTTGCGTATGTCGGCGAGTCAGTCAGCGAGCCGGCTCTCTATTACGAAAACAACGTCGCACAGGGTATCAATCTGCTGGGTGCGCTCGTGAAAGCAGGTGTGCGCCAGTTCGTGTTCTCTTCAACGTGCGCCACATACGGCGAGCCCCAGCAGATTCCGATCGACGAAACACACCAGCAATTGCCGACCAATCCCTATGGCTGGTCCAAGCTCTTCGTCGAGCGCATCCTCGCCGACTATGATCGCGCTTACGATCTGAAGTTCGTTGCGCTGCGTTACTTCAACGCGTCCGGTGCGAGTCCGGATCGAGGCGAACGCCATGAACCTGAAACTCACCTGATCCCGCTCGTGTTGGAGACAGCACAGAAAAAGCTCGATCACGTCACTGTTTTCGGAGACGACTATCCGACACACGATGGCACGTGTGTGCGCGATTACATCCACGTCAGCGATCTCGCTGATGCGCACGCACTCGCGCTCGGCTATTTGCGCAACGGCGGTTCGTCAACCGCAATCAATCTCGGCAACGGCGCAGGCTACTCCGTGCTCGAAGTTATTCACGCAGCGCGGGACATAACACAACAAGATATTCCGATAGAGATTGAAGGTCGACGCGCGGGCGATCCTTCGCACCTCGTCGCCGATTCTTCAAAAGCTCGATCAGTTCTCGGCTGGCGACCGCAGCATGCGGATCTGTCGACAATAATCAGTTCCGCCTGGGAATGGCACACAAAGAAAGGTTTTTGAAATCTGGTTCATCCTGAAAATCGTGTAATCCTGTGAAAAACTTAGACAGGATTTCAGGATTAACAAGATTTACGTGGTGAAGGTAATGAGACGAAATCTGGCTGCCGCGATCTATCTCCTGCTGCTGATCGTGCCGGCGATAAACGCGCAAACTCCAGTCGGCGATCGCATCCAGCGCGAGGCGGAAGAGTTTCGTTTGGAGGACGTTCGCCTGCTCGATGGGCCATTCAAGCATGCCATGATGCGCGATGCGGAGTTCCTGCTGCGCCTCGATCCTGATCGATTGTTGAGTGGCTTCAGAAAGGAAGCAGGTCTCAAACCAAAAGCCGAAGCATATGGCGGTTGGGAGTCGATGAATATCGCCGGGCATTCACTCGGCCATTACCTTTCTGCCTGCGCGCTCATGTTTGCGGCCACCAGTGATGTGCGCTTTCGCGAACGAGTGGACTACATCATTGCCGAGCTCGACGAATGCCAACGCGCGAACGGCAACGGTTACGTCGCGGCGATTCCAAATGGCAAGAAGATCTTTCAGGAAGTCTCTGCCGGGGACATCCGCGTGAAACCCTTCGATCTCAACGGAGGCTGGGTGCCGTGGTACAACCTGCACAAACTCTTCGCGGGACTGCTGGACGCTCACCGCTATCTTCAGAACACGAAAGCGCTCGCCATTGCAGTCAAACTAGCCGACTGGGCCAACAACACGCTCGCGAACCTGAGCGAAGAACAGTTTCAGCGCATGCTCAGTTGTGAACATGGCGGCATGAATGAAGTACTCGCTGAGCTCTACGCTCGCACGGGCAATGAAAAATACCTGCAACTTTCTCGTCGTTTCCATCACAAGGCAGTGCTCGAGCCGCTGGCGAGCCGTGAAGATCGTTTGCAGGGACTGCACGCGAACACGCAGATTCCTAAACTGATCGGACTTGCACGCCGTTACGAATTAACCCTTGATGCAAACGATAAGACTGCGGCTGAATTTTTCTGGCAGCGAGTGGTCCATCATCACTCATATGTTAACGGCGGCAACAGTGATGGCGAGCACTTCGGTCCACCCGACAAACTCAATAATCGACTCAGTCAGAACACGTCGGAAACGTGTAACACCTACAACATGCTCAAGCTAACGCGTCATCTTTTCGAGTGGCACGCGTCGGCTGAGTATGCCGATTACTACGAGCGAGCGCTTTATAACCACATTCTCGCCTCCCAAGATCCGGATGACGGCATGGTCTGTTATTACGTGCCGATGAAAGCTGGTTCGAAGAAGATCTATTCGAAGCCGTTTGATAGTTTCTGGTGTTGTGTCGGCACGGGCATGGAAAACCATGCGAAGTACGGCGAAGCAATCTACTTTCACAACCAGGACAGTCTTTGGGTCAATCTCTTCATTCCCTCGGAGCTTAAATGGCGCGCGAAACGGTTGTCGCTACGGCAGGAAACTAGTTATCCCGAAAGTGACAAAGTAAATTTCACGGTTAGAGCGCAAAGGCCAACCAACTTTTCCCTGCGTCTACGCTATCCGGGTTGGGCCACCGGCGGCGTCAGCATCGCAATCAACGGGCGACCCGAGACAGTGACTGCCAAACCGGGGAGCTTTATCGAGATCAAGAGAACATGGAAGACCGGTGATCGGATTCAGTTAACAATTCCAATGTCACTCAGGCTGGAAACGATGCCTGACAACCCTCATCGCGTGGCAGTTCTTTATGGTCCAACCGTGCTCGCGGGAGATCTCGGCGCTGAAGACGAAACGACCAGCGTCAGTCTTGAGCCGGCTTTGCTGACTGACGACCGCCAACCGTCTGAATGGCTCAAACCGGTCGCAAACGAAGCACTGACGTTTCGCACAACAGGCGCGGGAAAACCCGTCGACGTAACGCTCTATCCGTTCTACCGGATGCATCACAAGCGTTATGCGGTCTATTGGGATGTGGTGAACAAATAGCAGTGGATTGAACGGCGGGAGAGTTATTAGAACCACGGATTAACGCGGATAAAGGAAGGATTCATGTCACGATTCAAAAGAGTAGTTCAAGTACTCAGCATCATTCTCCTCCTGGCGATCGCGGCGCTGGGGCAGCAAAAGTGGTCGGAACAACAGGCGCGCGATTGGTACGCAAAACAACCGTGGCTGCTTGGTAGCAACTACAACCCTGCCAGTGCGATCAACCAACTCGAAATGTGGCAGGCCGACTCTTTCGATCCGAAGCGAATCGATCTGGAGTTCGGGTGGGCTGAGGGTTTGGGTATGAATACGATGCGCGTGTTCCTTCACGATCTGTTGTGGCAACAGGATCCGGAAGGTTTCAAGCGTCGTCTCAATCAGTTTCTGACGATTGCCGCGCGGCACAAGATCAGACCAATGTTCGTACTCTTCGATTCGGTTTGGGATCCGGATGCGAAGCTCGGCAAACAGCGCGCGCCGAAGCCAGGAGTACACAACTCGGGTTGGATGCAGAGTCCGAATCGCACGACGCTGCAAAATACTGCGGAGTATCCGAAGCTTGAGGCTTACGTGAAAGGTGTCGTGGGTGCGTTTGCGAAAGACCAACGGATTCTCGCCTGGGACATCTGGAACGAACCGGACAATGAGAACGGTGGCAGTTACGGCCAACTCGAACCGAAGAATAAAGTGGAGCTCGTGCTCGCGTTGTTGCCTCAGGCGTTTGCGTGGGCGCGTGCTGCGGGCGCCGAGCAGCCGTTGACTTCCGGTGTGTGGAAGGGCGACTGGTCTACACCAGAAAAGATGACGCCGATGGATCGGTTGCAGATCGAATTGTCAGACGTCGTGACGTTTCACAACTACGACGCGCCGACGGAACTAGAGAAACGGATCAACTGGCTCAAGCGTTACAACCGCCCGTTGATTTGCACGGAATACATGGCGCGTGGGAATGGGAGTTTCTTCTTCGGATCGTTGCCGGTTGCGAAGGTTCACAATGTCGGGATGATCAATTGGGGATTTGCGCAGGGCAAGACGCAAACGCATTTGCCGTGGGATTCGTGGCAGCGTCCGTACGTCGATCGTGAGCCGTCGATTTGGTTTCACGAGATCTTTCGCAACGACGGGAAGCCATACCTTGTGGAAGAAGTGGAATACATCCGCCGCATGTCCGGGAAAACGCAAGTTAAGCGAGCTTCGAACTAATTAGGCCAGATCAAAGCTACTGTAGGGGCGGCCCTCCGTGGCCGCCCGGCGTCGAACTCGATCTCGGCAACACGCCGGACGGCCAAGAACGGAATTCCACGCCGGGCGGCCACGGAGGGCCGCCCCTACAGTACGTTCCGCATTATTTTAAATCATTATATGACTAAATTATTTCTCAAACGATGGGCGCTTTTGGTTGCGGTTGCATTGTTTCAGACGCAACTAGTCTTCGCGCAAACGCTCACCGTGCAAGTCAACAATCCCGGTGCGCCGATCCCCAAAACGCTCTTCGGCCTCTTCTTCGAAGACATCAACTTCGGCGCGGACGGCGGACTCTACCCCGAACGAATCAAGAACCGATCATTCGAATTCCCAAACCCGATGATGGGTTGGAAACAGCTAGACCGCGGCGACCCAAAAGGACAGCTCTACATCTTCGATCAAGGCTCAATAACCGACACGCCAAACTCCCACTACCTGCGCATAAAAACTCCCGCAGGCAACAAAGGCTTCGGCATCGTGAACGAAGGCTTCCGCGGCATTGGTGTCGAGAAAGGCGCCGAGTACAAGTTCTCAGTCAGAGCCCGCAAGGTCGATGGTTCTCCAACAGCAGTGCGCGTTGAAGTTGAGGATGGTCAAAAGATCCTCGATGAAACTGAAGTCTCAGGCTTCACGAACGTTTGGAAAACTTATACCGCCTCGTTACGCGCAAACGAAACGACCAATAAAGCCCGGCTCAACGTCCTGCTCGAAGGCGCCGGCACGGTCGACATCGACCTCGTCTCTCTTTATCCAAAAGACACGTGGCAGAATCGTCCAAACGGCCTGCGAACCGATCTGGTGAAGCTGTTGAAAGAGATGAAGCCCGGGTTCTTGCGCTTCCCCGGCGGCTGCATAGTCGAAGGCAGAACGTTGGACCAGCGTTACCAGTGGAAGACAACTGTCGGCGATCTCGACGAACGCCGCCTCATCATCAATCGCTGGAACACCGAGTTCAACTGGCGCCTGACCCCTGACTACTATCAGTCGTTTGGTCTTGGTTACTACGAATACTTTCTATTGAGCGAAGACATCGGCGCTGAACCGCTACCAATCATGAACTGCGGCATGGCTTGTCAGTTCAACTCGAGCGAACTGGCGCCACTCGAAGATCTCGATCACTACATTCAGGACGCAATCGATCTGATCGAATTCGCGAATGCTCCCGTCAACACGAAGTGGGGCCGCAAACGAGCGGAGATGGGCCATCCCAAGCCGTTCAATCTGAAAATGATCGGCGTCGGCAACGAGCAATGGGGACCACAATACGTCGAGCGCTATGAAGTGTTCGCGCGAGCTATCAAGCAGAAGTATCCAAACATCGCGCTTGTGTCGAGCGCGGGACCATCACCCGACGGTGAGCGCTTCGACTTCCTGTGGGCAAAGATGCGTGAGCTCAACGCTGATTTGATCGACGAGCATTACTACATGGCGCCGAAGTGGTTCCGAGACAATGCGAGTCGTTACGACAATTACCCGCGCACCGGTCCGAAGGTTTTTGCCGGTGAGTATGCTGCGCAGAGTGTCGGCATTGCGAGCCCCGACAATCGCAACACATGGGAGTGTGCGATGTCCGAGGCGGCTTTCATCACCGGCCTTGAACGCAACTCTGATGTCGTGAGGATGTCGTCGTACGCTCCCCTCTTCGGGCACGTGGATGCGTGGCAATGGACGCCGAACATGATCTGGTTCGACAACCTGCGCTCTTACGGCACACCGAATTATTACGTTCAAAAGATGTTCAGCGTGAATCGCGGTACGAGACGATTGCCCTTGCTGGTTGACGGCTCGACGAAGAACGGACAGCAGGAACTTTATTCGAGCGCCTCGCTGGATGAAGCCACTGGTGAAATCATCGTGAAAGTTGTCAACACGAGCTCAGCCACGAAAGACGTTCGCATCGCACTGGCCGGTGCGAAGACTGCAGGCGGAACAGGGCGGGCGTTCGTGTTGCGGTGTGAAGACATGAAGGCCGAGAACAGTTTGGATCATCCGACAAAGGTCTCGCCGCTCGAGCAGCCTTTGCCTGTTTCGACGGGTGAGTTCAGCTACAAATTCTTGCCGCATTCATTTACGGTGCTCCGCATCCCAAATTAGTGAGCCACAAAAAGGCACAAAATGATCTATTGAGCGTTTTGTGCGCTCTTGTGATCGTGTGCAGCCATGTGGCTGCGCAGACCAGTCAGACTGCGTCAATCACGATCGATGCCGACAAGGTTGAGAACCGTATCAGTCCCCTTCTCTACGGCCAGTTTATGGAGTTCATGTTCGGGGGGATCAAGGGTGGATTGCACGCGGAGCTGATTCGCAACCGCAGCTTTGAAGAGCCGGCCAACGTCATTGGACTCTCGCGCTATTGGGAACGTTATCCCGACGATCGAAACGACGACTACGGACTCTCATTTCGTTGGGACGATCAGATCTCTTACCCGCCGGTACGAAAGGAACACTCGCTGCAAGTACAAGTCGGCGATGGTGTGATTCAACGGCACGGAGTTTACCAGTCGCGGATTCCAATTCGGAAAAACGTGGAATATCGAGGTTATTTCTGGGCCAGGACTGCCGATTACGACGGAGCCGTCACGGTCTCCCTCGAATGGGATGTGGACCCGCCCGTCGTTTATGCAGATGCCGATATCGGAGCTATCAGCAAAGGTGACTGGCGGAAGTATGAGTTCTCACTCACGCCAACTGGCAGCGATCCGATCGCGCGCTTTGCTATCCGCTTTCCCGGTAAAGGCAAACTCTGGATCGACCAGGTGTCGTTGATGCCGGGCGATGCGGAGAGTGGTGGTGTTCGTCGCGATGTGTTTGAAAAAATCAAACAACTCAAACCCGCGTTCATTCGTTGGCCCGGCGGAAACGTCGCTCAGGACTATCACTGGATGTCTGCTATCGGCCCACGCGATCAGCGTGCTACATGGACCAATCTATCGTGGAAGAATGAAACGGAGTCCGGCGATTTCGGCACCGATGAATTTGTTGCCTTTGCGCGCGCCGCTGGTGCAGAGCCTTCGATTACGGTGAACGTTGAAGGACGAGGCGCGACAGTCGAAGAAGCTGCCGCATGGGTTGAATACTGTAACGGACCAGCGAGCTCGAAGTATGGCGCGATGCGCGCGGCAAACGGCCACCCAGCACCTTTCAACGTCAAACTTTGGGAAGTTGGAAACGAAATCTGGGGCGATTGGGTGCGGGGGCACTCCGACGCCGAGACTTACGCGCGGAATTACAACCGTTACGCGAAAGCCATGCGCGCAGTCGATCCTTCGATCAAGTTGATCGCCGTCGGTGACAACGACATGAAGTGGAATCGCACTGTGGTGCACGCTGCTGGTGCAGACATCGATTACCTTGCGATCCATCACTATTACGGGCGGCGCGAGTTGCACGGCGATCCGCTGAATTTGATGGCGCGACCATTGTACTTCGAACGTTTTTATCGCGAAGTGGAGCAGTTGTTACGCGAACTCAGACTGGAAGATCGCGTTAAGCTCGCAATCAACGAGTGGGGTCTCGATCTGCCGGTGGAGCGACAATACTCGATGGAGTCAGCGCTGTATGGCGCGCGGTTGATGAACGTGTTCGAGCGGATGGGCCAAGTGGTTGAGATGAGTGCGGTGTCTGACCTGGTGAACGGGTGGCCCGGTGGGATCATTCAGGCGGGGCGGCACAGTGTTTTTGTTTCGCCGATTTTTCTGGTCAATCAAGTTTACAGTGAGCATCGTGGCGACGTTCGTCTTGCGAGCGCCGTTACCAGTCCGACGTTCGATACATCTCGTGAAGGCGCGAAGATACCTTATCTTGACGTCACCGCGAGCCGCACCGCTCAAAAGATCTTCATCAAAGCGGTTAATACAAGCGCGACAAGCTCGCTAGTAACTACAATCAACGTTCAAGGCGTCACGCCGCTGCCACGCGCAGAGGTGACGACCATCACGGCGCCATCGCTCAACACCTCCAACAATTTCTCCCAACCCGACGCCGTCTCGACATCAACTAAAACAATCCCCGCCGCCCGCCAATTCACCGTAACCCTCCCGAAACATTCAGTATCAGTGATCACTCTGAACGTACTGTAGGGGCGGCCCTCCGTGGCCGCCCGGCGTGGGATTCCGTTCTGGGCTGCGGGCGCGTTGCCGAGATCGAGTTCCACGCCGGGCGGCCACAGAGGGCCGCCCCTACAGTACGTTCCGAAGGATCTTATTCCTCGATGCGAATGTATTTGTCGATCGGAGGATTGGGAATCCTTTGAACCTTTCCGCTTGGCCATTTCACTTCGATTGAGCGCACGCCACGTGCACTGCCGAGACCGACGATGAGGCGTGGATCGTTTGAGGACAGGTAACTTCCGGCCGTGCTTACATCGAAAATTTGTTTTGGACCGCTCACAGTAGTAACCGTAACGCGCGCGCCGATCGGATGTCCCGAGAGCGATATCCCCAACCAGTGATTCGTCGTTCCCTGGTTGCGCAGTATCACAGGCGCATCGTCCAGCACCGCAATAACCGCATCGATCTGCCCATCGTTATTCAGATCTCCAAATGCAGCGCCTCGCGCCGCAATCGCCGTGTTGAACGCCGTTCCCGCTGTCGCAGAGATGTTGACGAATCCCTTCCCCGTATTGCGCATCAGCAGCGGCGCCTGTTTGTACTTCAAATAGCTGGTCGTCTTGTCGATCGTGTCGAGCACGTGACTCTGTGCGACAAACAGATCGCGCAGACCATCGTTATCCAAATCAACAAACCGCGTTCCCCAGCCAGAGTTAAGCAGCGTGATCTGTCCAACTGCGGAAGTGTTGGTCGCATAAGTGAAACTCAGATCCCCGTTGTTTCGATACAGCGCATACTTCTCATTCGACAACGTAGTGATAAAGACATCCATGTATCCATCGTTATCGTAATCACCGCAGTCGACTCCCATGCCCGCAAACGTTTTTCCATCTTCATCGAAAGCCGCGCCCGACATCACTGCGATGTCTTCAAACTTCCCGTCACCTTTATTTCGATACAGCGACTGCCGCACACTATCATTCGCCACAAACACATCGGTCCACCCATCGTTATCAAAATCCGCAAAAGCGACTCCAAGACCTTTGGCCAGGGAATCAGCGATGCCGGAAGATTTGCTCACATCTTCAAACGATCCATCGGCACGCTGGTGCAACAACACATTCGTGGCGCCCTTGAAGTTGTCAGGATGGCAGTACGCGCGCAACCCGGCCGTTGGACCACCGCAGAACGTGGAACCGCTTTCAAAATCCCACTCCATATAACGCGCGATGAACAGATCGAGGCGGCCGTCGCGATCGTAGTCGAACCAGCCGGCACTGGTGGACCAACCTTTCGGAACGTTTGGAAGTTTACTCGTGACGTCGCTGAAAGTGCCGTCGCCGTTGTTTCGATACAGATAATCCGCTTTGTAGCCGCTGACGAATAGATCGACGTGTCCATCGTTGTCGTAGTCAGCGGCAGCGACGCCCATGCTGTAACCCGCGCCTTTGAGCCCGGCGCGTTCGGTCACGTCGGTGAACGTTCCATCGGGTCTCTGCTGGTAGAGGCGGTTCCAGTATTTCGGCTGGCTCTTATCCGGCAGTTCTTCTTTCGCCATCGACTCCTTCAACGCGGCGCCATTAGTGAAGAATAGATCCATGCGGCCATCGTTGTTGTAGTCGAAGATCGCAACTCCACCGCCCATTGTTTCGAGCAGATACTTGAGCGAAGTTTTTGATGCCGCGTGCCGGAAGCTTACGCCTGACTGTGAAGAGATGTCGGCGAACGTCAGTGGCGAACGTGCCTGTGGTCCAGGTGGTGGCGGATTCTTCGGCAAATCGGGAGTGGAATATGAGCGTCCGGTGCGTTCAGGAGTCGGTGTCGGCGAGGCCTGTTGTGCAAAAGCGCTAGTGCCTAGACACATAAGCCACAAAAAGGTACCGAAGAACAGCGCTTCCTTCATCTCCAGGTCTCTAGAAACTGGAACGAATTAAACCACGGATTTACGCGGATTGAATACACGGATTTAAGTGGCTGCAGGAGAAGGAGTCGAACCTTCAGCTTCGGAGTCAAAGTCCGACGTGTTGCC
>Ga0105243_10003489_pt1 | contig 12699 bp, 12 predicted proteins | sample KBSM34metaG_FD_81525 | JGI IMG/M metagenome (GOLD analysis project Ga0105243, IMG submission 81525) | Miscanthus rhizosphere microbial communities from Kellogg Biological Station, Michigan, USA - KBS M3-4 metaG | ecosystem: Host-associated > Plants > Roots > Rhizosphere > Soil | place...
GACTCGGATCCCACCAAGCTCATCGAGGTCGTGGAGATCGGCAAGCAGCTGCTCATCACCCGCGGGGCGCTGACCACGTTCTCGCTGGCCAACGACCTGGCGAAGTACTTCGCCATCCTGCCCGCGCTGTTCAGCGGGATCTACCCGCAGCTGGACACGCTGAACATCATGCGCCTGGCGACGCCGCAGTCGGCGATCGTGTCGGCGGTGATCTTCAACGCGCTGGTGATCGTGGCGCTGATCCCGTTGGCGCTCAAGGGCGTGCGCTACCGGCCGTCCTCGGCCTCGCAGTTGCTGGGCCGAAACCTGTTGATCTACGGCCTCGGTGGTGTGATCACGCCGTTCATCGGCATCTGGCTGATCGACCTCGTCGTCCGACTTATTCCTGGGATTGGGTGAGCTTGAATGCGATTCACAATCGGTTTCGTGAAGCAGGTGTGGGCCGGCCTGCTGGTCTTGCTCGCGCTCACCGTGATCCTCGGGGTGATCTACCCCGCCGCGGTGTGGGGGGTGGGCCGGATCAGTTCCGGATCAGCGGAGGGCTCGCCGGTGCGCGACAGCAACGGATGTGTGGTCGGCAGCCGCTGGGTGGGGGTGGACCCGCAGGTGGAGGCAGGCGCGCCGGATCCGTTCTTCCACAACAGGGTCACCGGTTCGGTCGCCGATGAGGACCCGTTCGCACCGGGCGACCCTGCGACCGCCCTGCCGACCAACCAGGGCCCCAGCAGCGAGATCCTGGCGTCGTTCATCACCGAGCGTCGCACGGCGATCGCCGAGCGGGAGGCCGTGCGTCCCGATCAGGTTCCTGTCGACGCGGTGACCGGTTCCGGGTCCGGCATCGACCCGCACATCAGCCCCGCGTACGCCGCGATCCAGGTTCCCAGGGTCGCCGCGGCGAACGGGCTCGGCGAGGAGCGAGTCCGCCAGCTCGTGGACGAGAACACCGAGGGCCGCCAGCTCGGCGTGCTGGGTGCGGAACGGGTGAACGTGCTCGAGCTGAACCTCGCGCTTGGCCTGACCGCGCCTTCCTGCGGCTGACGTGCCCACTGGTGGATGATGACGGAGTGAGCGGTACGGGTTCCGGGGGCGAGGGCAAGCGCGGTGAACTGCGCATCTATCTGGGCGCCGCCCCCGGCGTCGGCAAGACGTTCGCGATGCTCGGCGAGGCCCATCGCCGTCGCGAACGGGGCACCGATGTGGTCGCGGCCGTGGTGGAGACCCACGGCCGCGCCCGCACGGCCGCGCAGATCGGTGACCTCGAGGTGGTGCCGCCGAAGCTGATCGACTACCGCGGCACCACGATGGGCGAACTCGACGTGGACGCGGTGCTCAGGCGTAGGCCTGCGCTCGTGCTGGTCGACGAACTCGCTCACACCAACACCCCCGGCAGCCGCAACGAGAAGCGATGGCAGGACGTCGAGGAGGTGCTCGCGGCGGGCATCGACGTGCTCACCACCCTCAACGTGCAGCACCTCGAGAGCCTCAACGACGTCGTCCAGCAGATCACCGGGGTGACGCAACGGGAGACCGTGCCCGACGCCGTCGTGCGCGCGGCCACCCAGGTCGAGCTCGTCGACATCACCCCGGAGGCGCTGCGCCGCAGGCTCTCCCACGGAAACATCTACGCCGCGGAGAAGGTGGACGCCGCACTGAGCAACTACTTCCGTCGCGGAAACCTCACCGCGTTGCGCGAGCTCGCGCTGCTGTGGGTCGCCGACCAGGTGGATGCGGCGCTCGCGAAGTACCGTGCGGAGAACGAGATCACCGACACCTGGGAGGCCAGGGAGCGGGTGGTGGTTGCCGTCACCGGGGGGCCGGAGTCGGAGACCCTCGTGCGCCGAGCCGGCCGGATCGCCTCGAAATCGAGTGCCGAGCTCATCGTCGTGCACGTGGTGCGCGGCGACGGGCTGGCCGGGGTGTCCGCACCGGAGATGGGCAAGGTGCGCAAGCTGGCGAACAGCATCGGCGCGAGCCTGCACAGCGTGGTCGGCGACGATGTGCCGTCGACCCTGCTCGAGTTCGCGCGCGCGGCCAACGCGACCCAGCTGGTGCTGGGGACCTCCAGGCGGTCGCGCTGGGCCCGCATCCTCGACGAGGGCATCGGCGCGGCCGTCGTGCAGCAGTCCGGCTCGATCGATGTGCACATGGTTACGCACGGTGAATCGAGCACGCCACGCAGGCTGACCCCGGTGGGCACGCGTTCGCGCAAGATCCTGGCCTGGGTCGCCGCGGTCCTGGTGCCCTCAGCGGCCGCGCTGGTCATGGGAGCGGTCAACCGGTCCTTCGGCTGGGGCGGCGAGAGCGCGCTGTTCTTCATCGTGGTGTTGCTCGTCGCCCTGCTGGGCGGCGTCGCGCCCGCAGCACTGTCCGCGCTGATCTCGGGTCTGCTGCTCAACTACTTCTTCACCCCGCCGCTTCGCAGCTTCACGATCGCCGAGCCGGACAACTTCATCACCACGGTGGTGCTGCTGGTGATCGCCGTCGCGGTGGCCGTGCTGGTGGACGCGGCGGCGAAGCGGGCCAGGGAGGCGCGCCGGGCGTCCAAGGAGGCGGAACTGCTCGCCCTGTTCGCCGGTTCGGTGCTGCGCGGCGCCGACCTGCCCGCGCTGCTGGAGAAGGTGCGGGAGACCTACGCCCAACAGTCGGTGAGCATGATCCGTCGCGGGCACGGGGTGGTGAGCTCGGTGGGACCGGGCCCGCTCACGACGGTCGACGAGGCCGACACCGTGTGCGAGGTCAGCGACGGCGAGTACGCGCTGGCGCTGCGCGGCGACGAACTGCACGCACGCGACCGACGGGTGCTGCTCGCCGTCGCGAATCAGGCGGTGGGGTTGATCCGGCAGAGCGAGCTCGCCGAGGAGGCCAGCCAGGCGAAGGCCCTCGCGGAGGCGGACCGACTGCGGCGCTCGCTGCTGTCCGCGGTGAGCCACGACCTGCGGACGCCGCTGGCCGCAGTCAAGGCCGCGGTCTCGAGCCTGCGCAGCGACGACGTGGAGTTCTCGCCGGAGGACACCGCGGAACTGCTTGCCACGGTGGAAGAGTCGGCCGACCAACTGACCAATCTGGTGGGCAACCTGCTCGACTCCTCGCGGCTGGCGGCGGGTGTGGTGCGCCCGACCCTGCGCCCGGTCTACCTCGAGGAAGTGGTCCATCGCGCGCTGGTCGGCGTCGGGATCGGCGCGCCGGGAATCGGCCGGGCTGGACCGGACCGGGTGAAGGTCGAGGTCGGCGGCAACGCGGTGATGGCGGACAGTGGACTGCTCGAGCGGGTACTGGCGAACCTGGTGGACAACGCGCTCCGGTACGCACCCGACTCGATGGTGCGGATTGCGGCGGCTCCGGTGAAGGACCGGGTGCTGATCACGGTTGCGGACACCGGCCCGGGCATCGCCCGAGGTGCGGAGGATCAGATCTTCGACTCGTTCCAACGCCTCGGCGACCGAGACATGTCCACCGGGGTCGGCCTTGGGTTGTCGGTGGTGCGCGGTTTCGTCGAGGCGATGGGGGGAAGCGTCAGCGCCACGGATACACCGGGCGGTGGTCTGACAATGGTGGTGGACTTGGCCGGTATCGGGAAGGTGACTGTGTGACACGGGTGCTGGTGATCGACGACGAACCGCAGATCCTGCGGGCGCTGCGGATCAATCTGAGCGTGCGGGGCTACGAGGTGACCACGGCGGCGACCGGGGCGGCGGCGCTGCGGGCCGCCGCCGAGAAGCACCCCGAGGTGATCGTGCTCGACCTGGGTCTGCCGGACATGGACGGCATCGAGGTGCTGGCTGGGCTCCGCGGCTGGTCCACCGCCCCCGTGATCGTGCTCTCCGCGCGCACCGACTCGGCCGACAAGGTGGAGGCCCTCGACGCGGGCGCCGACGACTACGTCACCAAGCCCTTCGGCATGGACGAGTTCCTGGCACGCCTGAGGGCCGCGGTACGGCGGCACTCCGCGGCCACCGATGTGGGCGAGCCGGTGGTGGTGACCGAGTCGTTCACCGTCGACCTGGCCGCGAAGCGGGTGATCAAGGACGAGCGCGAGGTGCATCTGACGCCCACCGAGTGGGGGATGCTGGAGATGCTGGTGCGCAACAAGGGCAAGCTGGTCGGGCAGAAGGAATTGCTGCGCGAGGTGTGGGGCCCGTCGTACGCCACCGAAACCCACTACCTGCGTGTGTATCTCGCGCAGCTGCGCCGCAAGCTGGAGCGGGATCCCTCGCAGCCCAAGCATCTGATCACCGAATCCGGGATGGGGTACCGCTTCCAGGTGTAGCCGAGTGGCGCCATGTCGCCTGCGGAGCCGACCGCGGCGGATGGCAGGATTCGGGTATGGCTGATCAGACTTCCGCTAGTACCCCCGCCCAGCCGGCCGCGTCCACCGAGTTGTGGGTCGAGCGCTCCGGGACGCGCCGCTACACGGGCCGCAGCTCGCGCGGCGCGGAGGTGCTGATCGGGTCGGAGAGCGTCGACGGCGTGTTCACCCCCGGTGAGCTGCTCAAGATCGCGCTGGCCGCCTGCACCGGTATGAGCTCGGACCTGCCGCTCTCGCGCAGGCTCGGGGACAACTACGACGCGACAGTCCGGGTGTCGGGCGCGGCGGACCGTGAGAACGAGGTGTACCCGCGGCTGGACGAGGTCCTCGAGGTCGATCTCAGTGAACTCGACGCCGAGGCGCAGGAGCGTTTGCTCACCGTTGTGCTCAAATCCGTGGACAAGGTGTGCACGGTCGGACGTACCCTGAAAAATGGCACCGTGGTGAACCTGACGGTTGAAACTGATTCGTGATCAAATAGGCGCCATGTTGCTCTCTCGTGTTGCGATGGTCGGTGCCCTGGTGGCAACCGGCGCGATCGTGGGTGCCCCGATCGCCGTCGCCCAGCCCGCTCCCGTTCAGCCTGCTCCGACTCCCGCGGAGCCCGCGGCCACGACGACGCCCGCTGTCGCGCCGCCCTTCTCGCTGCCCGGACTGACTTCGCCGTTGCCCGGAGTTGCCGCGCCGACCACGACGGCCGCACCCGTCGCGCCGACCGCGACGGCCGCGCCTGCGGCCGCGACGCCCGCCGCCACCGCGGCGCCGACCGCGGCGCCGGTGACGTCTACGCCCGCGAGCTCGGCACCCGCGCCCGCCGCCGCGACCACGACGCCGTCCGTCACCGCTGCCGCGCAGTCGTGTACGCCGTGGACGGCGAGCGAGGTGGCCAGCGGATTCGGGATGCTGGAGAACCTGGCGTTCGACGGCCGCGGAAAGATGCTGCTGTCCGAGGGCACCCTGTTCGGCGACGGAGCCATCCGCACGCTGTCCCCCGGAGGCAAGACCGGCACACTGGTCTCGGACTTCACCGGGCCGGGCGGCATCGTCGTCAGCGGTGACAACATCCTGTTCACCACCGGGAACAACGCGATGGCCGGCCTGTCGAACAGCAAGAACGGCACCGTCGAGTCCCTCGACCTGGACACCGGCGAGCAGACCACCGTGGCCAAGGGGCTGACTATGCCGAACGGGCTGGCCAAGCTGGCGAACGGTGACCTGCTGGTCACCAGGAACCTCGGGTCCGACCAGGGTCTGACCCGAATTCCGGCAGCACAGCCGGGCACCCCGGCGTCGGTGCGTACCGACCTGGGCTCCGCCAACGGCCTCGCCGTGTCCGCGGACGGCGCAACTGTCTACGTCGGCAACACCTTTGACTCGAACACCGAGATCCGGGAGCTGAACGCGACCGATCTCAAGGGCGCGGTCCACACCATGAAGGTCGCGGGATCCGGTTCGTCGAACGCGGGCGACGACCTCACCGTCGGGGCCGACGGCAACATCTACATGGCGCTCAACGGCGCGGGCAAGGTGGTTCGGGTCGACCCCACCACCGGCTCCACCTGCGAGATCGGCTCCGATCTGCCGCTGACGAGCTCCGTCCGGTTCGGATCCGGCCCCGGCTGGGATCCGGCGGCGTTGTACACCACCAGCTTTGACGGCAGCGTGCACAAGCTCGTGCCGCCGAAGAGCAGCTGAGCGGGCTCCGATGCGCCCACCGGAACCGGTGCGCCTGACCGCCTGGGTACACGGGTCGGTTCAGGGCGTGGGGTTTCGGTGGTGGACGCGGTCGAGGGCGCTCGAACTCGGCCTCGTTGGACATGCCACCAACCGCCCGGACGGTCGGGTGCTGGTGATCGCCGAGGGGCCCCGGCCGCAGTGCGAGCTGCTGCTGGAGCTGCTCCGGTCCGGCTCGACGCCCGGCCGGGTCGATCTCGTGGTGGAGAGCTGGTCGGACGCCGCGGGAAACCTCACCGGTTTCGACGAACGCTAACCTCGGTGCGATGACGTCACAGGATGGGGAGGGACGAGTGGGACCGGATCAGGGCGGACCGGACGACAGGAACGGGGCAGGCGAGACCGGCGGTACGGACGGGTCCGGCGCAGGCGACGAGGCCGCGCAGGCTCCCGGCGGCGGCCGGATACGGCGTCAGGAACCCGGCAGCACCGTGCCCCGTCCGCCGACGGTCGGCGAGGCGCGCGCCAGGGACAAGGCCCGCAAGGACCGCGCCGAGCAGGAGCGGCTGGCCGCCGAGGCCGAGGCCAAGGCCGAGGAACGCCGACGCAAGCGGAAGAAGGGCCTGATCGGCGGCGTCGCGGTGGTCGGCGTGGTCGGACTGGTCGCGCTCGGATACACCGCGCTGTCCTCGGACGAGGTCCAGGCCACCTGCATCGACCCGAACACCGAGGTCGAGGTCGACGAGTCGTACTGCACGACCGGGACGCCCGGCACCGGCGGCATGGCGGGCATGTTCATCTTCGCGGGCTCGCCGTACCGCTACTACTACGGCGGCAGCGCGGGCGGCGTCGGCACGAAGGTGACCGGCGGCACCGTCGTCACACCCAAGGGCACCACCATCACCACCAAGTCCGGTACCACGATTCAACGCGGCGGGTTCGGCAGCAAGTCGACCGGCAGCGGCGGGAGCTGACGTGCGCAGAGTTCGATCCACCCCGCGTCCGGGGTGGCAGAAGATAGTCGAATCCCAGGGCCTGGTGTACGGCACCCCGGCTCGTCTCGGCGATGGCACCGCCCGCCCCTACTGGGACGAGTCGGTGCACTACGAGTTCGATATGGACGAGATCCTGGCGATCGAGGCGGATGTCGAACTGCTGCACTCGATGTGCCTCAACGCGGTCGAGCATGTGATCCTCACCGAACGGTTCGCGGACTTCGGTCTGCCGGAATGGACCTGGGGCCCGATCGCCGAGTCCTGGCGTCGCGGCGACCCGCACGTCTACGGTCGATTCGACCTCCGCTATGACGGTCGCCGTCCCGCGAAGCTGCTCGAGTACAACGCGGACACACCGACCACCCTGCTCGAAGCGTCCATCCTGCAATGGCATTGGCTCAAGGACACTCACCCCGACGACGACCAGTGGAACTCGCTGCACGAGGCGCTGGTCGAGCGGTGGGGAGCGATCCGCGACCGGCTGCCCGGCGACGAGGCGCATTTCTCCTGGTCGTCGGCGGATGCCAGCGGCGAGGACAACATCACCGTCGCGTACCTGCAGGAGACAGCGGCGGAGGCGGGCCTGAACACCGTTGCGCTCGCGATCGAGGAGATCGGCTACGACGAGGACCTGCACCGGTTCGTCGACCTCGAAGAGGCGCCGATCTCGACCCTGTTCAAGCTGTACCCCTGGGAGTGGGTGCTCGACGACGACTTCGGGAAGAAGGCGCTCGCGCTGCTCCCGGAGACGATGTGGGTCGAGCCGCTCTGGAAGACGTTGTTGAGCAACAAGGCGATCCTGGCGGTGCTGTGGGGCATGTATCCCGGGCACCCGAACCTGTTGCCCGCCTATCTCGACGACCCGCACGAGCTCACCGAGTACGTGCGCAAGCCCAGGCTCGGCCGGGAGGGCGCGAACATCTCGGTGGTGGGCGCGGGCATGGAGACGACCACCGGCGGCATCTACGGCGACGAGGGCTTCGTCTACCAATTGCTCGATCCGCTACCGGAATTCGACGGCATGCGCCCGGCTCTCGGCGCCTGGATCGTCGGCGACACGGCCGCCGGTCTCGGCATCCGCGAGACCTCCGGGCTGATCACCGATGACGGCGCGGCCTTCGTGCCGCACCGGATTCCGCAGCCGTGACCGCACCCTGGAACCCGATGCATACCGAAACGGAGCGATTGATGACGACTGAGGTGCTGGCCCTGAGTAGCGATTACTGGTCCGATCTGGGCAGGGGCGTCTCCGCGATCGCGCTGTACGCGATCGTCGGTCTGCTGCTGATGGTCCTCGGCTTCTACGCCATCGACTGGACCACGCCCGGCCACCTGCGAACGCTGGTGCGCGAGGGCAGGCCCAATGCCGCGATCGTGACGTCGGCGGGCATGGTGAGCATGGCGCTGATCATCGTGCTGGCGATCTACGCCTCCTCCGGCCGACTGGTCGAGGGCCTGATCTACACGCTCGTCTTCGGGCTGTTGGGGATTGTCGCGCAGGTGTTCTCGGTGCGATTCATCGAGCTCGTCACCGGCATCGACATCGGCGAGGTGTTGGCCGAGGAGCGCTTCACCCCCGAGGTGCTCGTCGTCGCGGCCGCGCATCTCGCGCTCGGTCTGATCGTCGCGGTCGCCATCCTGTAGCGTCCCCGCTCCCACGGGCCGGGAGTAGGTTGGCGGCATGAGTGAATTCCTCGGACGTGTCGCGGTCGTCACCGGCGCAGGCTCCGGCATGGGGCGAACCCTCGCACTCGGTCTGGCTCGCCGCGGGGCGCGACTGGCGGTGTCCGACGTCGACACGGAGGGGCTCGCCGCGACCGTCGGGCTGCTCGAGGAACTGGGTGCCGACGTGAGGTCGGACCGGCTCGACGTGTCCGAGCGCGAATCGGTTCTGCGCTATGCCGACGCCGTCGTCGAGCATTTCGGCGTCGTCAACCAGGTCTACAACAATGCGGGCATCGCCTTTTCCGGCTCCATCCTCGAGTCCGAGTTCAAGGACATCGAGCGCGTCCTCGACGTCGACTACTGGGGAGTCGTCAACGGCACCAAGGCGTTCCTGCCGCACCTCATCGCGTCGGGCGACGGCCACGTGATCAACACGTCCAGCCTCTACGGCATCCTCGCCCTGCCCCGCCAGAGCGCCTACAACTCCGCGAAGTTCGCGGTGCGCGGGTTCACCGAGTCGTTGCGGCTGGAGATGCTCGCGGGTGGACACCCCGTGCGCGTCACGTGCGTGCACCCGGGCGGCGTCAAGACCAACGTCGCCAACAACGCAGGGCATGCGGGCCCGACGAAGGACCCGGCCGAGACCGCGCTCTACAACGAGAAGCTGCTGAGGATGAGCCCGGAGAAGGCGGCGGAGATCATCCTCGACGGCGTCGCGAAGAACCGAGCGCGCGTCCTCGTCGGCAACGATGCCCGCGGCCTGGACCTCATGGTGCGCATTCTCGGTTCGTGGTACCAGCGGCCCATGTTCGAGGTGCTCAAGCGGGTCATGCCGCCCACGAAGCGCACCTGACGCCTCAGACGACCGGCTCGCGGTCGCGGGCCTCGGGTTCGGGGAGTCGGCGTTCGATGATCTCGCCGTCGAAGAACCGGCGATCGCGGCTGCGCCACCACCACATCAGCGGCAGGCCAAGCAGCATCGATCCCACACCGAGGATGAACACACCGCCGATCTGCCAGTGCGGGGCGAAGGGCAGCGTCCAACTGGTCTCGCCGTAGTCCGAGGCGAACGAGGTCACCGCCGTCCATGCGGCCGAGAACAGCAGCATCGCGCCGCCGAGGAGCGGGAGGATGCCTCGCATCCACAGCTCGCGCGGACCGTCGCGCAGGGTGTCCCGGTACAGCCACGCACAGGACACACCGGTGATGCCGTAGTAGAAGCCGACGGCGATCCCGATCGCGGAGACCGAGTCGAAGATCAGGTTGCCCGCGGAGACGAAGTTGAACGCGATGTAGAGGCCGGCGGACACCGCACCCATCGCGAGGGTGGACACCGTCGGGGTCAGAAAGCGGGGGTGCACCTTCGCGAAGCTGTCCGGCAGCGCCTTGAAGACGCCCATCGACAGGGTGGTGCGGGCCGTCGGCAGGATGGTGGTCTGCGTCGACGCGATCGCCGACGTCAGGATCATCAGCAGCAGGACGTGCACCAGGATCTGCCCGAGCATGCTCTCGCCGAACACCGCGGTCCCGAGCGCGGCGAAGATGTCGTCCACGTGTTCGGGGTTGGCCAGCCCGGTTCCCTCCTCGCCGATCCCGGCGAAGGACTGCGCCGCGACGGTGACGAGCACGTACAGGGCGACCAGCACGATCGTCGAGATCACCGCCGAGCGGCCCGGCGTGCGCCGCTTGTCGACGGTCTCCTCGTTGACGGAGACCACCGAGTCCCAGCCCCAGTAGATGAACACCATCAGCAGGATCGCGTTGACGAATGTCGAGAAGGATCCGATCTCGAACGGGTTGAACCAGCTCCACTGTGGGGTCAGGGCCGCGGCACCCGCATTGCCCAGCCACACGCGGATCAGGGCGACCACCGCGAACAGCACCAGCGCGACGAACTCGATCGTCAGCAGCACCGACTGGAAGCGTGCCGAGATGTCGATGCCGCGAAAGCACAGGTAGGTCATGGCGACCATGAACGCCACCCCGAGCAGCAGCACCCAGACGCTGGTGGCGTCGCGGCCGATCCCCTCCGCGCCGAACAGCAGGAAGGTGTACTGGCCCGCGACCTGGGCCATGCTCGCCATCACCAGCACGTCCGCGACGACGATCGCCCAGCCGGCCATCCACCCCCAGGACGGGCCGAACGCGCGGGTGGCCCAGACGAAGGTGGTGCCGCAATCCGGGTCGGCGCGGTTGAGCTCCTTGTAGCCGAACGCGGCGAACAGGATCGGGACGAACGCGAGCAACGCGACCACCGGGGCCTGCAGCCCGACAGCCGCGACGACGAGGCCGAGGGTGGCGGCGATGCTGTAGGCGGGGCCGGCGGAGGCCACCCCGATCACCACGCTGGAGGTCAGGCTCAGGGCCCCCGCCCTGAGCCCCTTGGAACTGGTCACATCATCGATCACTCGGGGGAGAGTAATGCAGGGTCCGTGTCGGCGCCGAAGGCTAGCGTCGACGGCGTACCCGACAGTTGAGGAGTAGCGATGAGCGCCGTCACGACGAACCAACCGCTTGGCACCCCCACCTGGATCGACCTGGGCATCCCCGACCTGGATCGGGCGATGTCGTTCTACGGGCAGGTCTTCGGCTGGGAATTCGACATCGGCCCCGAAGAGGCCGGGCGGTACACGATGTGTCTGTTGCGGGGGAAGAAGGTCGCCGCGCTGATGCCGAACCCCGAGGAGAACGCGACCGAGTTCTGGTGGAACGTCTACCTGGCCACCGACGACCTGGATGTCACCGTCGCGCGATCCAGGGACGCGGGCGGTGTCGTGCTGGTCGATCCGATGGACGTGATGGGGCAGGGTCGGATGGCGATCGTGCGAGACCCCTCGGGCGGACAGTTCGGGCTGTGGCAGGGGCAGGCACACGTCGGCTGCGAGTTGGTGAACGAGCCGAACACGCTGCTGCGCAACGATCTGGTGACGCCGGACCCCGGCCCGGCGCGCGACTTCTACGCCGCGGTGTTCGACTTCACGCTGGACGGGAACGAGGACCTGCCGGGCATGGACTTCACGTTTCTGCGCAGGCCGGACGGGCACGAGATCGGCGGCATCATGGGCGACCCGGCGGCACCCGCATCGGCCTGGGGCACGCTGTTCCAGGTCACCGATGCCGACGTGGCCGTGGCCGCCGCGCGAGCGGCGGGAGGCGCCGCGGACGACCCGACCGACATGCCCTACGGGCGGACCGGGGAGATCACCGACCCGTTCGGCGCCAGGTTCACCGTTGGTTCCCCGGCCCAGGGCGCATCGGGGTAGGGGCCTCACCCCTGCCGCGGGCGAAGGCCCAGGTCTTCGCCCCGGCACGGCGTTCAATGGCCGATTCGGTCGGTGCGGTGCAGTAACGTCATTCGCCATGCATCTCAAGAGTCTGACGCTGAAGGGGTTCAAGTCCTTCGCGTCCGCGACGACTCTGCGGTTCGAACCGGGCATCACCTGCGTGGTGGGACCGAACGGGTCCGGCAAGTCGAACATTCTCGACGCCCTCACCTGGGTGATGGGCGAGCAGGGCGCGAAGGCGCTGCGCGGCGGCAAGATGGAAGACGTCATCTTCGCCGGTACGCCGGGCAAGCCCCCGCTCGGCCGCGCCGAAGTGACGCTGACGATCGACAACAGCGACGGCGCACTGCCGATCGAGTACGCCGAGGTCAGCGTCAGCCGGCTGATGTTCCGCTCCGGCGAGTCCGAGTACGCAATCAACGGCCAGCGCTGCCGGCTGATCGACATCCAGGAGCTGATGGGCGACTCCGGCATCGGCCGCGAGCTGCACGTCGTCGTCGGCCAGGGCCAGCTCGACGCCGTGCTGCAGGCACGCCCCGAGGAGCGCCGGGGCTTCATCGAGGAGGCCGCGGGCGTCCTCAAGCACCGCAAGCGCAAGGAGAAAGCGGTCCGCAAGCTCGAGGCGATGCAGGCCAACCTCACCCGCCTGCAGGACCTCACCGTCGAGCTCCGCCGCCAGCTCAAGCCGCTCGGCAAGCAGGCGGAGGTCGCCCGGCGGGCGGCGCAGGTGCAGGCCGACCTCCGCGACGCCCGGCTCCGGCTGCTCGCCGACGAC
>Ga0105243_10003491_pt1 | contig 12697 bp, 8 predicted proteins | sample KBSM34metaG_FD_81525 | JGI IMG/M metagenome (GOLD analysis project Ga0105243, IMG submission 81525) | Miscanthus rhizosphere microbial communities from Kellogg Biological Station, Michigan, USA - KBS M3-4 metaG | ecosystem: Host-associated > Plants > Roots > Rhizosphere > Soil | place: Michigan...
CGAAGAAAAACTTCCCATTGCGTTTGGGCCGCCGACGATCGATAAGCCGACCCACGAGCTTCTGGCGGAGTTCCTACTCCGGCGCGGTCGAAAAGAGGAAGCTAACTCCGAATTCAAGAGGGCCTTGGCCATCACTCCAGGACGACGCCTCGCCGCGCAGGGACTCGCTACCACATCCGGCGGCAAGTTCACGACGAAGTCTTGAAACGGTTTGGTAAACGATAGTCCACGCGTCCTTCGGCACCGAGATCCAGTCGAGAGTGAGTGGTCGCTTTTCGGCTTGCGCTGTGTGTTCTCAACCCAAGTCAATTCAAATTCGGTGACCGTGCAAAGGCTGCCAAATTCAAGAAAACTTTTGATCTGGACTTTTGGAGTTGGCGGTCACTTCCGGCGAGAACGTGAAGGGTGCTCCGATTGTGTTTCGAATCACCCTACACGCCACAGGTTACTACTTCGACGGTACAGGAATGTCTGTCTCCCCTCCGAATACTGGCTGCATGCATTGCCCATCAGAGCTTCTCAGGATAAACCATTCACTGCTCCAAGGTCGGTAGATCGCGAGATCTGCTTTCCCGTCTCCATCATAGTCTTGCGGCACTGGCCGATCGCCCCACGTGCCCCAGATAGCCGTAGAGTTAACGCCGCTGGCGCTGTTCTGGATGTACCAGGTGCCGTCTCGCCAAACTGCTACGTCCGCCTTGCCATCGCCGTCGTAGTCGCCGGGTAGATGGTAATCACTGGATAAGCCCCACTGCACGTTGCGCGGCGGATTCGTATAGATGCTCCAGACTGAAGAGGCGTAGGTCCACACCGCAGGGTCCGTTTTGCGATCGCCATCATAGTCGGCAGCAACGGCAATATCGGTTGTGGTGCCCCCCGTACGAATGCTCTCGACGCCTGTAATGTATCCCTTGATGTACCAGGTGCCCGTCGCGGAACGATAGACCGCTAAGTCGGTTTTACCATCGCCGTCATAATCACCCGGCGCTGGCTGATCTCCAGAGGTCCCCCATTGGACCACCCTTGTTTGCCCGGTCAGGCTGTTGATGATGATCCATTCGCCGGTAGTGCTACGCCAGACCGCCATGTCTGTCCGGCCATCGCCGTCGTAGTCATAAGGCAACGGTCGGTCGCCGGATTTGCCAAGCGGCTTGCTAAAACTGGCACCGGTTGAACTATTGACAACAAACCAGTTGGCGGGGGAACTACCTCGCCATACCGCGATGTCAGCTTTTCCATCGGTGTCGTACAAAACTCCCGCGCTGGAAACCGTGTTCGTGGGAACACACGGGAAGTTACAGACCGGAGGAAAGCTACCCCAAACTAGATCCTGGTACCAGTTGATGGTGATGATCTTTCCGGCCCACAAAGGCCAAAACCGAAACGGGTCGAAGTGGTATACGTCGACCATGCCCTGAAAGAGTTTTTCTTTTCGCATGATGACCGTATCGGCGCAGTTGCTCCGGTGGAGACGCATACTAACCGGCCCTCGATTTGAGTCATGGGTCGAGATCGTTGTGCCTCTGCCGCTGCAGAAATTAAGGGCTGTTAGCTCTTTTTTCCAACTAACATTGGAAGTAAGCACGATTTCCATATCGTTCGGCCCGAGGCTGAGGCGGTCGCCGGACTCAACTTTTATCGAGATCGTGTCTTCGTTCATGTAGACAGCCTGAGTTTGTGGAAGGTTTCCGCCATTAACGAACCGCCAATCGATTAGCGGATATCGCAGGCCCTGTGCCCACGCACTCGCTGCAAGCCCCAAAACCAAACATACTGCTGTGATTATTCTCTTCATACCTAAGTCCTCCACGGAATAGTGGCGACGTTGAAGAAAAGATCACTCATGATTTCGGCTCGTTCCCTACTTTAGGATGGACGTGAATCCTTTGAGCACGCCGAAAGCGTTGGAAGAGCCAAGGAATAAACTTATGTAGTCAGGAAGTGTGGTTCTTAAGGTTCGAGAGAAAGGCGCGTTGAAGGTATCACCTCCATCTCGCGAATGCTCTGCGTTCACATGAATACCGCCCCGAACGCTCCGCGTTCAGACACACTGCCGCAACACCAGGTATCGATCAATACGCTGGTCTCGTAGATTATTTGTGTTTTGGCGGTGAGGTGAAAACTTGATGCGATCGGACTCTATTGCAGAGTCAAATGAGATTCAGAGGCGCTGCCCATTTGGTTGCCGCTACTGTCAACCAACAGAATGGTCGAAACGCCGATCGGTTTGCCAAAGCGGAGTAGCGCCTGGAGTTCCTCAGTCTTCTCCTGTTCGGTTGCCATCTCCCATTTTTTCGACACAACTCCTACTAAGAGCTCGCGTCGGGTTCGCGCATTAACCAGCATCTCCGATCGTGGAAGATCCTTCACGTTCAGCATCTGAACCTCTTTGTCGCGCCGTGATATCGCTGCATTACTGCGGTCGTTGAAAGCTTTGAATACCACACCCGCACACACCATGATAATAATGACGGCTGCCGCAACCGCGAATGCTTTTTTCTTTCGCAAAGAAGAAAGAGTCGGCTTCGGCGCATGCTCCTGAACCTCGATTTCCTCCGAGCTTAATTTCTGTCGCGTCAATTCGGCTGCGCGCTCTACGAGCACCGACTGTAATTTGAGGCGCGCCTGCAACAGGTGATTCGAGATATGAAGTAATCGATCGACCGCGCTCAACTGCGAGGCTGCTCTGGCGTGGGAAATCAAGACCCGCAAAACTGAATCCGTCTGCTGCATCTTCGACATTAAGTCCGATAATTCAGCTTCCGTAAGGTCATCGATTTGATTGTCGCTGCCGAGTTTGAAACGTAGTAATCGTTCAGACCAGAGAATCAATGATAACGAGTTGCGCCGGACTTCTCGCTCTTCCGGATGACCGGATAACGGCTCTGCGAGAGGCGCCAGGAAGGACACAGGATCAAGCGATTGCCGCTCAACCGAAAGCTGTGTGCGCAAGAACTCAGAAATGATTTCTTTGTTTTCGGCGTCTTCTGCGAGGTTCGAAAGTGTCAAAGGCAAATCAGCGGGAAGGCCACCATCCGCGCGCGACGCGGACGTTTGATCAACGCCGGTTGAGGTCGTTTCGTTATAGCTATTAGAAAGACGCAGTAACCGTAGTAGTTGCGACAACCGTTCACTAGACTGGGCTTGCTGTTCGAGTTTTGCCAGTTCCGTTTCATCAAATCTTTCCGATGTAGAGGCATTGATGGAGCGATCAACCAGGATGTTAACCAGATCACGACACACATCTGGTGCCTCACGGATTTGCTCATCCTCGCCGGTGAGCAACGTCGAGAATTTGTTTGCTAATGCGACGTTGCACTCAACCGCCGCAGCAGTCACCCGCGGTTCATAGAACAGTTCACCGAGATCCCGTTTGAATAGACGTATCCGATTAAAAACATCGCTACTTATCAATTCTTCGAATTCATTGATACTGGTGTTGGCCTCCGCAATAAATGCGCGCAAGCCATCGACTGCTGCAGCAATCTCGTCAGGAGTAGCTGAAGGTAGCGGACGATCTCCCCGCCAGGCGTCAGCCATCTTAGAGAGGCTGTCGATCAATCGTTTTCCACCGATGCGGAGCTTTCGCAGGTCATTTTCACCGAGGCTGCTAAAGAGACGCGTCACTGAAAAGTCATACTTGCTTTGCACTGACTCGCTATGTGGCAAACTCCGGTAGAAGCGGGTTAAGGCTTGAAACGATGGCGGATCCAAGTGTACGTACGTGCCGTCGCAAAAGCGCCGCAAATGATACGGCTGGATCTTTTGGTCTCTTGTGGTCAAGCTGAGGTGCCACAAGTAAAGCTCATTCGAAAGATGATCCTCCGCTTCAGCAATGCGTTCCGTTTCTTTTTCTTTGATAGCCTGCTTCAGATTGCGGGCTACGTTGTATGCCGGGTCCACATCGTATTTCTGTGGTATCGAGGAGAGGATTGCCTTCTCAACGCCAGCGATAACGCGCTGGACGATCTCAAGCGTTTTTGCATAGTCGACAGCGCGTTGAAATCTCACTTCGGATTTATCAATTCCGCTTTGCTCATGTATTTCAAGTTGGTCCGACATTCTTCGCTCCCTTAAGACTTCATAACTTAGCGCGGTATCGCGAGGTTTACGCCCGATTTGATCAATGGCTCGGGCGTGAGTTCTAGGTTGTAAGGAGGACTTGTTTTCCCGTCTTGCGTAGTCGCGATGACTTCTATCGTTCCTGCCGGCAGTCCTCGCAAAAGGTAAGACCCGTCTGCTCCCGTAACCGCTTTGACGTTCCCTGAGATTACAGTGGCGTTCGGTATCACTTCGTCCACTGTCGGATCAAATTTGCCGTCCTCATCTTTGTCTAAAAAGACAACGCCAGACACACGGCGTTGGGCAAACAGAGGTATATCAAGGTAACAGCCTCGAACGGGCTGAACAGATATCTCCCAGGATGTTTGCGCCGGCATCCGGAAGTAAGGCGGCAGTGTCTCCGTATCTACTTCGACCCTATATTTTCCCGGTGGAAGATTTCTGAATTCATAGATGCCCCCAGCATTCGTGATTTGTGTCGCTGAGGGCGTCCCCTGATTATGGGGAATGAGTTTTAGACGTACGCCATTGAGCCCCGGCTTGTTTGCCGCATCACCTGTATCAGTAGCGTTAAGTTCATTGAAAACGCGACCTGAAATGGAGCCGAAATCGACCAGACCAAAACTGACCGTTGCCGTTTGTCGGGGCGATACCGTAATCGCTTGCTGACCAGCCGTGCTCGCTCGCAGGCTTTTACCGAGCTCATCGGAAGAGAGACGCACTGTAACGGTGCCAAGCTTCACGCGATCGAACTTGAAGCTTCCATCTTGTTGAGTCTCTAGTGAACGTCCATCCTCGAGTTCTACCTTTATTCCTGGTATTCCAGGTTCTTGCGGATTGTCTTCACCATCAGCATTCAAGTCGGCGAACACGCGTCCCTTGATGGTGCCGTGATCGCGACCCAGTAATTTCATCAGGAAACCGTTTTCCGCTGGCCCTCCGAGGCGTCGCGTGTAAGACACGGTAAGGGATGAAAAGCCATTTTTGTTTCCAAGCAAGGCGTCACCGCCTAACGTGCGTTGTAAGTTGGTGCTTAGACCAATCGAGTTAACTGAATCAAGGTGCATCGCGAGAGTGATCGATCCGACAATGTTTTTTTGCGCCTCAGGACCCAGCTTACTGTCATCGAACCGCACTTCTCCGGTCGCGGTGTAGCGCGAAAGCTTCGCCTGAAAGCGAACGCCAACTTCAGTGCTTCGCGTTTGGGGAAGCTCAATATCACCCAGAATTCGTTGAAGAAGATCTCGATTGATTGCCAGAAAACGTTGTGGGTCGGCTTCAAAAGCCTGTCGAACGAGAGGCGGTAGTAGCGTCGGATTTCTCAGGACCAAACTGGAAAGCGATAAGGCGCTGTTCTGATAGTTGAAATAAGCTGTACCGGACCACCATTCGGCCGTGTGACGTACTTCGTTTCGCAATCCGAAGCCGCTATCTATTTTTGCGCCGGCTACCGGTTCGTGAGTTGTGTTGTAACGAATCTCGAGACTGTTGTTCCAGTTATGTGCGAAGTCGAAGTTCGACGTTCCAACCAGACTGTTCGTTTCAAGCTGCGAGGCCAACGCAAATCGTGAAGTCGAATTGATCCGTTGACCGGTGTAACGCAATCCAAACTGGGCGCGCTTTCCAAGACGATAGTTCAACCCGCCAGTCAAGGTTGATCCGCTGAAAGAGAGACGACTGAGATTGAATGTCTGTGCTCCTTTGGTCTGGTTATAGCTGGCGTAGGTACTAAGGTGATCGGATGTCTGCCAGCGAACTGCGGCGGCAAGGGTTGACCGTCCCCCGCCCTGGCCACCAACCGAAATGAAAGGTGATTGCCCGTTCAGGTCTGACACCTCGGTCGAAAAGTTTAGCGGGCCTCTGTTGATTGCAAATCGCCCCCGCCATGACACGGCGCGTTGGGCGTAAGCAATCTCACCATCGGCTGTTGTGTCCTCATCGGGGGTGTAGGTGGCAGTGACAAGTGAACTGATCCCGCTGCTCATCGAATGGTTTTGCTGTGAGGGCGTCAGCATTATCGCTCCGGCACGAATAGTCAGGTGCTTGCTACTCTTAACCGGAAACATCCCACCCAAAACTCGCCCACCTGTCGAATCGAGGAGAGCTATCGAAGGGCGAGCTAAACCTGCAAAAATTTCTGCGCCTCGAAAAACTGAATCGCGTTGGGAAGTCAGGTGAACTCCGCGGATCGTGTAGCCATTCAAACTAAGTGGCGAGAGATAGAGTTCACTGTCCAGGAATTCCAGAGATTCGTGGTTGTTGACGGCACTTAACGAAAGCCGATTAACGCCGAATCCGGTTTCAGCAGTGGGGAAAAGCTCATTGGTTCGCTTGCCCACAAAACTGAACAGATCACCTTGAAAACTAAGAGTGCGGCCATTGCTGAGACCGCGGCGGTATTGAAGAGTTTGGCTGACGAAAGCCCTCGCTCCGGCTTGAGGCGGACTAAAGAATATTGAATATAGCCCAGAGGCTGGCGCGTTGAAGGCCGCTGCCTTGTTACTGGCCTGAATAATAGCGGCGGCGGTCGGAATCGGATGCCCGACTATTTCCACGATTATGGTCTGGCGTCCCTTTTCTGTCGTTACAATCACGATCGTCTCGCCAAAATCCAATCCGGTGAGACGCACGACTCGGTTGCCCAAGAGAGTCAAGCTTAAGCATCCAGGATCGACCACAGTCGCAGACTGAATCGCTGTATCGAAGGTCAGGTCGCGAACCTCTTTAATAAAGATCTTGACCCTTACCGCGTAATTTGTCGAAGCTGCGCCAGGCGAAGAATTCACCGCGCTGACGGGTTGTGTTTGCGACAGTGCGGGCGCGGTTAAGAGCCCCGCCACAAAGGCAAGCTCACATACACGTCGTGCTCGAACGCAAAGCAACGAATTCATGGTGAGATGGGGATCTTCTGCTTGGGAAATTTCTACTTAAGATCGAACGGGAGTTCATAGACTAGCGTGGCGGGTTCAAGCCCAGCTCTATCGTAGGTTAGGGTCACTACCGCAGTGTAGTGGCCGGGGGGCAAATCGTCGCCCCAGGGAGCCTTGTAAGTATCACGTTGGCCGGGGAGGTAGGTTTTTTCTTCGTTGCGACCTCGACAGACAAGCTTGCCGGTGGCGTCAAGAATCGCAAACATACCGCGCAGGCGGACATGAGACGTTCCGTGATTGTGAATGTCGAGTTGGATTTCCAGTTCGGAAGATCCGGACGGAGGCTGAACCGTTCCGCTCTTCACTTCGACGTCATACTCTGAAGCGCCTTCAGTGGCCAACATCAACAAGCCACCAAGCCGAACAGCAAAATTGGCGCCGGCCTTTACGTCAGGCCGTTCGACCGGCTCACCTTCAAAGAAAGGAATCGTGTAATAACCGCCCGAAGCATCCTTAGGCACGGAGATGATAGCTCGAATAGTGCTTGAAGTATTCGGTTCTACAATCACTTCTTCGGGTGCAAACTGAACCCAGGTAGAAGCTGATCGCGGAAGCGTGCCCGGCCTGCCCATGAGTCGAGCGTTGGTTTGTTCATCGTACCAGTAGTCGCTAACCATGCAATGGAAGCGCAATCTGGTAGTGGTATTGTTAACTACAGTGAAATTCTGAGTGTATGTCAGCCCGCGCTTAACATTCGCGTCCACTAGTGCCGGAGTTAGCCCAAGAGATTGCTTTTGGGCGTGAGCTTTTGCGCCAGCCGAAAGCAACAGTGCGCAAACGCAGACGACGTAAACGTACAGCCTAAGTTGAAACATTTGTGTCGCCCTCCTTTCGAACAGAATCGCTTCCTGGGTTTCGAAGATTCAAAATAGAACCATCGACAACACCAGGAAGCGACCCGATCAAAGTTAGCAGAATTACGGAATGGTTATTTCGTAGATCAGCCGTGAACTCATGGCGCCGTTGACAGCGCTGGCACCGTTCGCGTTGCTGACAAAGTAGCCAACATATCTCGTCAATGCAGTACCGTTTGTCGCGGTGCTGGTGAAAATATTTGGGACTACCGCGCTGGGAGCCGCCACTGATGCTGCAGCTGCACCTTCACGAGTGGCCGCACGACCGTTGGCATCGCCCGCCGGTCCATCCAAAAGGACAGAAATACTCGCTGTGTTATTGACGTGGCCCGAATAACGGGGCGTCAGACTGATGGGCGAGGTATAGGTTGCTCCGCCGGCACTGATGGCAACACTGACGCCTGCAGTCGGAGTACCGATACCCAAACCGTTGACGTTGCCAAAATCCAAACTAAACACGCCGGTTGAAGTGTTACCCGTGGCGCCGACGACGGTTGCGCCACCAGCTGCGGTCGAAATGTCCAACTGCAAAGCATTTTGCGCATTAGCGGTTAAGTTCAACTGCGATTGACTGGTTAGGCCGTTGCGCACAGGACCAGTCTGTGCCGCTGCAGAGCCAGCAAAGGCAAGGAGCCCAATCAGGGCGAGGAACAGGGGAAGTTTATTCTTAAGGGACATCGTTATTCTCCTATGTGGAAGGTTGAGTTTGAGAAACTTGGTTGGGAGGTAAATTCCATCCAAATACAGCTTTCATTTAGGGTGAAAGCTGGCTGATTATGCCTGACTCGTCGACGAGAAAAATAAATGGGGTAACGCCATCCGGGCCGACACCGGTGGCGGCAACTCGGTAACCAGCGGTCAATTGGGCATCTGACGGAGATGTTGGAATAGTCTGGAAGGTATAACCCTGTCGTTTCAAAGTGGGTCCCGCCATCACACCCAAGTTTCCGTTGTAGATAGCATTCAACTCGGACATGCGACCATAACGCCCGACTGTTACTTTCATAGTTGCTTGATTGTCATGTATCACCCGAAGGCATGCTTGGGCCGCCGCTTCCTGAGCTGCTGCTCTCGATCCTAGGAGGGACGGAACCGCAATCGCGCAAATAATGCCGATTATCGCAACTACGATTAGTAACTCGATAAGGGAGAATCCACGGGTGTTAGGTGAGTACATAAATTTAGAAAGCGATGGGCGTCTGGCGAAAATTCTGAAGAAGATCGAATCGAGGTTCTTTGGCACCCTATCCGAGAGTGGAAAGGGCTTTGCGGAAGTGACCAGCGGTTAACTTTCAGCAGTTCGGATGCCTCGCCCGCACGGCAGACGCTATTATACACATCGTTGAACTCTTGGCAACAACTTTTAACTCAACTTGAACGATCCTATCGATTTGTGTAGGGAAATCGGGCGACCGAGGGCCTGAAGGAAGCAGTTTTTCTTCTCGAATCTGAGGACGCTAATGGATCAGTTCGTACGTTAGTGACGCTCCAAGACCATTCTTTTGGGAATCCTCACTCACCGTCTCGTCCACCAAGAACCCGACGTATCGAACAATCCTCGCACCGCTTTTGACTCTCTCAAGTTTGATGACTTGTCCCGGTTGGAGGGTTCTGAAACTCTCTTGGCTGGCGCCCTCAACTAACGAGAGATGGCCGCTTTTATCGTCAACTGCGGTTACGGTTATAACAACGGTGGAGGTTTCCTCCTTAAACCCTGAGAAGCGAACCAGGAATTCCACTTTGGTCATGAGGAGTCGACCCGCAGTCGTTTGCTTCACCAGATCGGCTGTCTGCGAATTGGCCAGGACGAGTCTGAGTGCACACACCGTCGTCGATGTCGTTTCCAATTCCTCAATGTTGTTTGATTTGGAGGATAACTCGAGGATTGAAGCAGGTATTACATTGGCACTCAATGTCAAACCTGCACCGCGACTCACGCTGTCGGGCTTTTGACCCTGTGACGTGGAAGCGCAGACAGACACCAGTGACCCAAGAATCACAAGATGCAAAACGAGTTTCATCAGCAGACCCAAGTAGCCGTTATGTAGGTACTAAACGCTTATTGTGCTGCTTATTCTAACTTTGAATTGGCGTCAAATCGAGGTGCGGGCACATTTCGGTTGTGAGAAAGAAATGCTTCGTGGCGAGTTTCGTGAGTCAGGTCAATTCATAGACCTTGGTCCCACTGGCGATCAAGACGCCTTCATGGTTTGCCGATGTGTTGTTTCGGTTGTTTTCGCCACTTGGATTGTTGAGAATACACCGCGTTCGAGAAGCGCGTTACGAAAGTCCCAAAGAGGAATCGTCAATGAGAAAGTGCCCAAGCCGCTTCCTGGCCTCCTACCTGACTACGATTCTGATCTGCTTCCTTGCTGCATCGCGGCAGATCGTTCTGGCGCAGGCGAGTCTGTTTCACTCCAACACAGTCCAATCGCGTCCGGTCAATTTGGATTTTGAACAAGGTAGGATTGGCCAACTTCCGGAAGGTTGGGATTCTCCGACCACCGGCTACGTAGCTGAGCTAATCGAGAACCAGGCGAAGTCAGGCAAACGTGCCGCTTTGCTTCGTGACGTACCCGGAGCTGGCAACAGCTCACCGTTCGGCAATCTCATGCAGGCAATTGATGCCGCAACCTTGCGCGGTCATCGCGTGCGTTTCCGCGCGGCGGTGCGGACCGAAGCCGGCGACTCCGAAGTACGGGTTCACCTTTGGATGCAGGTAGACCGTCGCGGGAACCAAAAGGGCTTCATGGGAAACCAGCCCATCACGCCCGGCGAGTGGCAGTATTACGATGTCGTCGGTGATGTCGATGAAGATGCAATAGTCATCAACATCGGAATGCTTCTCTTGAACAAGGGTAAGGCATGGCTGGACGATGTGTCGTTCGAGGATTTGGGCAAAGTGGAGATGCGCGCTGAGCCGCCGCGTCCCTTGACCGCGCACGGTCTTGAGAATCTGGTCGCGTTTACTCGCCTGCTTGGCTATGTGCGCCATTTCCATCCCAGTGATGAAGCCGCAGACGCTAACTGGAATGCTTTTGCAATAAAAGCGGTCAACGAGGTAGAGGAGGCGAAGAACGCCGCTGATCTATCGCAGAGATTGGAATCCATCTTCCGACCTGTCGCGCCGACAATAAGCGTCTTTCCCACTGCTGAACATCCAACACCTCCTCGTGAACTGAGCCCTCCGGCAAATGCGTCAACACTAAGAGTCGTGTCGTGGCGTCATCAGGGCTTCGGACAAAAAACCAGGCAGAACTCGATTTACAAGAGCGAACGAGTGTGGCAGGACGCGCCAGGTGGAACATTGCCGAAAGATTCTCCCGATCCACGACAACCTTTCAGTGCGGATCTTGGCGGCGGTGTGTCTTGTCTGGTACCGCTGGCCCTGTTCGGCGATGCGAAGGGCACGCTGCCTCACGCCGCCACTAGTGAGACGAAGTCAGAGGATGATCTGGTGAAGTACTCCGGCAATGATCGCGCCACACGCCTGGCTGACGTAGGGCTCGCCTGGAATATCTTAGAGCACTTCTATCCGTACTTTGATGTGGTGCAGACTGACTGGCAACAGGCGTTGCGAGCGGCGCTCACTTCGGCAGCCAACGATGCGAATGAAAAGGCCTTTCTGATTACGCTGCGGCGCATGGTGGCCCAACTGCATGACGGGCACGGGAATGTCTATCATCCGGCTGACTCCGCTGACTACTTCATCCCGGTAATACTCAAATGGGTGGAAGGCCAACTGGTTATTTCCGATCTGGCGAGTGCGGGTACCGAAGGGTTGCAGCCAGGTGATGTCGTGCTCAAGGTTGATAGCCGGCCGAGTGCGAGTGAACTAACCGAGCGAGAGTCATTGATCTCGGCTGCGACGCCGCAGTGGCGCCGCTACGTAGCCCTGGAACAGATAAGAGCGGGCGCGAAGGACTCGGTCGTCACACTCGAGGTGAAGTCGCAAAGCGGCCAGGTGCGCTCAGTGGTTCTGCACCGCACGATTGAAGAGGAGGCGTTGTCAGAGGCACGGCCTGACAAGATTAGTGAACTGAAACCGGGAATATTTTATCTGGATCTCGACCGGATCAAGGACGAGGATTTTCAGGCCGTCTTACCCAAGCTGGAACAGGCCCGCGGTATTATTTTCGATCTGCGCGGGTATCCGAGAGTCTCACCGAAAGTGATCTTACACCTGACGGAAAAGCCGATAGAGTCTGCGCTTTTCATGCTGCCGGTGATCACGACGCCGGATCATGCTCAGATCAAATTTGAAGACGCCGGACGCTGGAAGTTGGAGCCGGTAGCGCCTCGGCTCACGGCAAAGATGGCCTTTCTCGTTGACGGGCGGGCGATCAGCTACGCGGAATCCTGGATGGGAATCATCGAAGCCTACAAACTCGCGGCGATTGTGGGCGAACCGACAGCCGGAACCAACGGCGATATCAATCCGTTCAATCTCCCTGGTAATTACACGGTCATCTGGACTGGGTTAAAGGTGCTCAAGCATGATGGTTCACAACATCATGGGATCGGGATTCAGCCGACAGTGCCCGTTTCCCGCACGATTCGTGGTATCAGGGAAAGGCGGGATGAACAGTTGGAACGGGCGGTGAATATTGTGAGTCAATAGCGTTCTGGTTGGAGAAAGTTTCAATCTCAAGAATCTTAAATCAAAGTTTAAAGGACAAGAGTTACGACTGTAGGCCTGACGAAGTCCTCAGCTGAACACAAGGATAACAATCGTTTGGAGACAAGCGGCGGGACATGACGGTAATTGCACCGAGAGTTACGTGATTCTGGATCGGCCAGAGACTTCTCAGCCTCTCATTGCTTCAGACGCCGGGGGAGGTTAAGGGGACC
>Ga0105243_10003492_pt1 | contig 12696 bp, 12 predicted proteins | sample KBSM34metaG_FD_81525 | JGI IMG/M metagenome (GOLD analysis project Ga0105243, IMG submission 81525) | Miscanthus rhizosphere microbial communities from Kellogg Biological Station, Michigan, USA - KBS M3-4 metaG | ecosystem: Host-associated > Plants > Roots > Rhizosphere > Soil | place...
CATCGTCTGCCTATCCGCTAAGGAATGGGGTTGTCGTCCGCGGCAAAGGGAATCCGCGGGTCATTGATGAGCATGACGGGTCCAGCGCTGCCGATCCCGTAGCCGCGCTAGAGGTCCCGGCCGGCCTCCCGCAGCCGCCGCCGGCAGTGGGCGAGCGCGACGGCGATGTGCTTTTCCACGGTGCGCGGGGAAATGTCCAACTGTGCGGCGATCTGCGCCATGCTCAGGTTGCGGCCGCGGAACAGCACGAAGACCCGCCGCGCCTGCGCGGGCAGGTCGCGGATCGCCTGCAGCAGGACCGCGTATTCCTGCTGGCCCAGGGTCGCGGCGTAGGGCGATGGCTCCGCGCTGGGAACATCTTGCGCAGCGTCCGCAGGGGCGAGAAAGCGGCTGCGCGATGCGGTCAACCGCTGCCGGTCCACCGCGACGTTGTCGACCACGCGGCGTAGATAGCTGAGCGGGTCGCGGACGCTGTGGTGGCCGGGCTCGCGCGACGCCAGGCGGATCCACGCATCGTGCACGATGTCGCCGGCCGCGCCGGCGTACTTGCGCGTCGCATACCGATGCAGTTCCGCGTAGCTGCTTTCCAGTTCGTCCGCCAGCGAGACAGGCGTGGCGGAAGAGGGAGGAGTGGACATGGCATCCGTCCAGGACCACGGAAGAAGAGTCGAAGTGTAGTGCGGATGAGATTTATTCTCAATTAAGCTCGGCCGCGGCCTGTCGCCGCCGCATGCAACTGGACGCGCCACCGTGCGGAGGCGAGGTCGCTTGCGCGTCCCGCTACGCCGCTGCGTCGCGCACAGGGATTTGCTCTGCCCGCGCGTGCAGCCGCCAGCGGCGCGACCGGCAGGCCGGTGCATGCAGTCGCGTGGGGAAAAGCGCTTGAGGATCATGCCGTTAAGTCCTCAGGCTGTGGGTGGGCGGCGAACGGGCGACGCATTGCCCGGCGGATGCTGCAAGGCCCGGTCGCTTGCGGTCGCGGCTGGGGCTGGTATCGTGCGCCGCCCGACTTCAATCGACGGCGAGACCTGAGCGATGCGCGGCACTCTCTATATCGTTGCGGCGCCTTCCGGTGCCGGCAAGAGCAGCATCGTCAACGCCACGCTGGCGCGCGATCCGCAGATCGCGCTGTCGATCTCGTTCACTTCGCGCGCGCCGCGGCCGGGCGAGCGCCATGCCGAGCACTACCACTTCGTGTCCGCCGACGAGTTCCAGGGCATGATCGATGCCGGCGACTTCTTCGAGTACGCCCGCGTCCACGGCGACTGGAAGGGCACCGCGCGGCAATCGGTGGAGCCGCAGCTGGCCGCCGGCCACGACGTGCTGCTGGAGATCGACTGGCAGGGCGCGCGCCAGGTGCGGGCCAAGGTGCCCGACGCGGTCAGCGTGTTCATCCTGCCGCCGTCGCGCGCGGCGCTGGAGCAGCGCATGCGCAAGCGCGGCCAGGACAGCGAGGCGGTGATCGCGCAGCGGCTGGCGGCGGCGCGCGAGGAGATGTCGCACTACGCCGACTTCGACTACGTGATCGTCAACGAGGATTTCGACACCGCGGTGGACGAGATGTGCGCGATCTTCGTCGCCAGCCGCCTGCGGCGCCTGCCACAACAGCAGCGGCATGCCGATCTGATCGCCGCGCTGCTCGATCAGGATCAGGCAACTGGCTGATTCCAAAGGAAACTGAATGATGACCGGTTGATTTCGGCCGGCCCGCGCCCTACAATCGCCGCCCTTTCCCTCATTCGAGCGCGTGGCCGCCAGCGGCCCGCCGGGAGCCCGCATGGCCCGCATCACCGTAGAAGATTGCCTGGAAGTCGTTAACAACCGTTTCGAACTGGTCATGATGGCGTCCAAGCGCGCCCGCCAGCTCGCCAACGGCGTGCAGGCCACCCTCGACAACACCGAATCGGCCGACAAGCCGACGGTGCTGGCGCTGCGCGAGATCGCCGCGCGCAAGATCGACAACGCGCTGATCGACGAAGTCGAGAAGGCCGAGCGCGAGCGTGCCGAGCGCGAAGCGCTGGAGTGGGCCGCGGCCGAGGTCGTCGCCGACGAAGACATGTCCAAGAACGACGACTGATCGCGTCCCCGCGCTCGGAGCGTCTGCCGAACAGCCCGCATCCGCGGGCTGTTTCGTTTTGCGGGTTTGCCGTCCTCGCGCCGCTGGCATAGTCTTCGCGCATGAACCCAGGCCCTTCTGCCCAGGTCGCCACCGCCGCGCCGTCGCCGGCCAACGAGGCGATCCCCGACTACGTTCTGCAACTCGAACGCAGCGCCAGCTATCTGCCGGCCGAGCAGATCCCGCTGCTGCGGCGCGCGTGGGAAGTGGGCGCGGCCGCGCATGCCGGGCAGACCCGCAAGTCGGGCGAGCCCTACATCACCCATCCGGTGGCGGTGGCCGGCGTGCTGGCCGAACTCGGCCTGGACGTGGAGGCGCTGATCGCGGCGATCCTGCACGACACCATCGAAGACACGCCGCTGACCCGCGCCGAACTGGCCGCCGAATTCGGCGAGGCGGTCGCCGAGCTGGTCGATGGCGTCACCAAGCTGGACAAGCTGAAGTTCCGCGACCGCCAGGAAGCGGCGGCCGAGAGCTTCCGCAAGATGTTGCTGGCGATGTCGCGCGACCTGCGCGTGATCATGATCAAGCTCGCCGACCGCCTGCACAACATGCGCACGCTCGGCGCGCAGAGCGCCGAGGCGCGCAGCCGCATCGCCCGCGAGACGCTGGAGATCTACGCGCCGATCGCGCAGCGCCTGGGCATGAGCCTGATGAAGTCCGAGTTGCAGAACCTCGGCTTCCGCGCGCTGCACCCGTGGCGCCACGCGATCATCGAAAAGCACATCCGCAGCCAGCCGGTGGTGCGCCGCGAGTCGATGGCGCAGGTGGAGGTGCAACTGTCGCAACGGCTGGCCAAGGAGGGGCTGGAGCACCGCCTGGTCAGCCGGATCAAGACCCCGTGGAGCATCTACAACAAGATGCGCGACGAGAACAAATCCTTCGACCAGGTGATGGACGTGTTCGGCTTCCGCCTGGTGGTGCGCGGGGTGCCGGACTGCTACCACGCGCTGGGTGCGGTACACGCCACGTTCAAGCCGCTGGACGCGCGCTTCCGCGACTTCATCGCCATTCCCAAGGCCAACGGCTACCAGTCGCTGCATACGGTGCTGTTCGGCCCCTACGGCTCGCCGATCGAAGTGCAGATCCGCACCGAGGAAATGGACCTGATCGCCGAGCGCGGCGTGGCCGCGCACTGGACCTACAAGTTCGGCGGCGATTCGCCCAACAGCGCGCAGAGCCGCGCGCATGCGTGGATCGTCGAATTGATCGAATCGCAGCGCGCCGCCGGCTCGTCGCTGGAATTCCTGGACAACGTCAAGGTCGACCTGTTCCCGGACGAGGTCTACCTGTTCACGCCGAAGGGCAAGATCCTGGCGCTGCCGCGCAATTCCACCGCGCTGGATTTCGCCTATGCGGTGCATACCGACGTCGGCAACCGCGCGGTGGCCTCGCGGGTGGACAAGAAGCTGGTGCCGCTGCGCCCCAAGCTGGTCAGCGGGCAGACCGTGGAAGTGATCACCGCGCGTTCGGCCACGCCCAAGCCGCAGTGGCTGGAGTTCGTGGTCAGCAGCAAGGCGCGTACCGCGATCCGCCACCAGCTCAAGCAACTCGAGCACGAGGATGCGGTGCAGCTCGGCCACCGCATGCTCGACCGCGCGCTGGAGGCGATGGACAGCGCGCTGGAGCGGCTGCCGAAGGGGCGCCTGGACTCGTTCCTCAGCGAGCACCGCTATCCGCGCCTGGAGGCGCTGCTGGCCGACATCGCGCTGGGCAACTGGATGCCGAACCAGGCCGCGCAGGCGCTGATGGCCTATGCGGAACTGCGCGGCGGCGGCCTGTCCAAGCATTCGCAGGAAAAGATCCTGATCAACGGCACCGAGCGCGGCGTGGTCAGCTTCGCCAACTGCTGCCAGCCGATTCCCGGCGACGAGATCATGGGCTACCACACCGCCGGCAAGGGCATCGTCGTGCACCGGCTGGATTGCCCGAACCTGGCCGAACTGCGCAAGTCGCCGGAGCGCTGGGTGCCGATCGGCTGGGACACCAGCGTCATCGGCGACTACGACACCGCGTTGGTGGTGGACGTGGAGAACCGCACCGGCGTGCTGGCGCAGCTGGCCGCGGCGATCGCGCAGAGCCAGTCCAACATCGAGCGCGTGGACTACCTGGATCGCGACTTCAACGCCGCCGTGTTGCGCTTCAACATCCAGGTACGCGACCGCAACCACTTGGCCGAAGTGATGCGCCGGTTGCGGCGACTGACCGCGGTGCAGAGTGTGCGCAGGCAGTAGTGGAGCCGGGATTCGGGGCTCGGGGGATGGTCGCAAGTGCGCTGCATCTTGCTTTTCTGTAGGAGCGGCTTCAGCCGCGACGCCTTCCCGGTAAAGCGTCGCAGCTGAAGCCGCTCCTGCAGAAAGGCGGTTTGTCGCTGGCTGGAAGAGGTGTCTTCCTCAAAAGAATCGGTACTTCAAGCCTTTTGACAGCGATATGCCTCGAGACAGCATCCTGCCGTCCCGAGTCCCGAGTCCCGAGTCCCGAGTAAAATACCCATTCCCTATTTCCGTTGGAGCCGCCATGTCCCGCCAGATCATCCACACCGAGCAGGCGCCGGCCGCGATCGGTCCGTATTCGCAGGCGGTGCGCGCCGGCAACACGGTGTATTTCTCCGGCCAGATCCCGCTGGATCCGGCGACCGGCGAGGTCGTGCCCGGCGATGTCGGCGCGCAGGCGCGCCGCGCCTTCGACAACCTCAAGGCGGTGGCCGAGGCGGCCGGCGGTTCGCTCGACCGGATCGTGCGGCTGGGCCTGTACCTGACCGACCTGTCGCAGTTCGCCCAGGTCAATGCGGTGATGCAGGACTATTTCCAGGCGCCGTTCCCCGCGCGTTCCACCGTCGAAGTGTCCGCGCTGCCGAAGGGCGTCGGCTTCGAGGTCGATGCGGTGATGGTGCTCGACTGACCCTCGCCCGTGCCGCGCGTGCAGGTTCCGGCGCCGGCGCTGTCGGCGGCAGGCGAGGCGCCGTTGTCGGCGCTGCCGGGCGTTGGCCCGAAGGTCGCCGAGAAGTTCGCCGCGCGCGGCCTGCTGACCCTGCAGGACCTGTGGCTGCACCTGCCGCTGCGCTATGAGGACCGCACCCGGCTGACCCCGGTGGCGGCGCTGCAGCCGGGCGTCCCGGCGCAGGTCGAAGTGCGGGTGGAGGCGGTGGATCGCGGTTTCCGCTACCGGCCGATGCTGCGCGTGGCGGTCGCCGACGACTCGCGCGCCACCCTGGTGCTGCGCTTCTTCCAGTTCCGTGCCGCGCAGGTGGCGCAGTTCGCGGTGGGCGCGCGGCTGCGCGCGTTCGGCACGCCCAAGCCGGGCCAGCACGGCCTGGAGATCGTGCACCCGAGTTACCAGATCCTCGGCGGCGACGCGGCCGCGGGTCTGGACGACAGCCTGGACCCGGTGTATCCGGCGGTCGAAGGCATCGGCCCGGCGACGCTGCGCAAGCTGATCGGGCAGGCGCTGGACCGATTGCCCGACGAAGCGTCGCTGGAGCTGCTGCCGGCGGCGATGCTGGCCGAACTGGGGCTGCCGTCGTTGCGCAGCGCGCTGCTGATCGCGCACCGGCCGCCGCCGCAGGCCGACCTGGGCGCGCTCGCCGCCGGCCTGCATCCGGCGCAACAGCGGTTGGCGCTGGAAGAGCTGTTGGCCCACCACCTGAGCCTGCGTCGCCAGCGCATCGCGCTGCAGCGGCAGCGTTCGCCGTCGCTGCGCGGGCGCGGCCTGCTGGCCAAGCGCCTGCAGCAGTCGCTGCCGTTCCAGCTCACCGGCGCGCAACAGCGGGTGTTCGCGCAGATCCGTGCCGACCTGGAAAAGCCCTCGCCGATGCTGCGCCTGGTGCAGGGCGACGTCGGCAGCGGCAAGACCGTGGTCGCGGCGCTGGCGGCGATGCTGGCGGTGGACAAGGGCAAGCAGGCGGCGCTGGCGGCGCCGACCGAACTGCTCGCCGAACAGCACCTGGCGAACCTGCGCGCCTGGCTGGAGCCGCTGGGCATCCGCGTCGCCTGGCTGGCCGGCAAGGTCACCGGCAAGGCGCGCGCCGCGGTGCTGGCGCAGATCGCCTCGGGCGAGGCGCAGGTGGTGGTCGGCACGCACGCGCTGATGCAGGCCGCGGTGGCCTTCCACGACCTGGCCCTGGCCATCGTCGACGAGCAGCACCGCTTCGGCGTGCACCAGCGCCTGGCGCTGCGCGACAAGGGCGCCACCGGCGCCGGCGTGCCGCACCAGCTGGTGATGACCGCCACCCCGATCCCGCGCACGCTGGCGATGGCCGCGTACGCGGACCTGGACGTGTCGGCGATCGACGAGCTGCCGCCCGGGCGCACGCCGGTGCAGACCATCGTGCTCAGCGCCGAGCGCCGCCCGGAGCTGGTGCAGCGTATCCGCGTGGCCTGCGCCGAAGGCCGTCAGGCGTACTGGGTATGCACGCTGATCGACGAAACCGAAGACAGCGACAAGCCGGCGTCCGGGCCGGGCGGCGGCAACCGCATCGACGCAACGGCCGCGCAGGCCACCTTCGAGTCGCTGTCGGCACAGTTGCCGGAACTGAAGGTGGGGCTGGTGCACGGGCGCATGAAGGGTGCCGAGAAGCAGGCGGCGATGCGTGCGTTCAAGCAGGGCGAGATCGACCTGCTGGTCGCCACCACGGTCATCGAGGTCGGCGTCGACGTGCCCAACGCGTCGCTGATGATCATCGAGAACGCCGAGCGGCTGGGCCTGGCGCAGTTGCACCAGTTGCGCGGCCGGGTCGGGCGCGGCGCGGCCGCCTCCAGTTGTGTGCTGATGTACCAGGCGCCGCTGTCGGCGATGGCGCGGCAGCGGTTGCAGACCATGCGCCAGACCAACGACGGCTTCGTCATCGCCGAGAAGGACCTGGAGCTGCGCGGCCCCGGCGAACTGCTCGGCACCCGCCAGACCGGCCTGGCCGCGTTCCGCGTCGCCGACCTGGCGCGCGACGCCGGCCTGCTGCCGCGGGTGCATGCGCTGGCCGAACGGCTGCTGGCCGAGTCGCCGGTCCTGGCCGATCGCATCGTCGCGCGCTGGGTGGGCGGCGCGGCGCGGTTCGCGGGGGCTTAGCCGTGGCTGGCGCCACGGCTGGGATTGGGGATTGGGAATTGGGGATTCGCCCAGGCCGCGGAAGCCCCGGCTTCCCAGGTCCGCGCCGCAATGCCAGACTCGGCGGCCGAACGGAATGACGAAGAATCACGCATGAGCGACAAGATTCCCCTGTTGATCGACACCGATCCCGGCGTGGACGATGCCCTGGCCCTTCTGATGGCCTTCGCCGACGATCGCCACGACGTGGTCGGCCTGACCATCGCCGCCGGCAACGTCGGCCTGCAGCACACCGTGCGCAATGCGCTGAAGCTGTGCGAAGTGGCCGGGCGCGAGGACGTGCCGGTGTTCGCCGGCTGCGCCGACCCGTTGCTGCATCCGGCGGTGGACGCCGCCCACGTGCATGGCCTGGACGGTTTCGGCGATGTCGGCCTGGCGCCGGCGGCGCGCGCCGCCGAGTCCGAGCACGCGGCCCTGGCGATCCTGCGCCTGTCGCACCGGTACGCCGGTTCGCTGCTGCTGGTCGCGCTCGGTCCGCTGACCAACATCGCGCTGGCGCTGAAGCTGGATCCGACCCTGCCGCAGCGGGTGCGCCGCTTCGTGGTGATGGGTGGGGCGATCACCTGCCACGGCAACATCACCCCGGCCGCCGAGTTCAATATCGCCTTCGACCCGGAAGCGGCGCACATCGTGTTTTCCGGGTTCCCGCACATCGAGGTCGCCGACTGGGAGGCCACCGTCGCCCATGGCCTGCCGCACCGCGAGGTCGAGCAGTGGCTGGCCGCGGATGCCGACAAGGCGCGCTTCTACGAGGAGATCTCGCGCAAGACCCGGCTGTGGTCGGAGGATTCGCGTGGCGAGCACTGGTATGCCGCCGATGCGCTGGCGATGGCCTGGGCGCTGCAGCCCGAGGGCGCGCTGGAGGTGCAGTCGCGGCCGCTGCAGGTCGAACTGGCCGGGGTCCACAGCCGCGGCGCCACCCTGGTCGACTGGAACCGCCAGCTGGGCCTGGCCGACAACGCGGCCATGCTGATCCGCTACGACCAGGCCCGTTTCCAGGCGCTGGCGCGTGCGGCGGTCGGCGCCGGCTGAGCCGGGCAGGGCGGCCGCCCCGGTGCGGCAGGGCGTAGCCGGGACGCCGCGCCCGCGCCCTGGCGTCGGCGGGGGTGAATTCCGCGCAAGTTGTTCTTGCGTGCAGGCCGGGTGAGTTGCTATAGTTTCCCTCTTGTCCAGCAGCCCCCTACGGTGCGAGCCCATGAAGGCCGACATCCATCCCAAGTACCACAACGTCGTGTTTCACGACGTCACCTCCGATTTCAAGATCCTGACCCGTTCGACCATGTCCTCGAAGGACAAGGTCAAGTGGGAGGACGGCGAAGAATATCCGCTGGTCAAGGTCGAAATTTCCTCGGCTTCGCACCCGTTCTATACGGGCAAGCACAAGGTCATCGACACCAGCGGCCGCATCGACAAGTTCCAGAAGCGCTACGCGCGCTGATCGAGCGGTCGAAGTGGTAAAGAAGGCCGCGCCCTGCGCGGCCTTCTTTTTTGGCGTCCCCGATGCATCGATTCCCGGCTGTGATGCCGGCGTAGATTCTCCCGTCCTGGCGATGGCGAGGATGCAACGCTGTGTCGCCGCCCAGCCCTCGCTCTACGACTTCAGTACGAGCGACTACTCAAATGTTGCTGTGCGATAATGACGCGATCCGTGGTAATTGCCGTGGACTTCCTTCACGCGTCTGTTCGCAAAGTACGGGCAGGCGCCTTCCACTGAGGAGCGCACACTGTGTCCGATCTTGATCAGGTCACGCTGAATGCCGGCGACAAGTCGGTCGTTCTGCCGGTACTCAAACCCACCTTGGGCAACGATTGCGTCGACATTTCCAAGTTGACCAAAGAAACCGGTCTGTTCACCTACGACTCGGGCTTCACCGCGACCGCCAGCTGCAAGTCGGCGATCACCTACATCGACGGCGACAACGGCGTGCTGCTGTACCGCGGCTACCCGATCGAGCAGCTGGCCGAGAAGTCCAACTTCCTCGAAGTGGCCTACCTGCTGATGAACGGCGAGCTGCCGACCGCCGACGAATTCAAGAAGTTCGACCACGAAGTGACGCATCACACGATGATGCACGAGTCGCTGAAGAACTTCCTCGGCGGCTTCCGCCACGACGCGCACCCGATGGCGATGATGGCCGGCACCGTGGCCTCGCTGTCGGCGTTCTACCACGACACGCTGGACCTCAACGATCCGGAACAGCGGCGCCTGGCCGCGATCCGCCTGATCGCCAAGGTGCCGACGATCGCCGCCGCGGCGCACCGCTATTCGATCGGCTGGCCGATCCGCTACCCGCGCAACAACCTCGGCTACGTCGACCGCTTCCTGCACATGATGTTCGAAGTGCCGAGCGAGCAGTTGGAGATGAATCCGGTCGTGGCCAAGGCGCTGGACCTGCTGTTCATCCTGCACGCCGACCACGAGCAGAACGCCTCGACCTCGACCGTGCGCCTGGTCGGTTCCACCGGCGCCAATCCGTACGCCTCCGTCGCCGCCGGCATCACCGCGCTGTGGGGCCCGGCGCATGGCGGCGCCAACGAAGCCGTGCTGAAGATGCTGGAAGAGATCGGTACCGCCGACAACGTCGAGAGCGCCGTGGCCAAGGCCAAGGACAAGAACTCGAGCTTCCGCCTGATGGGCTTCGGCCACCGCGTCTACAAGAACTTCGATCCGCGCGCCAAGATCATCCGCGAGATGACCCACAAGGTGCTGGGCGAACTGGGCGTCAACGATCCGCTGCTGGAAGTGGCGCTGAAGCTGGAAGAGGCCGCGCTGAAGGACGACTACTTCGTGCAGCGCAAGCTGTACCCGAACGTCGACTTCTACTCGGGCATCATCTACAAGGCGCTGAACATTCCGGTGGAGATGTTCACCGTGATGTTCGCCATCGCGCGCACCGCGGGTTGGGTGTCGCATTGGCTGGAGCAGCAGGTCGATCCGGAAATGAAGATCGGCCGCCCGCGCCAGATCTATACCGGCTACGACAAGCGCGACTACAAGGCCGACGGCCAGCGCTGATCGCGCTGCCGCTGGTCTGTCGCAATCGAACGTCCCGCTTCGCGGGGCGTTTTTTTATGGGGCGAAGCGCGATGCGACGGCTTTTCCGAAAGCCTCTCGTCGCGACGGATGGCCCGATGTCACCCGGAGTCGCTCCCATAAACCTGCATGCATGCAACGCGCTGAAGCGCTTTTCATGCGGGAGGGGCTTCGGCTCCGGCAGGATCTGCGGCCGGAAGGTCTGCCGCTGCGTTCGTCGCGGCTGACGCCGCTCCTGCAGAGACGTGCGGCCAACTCGCTGGGTGCACTGCGGCAGCAACTCCTGATGGCCCGGGGCCACCCGGTGCCGTTTCCGCGGGGCAGCGTGGGGTGCATGACCTGGATCGAAATGTCCTACAACTGTGCCGGCACGTCGATCTGCGCCACCAACGCATGGCTGTCGGCGTCGTGCATGCGCGCGATCCCGTCGAGGTCGAGCAGGTAGAAGTGGCCGCGGTCGGTCAGGAAGTGCCAGGCCAGTACCTGCATGCCGTCGTGCACATGGCTGGGATCGCCGGCGGTGACGCGGTCCAGCGTGTGCCCGCTGTCGGCGCACAGGCGGCGGATCAGTTTCATGTAGCGCGGTTCGTTCTCCAGCGCCGCGGCGATGCGCTCGAGGCGATCGGGCAGGGCGGCGCCGCGGCGCTCGACCTCGGCCTGCATCTCCGGAATCGACAGCGCCACCAGCTGCGGATGCGCGCGCAGCCAGGCCGAATTCAGTGCGATCAGGTCCTCTTCTTCCGCCAGCGCGAAGAACGCGTCGCCATGCCGGTCGAGCGCATCGCGCGCCGGGTTGTCGCCGAAGTACTGGCCGTCCATGAACGCCTGCAACGTGGCGTCGTCCATCTGTTCGAGCAGCGCGCGGCTGGCCGCATACAGCGCCGCATGCCGGGTTGCCCGCATCGCCTGCAGTCCGCGCCCGACCTGGTCCAGCACCAGCGGATCGGCGTTGCAGTTGTAGACGAACTGGGCGAAGCCGCCGTTTTCCACCTGCGCCACGTAGAAGTCGACGTAGTAGCTGCACATCGCATCGGCGGCGATCTCGTCCGGACGCAGCCATTGGTCGAGCTGGGCGTTGATGAAGCTGATGTTGGACTGGATCGGCGCGTAGGCGTCGTCGCTGTCGAGACTGTTGCGCGAGACGACGATGGCGTCGGGCGGAATGGCGGGCATGCAGCGGGTCCGTTGGCGGAAAGGAAGCGGTGCGCCGGGCGCGGCGCGCGGGCGCTCAGCGGCGCTGCTGGTAGTCGGCGATGTCCTGTTCGGTCAGCAGCTGCCGCAGCTGGCTTTCCGAGGCGCGCCGCATCGGCTTCTCGTCGACCTGCGACAGCGGCGCCTGGCGCAGCGCATCGTAGGGCAGCACGGTCAGGTCGAAGGTCAGTTCCTCGGCGGCGAACAGCCACACCGGGAAGTCCTCGCTGCGTTCGCGGTCCAGGCGCAGCCGGCGCGTGCGCGATTCGGCCGGGATCCGGTGTTCTTCGAGGAAGCGCGCCACCGCGTCGGCGTCGTCGCTGTGCAGGTGCAGTTGCACCGGGCTGTTGGCATCGGCAGTGCCGTCGTGCACCGGGCCGACCAGGCGCGGGGCGAAGCCATGCAGGAAGTCCATCGCGCGCAACGCGGCCTCGCGGCGCAGGCGCAGGCCGCCGGCGTGGTCGGGTCCGGCGAACAGGCGCTGGTACTCGCGCAGCGCATCCTCGATCTCGCGGTTGCGCGGCAGCGAGGCGTCGTCGTGGATGCCGAGCCGCTCGGCGGCCTTCAGCTTGGCCTGGTGGAAGTCGCGGATGCCGCCTTCGGCCATCAGCCGGGCGGCTTCGTGGGCCAGCCGGCGGCGGCGTTCGTGCGTGCGGGTCTGGGCATGTTGCCGAGCGTGGTGCATGGGGCCGCCTCCCTGAAAGCCTGCCCCGACTGTACAACAGCGCTGTGACATCGGCATGCGGCGCGGTTGACGCGCTGGACAGCCGCTGCAGCCCGCTCGACCGGCCGCGGCGACGCGGCATCCGCCACGTGGCGATCCCGCCAGCCAGCGCCGCCTCGGCAGCGGGACCCGCCGAGTCCCGAGCGCCTCAGAAAATATCGAACGCCGCGTCGTCGGTCTTCTGGTCCTGCAGGCCGTAGTCGAACTCCTGGATGCGATCCATGTCCTCGACCTTGACCCACTCGGTGGCGCCGTTGAGCGTGGCCTGGACCATGCCGGCCGGCGGGTCGTTGCTGGCGATCGGCTTGTCCTTCAGCGCCACGCGCATGTACTCGATCCAGATCGGCAGCGCCGCCTTGCCGCCGTACTCGCGGTAGCCGAGCGAACGGAAGTCGTCGCGGCCGACCCACACGGTGGTCACGTAGGGGCCGCCGAAGCCGGAGAACCAGGCATCGCGGTGGTCGTTGGTGGAGCCGGTCTTGCCGCCTACGTCCTCGCGGCCGAGTACCTTGGCCTGAGCACCGGTACCGC
>Ga0105243_10003494_pt1 | contig 12692 bp, 11 predicted proteins | sample KBSM34metaG_FD_81525 | JGI IMG/M metagenome (GOLD analysis project Ga0105243, IMG submission 81525) | Miscanthus rhizosphere microbial communities from Kellogg Biological Station, Michigan, USA - KBS M3-4 metaG | ecosystem: Host-associated > Plants > Roots > Rhizosphere > Soil | place...
ACCGATGCGCTTGATGGTGTTGCGTGCAACTTGAATATAATCGACGTTTGCGTGCGTCGTGATTTCTCCGGCCAGCACCACCAGACCCGTGTTGCACAGGGTTTCGGCAGCCACGCGGGCACGCGGATCCTGCTCCAGGATGGCGTCGAGGATGGCGTCGGAAATCTGGTCGGCGACCTTGTCGGGATGGCCTTCCGAAACGGATTCGGAAGTGAAGAGGTAGTCGTTGGAAGACATTGATGCTCCTGATACTGTTATAAAAATTGCCGCAGTACCAAGGCCTGCGACGCTTTAGCGAGATTTATATTCCGCTTCGCAAGTTGTCATTAACTCCGCGGATGCTACAAAGTGGTATTTTACGCTCCTCAAAAAATTCTGGCACAGCAACCCATCAGTTCTCTACCCTAAATCAATCAATGCTTGTTCTTTTGTTTCGGATCCTGTCGTTTTTGCCGCTGCGTGCTCTGCATGCGCTCGGCGCCGCGCTCGGCTGGATCGTGTACCTGGCCTCGCCGTCGCACCGCCGGCGCCTGCGCGAGAATCTTGAACGCGCCGGCTACGGCGGCCACCTGCGCGCCGCGATCGCCGAATCCGGCAAGGCCATCGCCGAGCTGCCCTTCGTCTGGTGCGCGCCGCAGGACCGCGTCACGCGCCACGTCACCATGGAAAACTGGGAACTCGTCCAGCGCCAGCTCGACGCCGGCCGCGGCATCGTGTTCCTCACCCCGCACCTCGGCTGCTTCGAGCTGACGGCCCAGCAGGTCTCGCTGCGCGTAGAACTGACCGTGATGTACCGCCCGCCACGCCAGAGCGCCCTGAAACCCCTCGTCGAGGGCGCCCGCGCGCGCCAGCACATGCACTTGGCGCCGGCCAACCTGTCCGGCGTGCGCATGCTCGTCAAGGCGCTGCGCGGCGGCCAGCCGGTCGGCGTCCTGCCGGACCAGGTGCCGCAGGAAGGCGAAGGCGTGTGGGCGCCCTTCTACGGCCGTGACGCCTACACGATGACCCTGCCCGCCAAGCTGGCCCAGCTGGGCAAGGCGGACATCCTGACCGTCTACGCGGAACGCCTGCCGCGCGGCCGCGGCTTCGCCATCCGCTTCGTCCCGTTCGAAGGATCCCTGGAGGGTGACGCGGCCCAGCAGGCCAGCGCCATCAACCGCCAGATGGAAAAACTCATCGCCTTCTGCCCCGCCCAGTATTTCTGGAGTTATAACCGCTACAAGAAGCCGCAAGGCGTTGCAGCACCGCAAGCCGAGACCGTCGCATGAGGTTCCTGATTTTCCTGTTGTGGCTGCTGCATTTCCTGCCGCTGCCTGTCCTCGGTCGCATCGGCAACGCCGTCGGCTGGCTGATGTTTTACGCGATCCCCAAGCGCCGCAAGATCGCGCTGGTCAACCTGCGCCTGTGCATGCCCGGGTTGAGCGAAGCGGAGCGGGTCCATATTGCCAAACGCCACTTCATGGCCTATTCGCGCAGCATCCTGGAGCGCTCGCTGATCTGGTGGGCGCCGTTCGAACGCATCCACGGCCTGATCGACGTGGTCCCGGCCGTGCCGAAAGCCCAGATGGAGAGCGGCCCGACCATCCTGTTCTGTCCGCACTTCGTGTGCCTGGACGTGGCCGGCGTGGCGGCGCGCGTGGTGCCGCTGTCGACCATGTATTCGCCGCAAAAGAACAAGGCGTTCGACGATTTGTTGCGTTATGGCCGCGAGCGCTACGGCCCCGTGCGCCTGTTTACGCGCACCGACGGCATCAAGCCCATCATCCGCGCATTGCGTGAAGGACTTCCCTATTTCATGCTGCCCGACATGGATTTCGGCGAGAAGGATGCCACCTTCGTGCCGTTCTTCGGCGTCCCGGCCGCGACCCTCACGGCACTCGGCCGGCTCGCGGGCGCGACGGGCGCAAAGGTAATTCCGGTCGTGGCAACATTTTTGCCCAATTACAAAGGTTACCGGGTAGAGTTCTATCCTGCATGGGAGGATTACCCGGGCGACGACATCATCGCCGCCACGCGCCGCATGAATGCCTTCATCGAGGACCGTGTGCGCGAATATCCAGCCGAATATTTCTGGACGCACAAGCGTTTCAAGACCCGGCCGCCCGGCGAGCCTTCGTTCTACGATTAACTGCGAATACCATGAAACTCAAGTTCACCAAGATGCACGGCGCCGGCAACGACTTCGTCGTGATCGATGCGATCAACCAGCAACTCGACCTCGGCCCGGAACAATGGCGCCGCCTGGCCGACCGTCGCTTCGGCGTCGGCGCCGACCAGATCCTCATCGTCGAGCGCCCGTCCACGCCGGCCAGCGATTTCCGCTACCGCATCTATAACAACGACGGCGGCGAAGTCGAGCAGTGCGGCAATGGTTCGCGCGCCTTCGTGCGCTTCGTCAGCGACAAGGGTCTGACCGACAAACGCAGCATCCGTGTCGAAACGATGAGCGGCATCATCACGCCGCGCCTGGAAGACGACGGCAGCATCACGGTCGACATGGGCGCCCCGATCCTGGAACCGGCCCGCGTGCCGTTCGATGCTGCCGGGCTGGATGGCGTCGCCGAAGGGCGCGACACGTTGTGGCCGATCACCGTCTCGTTCAAGGGCCAGGAACAGGCCGTGCTCATGTCGACAGTGTCGATGGGTAATCCGCACGCGGTGCAGGTCGTGGACGACGTCGAGACCGCGCCCGTCCTCGAAACCGGCCCGCAAATCGAGCACCACCCGCGCTTTCCCCGGCGCGTGAACGCCGGCTTCATGCAGGTGCTGGACCGCGGCCACGTCAAGCTGCGCGTCTACGAACGCGGCGCCGGCGAGACGCTGGCCTGCGGCACGGGTGCCTGCGCGGCCGTCGTGGCCGGTATCCGCCGCGGCCTGCTGGATGCACCCGTACAGGTACAGGCACGCGGCGGAAAACTGACCATCAACTGGGCCGGCGAAGGCCAGCCCGTCTACATGAGTGGTCCGGCCGAGACCGTGTTCGAAGGCGAGATCGAGATCTGATCAACGCCCGGCCGCGTCCGCTCACGCGGCCAGCGAGTAATCCCCGTCCGGCTCCGGCCGGGCGATCGCGTCGTCGCCGTCTTCCACTCCGCCCTCCGCCCCCGCTTCCGGCAACAGGGTGCGCAGGCGGTACAGGCGCTGACGATAATTCCCCTCCGGACCACCCGGACCGCAATCGACGTTCTCGAACACCAGCCCCACGCGGTCGAGCAGCTGGCGTTCCTGCGCCGTTTCCACCGAGATCAGGCGGCGCCGGCTGCGCCCGTAGCTGGCGCGGATGTCGATCACGAGGCAGTGGCCGCGATCGGCGCTGCGGATGTCCAGCAACAGCGCTTCGGCCCGGCTGAGGCCGAAGACGACGGCCAGCTCCAGGCGCGCGGCCAGCAGCGGATGGGCCGCCAGGTCCCGGCCGTCCAGCAACGCGTCCAGGTCGACCCATGCGCCAGGCTGGCGCGGCGCCAGCTTGGACAGGGCGGCAGTCGCCTTGGGACACCCTTGCGCCGCCGCCTTCTGCAGCCAGTACAGGGCGCGTACGTCATTGTTCTCGTTTTCCCGCCGCGCGCGCCAGGCCGCGTTCCCGCATTCGAACTGGGCGTCGCGATACCCCATCTCGGCCGCGCGCTCGAGATATTTCTGCGCCTCCACCACGTTCCGCTGCGAAAATTCCGGCTTTATATATATGCGCGACAAGGCATACCACGCCTCAGCCAGGCCCTGTTCGCCGGCCTGTGTCAGCCAGCGCACGGCCTTCTTGAAATTGGCCGCGCCGTGGCTGCCGGGGAGGCGCTTGCCGTCGACGCGCATGCGGGCACACCACAGGCCGAGCGCGAACTGGGCATGGCGGTCCTGTTCGGAGGCGGCGATTTCCCAAAATTTGAGCAATTCATCCGGGCTGACGTCGTGCGGCACGTCGTTCGCCTCGATCAGCCGGGCGCAGCGCGACAGCAACAGCACCTCGTCCGGGGCCAGCCGGGCGGCCGTGCGGTCCTGGGCGGCGTCGGAGCCGGCCAGGCCGCGCGCCAGCGGCAGCGCGCGCTCCAGCCACGCGGACCAGCGGCCTGCGTTCCAGTCCTGTTCCAGCAGGGCGAACTGGGCGGCGCCGACGCCGCTGTCGGCCGCCTGGCGCAGCCAACGCTGCCCCGCCGGGCTGGCCGTCGGCGCGCGTGCCGCCGGCTCGTCCAGATCGGGTGGCGCCGCGCCGTGTTCGCGCGCAAGCAGCCATTGCGCTTCCGGGAATCCGGCCCCGGCCGCGTCTTCCAGCGCCCGCAGCGCCTTGGCACGCTGGGCCGGCGGACATTCGCCGCCGAGCGCCGCGCCCAGCACCAGTTGCGCATACACGAGGCCGGCACGCACGAGTCCGTTGTCATACGCCCGCTCGTACCAGCCGACGACCGGTTGCGGACTGTCACGCGCCAGATCCACCGGGATATGGTTGCCGATCAATTGCCATGCCTCAGAGCAGCCCTGCTGCGCCGCACGGTCGAGCCAATGGAGGGCCGTGGGCAGGCTCTTCGGCAGACCTGCACTGCCGAACAGGTAGAGCCGGCCCAGGGCCAGTTGCGATTCCGCACGTCCGGCCCGTGCGCCGCGGATGACCGCCAGTTCTTCACGATTTGCCATCGTTCTATTCTGCTGTTAAGACGCCTAAGAAATGTACGCAGATAAATACGCGCCGAAGCACGCAAGATCGCGCAGGATACGCTACCGTTGAGCTCATGTGGCACGCACTGCGGTAGCAATGACGTCGGATGGGCCAGAGTCTAAAGCTGCGGGGACGCGATTCGACTGCGATTCCAAAGGCCTTTGAGCCCGCACAAACCCTGCCGTGGTACGGGAATAAGATGATGACGATTTGAAACTTAGACAAAGCTTAAGTTAAATGCCTGGTCTTGGCGCGACCGTTTCGAAAATACAACAACACGATTGGAATTATTGGCTTTCGACCAAGTGCAACAGTCATAATTAACAAATCCGACAATCTTGACGCATTAAGCATTTAAGGTTCACACGTCCGAGTGTTCAGCAACTAAGAAAAACTCAATGCTCTCTGGATTCCTCCGATTCACTTTTTAGGATAAAAATAGATGAAGAAAACCCTCGTGGCAGCCGCCCTGCTGGGCGCATTCGCCGGTGTGGCGCAAGCGCAAACCGCCGTACAAATCTACGGTAACCTCGACGTTGGTCTGAACAAGACCTCCGACCAAACCCTGGCCATCGGCAAGCGCGCCGCCAACACCCTGGGCTTCAAAGGCACCGAAGATCTGGGCAACGGCCTGAAAGCACTGTTCCAACTGGAAATGCGTTACGAGCCGGACACCGGCACCACCGAGAACAACGGCCGTCCGCTGTTCCAGGGCCAGAGCCGCGTCGGCCTGCAGGGTGACTTCGGTATGGTCCGCCTGGGCCGTGGCCTGACCCCGTTCCAGGAAATCGTCGGTTCGTTCGAACCGTGGCACGGTCTGCCGACCGCAGCCGGCTTCTACACCGATATCTCGGTCGCCGGCTTCAACTCGGCTCCGCTGGACACGGGCGGCAGCGGCCCGAACAGCAACCGCATCTCGAACGCGGTCTTCTATAACTCGCCGGTCACCAACGGCTTCCAGGTGAACGCTTCGTGGGCGACCAAAGAAGCCACCGGCGGCACCGTGAAGGGCATCGGCACCGGCGCAACGTACCCGGTGGGCGCGCAAGCTTCGGCCAACCCGTTCTCGATCGCTGGCACCTACAACAACGGTCCGGCCGCCGCGATGCTGGCTTACGAGCGCAACGCCGTCGAATCGAAGGTCTGGTCGCTGGCAGGTTCGTTCTCGCTGACCCCGGAACTGAAACTGATGGGCACCTACTCCCACCAGAACCAGGAACACACCAACACCTTCCGTCCGACCGTCAAGGGCGCGGAACTCGGCCTGACCTACGCGATGGGTCCGGGCAAGATGCTGGTCGGCTTCGGTCTGAAGAAGCAGGACGAAACTACCCGCCTGCACGACCTGCTCACCCGCCAGTACTCGTTGGGCTATGAGTACAGCCTGTCGAAGCGTACCTACCTGTACGTCGACGCTTCGCGCAAGACGAACATCTTCTCGTACGACGCCAACGGCTTTGTCAGCGGCGCTGTCAACAAGAACGTCTACGACGTCGGCCTGAACCACTCGTTCTAAGCTGACGCGCGGGGGCAACCCCGCCGCCACCGCAAGGGCGGGCCCGGGCAACCGGGTCCGCCCTTGCTGTTTGTACGTGCCCTGTCGTGATGCGGCAACGGTACAGTGCTGCCAGGAAAGCTACGCCGACCCGTTGCGGTCGGTTAGAATGGACGATCTACCCATCCCGCAAGCCGCACATGACCGCATCACTGGATTCCGCCGCCGTCGCGCAGTTCCTGCTCGATCACCCGCAATTCTTCGTCGAACACGCCGCCCTGCTGGGTGAAGTCAAACTGTCGAGCCCGCTCACGGGCCGTGCGGTATCGCTGCAGGAACGCCAAATGGAAGTCATGCGCGACAAATACCGCACGCTGGAACTGCGCCTGTCCGAACTGGCGCGCCGTGCCGAGGAAAACGCGGCGATCGCCAACCGTTTCCATGGCTGGACCCAGCAATTGCTGCGCACCCGCGTCCCCGACGAGATCCCGGCCGCCGTGGCCGACGGTCTCGTCAAGCATTTCATCGTGCCGCAAGCGACACTGCGCCTGTGGAAACTGGCGCCCGGCCATGCCGACGCCTGGTACGCAAGCGGCGTATCCGAGGACGTGCGCCTGTTCGCCAGCAGCCTGCGCGCGCCCTATTGCGGCCCGAACAAGGAATTCGAGGCGGCTGGCTGGCTGGCTGGCGCCGAGCCGGCGGAAGCAGACAAGGTCCGCTCGACCGTGCTGTTGCCGTTGCGTGCCGGCGGCAGCGCCTTCGGCCTGCTCGTGCTCGGCTCGCCCGATCCGGACCGCTTCACCGTGGCGATGGCGACCGACTTCCTCGTCCACATCGGCGAAACGGCCAGCACCGCACTGGCCCCATTGCTCGGCTGACATGGACACCCCGGCCGCCGCCGACTGGACCGGCCGCTACCTGGCGGAACTGACCACCCAGCGTCAGCTCTCTGCCCACACGGTCGCCGCCTACGGCCGCGACCTGGCCGAACTGGCCCGGCTCGCCGGGCCGGGCAGCCAGGCCGACTGGGCCTCGTTGACCCATTTCGACATCCGCCGCTTCGCCGCAAAACTGCACGCCGAAGGCCAGAGCGCCGCGTCGATCGCGCGCAAGCTGTCCGGCTGGCGCGGCTTCTTCGCCTGGCTGTCGCGCCAGTTGCCCCTGGCCGCCAACCCGGTCGAAGGCGTGCGCGCGCCGCGCCGCGCCAGGCGGTTGCCGAAAGCGCTCGCCGTCGACGACGCCGTGCAGCTCATGGAGAAACAAACGCCCGGCCATCCGGAACCGGCCGAACTGTGCGACCGCGCCATGTTCGAGCTGCTGTATTCGAGCGGCCTGCGGGTGTCCGAGCTGGCCGGGCTCGACGTCCACCACGTCGCCGCGCGCGATGGCCTGCCGGCCTCGCTCGGCTGGCTGGAACTGGATGCGCAGGAAGTGGTCGTCACCGGCAAGGGCAACAAGATGCGCCGCGTGCCGGTCGGCGGTCCGGCGCGCGCCGCGCTGGAAGCCTGGCTGGCCGTGCGCCCGCCCGCGCGCGACGGCAGTGCCGCGCTGTTCCTGTCGACGCGCGCCACGCGCATCAGTCCGCGCGTCGTGCAGAACCGCCTCAAGGCCCATGCGCGAAAGGCCGGCATGCCGGTCCATGTGCACCCTCACGTGCTGCGCCATTCGTTCGCTTCCCACCTGCTGCAATCCTCGGGCGACCTGCGCGCCGTGCAGGAGCTGCTGGGCCATGCCAGCATCACGTCCACGCAGATCTATACATCGCTCGACTTCCAGCACCTGGCCGCCGTCTACGACAAGGCCCATCCGCGCGCCAAACGCAAGTAGTCGCACACCCGGCAAGCAGGCACGGCGCGCCGGGTGGTGACGTTTCACAAATTCCGGCATAATCTTCCGATTCTCCGCGGCCGGAACGGCGCATACCATTGGACAGCGACACATGGAATTGATTCCCAGCACCATCCTGACCGGTTTCCTCGGCGCCGGCAAAACCACGTTGCTCAACCGTATCCTGCAGGAACAGCACGGCCTGCGTATCGCCGTCATCGAAAACGAGTTTGGCCAGGAAAACATCGACAACGAAATCCTCGTCCAGGATCCCAGCGAGCAGATCGTCGAGATGAACAATGGCTGCATCTGCTGCACCGTGCGCGGCGACCTGATCGTGGCCCTGACGAACCTGGCGCGCAAGCGCGAAGCCGGCGAGATCCGGTTCGACCGCGTCGTGATCGAGACGACGGGCCTGGCCAATCCCGGTCCGGTGGCGCAGACGTTCTTCGTCGATGAGGAAGTGGGCGCCCACTACCTGCTCGACGCCGTCGTCACGGTGGTCGATGCGCGCCACGCCATGGACCAGCTGGACCGCCACGAGGAAGCCCAGCGCCAGGTCGGTTTCGCCGACAAGATCCTGCTGTCCAAGACCGACCTCGTGGATGCCGCCGCCGTCGAGGAACTGAAGGCGCGCATCCGCCGCATCAATCCGCGTGCGCCGATCAGCACGTCGGATTTCGGCCGCGCTCCGATCAGCGACGTGCTCGACCTGCGCGGTTTCAACCTGAACGACAAGCTGGAACTGGACCCGGCCTTCCTGACGACCGCGGAAGCGCACGAGCACGGCCACGATCACGATCACGATCACGTGCACACGGAAGCTTGCGACCACAGCCATGATCACCATCACGGTCACCACAGCGACGACATCGCGGCCTTCGTGTTCAAGAGCGAGCGCGCCTTCGACCCGGAACGTCTGGATCAATTCCTCGGCAGTATGGTCCAGGTGTTCGGCCCCAATATGCTGCGTTACAAGGGCGTGTTGTCGATGGCCGGCGCGGATCGCAAGGTCGTTTTCCAAGGCGTGCATCAAATCATGGGCAGCGACCTGGGTGCAAAGTGGGCGGATGGCGAAGCGCGTGGCAGCAAGATGGTGTTCATCGGTAAAAATTTACCGAAAGATGTCTTTATTCGCGGATTGGAACAGTGTTTGGTATAAACTACTCCGGTTCTATGGTGCTCGTTGCGCGGTCCGGCTTTCGCTCGGTATAGTTGACCTGCGCGCACCCTGTGGTTGAACGACTGAACAGCCCCGTCCGGACAGCCGGGCATGGGCAGGTCCGGGAGACCGGGCCGTCACGGCAGCCGGCCGGCGCACACCGGAGCATCGGTGACCGCTGAGTTAGCTGATAAAATGGAAACTCTGTCGTATCAAAGGTAAGTGAAGTCATGACTAAAACAACGAAACCGAATACCGTTGCGCAGCCCGAAGAACGCCTCCTGACGGAAGAAGAAATTCGGGCCATGAGCGACGACGACTACATGAACCCGGCCCAGCTGGCGTTCTTCAAGAACCGCCTGCAGGAGCTCGAAAAGGAACTGCTGAAAAACGCAGGCGAGACGACGGAACACCTGCGCGAGACGGTACTCGTTCCCGATCCGGCCGACCGCGCCACCATCGAGGAAGAGCACGCGCTGGAACTGCGTACCCGCGACCGCGAGCGCAAGCTGCTCAAGAAGGTCCAGCAATCGCTGGCCTCGATCGAGTCCGGCGAGTACGGCTGGTGCGAGGAAACCGGTGAACCGATCGGTATTCCCCGGCTGATCGCCCGTCCGACCGCTACCCTGTCGCTGGAAGCCCAGCAGCGCCGCGAGCTGAAGCAGAAGCTGTACGGTGACTGATCGCCGTGCGCGTCGATGAAAAAGCATGCGCCCGCCGCATGCTTTTTTGTTTTTCGGCCGCCGGTTTTGTGCGCACGATTTATTTCCTATGGGATACACTGGAAGGATCGCCGGCGCCGCCGCGCGGCTGACAAGGACAGGATGGGGCTCTTCGATTTTCTGAAGAAAAAAAGCGACGCGCATGCAGGTGCGGATGCCGACGCGCGTCCGCGCCTCGACCATCCGTCCGCCGCCGGTCCCATCACCCGCCAGGCGCTCGATACGGAGGCGGAACGCGAACGCCAGCGCGAGATCGCCCGCGCCACCGCGGCCAAGATCGACCAGATCGAACTGGAGATGACCTCCGCCATCTTCGACAACGACGCCTGGGCCGGCAGCCGGCGTCCCCCGGCCGCCGTGTCCGTTGCCGCCGCCGCGCCCCTGCCCGATCCCGACACCGACATCCTGCTGGGCCCGGAAGACTTGCCGGACGCGGCGGCCGCCCCGTCCAGCGCACCCGTCGTCGAGGAAGCGGCCATCCTGTATGCCAACGACCAGCTCGATGCGGCCGCGCTCCTGCTGCGCACCAGCGTGCACGATCGCACCGCAGCCGGCGCGGGCGACCGCCTGCCATGGTGGATGCTGTTCGACCTGTACCAGATCATGGACCTGGAACATGAGTTCGAGAGCATCGCGATCGACTACGCCAGCCATTTCGAAACATCGCCGCCCACGTACGCCCCGTCCACCAGGACGTCCTGTACGCTCACCGGGCCCGCGCTGGATGCCCAGTTTTCCGGGGTGATCCCGACCGCGAGCCTGTCCGGCCGCCTGGACGACGGTCCTCTCACGCACGCGCAGCTCGCCCGCGCTCAGGCACCATCGCCCAGTCCCCTCGTCCGGTTCGAATTCCAGGCGATTGCCGACGTGACGCCGCAAGGCTGCGCCCTGCTGCTGGCCGCACTGCAAACGTTGCGCAGGGCGCGGCGGGAACTGGTGCTGGCCGGTGCCGATCACCTCGTCGCCGTGCTGCGCCCGATGCTGGCGATCGGCGACCGCGGCACCGGCGAGGCGCCATGGCTGCTGCTGCTCGAACTCCTGCTGCTGACGAAACGCGAAAAAGACTTCGAGGAGACCGCGATGGATTATTGCGTCACCTTCGAGGTGTCGCCGCCGTCGTTCGAGGCGCCGACGCACCCGGCCGTCACGGCGAGCGTGGGTACGGGTCCGGCGCCCGGTCCCGACACCGCCGGCGACCGCTTCCTGCTGCCGGCCGTGATCCGCGGCGACGGCGCGGCGCTGCTGGCCGCCATCGCCGAACAGGCACCACGCCACCCGGTCCTCGTACTGGATGGCTCCCGTCTCGCACGCATCGATTACATGGCCGCGAATGCCCTCGCCGCGCACCTGCGCACGCTGGCCGAGGACGGACACGAGGTCGTGCTGCGCGACCTGAACCATATTGTCGCCGCCCTGCTGCGCCTGCTCGGCATCGGCGACCGCGTCCGTCTGTACGCCCATAAATACTGAGCCGCCGGCCGTTCGCAAACGCCGTGCTTTGTGTCAAACTTTACGTTCAGACACGGTCCAGTCTTGCAAATTCGTATCGCATCCCCAATTGCGGTGGGCAGATCAACCACGAGGCAAATATGGAACAATTTCACGGCACGACGATCGTCAGCGTCCGGCGCGGTAACCAGGTCGCGCTCGGCGGCGATGGACAAGTTACCCTAGGGAACGTCGTCATGAAGGGCTCGGCGCGCAAGGTGCGCAAGCTCTACCAGAACAAGGTGCTGTGCGGCTTTGCCGGCGGCACGGCCGACGCCTTCACCCTGCTCGACCGCTTTGAAGCGAAGCTGGAAAAACACCAGGGCAATCTGCTGCGCTCTTCGGTCGAACTGGCCAAGGACTGGCGCACCGACCGCGTGCTGCGCCGCCTGGAAGCGATGCTGCTGGTGGCCGACCGCGAAAAGACCCTGATCATCACCGGCAATGGCGACGTGCTCGAGCCCGAGGACGGCATCGGTGCGATCGGTTCGGGCGGCGTCTACGCCCAGTCGGCCGCCAAGGCCCTGCAGGAAAATACCGATCTCGCCCCGGCGGACGTGGTCAAGAAGGCGCTGACCATCGCAGGCGAGCTGTGCATCTACACGAACATGTCGCACATCATCGAGACGCTGGAATAACCGGCTCTCCCGTCCGAAAGCATTCATGAGCACATCTATGAACATGACTCCGTCCGAAATCGTCTCGGAACTCGACAAGCACGTCGTCGGCCAGGGCAAGGCCAAGCGCGCCGTATCGATCGCGCTGCGCAACCGCTGGCGCCGCCAGCAGGTCGAGGAACCGCTGCGCCACGAGATCACCCCGAAGAACATCCTCATGATCGGCCCGACCGGCGTCGGCAAGACCGAGATCGCGCGCCGCCTGGCCAAGCTGGCCGATGCGCCGTTCATCAAGGTCGAAGCGACCAAGTTCACCGAAGTCGGCTATGTCGGTCGCGATGTCGACACCATCATCCGCGACCTGATCGACATCGGCGTCAAGCAGACCCGCGCCAGCGAAATGAAGAAGGTGCGCCAGCGCGCCGAAGACGCGGCCGAGGACCGCATCATCGACATCCTCGTGCCGCCCGCGCGCGACTTCGGCTTCAACGTCAGCAGCGACAGCAAGGACGGCGGCGACGCCACGCGCCAGACCTTCCGCAAGCGCCTGCGCGAAGGTGCGCTCGACGACAAGGAAGTCGAGATCGACGTGTCCGACGCCGCGCCGCAGATGGAAATCATGGCGCCGCCGGGCATGGAAGAAATGACGGAACAGATCAAGTCGATGTTTGCCGGCGTCGGCGGCGGCCGCAAGAAGCCCCGCAAGATGAAGGTCAAGGACGCGATGAAGCTGCTG
>Ga0105243_10003496_pt1 | contig 12678 bp, 2 predicted proteins | sample KBSM34metaG_FD_81525 | JGI IMG/M metagenome (GOLD analysis project Ga0105243, IMG submission 81525) | Miscanthus rhizosphere microbial communities from Kellogg Biological Station, Michigan, USA - KBS M3-4 metaG | ecosystem: Host-associated > Plants > Roots > Rhizosphere > Soil | place: Michigan...
CATGAGGATCTTGAGGTCGCCGCCCCCGCCGCGGCGGGTCGGCACGAAGGGGCTCTGGGCCTGGGCGGGGCGCTGGGCCTCCGCGCCGCCGGCGGACAGAGCCTGGGCCGCCAGAGGAGCGGTCACCCCCAGCGCCAGCATGGTCTCCATGAACTGCCGCCGGCTCACGATCCCGCGACGGATCAGCCGGATGTACTCCCGGAGCGCGCCCTCGGTCATCCTGATCTCACTTTCCCGTCCGGCGCTCGGGGCAGCCGATCCCGGCGTGTGGGTCCGTCACGGATAGCGCGCCCCGGGGCGCCGTGTCAAGAGATGGCGCCATTCTCCCACGTCCGCAGGAGCAGCGTCCACCCCTCCCCCTCCACCACGAGGGCGCCCAGATGGTCCGCCGCCGGCTCGAGCTCCTGCAGGCTCCAGCGCCCGATCTCGGCGGGGTCGTCGCGCGCGAAGGTGAGCGCGCGCGTCGCGTCCGGCTCCAACGGCACCTCGAAGCGGTCGAGCGGCAGCGAGAGCCCCTCCCCGCGGGCCTTCACGTAGGCTTCCTTGCGCGTCCAGCATCGGAAGAACGTCCTCGCGCGGTCGGCGGGCGCCGCCGTGGCCACCGCCGCCGCCTCGGCGGGCGCGAAGAATCGGCGCGCCAGGGAGGAGGTCGCGCGCTCGGCCTGTATCCGCTCCACGTCCACGCCGACGCGCCGTCCCCGCGTCACCGCCAGCACCGCGCAGCCGCCCGAGTGGGAGAGGTTGAACTCGAGCCCGGTCCCGGGGAGGGCGGGCTTGCCGTGCGCGCCCGGGGCGAAGATCAGCGCGCGCGTCTCGAGCCCGGCATAGCCGGCGAGGAGGTGGCGGAGGGCGGCGCGCCCGTGAACGAAGCGCGCGCGATCCCGCTCGAAGTGAAATCGCGCCGCGCGGGCGCGCTCGTCCGCCGAGAGGCCCGCGGTCTCCAGGCGATCGCCCGAGAGCGGGCGGTCGAGGTCGATGAGCCACGCATGCACCTCGCGGGCGCCCAGCGCCGGTGGCGTCTCCGCCAGTGGCCACCCCGACCGCGCGCTCAGGGGGACGGGTTCTCTTCCAGGCAATCGCGTAGGCGCCGGGCCGTCTCCTCGACGCGGCGCGTGATGGCGCCGAGATGGTCCCCTGGCACCTCGTGAACCTCGACGCGCTCGTTCACCAACCCCCAGCCCAGGTCGGGGCGTGAGTCCTGGGTGTGCTGCGAGCGCAGGACGATCAGCCGGCCGGGATAGGGGGCCGGGACATATGCCTTGATCACTCGGCGGTAGGCCTCGTTCAGAGTGTCGTCCGACGGAGGGCGCCGTTCCTCGCCCGGCCGCGAGGCGCGCCGAGGGCCGGAAGCGGAACGGAGACCGGCGATGAGCGCGCGCGCGGCCTGGCCGGCGAAGAATCGCAGACCGCCGCGCCGGCCCGCCCTGCCGAGCAGCTCGACGCGCGCGCGATAGGAGTCAAGCGAGCGGAGCGCGGGTGTCGCGCGGGCCTGCCAGCGGCGGAATCGGTCCTCGCCTCCCTCTCGAGAGAGACCGGGCAGCCGTCCCACTCCCGCCGCGAGAGCGGCGAGCAGCCGCAGCGCGCGGCGCGGCGCGACGGCGTCGAGCAGGACCACCGCGCGCACGTCCTCGCCGTCGGCGCTGAGCCGGCGTGCCATCTCGAGGGCCACCAGCGCGCCGTTGCAATGGCCGCCGAGGAGGTATGGCCCCCGCGGACGCGTCGCGCGCAGCGCGACCAGCCGATCCGCGGCCATGGCTTCGATGGAATCGGGGAGCGCGATGTCGAGCAGCCCGTGAGGATGCACGGCGTAAAAGGGCTGATCCGCGCCGAGGGCGTGCGCCAGCGCCCGGCAGTAGAAGCCGCCGCCACTGAAATCGCCGTGCAGGAAGAAGAGCGGAGGGCGACTCCCACCCGGATTGAACGCGACCAGCGGCGAGTCCGACTCGCTCACCGCCTGCCGGAGGGAGGCGGCCAGCCGCTCGATGGAGGGCTCGGCGAAAAGGACGGCGAATGGTACGCGCCGTCCGCAGATCCGCTCGACTTGGTCCAGCATCCGGGCGGCGAGCAGGGAATGTCCCCCGAGGTCGAAAAAGCTGGTGCGGACGCCGACCGCAGGTACGCCCAGCAGCTCCTCCCAGATGGCGGCGAGTGTCCGCTCGAGTGGGTTACGTGGGCGCAGCGGAGCCGCGGCCTCCCCGGTCCACGCCTCCGATGGCGCGGGAAGCGCGGCGCTGTCCAGCTTGCCGTTGGGAGTGAGCGGGAGGACGGGCACGAGAGTGACGCTCGCCGGCACGAGGTAGTCGGGCACGTGCTGGCGGAGGGCGTCCCGCAGTCGCGTCGGTTCCAGCCGAGCGTCACCCGCGGGCACGACGTAGGCGGCGAGCCGGCGAGTCTCGGCGTCATCCCCGAGGGCCACCACCGCGGCGTCCGCGACACCGTCGAGCTGGACCAGCGCGGCCCGGACCTCTTCGGGCTCGATGCGGTGACCGCGGATCTTCACCTGGCCATCGAGCCGTCCGAGGAAGTCGAGGACGCCGTCAGGGCGGCGCCGCGCGCAATCTCCGGTGCGGTAGAGTCGCGCGCCCGGCGCGGGATCGAAGGGGTGCGGGACGAAGCGCTCGGCGGTGAGGTCGGGGCGGCCGAGATAGCCCTCGGCGAGCCCGGGCCCTCCCAGATAGAGCTCGCCGGGCCAGCCCATCGGCGCCGGCTCGCGGTGGCGGTCGAGAACGTGAGCCTCGGTATTGGCGATGGGCCGGCCGATCGGTACCGTCGTGGCCCCGGGCTCCACCGCGCGGACCTCATGCCACGTGGCAAAGGTCGTCGTCTCGGTGGGCCCATAGAGGTTGAGGAGGCGCGCGGGGGACCCCCGGCGTAGCGCCTCCTCCACCCAGCGGGCTTCCGCCGCTTCGCCGCCAAAGAGCACCTGACGGCCGCGGAAGGCCGCCGGAGCCATCCGGGCCATCAGGTTGAAAAGCGAGGTGGTCAGGAAGAGCGTCGTCACGCCGAGGCGATCGAGCGCGTCCGATAGGGCCCGCGGCGCCAGCGCGATCTCGCGCGCGATGACGACGAGACACGCCCCGTTGAGCAGCGCGCCCCACAGCTCGAAGGTGGCCGCGTCGAAGGCGGGATTCGAGAGATGCGCCACCACGTCGTCGGGCCCAAGCCGGACGTAGTCCGTATCGCGCACGAGCCGCGCCACCGCACGGTGGGGCACCGCGACCCCCTTGGGCGGGCCCGTCGAGCCCGAGGTGTACATCACGTAGGCGAGATCCGCGCCGTCCCCCTTCATGACCGATCCTTCGTCGCTGTCCGGCGCGCCCGGATCACCGGGATCCACCACGAGGGCGGATCGTCCCGCGCCCACACCCGGCGCGAGGCCCGCGCGCGTCACGACCACCCGCGCGCCGGCATCGTCGAGCATGGCGGCCAGCCGCTCGGGCGGATGCGAGGGATCGAGAGGGACGTAGGCGCCTCCGGCGAAGATGACGGCGAGCGTCGCCACCACCTGCTCGAGGGAGCGTTCGAGGCAGATGCCCACCCGCGTGCCGCGCCCGACGCCAAGGTCCCGGAGTCGCCGCGCGACCTGATCCGCCCAGCGCGCCAGCGCACGATAGTCGAGCGCGCGTCCGCCGTCCTCGAGTGCGGCTGCGTCCGGAGTGCGCGCGACCTGTTCCGCGAAGAGCTCGGCGAGCGAGCAGTCGCCGGGGTAGGGCGAGCGCGCGGTGCCGTCGACGAGCGCGCGCCGCCGCGCCGCCGCGTCCTGGAGCGGGAGCCGCGAGATCGGCCGGTCGGGATCGCGCGCGATCTCGGCGAGCAGGTGGCCCCAGTGACCGGTCAGACGCTCGATGGTGTCCGCATCGAAGAGGTCCGTCCCGTACTCGAGCTCGCCCCGCAGCCCGTCGGAGTCATCCGCCTCCAGCATCAAGGTCAGGTCGACCTTGGCGTCGCCGGTCCCGAGGGCGAGCGGCTCCCCCGTGAGGCCGGCGAGCGCGGGGGAGGCGGACGGGATCAGGCGCATGGAGAACATGGCCTGGAACACCGGGTTGCGACCCGGTTCGCGCGACTGCGCCAGCGTGTCCACGAGCCGCTCGAGCGGAACCTCCTGATTTGCGAAGGCGCCCAGCGTGTCCTCCCGCGTGCGCCGAAGCAGGGCCCGGAAGGTCGGGTCGCCGCGAAGGTCGCCGCGCAGGACCACGGTGTTGGCGAGGTACCCCACCACGCCCTCCAGCTCGGTGCGGTCGCGGCCGGCCACCGGTGAGCCCACGAGCACCGTGTCCTGCTCCGACCAGCGTGCCAGCAACGCCTGGTACGCGGCGAGCAGCGCCATGAACAGTGTCGCGCCCTCCTCCCGGGCTAGCGCCCGGATGGCCTCGACCACGCCCGCGGGCACGCTCACCGGAACGCGGGCGCCCTTGAATGTCGGGAAGAGCGGGCGCGGTCGGTCGGTGGGCAGGGTGAGCGCAGGCGGCGCGCCGCCGAGCGCGTCCCGCCAGTATGCGAGGAGCGGCTCCATCTCGGGGCTGGCCAGTCGCTCGCGCTGCCACAGTACGTGGTCAGCGAACTGGACCGGCAAGGGGGCGAGCGTGGCCATGCGGCCTTCGCGGGCGGTGCGGTAGAGCGTCTCCAGCTCGTGCGCGAGCACGCGCACCGACCAGCCGTCCGAAATGAGGTGGTGGAAGGTGAGGACCAGCACGTGCTCGCAGGCGTCGAGCCGGATGAGGCGCGCGCGGAAGAGGGGCCCGCGCTCCAAGTCGATGAGCTCGGCGGTGATCCGGCGCAGGGCTTCGCGCAGCGCGCCCTCCCGGGCCGGCCCCTCCGGCGCGTCGAGGTCCTCCACCGCCAGCGGCACCGGCGCCGGCGCTTCGATACGCTGACCGGGCGCGCCGTCCGCCGTCTGGACCACGGTACGCAGCGCCTCGTGGCGGTGCACCAGGGCTTCCAGGCTCCGCTGGAGGGCGTCAGGATCGAGCGCGCCGCGGAGACGCGAGGCGACGTGGAGGTGATAGGCCGACGACGTCGGGGCGAGCCGGTGGAGGTACCAGAGCCGCTCCTGGGAGGGGGAGAGCGGGATCGGCGCGTCGAGATCCTGCCGGCGGGGCACCGGCGTCGACGCGCTCGCCCCGGGGCGGTCTCGTCCGGGTTCCGTCGAGCGCGTGTCTCCCGCGTCCGGCGGCGCCATGCCGAGTACCCGCGCCAGCGCCGCTCGGTCGGGCTTGCCCGACGTGCTCCGCGGGATCTCGCCCAGCAGGACGATCCGGTGCGGCACCTTGAAATCGGCGACGCGCGAGGCCGCGAAGTGCCGGAGCGCCGCCGCGGTCAGGGTGGCGCCCGGCGCCGGCGAGACCACCGCCGCCACGTCTTCTCCGAGTGTCGGATGCGGGACCCCCATCGTCACCGCGTCGCGGACGTCGGGGTGCGCGAGCAGGACCTCGTCGATCTCGCGCGGCGCGATCTTCTCCCCGCCCCGGTTGATGATGTCCTTGAGGCGTCCGGTGAGAAAGAGGGCGCCCTCGGCGTCGAGATACCCGAGATCGCCGGTGCGGAACCAGCCCTCGGCGAAATCGGCGCGCGAATCGTCGTCCTCGTAGCCCGCCATGACATTGGCTCCGCGGACGACGATCTCACCACGCCGATCGGGAGGCAGCGGTTGCCCATCCGGATTCATCACCGCGAGCTCCGGACCCGCCGCGCGCCCCACGGAGCCGGGCGTGCGCGCGCCGGGCGCCAGCGGGCACACCGCGGCGAGGGTGGCGGTCTCGGTCTGCCCGTAGCTCTCGATCACCGGCGCGCCGAACCGCTGCTCGAGCGCGTCCCGCACCCGGGACGGCAACGGGGCGGAGGCAGAGCGGATGAGGCGGAGCGCGCTGCGCTCGCTCGCTCCCGCCGCCGCCGCGCCGTCGAGCTCGGCCTGGGTAAGGATGGCCTGGTGGATGGTCGGCGTCGCGTTGTACCAGGTCGGGCTCGACTCGTCGAGCCACTCGTAGAAGCGCAAGGCGTCGAAGCGCGGCGGACAGATCGCGCTGCCGCCCGCGTGGAGCGAGGCCAGCAGCATCACCAGGCCGTTGACGTGGAAGAGCGGCATGAGGTTGAGACAGCGGTCGCGCGGAATCAGAGCCAGCGCGGCCCGGTGTCCCGCCGCCGCGGCGAGCAGGTTGGCGTGAGTGAGCGGGACCCGCTTGGGTCGTGCGGTGGTGCCCGAGGTGTGGAGCACCACCGCGAGGTCGTCGGGGGCGGGCGTCGCATGCGGGGCGGACTCCGCCGCGCCGCCGTCCGCCGGCAGCGCGAGGCTGAAGCGTCCCGCCGGGCGCAGCGGATCCGGGACGACCGCCAGGACCGGAAGCCCGAGCTTGCCGGCGATGGCGTGCGCGGGCCCCGGCATCCCGGCCAGCGTCACCACCGCCTGCAGTCGCGCGGAGGCCAGCATGGGCTCGAGGTCGGCCTCGACATGCGCGGGATTCAAGGGCACACAGATCGCCACCGCCGCCATCGCGATCACGGCGGTGGCCATCTCCGGCCCCTGCGGGAGGATCACCGCGATCCGGGATCCCGATCCGAGGCCGGCGGCGGCGAGGCCGGCGCGCACGTCCTCGATCTGGACGAGGAGCTCGCGATAGGTGAGGGAGGCGCGCCCCGGCGCGCTGATCGCCACCGACGCCGGCGCCCGGCGAGCCTGGGCCTCCAGGAGGGTTTGGAGCGTGGACGGCGCCGGGGGCCGGTCCGCGGGCGCCGACGCGCGAGACGCGGCGGGTGTCGCGGTGCGGCGCTCTGCGCGCTCCTCCGCTCTCGGATCGCGCGCGAGAACGGCCGCGGCGAGACTCGCGGCGGTGGGCGTCTCGAACATCTGCCGGAGTGGCAGCTCGACGGCGATACGGTCGCGCAGCCGGGCCACGACCTGCGCGACGAGCAGGGAGTGGCCACCGAGATCGAAGAAGTCGTCGTGCACGGAGACCCGCGGGACACGGAGCACCTCCGACCAGATCTCGACCATCATCCGCTCGAGCGGGCTGCGCGGCGGCACCGGCTGGGACGCCGGCAGCAGGTCCTCAGGCTCGGGCGCCGGCAGCGCTCGGCGGTCCAGCTTCCCATTCGGGGTGAGGGGCAGCGCGGCGAGCAGGGTGATGGTCGCGGGCACGAGGTGGGCGGGCAGGCGCTGGCGCGCATAGCGCCGGAGCTCGGCGCGATCCGCGCGGGCGCCCGGCCGCGCGACGACGAAGGCGGCCAGCCGCTGGTCGCCCGGCGCGGGCTCCCACGGCAGGACCACGACCTCGCTCACCGCGGGATGCTCGGCGAACGCGCGCTCCGTCTCCGCGGGCTCGGTCCGGATCCCGCGTACCTTGACCTGGCGGTCGATGCGGCCGAGGAACTCCAGCACGCCGTCGGGACGCGCGCGCGCCCGGTCGCCGGTCTTGTACAGGCGCGCCCCCGGCGTCCCGTCGAATGGGTCCGGGACGAAGCGGGCGGCCGAGAGCGCCGCGTCTCCGAGGTATCCCGTCGCGACGCCGATCCCGCCGATATGGAGCTCGCCGGGCACGCCGGGAGGCACCGGGGTCAGCGCCTCGTCGAGCACGTATGCGCAGGTGTTCGGGATCGGCCGGCCGATGGGGACACCGGCGGCGCGGTCGGCATCGTCGGCGCCGGGCGTCTCGAGCAGGACGGGGTCAACGGGGTGGAAGGTCGTGGACATCGTGCACTCGGTGGGACCGTATTGATTGACGAAGCGTGCGCGCGGCGCGAGGTGGCGTCGCGTGCGCGCCACGTCCGCGTAGAGGAGGACCTCGCCGGTGGTGAGAACGAGCCGCAGGTGCGGGGCCCCGGCTCCCTGGGCCTCGGCCTCGCTCGCGAGCACGCGCATTACCGACGGTACCAGGGCGAGAAGCGCGGTGACCGAGTTGCCACGGAGGTGGGACAGGATGGCCGAGGGGTCCATCGCGGCATCGTCGGACAGCAGCACCACCTGGCCCCCTACGGAGAGGGGCCCGAAGATCTCGCGCACCGAGACATCGAACGAGCTCCGCGCCAGCTGGAGCACCCGATCCTCGGGCCCCAGGGCGTAGGTCCTCGTCAGATATTGCAGATAGCTCACCACGGCGCGGTGGCCGATGGGCACGCCCTTCGGAATCCCCGTGGAGCCCGACGTGTAGGCCACATAGGCGAGGTCATTGCCGTCTCCGGTGTGGTCCAATCGCCGGTCGTCCTCGGTGGCGAGCGTCGCGGCCTCCTCGTCGAGGTGGAGCACGGTGCGCCCGTGGCCGGCCCCCCGTGTCGGCAGCCGTGAGTCGGTGAGGATGACGCGCGCATCGGCGTCATCGAGGGCGTGGCGAAGCCGAGGCGCGGGATCGGAAGGATCCAGCGCCACGTAAGCGGCACCGGCCTTGAGGACGGCCAGGAGGGACACCACCAGGTCCGTCGAGCGGGGCAGACAGATCCCGACCGTCGCGCCCAAGCCGGCTCCCAGCGCGCGCAGGCGCCGTGCGAGCCGGTTGGCCCGCGCGTCCAGTGTCCGATACGTGACGCGCTCCTCGTCGAGCACGAGCGCGACGGAGTCGGGGGTGCGGTCCACCTGCGCCTCGACCAGCTCGTGAATGGCGCGATCGCGGGGGAACGGGGCGACGGGGCCTCGTCCCCGTTCGATGAGGCGCGGCCGATCCGCCTCCGGGGTGAGCGGGATCTCACCCAGGCGGCGGTCCGGCTCGGCGGCCACCCCCCGGAGCGCGCAGGCAAACGTGTCGAGGAGCCGCCGCGCGGTGGCCGCCTCGAACAGATCGGCGTCATAGACGAGATCGCCGGACAGCCCCTGGGCGGACTCCTCGAGGGCGAGGTTCAGGTCGAACTTGGCTTCCTCCAGCTCCACCGGGAATGTGGTCACGGAGAGCCCTTCGAGAAGGAGCGGCGATGCTGGCTGATTGTGGAGGTTGAACAGGGTCGACAGGAGCGGGACTCCCGGGCTCCGGTCGAGGCGGAGGGCCCCCACGAGCCGCTCGTAGGGCAGCTCGCCATGCGCGAAGGCCTCGAGCGCGACCTCCCGCACCCGGCGCAGGAGCTCGCGGAACGTAGGCTGCCCGTCCAGATCGATCCGGAGGACCAAGGTATTGAGGAAGAGCCCGATGAGGCCTTCCGTCTCCGACCGCGGACGGGTGGCGACCGGGCTCCCGACGATGAGCTCCGTCTGGCCGGTGTGCCGGTGCAGGAGCAGGGCGAAGCCGGCCAGCAGCGTCATGTACAGCGTTGCCCGCTCGCTGCGGCCGAGCGCGCGGAGCGCCGCGGTGGTCTCCGAGGGGAGCGAGAAGGCGGCGCGCGCACCGCGGAAGGCGGGACGCGCCGGCCGTGGCCGATCGGTGGGCAGCGCGAGCAGCGGCGGCCGATCCCCGATCCGCTCGCGCCAGTATGCGAGGAGCCCCTCCAGCGGCTTGCCCCGCAGCCGCTCCCGCTGCCACGCGGCATAGTCGGCGTACTGGATGGCCAGCGCGGGCAGATCCGGCGCCGACGGTGTCGTCGCCGCCGCGTACGCCGTCCGCAGCTCGCGCCGGAGCACGTCCATGGACCAGCCGTCGCTCACGATGTGATGCACGGCGATGAGCAGGACGTGTTCTTCCGCGGCGAGGCGCAGCAGGCGGGCCCGGAGCAACGGGCCGCGCGAAAGCGAGAACGGCTCGCGCGCCCCCTCGAGCACCCGCCGCCTCGCCTCGGCCTCGCGCGCCTCGGCGGGCAATGCCGCCACGTCGATCAGCGGGAGCGGGAGCTCGAGCCGGTCCAGCACGCGCTGGCGCGGCACTCCGTCGACTTCGGAGAAGACGGTGCGAAGAGCCTCGTGACGATCCACCACGCGCTGCAGGCTGCGCTCGAGCGCGGGAACCTCGAGGGGACCCGCGAGCCGCCAGGCCACCGCGGTGTTGTAAACGGCCTGACCCGGATCGAGCCGATCGACGAGCCAGAGCCGCTCCTGCGCGAAGGAGGTGGGCAAGAGCGTTCCCGGCTCGCGGGGGATCGAGGGGATCGAGGCCGCCGGCTCCCGGGAGCCCATCGCGCGGGCGGCGTCGATCCGCGCCGCGAGCGCGGCCACGGTGGGGCACGCCGCGAAGTCGGTGAGCGCAATCTCGACGCGAAACGCATCCAGCACGCGCACGAGGACGATGGCGCCGAGCAGGGAGTCGCCGCCCAGGTCGAAGAAGTCATCCTCGACTCCGATCTCCTCGAGGTGCAGCACCCCCCGCCAGAGCGCCACCAGGGTCCGCTCGTCTTCCGTCCGTGGCGGCACCAGAAGCGTGTCCAGCGCCGGCCGCGCGGGGCCCGGCGCGGGCAGCGCGCGACGATCCACCTTGCGGTTGTCGCTGAGTGGCAGCCGCGCCAGCGTCACGAAGGCGGAGGGCACCATGTAATCGGGCAGGAGTCCGGCGAGCGTGCGGCGCAACGAGCTGATCGTGGGAAGGGCCGCCGCGCCCGCGACCAGATAGGCGACCAGCCGGGACTCGCCGGGCGTGTCTTCCCGCACCGTGACGGCCGCCTCGGTCACGCCGGGCAGCGTCAGCAGCGCCGACTCAACCTCCGCGACTTCCACCCGCTGGCCGCGCACCTTCACGAGGCCGTCGAGGCGGCCGAGATGCTCCAGGATTCCGTTCGCGCTCAGGCGGCCGGCATCCCCCGTTCGGTACGCCCGCCGTCCCGACGGTCCGGCCTCCGGAAAGCGCTCGGCGGTCAGCTCCGGCCGGCGCCAGTAGCCGGCGGCGAGGTAACGGCTTCGCACGATGATCTCGCCCACCGTGCCGCCGGGCACCTCTTGACCATCCGCGCCGACGAGGACGATCTCCATGTCCCCGACCGCCTCGCCGATGGGGACCACGCCCTCGGGGAGGGAGTGCTCGGGCGTGAAGAAGAACTGGCGCACGAGCCCGCACTCGGTGGCGCCGAGGCCGTTGACGAGGACGCAGTCCCGCGCGAAGTGGCGCTGGAAGAGCTCGAGGTCGCGCCTCGAGGCCCCATCGCCCTCGAGCCGCACCAGGCGCAGAGCGTGGAGGGTCGCGCCCTGCGGCGCCACCTGGCGAAAGAGCGCCGGCACCGAGTGATAGACCGTGATGCGTTCGGCGGCGAGCCACCCGGGCACCCGGTCCGGGCCCTCGCGCCCTACATCGAAGGGAAAGCACGCGGCGCCGTTGAGCAGCGCGCCGAAGAGGCTCGAGACAGCGCCGCTGAAGGTGGGCCCCTGGAGCAAGGTCAGCCGATCGTCGGCGGTGAGGTGCAGGCTGTTGGTGTACCGCATCACGTTGTGGAGCACGTTGCGGTGGGTGTCGAGCACCCCCTTGGGCCGGCCCGTCGAGCCTGAGGTGTAGAAGATGTAGGCGCCGGCGTCGGGCGCGACGACGAGACCGGGCGCCGCGTTCGCTCCGCTCTCGTCGAGCGTCTCCGCCACGAGGAGCGCTGCCTCACCCGCGACGGCGTGCGCGAGCGGCGCGTGCGCGTCGGCGGTGAGTACCAGCCGCGCGCTCGAGTCCCCGATCGCCTCCCTCAGTCGCGGCGCGGGATGCGCCGGATCGAGCGGCACATAGATCTTGCCCGCCTTGAGCGCGCCCAGCACCGCCGCGATCTGGCGGAGCCCTTGCGGCAGCAGTAGCGCCACCGGCTCGTTGCCGGGCCCGAGCCGGTCGAGGAGGGCCTGCGCGATGCGATTGGCCGCGTGGTCGAGCTCGGCGTACGTCAGCGTATCCCTTCCCATCTTGACCGCGAGTCGTCCGGGCGCGCGGGCGACCTGGCGCTCGAAGCGCGCGGAGATCGAGCGCCCAAGGTCCACGCGAGGAAAGGGCTCGAATGCGTTGGTGGGGTGTCCCCCGGAGTCGGGATCGGATCGTAGGGTCATGGATGGCGGCGGACACACCGCCGCGAACCGGTGATCGATGGAAGTCCTATGCCACCCGCAACGCGATGGGAAACCCTCGTAAAATCATGGGATTCGGATAGCGCGATAATCGACAGGCTCCTGACCTGTAAAGCTCGTCGACAGCGAAGGGAGCCGCGAAAGAAAGACACCAGAGAGGGCCTGTAAGCCGGGTCCTGTTGGCTGGACTTTCGCCCAGCCCGACGGTCATTTCTCTAGGACGCCGGTTACCCGGCGCCTCAAGCGGCCGTACCCGAGAGCGCCACGCGGGCCGCGCTTCACCCATGCGCCAGGCTTGCGCCCGACGCCGGGATTGCTCTCCTATTTGACCTTGCTCCGGGTGGGGTTTACCGAGCCGGCACGGTCACCCGTGTCGCTGGTGAGCTCTTACCTCACCGTTTCACCCTTACCGCTCGGCTTGCGCCGATCGGCGGTCTCTTTTCTGTGGCACTCTGCCGTGGGGTCACCCCCCCTGGCCGTTAGCCAGCACCCTGCCCTGCGGAGCCCGGACTTTCCTCCCGCGCGGGTTGCCCCGCGCCGGCGACCATCCGGCCTTCTCTGGTGTCATTCAAAGAGCGCGTTGTTGCGTGAGAAAGTATAGCACCGGCGACGGAGGCGGGCCGGGACCGCCTCGGAGCCTTCAGGGCGGCGACTTGCGCAGCGCGCCGATCCCGTCCGCCAGGGCCTGTTTGAACAGCCACATGTCGCTGCTGTAGGACAGGCAGCGGAACCCCTGGGCGAGCTTCGCGAGTCCGTCCGGCACATTGTGGACGAGATGCCCCGGCGCCTTCCCGTGCTTGCGGCAGGCGGCG
>Ga0105243_10003501_pt1 | contig 12675 bp, 11 predicted proteins | sample KBSM34metaG_FD_81525 | JGI IMG/M metagenome (GOLD analysis project Ga0105243, IMG submission 81525) | Miscanthus rhizosphere microbial communities from Kellogg Biological Station, Michigan, USA - KBS M3-4 metaG | ecosystem: Host-associated > Plants > Roots > Rhizosphere > Soil | place...
ACGTCGGCGGCCACCGGGTGCCGTTCGGTGTGATAGCTGTCCAGCAGCCCCTCCGGTGCCCAGCCATTGACCTCGGCGGCCAGGTTCCAGCCCAGATTGAACGCATCCTGGACGCCGAGGTTGAGACCCTGCCCGCCCAGCGGTGGGTGGACGTGCGCAGCGTCGCCTGCCAGCAGCACCCGGCCGACCCGGTAGCGCTCGGCCAGCCGGGTGGCGTCGCCGAAGCGGGACAGCCAACGCGGTGAGTGCACGCCGAAGTCGGTGCCGGCGAACACTCGCAGCTGTTGCTTGAACTCCTCGAGGGTCGGCGGGACCGACCGGTCCTCGGCCACCCCCGCGGCGGGCACGACGATGCGGTACACCCCGTCCCCGGAGGGTCCGGCGCCGAATCCCTTGTGGGTCTTGCGGACCTCGGACACCACGGCGTCCAGGATCTCCGGCGGCGCGGCCACCTCCATCTCCCCCAGCAGCGACTCGACCCGGGTGGGTTCGCCGGGGAAGCCGACACCCAGCAGCTTGCGCACCGTGCTGCGGCCGCCGTCGCAGCCGACGAGGTAGCGCGAGCGCAGCTGCGTGCCGTCGTCCAGCTGGGCGGTCACCCCGTCGTCGTCCTGGCTCAGGCCGACCAGTTCGCGGCCGCGCCGGATCGGGGCGCCGAGTTCGGCGGCGTGCTCGCTAAGCAGTCGCTCGGTGACGGGCTGCGGGATGCCGAGGATGTACGGATGCGCGGTGTCCAGCCGGTCGGGCCGCGGCTTGGCGATGCCGGCAAAGAAGCCGCCGACCGGGTACTTCTTGCCCAGCGCGAGGAACCGCTCCAGCAGACCGCGCTGGTCCATCACCTCGACGCTGCGCACGTGCAGGCCGAGCGACCGGACATGCCTGGTCGGCTCGGTCAGCTTCTCCAGGACGAGCGGCTGCACGCCATGCAGCCGCAACTCTGCGGCCAGCATCAGTCCGGTCGGTCCGCCACCGGCAACGATCACGTCGATCATTCGAAAACCCCCGTTCGACAAGAACCCGCGTGCTTCGCGAATCCCTGATTTCCGCAGGTCCTGGCCTCCGGCTTGGAGATTCTGCAACACGATGGGGGTCTTGCCGCAAGACCCCCATCGCGCTATATGTTGAGAGTGGCAGGGAGTTGGCAAACTCCTTGCCTTTCTTTCGTCGTCCGACCCCCACGGACAACCTCCTCACGAAGCCGCGGGAGCGCTGAGCGAAGCCCGACAGACCGGAAAGTTGTCCCGGCGTGGCTCGGCACCGTGCGGGGATCTCAGTGGGATGATTTCGCCTACGCTGCGGCCGACCGCTGCACGGGACTCCGCTGCGGTGCGTCTGCCCGGATACACGGGGTGGCTGGATCTTCGGGGGAGGACGGCTGGTCGGGGTGAACACCGTTGTCACTGCAGAGCGAGAACGCCGATCCGACGGTGACCGCCTCACCGATCCCGCTGCAACACGATCCAGGGATTTCCGCCCGGACATCGAGGGTCTGCGGGCCGTCGCCGTGGTCATGGTCGTCCTCTTCCACGCGGGCGTTCCCGGTGTGGGCGGCGGGTTCGTCGGCGTCGACATCTTCTTCGTCGTTTCCGGCTTCCTGATCACGGGGCTGCTGTGGCGCGATGTGTCGACCACCGGCACGGTCGGCCTCGCCCGGTTCTACGGCGCGCGGGCTCGACGGCTGCTGCCTGTCGGTGGCCTGGTGCTGGTCGTCACCGCGATCTGCTCGGCGGTGCTGCTGCCTCCGCTGCAGGCGCGGGACGTCCTCGGCGACGAGATGGCGAGCGCGCTCTACGTCGGCAACTATCGGTTCGCCCTGCACGGCACCGACTACCTGGCCGCCGACGCGCCGCCGTCGCCGTTCCAGCATTTCTGGTCGCTCGGTGTGGAGGAGCAGTTCTACCTGCTGTGGCCCGCCCTCATCATCGGGGCCGCCTGGCTGGTTCGGCGCGTCTCGCGTCGCGGCGGCGCGGATGCCCCGACATCGCCGACGCCGTACCTGCTCGTACTCACGCTGGTTGCGGCGGCATCGTTCGCGGTCTCGTCGGCCTGGACCGACACGCTGCCGTCGTGGGCATTCTTCTCGCTGCCGTCGAGGGCCTGGGAACTGGCAGCGGGCGGACTGGTGGCGCTCTCGCTCCGCGGGTGGAGTCGGCTGCCCGCGACCGCGGCCACCGTCGCCGGATGGGCGGGCCTGGTCCTGCTCGTCCTCGCGTGCACACGACTTGACGAGACGACTCCGTATCCCGGCACCGCCGCGCTGCTTCCGGTGCTGGGCACCGTCCTGGTGATCGGCGCCGGCTGCGCCGCACCGCGACTGGGGGTCGGTCGCGGACTCTCACTTGCGCCGATCCGGGCCGTCGGCCGGGTGTCGTACTCCTGGTATCTCTGGCATTGGCCGGCACTCCTGCTGATGCCTGCCCTCCTCGGTCATCCCCTCGGCCTGCTCGGGCGGCTCGGTGCGGTCGCGTTGTCCGCCGGATTGGCCATGCTGACCCTGTACCTCGTCGAGAATCCGGTCCGGTTCGCAGCACCGCTACGGGATTCGGCATCGCGCAGTCTCGCCCTCGGTGGCGCCATCACGGCCGTCGCCGTGTGCGCGGGGCTGCTGCTCCTCGTCGCACGCCCCGTCCCGGTCGGCCACGGCGCGGCGGCTGCGGATCTGACGGTCACCACCGCGCCCGCGCCCGCGGCGGCGGCCCCGTCCGTCGACCCGCACGAGGCCGCGGTGCAGCAGCTGACCGCGCAGGTGCACGCCGCGGTCACGGAGTCGGCCGCAACGCTCGCCGTGCCGTCGAATCTGTCCCCGACGCTGGCCGACGCACCGGCCGACAAGCCGGAGGTATTCGTCAACGGCTGCGTGCGGTCCTGGCTCGAGGTCGGTGCGATCGACTGTGCCGCGGGCGATCCGACCTCGACGACGACGGTGGCGCTGGTCGGCGACTCGCACGCCGCAATGTGGGATCCCGCATTCGAATCGGCTGCCGAGCAACGACATTGGCGGCTCAAAACCCTGGGCAAGGTCACCTGCCCGCTGCTCGACCTGCCGATCACCAGCCCCTACCTCGGTCGGGAGTACAGCGAGTGTGAGCAGTGGCGAGGCGAGGTCGTCGCGCGGCTACAGGCCGAGCGGCCACGGTTGATCGTGCTGAGCATGTCCCGGCGCTACGGCGGCGACTTCGGGTTCGACGTCTACGGCCCCGCCTGGCTCGACAGCCTGACCCACATGGTGGCGCAGCTACGGGCCACAGGAGCGGCCGTCCTCGTCCTCGGTCCGGTCCCCGATCCGCATTCGACCGTGCCGACGTGCTTGTCCGCCCACCTCGACGACGTGACCGCCTGCTCGCCGCTCCGCCCGGTCGCGGTGAATGCCGCGGGAGTCGCGGCGGAGGCCGCGGCGACCGCGGCAGGCGGCGGACAGTACGCCGACCTCACGGAGTTGTTCTGCACCGCGGACCGCTGCCCCGTCATCGTCGGCAAGGATCTGGTGTTCCGCGACGACAACCACCTGACGCTCGAGCATGCACTGGCGCTCACGCCGGTCGTCACCGCACTCGCGGACCGCGCACTCGCCCCGCGCTGAGCTCAGGACGTACACGCCATTCACTTCAAATCATCATCGAATAGTGCAGGCGTAGAACCGGAACCAGGTCCCACCTGTCGATCACATTCGGTGCTAACTTCGTAGTGCACAATGGCCGCGCTCGCGCTCGGCGGGCGCACCGGTGCCAGGGAGGTGCAGCGCTGTGCCGCGCGAGGACGATCACCCGCAGACCCGGGTCGGCGAGTCGAATACGAGCCGCCGCGACCCCCACGTTCCGCCCGCCGAGGAGCAGATCCACTGGCCGGAACCAAGCCCCCTCAACGACTGGTGGCAGACCGTGATGAACGGCGGTCGAAACTCTCCTGCCTGACCGCGGGCGCATGCCGAGGAATCCGTGGTCACCGACAATCGGCCGCTTCGAAAACGGGGCGGGCGAACGAAGCGTGTGGGAGGGTGTGCGGGTCGAAACCGGAGGGAGAACCGTGAGCCGCAGGATCACCCGAAAGGCCGGCATCGCCGCCACAGCGTTGACGGCGGCCACCGTGCTGAGCGGCTGCCTGGCCCCTGGCACGCCCCCCGGATGGTCGAGCTACACCATCGAGCAGGGCGCGCACAGTGCGTCGGTGGGTCGCCCGACCGGCGCAACCGGCCCGTTGGAGGGCTGGGTCAGCCCCGGTGGGGCGTCGCGCACCTACGACTTCGTGCTGACCCCGACCGCCGAGTACGTTCTCACCTCTCCCACCCAGCCAGAGGACCAGTTCGACTGGAACAAGCTGCCCGGCTTCTCTGACTGCGGCGACTTCGACCTTGCTCGTAACGGCGCCATGTTCGGCTGGCGGTGGCGTACCGACACATCGCCGCGCGTACTCGAACTCGTGCCGTACGCCAATGCGAATGGAGTGCATCAATACCCGGAAAGCGCGCTCGTCACCCTCTCCCACGACGATCTCGCTGCCACTGTGCCCCTGAGGTATTCGATCCAGATCGACGGGCCGGTATACCGTTTCGCCGTCGATGGCACCATCCTCGGCCGGGACATCCACGAGACGGCCACGCTCCCCCGGTCCTGCCCTTCCAACCCCACCAGCACCGGGAAGTGGTACGCCGGCTTCTACTTCGGCGGCACCTCGACCGCCCCGTCGCAGATGTACGCCTACGTGCGCGAGCCCGCAGGCGGCGCGGAGCCCGGTCAGCCCGGCGGGGAGGGTTCCGTTGGCATCGGCAGTCCCGCAAGCTGATTCATGGTCGCGCCAGGACGCCCACCGGGAACGTACGCCCGGAACGCGCCTCATGTTTCGCGAGCGAGGGCAGGTCGGGCGCAATCACGTTTCGCCAGAGGCTGTCTCGCTCGTCACCCGTGGCGATGCGTGCCGATACATCCCACTCCTGATCGGCGATCCGAATCCGAACGGAGTCGGCCGCCGCTAGGTTCCTCATCCAATCAGGGTCGGTTTTCGATCCAAATGCGGAACCCACCACAACGTACGAATCGCCGTGCTCGAGGTAGATGACCGGGGCGGTTCGCGGAATTCCGGTCTTGCGACCGGGCACCGTCAAGAGGAGAACGGGCAGTCCTACCGACTTCCCACCGAGACGACCGTCCGATCTCCGGTACAGGGCGGCGGTCACTCTGTTGACGAACGCCAATGCGGTCTTCACCGTCGGATGCATCGGTCAGCCGGCCTCCGTGCCGTCCGGCATGGTGACGCCGGTGAGATCGGCGCCGTCCAGGACGGCACCGGCGAGGTTCGCGCCCGTCAGGTTGGCCTTGCCCAGATAGGTACCGATCAGGGTGGCGCCGGTCAGGTTGACGTCACCGAGGAATGCGCTGGTCATGTACGCGCCGGAGAGATCCGCTCCGGTCAGATCCGCGTGCCCGAGGAAGGTTGACGTCAGAAAGGCCATCGTCAGGTCGACCTCCCGCAGGTCGGCCCGCGTGAGAAAGGCGCCGGTGAAGTTCGCGTCATGGGCGACTGCACCGGCGAGATCGGCCCTCGTCAGGACGGCCCCGACGAACTCGGCGGAGGTCAGATTCGCACCTGCGAGACTGGCATCGGTGAGGTCGGCTCCCGACAGGTCGGCGCCGGTGAGGTCGGCGGCGGCCAGGTTTGCACCGGCGAGATTCGCACCCGCCAGATCGGCGTCGACGAGGCTGATGCTCCCCGAGTCACAAACCGCCCGTTGGGAATTCCAGGCAGCAACATCCGAACAGAGTAATTCGAGCGGATTCGCCTGCGATGTCGATGTCATTGAGCCCCCATCTAGGACGAACCAGGTTGACGGCGTCAACCTAACAGCGGCTTGTTGACGGCGTCAACAAGCTTCTACCCTCAGGAGATGCAGGACAGAACCCGGGACACGCGCCGCACCCTGATCGCCGCGGCCAGCGACCTCTTGGCGCGGGGCGGACCGGCTCACGTCACGCTGCGGGCAGTCGGCGCGGCGGCCGACGTGTCGCGGACGGCGCCGTACCGTCACTTCCAGGACAAGGACGACCTGCTCAGCACTGTGGCCGCCGAGAACCTGACCGCCCTGAAGGCAGAGATGCAGCGCGCAGTCGCGGACACCGCGACGGACTCCACCCCGCTGTTTCGCGCCTGCCTCGCCTACGTCCAAGTCGCCTGGGAATACCCGAACCACTACCGACTCGAGTTCGGAGGCGACTACGCGATCAATCCGAGCCGGGTGCTGGTAGACGCCGCCCAGGACTTCACCGACTACTTCAACGAACTCGTGGTCGAGGCTCAGCAGAGCAACACCCTCATCGCCGGCGACGTCCGGGAGGTCGGCCCCCTGCTCTGGGTCCTGCTGCACGGACTGGCCATGTCCAACCACCTCGTCGCCGACCACACGTGCGAGCCCGGGACGGGCTATCAAACCGAGGACATGCACCGCGTTCTCGCCCTCGCCCTACGAAACCTGGCCCCGCGCTGAGCTTTAGACAATTCACCCAATAGCCCCTCTACGGGCCTGAGGCACGTAACGTCACCCACCACCTGGTCGATACCCAACCAGGCAGCCTCGCCTCCCGGTTCGAGGCGGTGCCAAGGTCCGGTCATTCTCCGATCGGCAACAAACATGGCCACCATGAGCCGGTCGGAAACCCGGCAGGCGTAGCGTTGAACACCGGAAGCCTGCGAGATGGGAGGCCTGCTCGATGACGACCTCCGTGATGGACAAGCCAGGAAACCTGCCGGCGGAATTGACGAGTTTCATCGGCAGGCGCCACGAGATAGCCGAGGTCAGGCGGCTGCAGTCCGCCTCCCGGTTGGTGACGTTGACCGGCATCGGCGGCGTGGGCAAGACCAGGTTGGCCTTACGGGTCGCCGAGGATTCGCGTCGGGCTTTCGCCGACGGGGTCTGGTGGGTCGAGCTCGGCGAACTGCGCGACTCGGCCTTGTTGGCGGAGACCGTCGCTGCCACACTCGGACTACCGGATCAGCCGGGTCGGTCGATGTCCGACCTGCTGATCGATCACCTCGCCACCAGGCAGACGATGTTGGTCCTGGACAACTGCGAGCATCTGCTCAGCGCCGTCGCGGAGCTGGTGGAAAGCCTGCTGCGAGCATGTCCGGGGCTGCGGATCCTGACGACGAGCCGCGAGGTCCTCGGGGTGGACGGAGAGCGGGTGGTGCGGGTGCCGCCGTTGACGGTTCCTGACGCGGCGCAGACCCCACCGCTCGAGGCGATGGCCCAGTACGAGGCGGTGGCGCTGTTCGTCACACGGGCCAGCGCCCGGCAGCCGGACTTCGCGCTCACCGAGACCAATTGTGCTGCGGTGGCGGGCATCTGCGACAGGCTGGACGGGTTGCCGTTGGCGATCGAGTTGGCGGCAGTGCGGATCCGGGCGATGTCGGCCGGACAGATCATGGACCGCCTGACCGACAGGTATCGCCTCCTGACCGTCGGCTCGCGGGCGGCGCCGACCCGGCTCCAGACGTTGCGGTCGTGTGTGGACTGGAGCTACGAGCTGTGCGGGGCTCGGGAGCAGAAGCTGTGGGCGTGGCTGTCGGTGTTCGTGGGCGGTTTCGAGCTGGATGCGGCCGAGGGGATCTGTCCCGAGGAGCTGGTCGCCGGCGAGTTTCTGGACGCGGTGGCCTCGCTCGTGGACAAGTCCGTCCTGGTTCGTGAGCAGGTCGGGGACGTCGTGCGCCTGGGCATGGTGGAAACGATCCGCGACTATGGCAAGGAGAAGCTGCGCGAATCCGGCGACCTGCATCGGGCTCAGCGGCGGCACCTCTCGTGGTACGAACAACTGGTGCTGAGGGCGGAGTCCGAGTGGATCGGCCCCCGCCAGACCGATTGGATCGCCCGGCTCGATCGCGAACAGCCGAACCTCCGGGAGGCGCTGGCGTTCAGTCTGACCGAGCCGGTCGTCACCACCGATCCGGATGTGAACGCGCGTCTCACCAATGCCATGTTCGTTGCGTTCTGGTTGTGCCGCAGCCAGTTGGCGGAGGCCAGGCGTTGGATGGACCGCTCTCTGACAACCGCCGTCAACGCGCAGACCGAGGAACGCCTGAACTCGCTGTACGACGACACCGTGTTGGCGGGAATGCAGGCAAAACCCGACGAAGCCGCGGCGAGGGCTGCGCAATGCCGAACGCTCGCAGAGCAATTGGGTGACCCCGAGTCGCTCGAGACCGCGAACTACGCGAGCGGCTATATGGCGTTGTTCACCGGCGACCTCGCCGCCGCGGTGGAACCGTTCCAGGCCGCGCTCGCCAGCGCAGGAGTGCGATCCGAGATCGGGCCCCCTCCAAGGCGAGCCGGGTACGAGATCACCCGGCAGCTGGGTGGCCTCCTCGGCCTGGCGGGCGCGAGCGGACTGCTGGGAGACGAGGAAACGGCCGTCGCCTGCCACGAGCAGATCCTTGCGATCACCACCCCGCGAGAGGAATCCTTCTTCCGCGCACACTCCTCGTGGGCTCTCGGACAGACAGCGCTACAGGCGGGCGACTACGACAGGGCAGCCACCCTGACGGCACAGGCGTTGCGGCTGAGCCGGAAAATCAACGACCCGGCCATGACGGGCTGGTGCCTGGAGTCGTTGGCCTGGAACGAGATGCGCGAGGGCAAGGCGACGCGCGCCGCCGTCCTGATGGGTGCCGCGCAGACGCTGGCGAAGGCCGTGGGAAGCGACTCGGTGACCCTCACTTACCTGATCGGCCATCACGACCAATGCGAGCGACTCACCCGCGACGCGCTGGGGACCCGTGCCTACGGCGAGGCCTTTCGCACCGGCACCGAGATGAGTGTGGACGACGCTGTCGCCTACGCACTCGGGGACCGCCAAACCGACAAGCCCCGTGCGGCACCGGTCGCACCGCTGTTGACCCGCCGCGAAACCGAGGTGGCCGACCTCGTGGCAGAAGGACTGACCAACAAGGAGATCGCCGCGACGCTGGTGATCTCGCCCCGCACCGCGCAGGGTCATGTCGAGCACGTCCTTTCCAAGCTCGGGTTCACCTCGCGGACGCAGATCGCGGCCTGGATCGCCGAGAATCAGAAACCTCGACAGCCCTGATCCGAAGCCGGGAAGGCGGAGAGCATCCGGCTCAACGCCGAACTCAAGGCCACCGGCGAGGGCGACATCCTCGTCGACAGCAGCGCCAGCATCATCAAGCCACTCCTCTCGGCGGACCTACTCGACCGGCTGTATCTGATGATCTGCCCCGAGATCGCCGGGAGCGGGCAGCGACTGTTCGACGACGGCCTGCCCAGTTCGAATTGGACGCTCACACATCAGAAGACCGGCGAACTGGGCGAGATCGCGATGGTCTACGACCCTGCGCGCTCATGACCTCTGTGACGATGCAGACAACGCATCCTTCCGAGCGCAACTGCCGCTAGTCTGACGACGCACCTCAAAGGGGACGGGGTGGGGAAGGCGAGCGTGTCGGCGCCATCCCGAAATCGAGGGGAGCGTCTTCATGAAGTCGATCATCGTGTGCACCTCCGTATCTCACGGAAACACGAAGCGGGTTGCGGACGTCATAGGCCAGGTGCTCGATGCCCGCGTTGTCGCCCCTGACCAGGTCGATATTGCGGAACTGGCCGCCTACGACCTCGTGGGATTCGGGTCAGGGATCTACCTGGGGTCCTTCCACGCGCGGCTGCTCGAGTTCGTCGAGTCACTCCCGGAGGGGCAACGACACAAGGAATTTGTCTTCGCCACCAGCGGATTTCCCGATGCACGGCCCCATGCCTTCTCCCGCCCCCTCGTACGCCGTCTCGGACAGAAGGGCTTCGAGGTGATCGACACCTTCTCGTGTCGCGCGTTCGATACCTATCTTCCGTTCAAGCTGGTCGGCGGCATCCGGAAGGGACGACCGAACGCCGCGGACCTGGAGTCGGCCCGCGCCTTTGCCGAAGGGCTGCCGGCTCGGGCAGGCGCCAGGCCCTGACCGGTTCAACTCTGTAACGGCGCCGGCGACAAAACCGACCCACTGGTATGAATTCTTCGAGGATTGCCCGCGCCACCCCGCTCGCCGTGGCCGTCTGCGCCGCGGTGGTCACCATGTCCGCGCCCTCGGCCGCAGCGGAGGTAGTCGACGTCACCGTCGTCCCCGGGCTCAGCGGGGGCCCGACAACGCCGTACGGGGCCGGTTGCACCTACCTGGTCGTGGCCAGGACGGGCACTCTCGCAGAGCCCGGCGTGGGGATCGTCGACCTCAACCGCGCGTCGACCTTCTTCCCGCACGAGCTGATCTGGGACACCGTCGATCCCTACTACGTCCCGCCCGTCGTTTTGGGTCACGCCTTCTCGCTCTGGACACCGACCGCTCCCGGAGAACACACCCTGATGGCCTATCAGACATCGGCGGGCGGACCGATCGAGACGGTCACCGTCAACCCGGGTACGCCGATCGGACCCGGTTGCATCGTCGCGCCGTAACAAAACAGACGCGTTGGCCATGCGATCGGTGCGGATACGGCGCGGCGGACTCGGCCTCGCGCATCGTGTCAGACATGCAATACTGCTGGTCCGTGGCTCGTTCTTCTTAGTGCTCGCCCACGGTGACTGCCGAGATGGTGGGTGTCCGATGACAGAAGGATCAACTGACAGCGGCGCCGAGCAACTGGCGGGCACTCAACGCCTGCTCGCCGTCCTGCTGGCAATGGCGATGTTCGTTCTTGTCGTCGACACGTCCCTGATGAACGTGTCGATCTCGTCCGTGGTTCGAGACCTCGACACGACCGTGAGCGGTGTCCAGGCGGCCATCGCCCTCGAGGCGCTGGTGTCGGCGGCATTCATCCTGATCGGCAGCAAGGTCGGCGACCTGATCGGACGCAAACGTGCCTACGTGCTCGGCCTCCTCGGCTACGCCGTCGGTGCGTCGGCGATGGCCCTCGCGCAGAGCCTGACTGCGGTCGTCATCTTCTGGGCCGTGCTGGGTGGGATCGGCGCGTCACTCCTCCTGCCCGCCATGCAGTCACTCATCCACGGCAACTTCGAAGGAGGCGCCCAGAAGAAGGTCTACGCCCTCGTCGGGGCGGCGGCCGCGATCGCCGCGGCGGTCGGGCCGCTGCTCGGAGGGTTCATCACCACCTACCTGTCCTGGCGCATCGCGTTCGTGCTCGAGGTCGTCATCATCGCCATCGTGCTGTCCGGCATCACGCTCGTCCGCGATGTCCCGTACACGGGGCCTCGGGGCATCGACACGGTCGGGGCGGCGCTCTCCGTTCTGGGCATGGGCGGCATCGTGCTGGGAATCCTGGTGTGGCAGGAGGGCGGCGAAGCAGTGGCCGCGCTCCTGGTGATCGGTGCGACAGCACTGGCCGGACTGGCGTACTGGCTGGTGCGGCGCAAGCGGCGGGGCGAACCAACCCTGCTGGACCCGGATCTGTTCACATCCAAGATCTTCAGGCTGGGGGTCTCCCAGCAAATGCTCCAGCAGATTGCGCTGGGCGGCACGATGATTGCGCTGCCGATCTACCTGCAGATGGTGCTCGAGTACAACGCGATGCAGGCGGGTTTGTCCCTCGCACCCCTCTCCCTCAGCATGTTCGCGGTGGCGGTGCTCGCGGGGAAGAGGGCGGGCGATCGGCGCCCCAGCGGCATCATCCGGTGGGGATTCTTCCTCCTCACGATCGGGATCGTTGCGCTGATCCCGATCGTGCCCCGGGCTGAGTTCGGCTGGGCACTGGTGGTCCCTCTGATCATCGCGGGGTCGGGCTTGGGATTGTTGGTGTCGCAGCTCAACGACTACACGCTCGCCCCGATCTCAGACGAGCGGGTCAGCGAGGCCGCAGGCACCAACTCAGCGGCAGGGTCGTTCGGGCTGTCGTTCGGTCTGGCGTTCGCCGGCGCCACCCTGCTGGCAACGCTGTCCATCGCGTTCACCTCGATGGCGCAATCGAGCACCGTGCTCCCGCCGGCAGACCAGCAGCACGTGGCGCAGGTGCTCGAGGACGACGCGGAGGTCATGAGCAACACCCAACTCGAGGGATTGCTCGTCGACCAGCCCCAGGAGATTCAGGACGAGATCATCCGCATCAACACGGAGGCACGACCCCTCGCCCTTCAGATCGCCTTGCTCGTTCCTATCCTCGCCGGCCTCCTCGGGCTGCTCAACTCGTTCCGCATGATGCGGATACCGGAAGCCCCGTCAACGACCTCCGACTGACCGCAGGAAATGCACCAATCGATCAGTTTCCCCGCAGATGGCCTGGAACGTGTTCTAGGTTCGGGTCATCGCCCTCGACATCGCGGACCGGTTCTGAAAGGAATGAAGATGCAGTTCAACCTCGCGGACGTTTTCGAGACGGTCGCCAGCGCAGTACCCGATCGCATTGCATTGACCTACGAGGGCGAGAACCTCTCCTACGCCCAGCTCGACGCGGAGGCCAACAGGGCCGCCCACCTGCTCGCACAGGCCGGCATCTCCCGGGGCGACCATGTCGCGTTGTTCCTGAAGAACGGCATCGAGCACGTCACATCCATCCTGGGACTGATCAAGATCCGCGCGGTGCCGATCAACGTCAACTACCGGTACACGCCCGCCGAGCTCGAGTACATCTTCACCAACTCCGACTCGGTCGCGGTGGTCATCGAACTCCCCGAGCATCAGCGCACCCTCGCCGCCCTCCTCGAGGCGTGCCCGATGCTCCGGACGGTGTTCGTGGTGGGC
>Ga0105243_10003506_pt1 | contig 12672 bp, 8 predicted proteins | sample KBSM34metaG_FD_81525 | JGI IMG/M metagenome (GOLD analysis project Ga0105243, IMG submission 81525) | Miscanthus rhizosphere microbial communities from Kellogg Biological Station, Michigan, USA - KBS M3-4 metaG | ecosystem: Host-associated > Plants > Roots > Rhizosphere > Soil | place: Michigan...
GATGAGGGCACCGCCAGAGTAGGCGCGAAGTGGAGTTCGGGTAGGGGATTCAGAAATACTCGTTGTTATCTGGCACCCACCTTGAACTCTTTACTTCTGTGTCGCGGCCATGACGGAGCCGTCCAGTCCGGCCAGATGCGCACCAACGGCACCGACGGCCCGCAAGGTGTCGACGAGGTAGCCGAGGTTCTGCGCACCGGGCCAGGACGAAAGCTTCACCGTCACGGTCCGGGTCGCCGGGTTGACGTGCACCATCTGGCCGTGGATCCCGAGGCAGACCAGGCTGACTCCGGTAAGGCCTGGGATGAACCAGAACTGGTTGCGGTACCACCCGCCGGGAAACACAGCCTCGTCGTTCGATGCAGCGAAGGCCTCCCGGACATCGGCGCTGGGATGGTACGACCCGGCAAGCCACCAGTCGGCCACCACGCGCCGGCCGTCTGCTAGTCCGTCCTGGAGCAGCATCTGCCCGAACCGCGCCAGGTCACGTGCCGTGGCGGAGACCCCTCCATCATGGACTGCGGTGCCGACCGGGTCACAGCCGATCTCCGCGTCGAACTGAGCGCCCATGGGAACCCAGATGTAGGCCGAGATGAGGTCCGCCATCCGCGTGCTCGCGACCCGTTCGCACACCCAGCCCAGCATGTCGGTATCCGCGGAGCGGTAGGTGAACTTCCCGCCGTGCGGTCCGGCCGTCCCGAGCGTGGTCAGGTAGGCATACCCGCCGACGGGGTCGCCCGGCTGCAGAGGTCGCCACCCGATCGAGCGCTCCATCACGCGTACCTCCGCCTCGAGGTCGGTGTAGGTCTCGCGGAAGGCAACCCCTGTGCGCATGTCCAGCAAGTTGCGGACAGTTGCCCCGGCGTACCCACTACCGGCAACCTCGGGGACGTACCTGGTGATCTGGGCGTCCGGGTCGAGAAGCCCCCGGTCGACCAGTCGCGCGGCGACGCAGCCAACTATCGATTTCGAGATGGACATGACCATGTGTGGCGTGTACGCCGTCGTGTCACCGTAGTAGCGCTCGTCTACGACTCGGCCGTCCTGCAGCATCAAGAAGGCATCGGTGTGCGTGTCGGCGAGCACGTCATCGAGCGTTCCTGTTGAGCCGTCCAGCCGGGTGAGTTGGACGTGCCCAACCGGCTGCCGATCCCCAGGTAGCGGCAGGGTGGTCGTCGCCTCGGCTGCGATGCGCTGGCTAGGAAGTACCTCTCGCATGTGGAGGAACGCCCACCTGAGATGTGCCGGGTTCTGCCAGTTTCCCGTGGTGGTCGGTGGCTCCGGCGGGAAGCCCGCTGGAGCCACCGGCGCCAGATCGTGCTGGCGGGTGGGATGGTCCGTGTCGTCCTGCTGCACGCCGGGAGTTGTCTTACTTGACATAGGAGATAGGAATCTGGGCGGGTGCCTCGGGTACTGGTTCGGAGTAGTAGAGGGACCGGATGCCATCGATGTACCTGACGCACCGCTCCGTCAGCCCTTCTGACGTCTGCATGCGGCCCTTGGTGATGAGGATTCCGAGGTCGGCTCCCTTGAATCGGAAGTCGCCAGGGGCATAGACCCGCATGTAGAACGCCTCGTCCGGGTCCGTGATTTGGTGCCAGTCGTGCGAGACCCGTGCGAACGTGAGCTTGCCGTCATCGTCCAACCGGTAGGTGCCCGTGCGCGGGGCCGCCAGAATCCGTTCGACCGAGTCCACCGGCTCCTTCATGATCAACTGCGCCCAGACGTCGATTGCCGCGAGCTCCAGCCAACGCTCGTTGATCTCCTCCACGTCCACGACGTAGTCGACGTCCATGAACTCGAGCAAGTGGAACAGGAACAACGGGACGTCGGCGTAGGCACCCGCGGTGACGTTGGTCATCGATGAGGCACCCGAGATGCGCGGGTTGAGCTCGCCGAGGTAGACCTCGTCGGTGTCGGTGTCGATCAGGACGTCGATCTCCAGGAAGCCCTTGTAGCCCTCCTTGGCCAGCCGACCTCCCAGTCGCTGAACGTAGTCGATCGCCGATGCCCGCTGGGTCGAGGTCAGTGCTTCAGGGAACAGGTCATTGCCGCACCAGCCACCCTTGTACGGAGTGAGCTGGGGATAACCGGTGAGGTCGGTCATGAACGGGCCAACGATCGTTCCAAGGCCGGTGATGCAGGCCTCGACCGCAGCGGCCTTGTTATTGATTCGCTTCATCACCTTCAGTTCCTGCCCGATGATGTTCGAGCAGTGCGACGCCCAGTCCTCCTCGGACTTGATAAAGAACGTGGTCTTGCCCGAGTCGCCATACGGCGTCTGGACAACAAGATCGCCGCCGAGGCCAGCCCCGACCGCTAGCTCCTCAAGCTCGCCCCAGGTCTCGGCCCGGCCGAGCACATTCGGCACCGACCGTGCGCCAGCCTCAGCGCCCAGCTGCGTTGTGACGATCTTGGAGTCAAGCCGCCGTCGCAGTGCGTCCGGCGGCAGGATCAGCGTGTAGCCGAGCTCGCGGCAGATTTCCTCGGTCTCCTCGTCGAAGAACACCATGGCGACCATCGGCGTACCGCCCCGGCTCAACAAGTAAGCCTGCACCTCGGGGTCGCGTAGCAGGTAGTTGACGATCTGCTCGCTGGACTCGAACTCGATAGCGGGCCGATTGGTGGGAACAAATAGGCGCGGATGCGCACCGTCCCAGGAGTCGTAGTAGACGACGTACTGGAAATTGCGGACCCATCGATCAATCCCCAGCAGATTGAATGCCGTCGGTCCGAAGAAATAGATCGGCTGCTCGTTGGTGCGAAAGAATGTGCGAATCTCAGAAATACCGTTCAACTGGCGTCTGGACATGATGCCCTCCTCAGGGTGGAAACAAGCTGTGTGACTCAGTTCGAGCGCGTGGTCAAATGACGGAGTCGTGATGACGAGGCGACCCACCACCCTTGCGGCTTAGACCTGAGACCACGCCCGGCAGTCGCTGCCGAATATCGCTCGCGTCGCTCTGCGTCAGGGCTCCACCGATTGCGTCGAATGCCCGGACCGTGTCCTGGAGATATGCAGGGCCTTGCGCCTCAGGCCAGCTCGAGAGCTTGACGCACACCGTCCGCGTTCGCCTGCTCACATGGATCATCTGTCCGTAGATACCCAGGCAGACCAGGACATCACCGTGCGGGCCGGGACGGAACCAAAACTGGTTGCGGTACCACCCGCCGGGAAACATCTGTTCGGCGGGAGAGCTGGCAAACGCCCCCCGTACGTCCGCGTCGACGGCCCAAGCCCGGCGCAGCCACCGCGGTGGCACTACCACCCGCTGCCCGCCCAAGCCGTCCGGCACCACTCCCCCGTCTAATAGCAGTTGCCCGAAGCGGGCGACATCGCGCGCTGTAGCACACAGTCCGCCATCGTGGACAGCCGTGCCGTTTCCGTCACAGATGAGGTCGGCGTCGTGCTCTGCTCCCATCGGCTGCCAAACCAACGAGCCCAGCAACTGCGCCATCTCTTTCCCCGAGGCGCGTTCGCACACCCACCCCAGGACATCGGTCTCTGCCGACCGATAGTGAAACTCGCCACCGTGGGGGGCGTCTGCCTGCAGTGTCAGGAGGTACGGGTAAAGCCCGTGCGGTCCCCCGCCGCCGGTTCGCTCGCTCCAACCGATCCAGCGATCCAGCTCGCGGATCTCCGCGACGGGGTTGGTGTACTCCTCGGAGAAGCGGACCCCGCTGCGCATGTCGAGGACATGACGAACTGTCGCGCCGCGGTAGCCCGAGTCTTGGAGCTCGGGTACGTAGTCGGTCAGGGGCCGTTCCGGATCGAGGTCGCCGCGCTCGATAAGGATGGCGGCGACGCATCCGACGATGGATTTGCTCACGGACATCAACGCCTGCGGGCGGTTGCGGTCACCGTGCTCGCCATAGTCCTCGAACACGACGGCTCCGTCCTGGATAACCACGCACGCGTCGGTGTAGGTGTCGGCCAGGATCGAGGACACGAGCGATGACGTCCCGTCGACCCGTTCCACCTCTACGGCGCCCACATCCATCGGCTCGAGCACCACTTCGAGCTCACGGGCGACCTCGGCCCGGGGAATGCGCTTGGGTGGGAGCTCACCCGCCTGCCAAAAGGCCAACCGGTGGTCCATGGAGTCCTGCCAGTTATCAGGATCCACGGCGACCGCCCTCACGTGACGGTTGGGCATGGTCGTGTTCCTATCCATCTAGTACTAGAGGAGGGCTGTTGGGTTGCGCTGCCCGGCTTGGTTAACGGAACGCCTGCTGCCCCGTCAGGGCGTGACCGATCACAAGCGTGTGCATCTCTGGAGTTCCCTCATAGGTCAGCACGGACTCGAGGTTGCTCATGTGCCGCATCACCGGGTACTCCGAGGAGATCCCGTTCGCGCCCAGGATGGTTCGGGAGGTCCTGCAGATCTCCAGAGCCTTGTTGACGTTGTTGAGCTTGCCCATGCTCACCTGCTCCGGGCGCAGCCCCATGAGGTCTTTGCGGCGGCCGAGGTGCAGGGCGAGCAGAGTGCCGTTGGCGAGCTCAATGGCCATGCCGGCGAGCTTGGCCTGGGTGAGCTGGAACCCGCCGATCGGCCTGCCGAACTGGGTGCGATGGGCGGAGTACTCCAATGCCGCCTGGAAGGCGCTGCGAGCCGCCCCCATCGCACCCCAGAGGATGCCGTAGCGCGCCTCGTTCAGGCAGGACAACGGCCCGACAAGCCCGCGAACCAGCGGGAAGACCGCGTCGTGCGGCAGCCGGACACCGTCCATCACCAGTTCACTGGTCACAGAAGCCCGCAGGGACATCTTGTGGCCCATCAGCGAGGCGGAGAACCCTGCGGTGTCGGTCGGCACGACGAAGCCACTGATGCCCTCGTCGGTCTGGGCCCAGACCACGGCGACGTCGGCCACGGAGCCGTTGGTGATCCACATCTTCGTACCATCGAGGATCCAGTCGGCGCGCTGGCCGGTGCCATCGCGTCGGGCACGGGTGCGCATCGAGCCCGGATCGGAGCCGTGGTCGGGCTCGGTGAGGCCAAAGCAGCCGATCGCCTCACCCGCGGCCATCCTCGGCAGCCACTGCTGCTTCTGCTGCTCGCTGCCGTGCTGCCAGATGGCGAACATCGCCAGTGAGCCCTGGACGCTGACAAGGGAGCGGATGCCGGAGTCGCTGGCCTCGAGCTCGAGGCAGGCCAGCCCGTAGTCGACCGCGCTCATCCCGGCGCAGCCGTAACCCTCCAGATGCATGCCGAGCAGGCCCATAGCGCCGAACTCCTTGGCGAGCTCGCGGAGGTTGGGCAGCTCTCCCGCCTCGAACCAGTCCGCGACGTAAGGATCGACCACGCTCGCGCACAGCTGGCGGACGGACGCCCGGACAGCCTTCTCCTCGGCGGTGAGCACGTCGTCGATCCCGGCCAGATCCAGCGGGTCGACCTTGGTGCGTGTCATAACAGAATCTCCTCAGCGTGCGGGGTGAAGGTGGGCGGCACCGTTGCCTGGTCCCGATCGCTCAACCAGGCGCGTATGGCGCTCTGGTGGGCGCCCAGGGCCGGCGGCGGTTCGGGAGGGCGCACCAGGTCGTTGGAGTAGGTCACCGGATGCCGGACCTGGGCGGCTCGCCCCGGTCCGCAGGAAAGGCTTGGGTCAAGGCCGAGCTGTTCGGCCAGCGCGAAGCCGTCAGCGATGTCGCCGACCTGGCCCGCCGGTATACCGGCCGCGTTGAGGACGACCTCCCAGGTCGCCGGGTCGGCTGTTGCGAGAAGCGGCTGCAGGGCCGCGACGAGCGCAGTCCGGTTGCCGACCCGGGCACCGTTGGTGCTGAAGCGCTCGTCCTCTGCGAGCTGGGGCTGACCCAAAACCGTTGCCAGCCGAAGGAACTGGCCATCATTGCCGCAGGCAACCACGATCAGGCCGCCGCGACATCGCAGGGTCTCGTATGGGGCGATCGAGGGGTGCTGGTTGCCCATGCGCCCTGGCGCCTTGCCGGTCTCCAGGAAGCCCTGAGCCTGGTTGACCAGTGAGGCCAGCAGGCTGGAGAGCAGGTTGACCTCAACCCGGCAACCGCGACCGGTGCGCGACCGGTCGGCCAGCGCCGCGAGGATCCCGATGGTCGCGTCCTTGCCGGCGAGCACGTCGACGACGGCAACTCCAGCCTTGGTCGGATCACCCTCCGGGTCGCCCGTGATGCTCATCAGGCCGCCCAGGGCCTGGACGACGAAGTCATAGCCGAGACGGGCGGCGCCTTTATCTCTGCCGAAGCCTGTGACCGAGCAGTAGACAACCCTGGGGTTGCTCGCCGCGACCTGCTCGTAGCCCAGTCCGTGGCGGTCCAGGTCGCCCGGCTTGAAGTTCTCGACGACGACGTCGGCGCGCCGTGCCAGCTCGATCGCGGCGTCCCGGTCGTCCGGATCGAAGAGATCGAGGGTGACACTCAGCTTGGAGCGGTTGACGGACTCGAAGTACGTGGCGGAGTCGGCTGAGCTACTGGACCAGGGCGGCCCCCAGGCCCGGGTGTCATCACCCACCATCGGCCGCTCGACCTTCACGACAGTGGCTCCGAGATCGGCCAAGGTCATCGTGCACAGCGGGCCGGCGAGCACCCGGCTGAAGTCGGCGACGATGAGCCCGTCCAGTGGCCGGCTCATGGCCGCCCGCCTTCGGGAGCCTCAAGGACGCCGTTGACCCGCCGTGGCAGGCTCCAAGGGTTGTCCGCCCGAAGGGCCGCCGGCAGCGCTGACTCGGGCACGTTCTGGAAGGCCACCGGACGGGTGAATCGGTCCAGCGCGGCCGCCCCGACACTGGTCGCGTCGGGGCGGCTGGTGACCGGCCACGGACCACCGTGCTGCTGGGCCCAGCTCGTGGCCACGCCAGTCGGCCAGCCGTTGACCACGACGCGCCCGACTCGGGTCGACAGATGGGCGACCAGCCAGGCTGTGTCGGGGTCGTCTGCTCCACCGGTGGCCACGGCTCCAGCGAGGCTGGGGTGCAGGCGCCCCAGCACGGTCGCCAGCTGTGCGGCGTCGTCGTACTCAGCGACCAGCGCGACTGGGCCGAAGCACTCCTCGAGGAGCGGTGAGCCGGGAACGAGGTCGGCGATGTCGGCAGCGAAAACTGTTGGCGCAACAGCAAACCCGGAAGTATTCCGGTCGCCCTGGCCGATCCGGCGTGCCCCGGCAGCGACCAGGGACCGCAGACCAGCTTCGTATGACGTGGCCATGCCTTCGGTGAGCAGCCAGCCGGGCTTGGCGGAGGCCAGCGCCGCCACCACCGCGTCGGCGGCACCAGAGTCGCGAGGCGCAAGGAGCAGGCCCGGCTTGGTGCAGAACTGTCCCTGGCCAAGGGTGAAGGAACCAACGAAGGCCTCCGTGAAGGCGGCCAGGTCACCTCGTGCTGCCGCCGGGGTCAGGACGACAGGGTTGACCGTGCCCATCTCCGCAAACACCGGGATCGGCTGGGTCCGCTTGTTCGCCCGCTGGACCAGCGCCATACCAGCGGCCTGTGATCCGGTGAAGGCGACCGCACGAACCTCGGGCGCGTCCACGAGCGCCAGTCCGGCATCGAAGCCCACCAGGAGCCCGAACGCCCCTGCGGGAGCCCCGGATTCGGCCAGGCTCGCCGCAACGACCTGACCGAGACGCACGCCCAGGCGCGGGTGGGCCGGGTGTGCCTTGACCAGCACCGGACAACCCGCGGCCAGGGCCGACAGCGTGTCGTGCCCGGCCACGCCGAAGCTGAACGGGAAGTTGCTGGCGCCAAACACCGCGACCGGGCCGATGGGAAGGTTGGCCCGCCGCAGATCCATGGGAACAGGGCCGGCCACCTGGTCCAGGCAGGCCGACAGCCAGCTCCCTTCCGCCGCGACCGCCCCATAGAACCGGGCCTGGGCGGCAGTCTTGCCCAGCTCACCGCGCAGTCGCTCCTGGCCAAGCGCGGTCTCGGCGTCGGCGAGGTCGACGAGCTCGTCAGCGGCGCTCTCCAGGCAGTCCGCCAGATCGGCCAGCCAGCGCTGGCGCTGCGCAGGTCTGGAGCCGGCCACCACCTCAGTGGCCGCCGCAGCGGCCCGGACCAGGGCCCCGATGCGCTCGGACGGCGTGACAGGCGGGCCATCGCTGGTGGCCCCGGTGCGGGGATCGCGGCTGGTGTTGCGCAATGAACCGGTCGCCGCGCTCAACAGGCGCTCTCAATGGCCTCGACCAGAACGTCCAGGCCGTCCTCGAGCAGCTCCCGTGAGATCACGAGCGGCGGCAGGAGCCTGATCACGTTGCCGTAGGAGCCACACACGAGGATGACCACACCCTGGCTGTGACACCGCGCGGCAACCGCGCGCGCCATCTCTGGGGCCGGCTCGAGGGTGCCAGGCTGGACGAACTCGATGGCCAACATTGCGCCGCGTCCACGGACCTCGGCGACGGCCGGCAGCTCGGCGACGAGCGGCTCAAGCCGGGCGCGGACCACCCGCTCGATCCCCAGCGCCCGTTTGAGCAGCGACCCGTCCTCGAACATTTCAAGAACACCGAGGGCGGCGGCGCACGCCAAGGGGTTGCCTGAATACGTGCCGCCGAGCCCGCCGGGCTGCACGGCGTCCATGATCTCGGCGCGGCCGGTCACGGCGGCCAGGGGCAGGCCGCCACCGAGCGCCTTGGCGGTGCAGACGAGGTCGGGCTCGATGTCTTCGTACTCACTGGCGAACATGGTGCCGGTCCGTCCCATGCCGGCCTGGACCTCGTCAGCGACGAACACGGCTCCGCTGCGGCGGGCGATGTCCTGTACACCCTTCAGGAAACCCGGCGCCGGGACGATGAACCCTCCCTCGCCCTGCAGGGGCTCCACGACGATCGCGGCGATCGTGTCGGCGCCCACCCGAACCAGCAGCTCCTCCAGGGCCGCAAGGGCCTCGGCTGTGGCGTTGTCGGGACCGGTCGGCCAACGCAGCGGGTAGGCGAACGGGGCGCGGTGCACGTCGGCCGGAAAAGGACCGAAGCCGCTCTTGTACGGCACCTCTTTGAACGTCATCGCCAGGGTCATCAGGCTGCGCCCGTGGTAGGCGTGGTCGAACACGACCACTCCCGGGCGGCCGGTGGCCGCCCTGGCGATCTTCACGGCGTTCTCGATGGCCTCAGCGCCGGTGCTGAACAGCGCGGTGCGCTTGGCAAAGTCTCCCGGTGTCAGCGCGTTGAGCCGGTCAGCCACCTCGACGTACCCGTCGTACTCGGTGACCATGAAGCAGGTATGGGTGAACCTGGCCGCCTGCTCCTGGACTCGCGTGACGACCTGTGGGGCACTTGCACCCACGCTGGTCGTCGCGATGCCCGAGGCGAAGTCGATGAGATGGTTGCCATCGACGTCGACGACGATGGCGCCCCCGGCTCGCTCGACGAAGACCGGCAGGGTCGTACCGATCCCGACCGGGAGGACCTGGCTGCGTCTCACCTGCCGCTCACGCGAAAGTGGGCCGGGCACAGCGGTGCAAAGGATCCGACGCTGCTCCGGCTCTTCATCGCCAGCGGGGGCAAGGGCCTGCAGTGCCAAGCTGTCGATCGTCACTAATCATCCTTCCACGTACAGCGGGATCCCCCTAAGGAAGGCAACATTAAGTTCGCGACCGGTCCTTGTCTTCGGATGCGCCGACCCATTGGTGGCTCTGGTAGTGCAGAATGCACCAACATGGCCCCGAAGACATCGCGCTGAGCTTTGAGAAAACCAGTGCCCACGCTGACCGAGTTGTGCCGGGCGCTGGGCGACGATCTCACGCCGGTGTTCGCCGGAACCCTGCCAGAGCGCGAGGTCACCGGCGTTCACATCAGCGAGCTCATCGACCCCACTGCCTATCTCGAGGGCGGCGAACTGCTCCTGACCGTCGGCATGGGGCTGACCGGCCATACCGCGCAGGCCCATGCCTACGCGGCCCGTCTGGCGCGCTTCGGTGTGGCTGCGCTCGGCTTTGGGGTGGGTCCGGTCCACGATGCCGTGCCTGAATCTCTGGTTCGCGCCTGTGAGGTCACTGGCCTGCCACTGCTGGTGGTGCCGGCCGCGACGCCGTTCCTGACGGTGTCCCGGACGTACTGGTCACTGATCGCGCTAGCAGGACAAGAAGTGCTCAGCGCCTCCCTTGGGGCACAGCAGGACCTCGTACGAGCCGCCGCCGGTCCGAACCCCGTCTCGGCGGTGGTGCGCACGCTCGCCAGGGCCGTTGAGGGCTGGGCCTGTCGGCTCAGCCCCGAAGGCGAAGTACTCGAGGTCTGGCCCCGCACCCGTCGGCGATCTGCGAGCCAGCTCGCACGGGAGCTCGGCCGACTCGGCGTGGGCCCGCACGCCGCAGCGACGCTGCCCATCGGGGATGACGACGTCCTGCTTCATCCGCTCACCAGCCGGGGGCGGCTGACCGGGTTTGTCGCCACCGGCTGCCCACGGCCGATGAACGCACCTGACCGCCAATTGGTGCTCGCGGCCTGTTCCCTGCTGGCCCTGCAGGCAGAGCAGCAGCGCCGGGGAACGGCTGGACCTCGTGCTGCGCGAGACTGCGTGGCACGGCTGGTCCTGGCGGGCTATCTCGACGCGGCTCGCGCACTGGCGGTGGAGCTGGGGATGTCGCCTCTGCACCCGCGGGTCACGGTGGTGGCCCTGTCGCGGCTCACCGGCGCCACCGCCGAGGAGGTCCTGGATGCGATCGAAGCAGCGCTGCCCCGCCAGCTCCAACAGCTGGTCGCCGCCGCGGACGCGGACGAGATCTGGGTGATCCTGCGGCCTGCGGACTCGGCCAACGTTCTTGCTGTCATCGATCGCGTACGCGCGAGCCGCGCCCCGGACGCCCGCCTGCTCGTGTCCGTCGAGCTCGACGTCGGCGAGATCTGCGTTCACCGTCCGGGAATGCGCCGCCGGCTACAGGAGATGGCGCCCGGTGAAGAGCGCGACCTCGCCCACGTGGAGTCACCAGGGTCCGCGGGACGCTCTCTTGAGTCACTGCTCAGCTACACGCGCGCTGACCTGATCGGCGCTGTCATCGCTTATCTGCGCCATCGGGGGCAGTGGGAGGCCGCGGCCAACGAGCTCGGCGTGCATCGCAATACGTTGCGCCACCGAATCAGGACTGCCATGCGGGTCATAGATGCCGATCTCGACGACCCCGACGTCGCTAGCACGATCTGGCTGACGCTGCGGGCCCGCGGCCTCGCATAACCCGGGCGCTCAAGCAGCACCCACAGCATCCGACCTGGGATGTGGAGCCCTGGGCGCATCGCGCCGATCTTGCCGACGCGACCAGATCTGCCGAACGACGCCCCGCCAACTAGGTCCGAGCCGGGACGACTACCTTGTTCGCCACCAGCAGGCCGAGGCGAAGACCTCTTGATCGTCGTGGGCTGACGTGACAAGGACGGCGGACGTGTCACCAGGAGGCGCCGTCGCCGCCGGCGCACTCAGTCGTCGTGCGACTCTCCCCCACCGTTCCCCGACCATTACAACTTGACATAAACCCAAATGGACAGCGAAATGGGCACGCGACAGCCGTCGACACCGATGCATGTGGACCGCAGGGGACCTGTATGGACCTACGAGGACGGTGCAGCGGGGCTGGTGGTCACTCGTAGTCAAGCAATTAGTCACGCAAGGGGCACCATTCGACCGGTACGGGTCATTACAGCGGTTAGTACAAAACAATTCCTGGTTCGCGTTTCCGCAGGTCAGGGGCCATTTTAGAACCGGTGGGCGATGCTGGGATCGAACCAGTGACCTCTTCCGTGTCAGGCATAACAACTGTGCTCACCACTCCCCCGCTGAGCACAAAAACAGTCCGTAGACCACCCCCAATGTGCCCCCAAATCCGTGCCCGTTGTCAAGCAATTAGTCACGCAGCCCAATGAGCCGCGCACCGGTGGACAGCCACGGACTTTCGACCGCATTGGAGACCAGAATAGAACCTGGGCAGCGTCTGACAGCGTCCCCGAGGATCGCCTGATGCCGGTTTCGGCACCTGCCAACGGGTCGTATCGGCTGATCGCTCAGGCTTCCAGAACGGCCACCAGTGCCGCGACGATGCACCGCCATCCCTCCGGATCCAGGCTCTCATCGTGCAGGTACATGTCCAGTCGCAGCTCCAACTTGACCGAGGGGACTCGGCTGCCACAGACGAAACAGGACACTCCTGCCGTTTCCGTGGGTCGCTAGGCCGCCTTGCGACCCGGCAGGGGCGGTCGGTAGCCGCCGAGTTGAACTCACTAGGCCGATGAGAGGTTGCGGGGACTGAATCTGGAGGGACACCACGCACGGCTCACAACACGGCTGAACGCCTCCCACGTCGAGGCCCCGTCGCCGGCCCAGAAGACGCCATGCGCCTGGGATCCGGTGAACCGGCGCGTGAGAAGGTCACCGGCGCCTTCCCTTCAGAGCGCAGAAGGTCTCCGAAGGTCCGGGCGTAGTGGACGGGAAACAGGTTGTTGCCCTCGCTTCCGCGCCGCCCGTCGGCGTAGCGCAGGTCGTGGCCCCAGGCATGTTCGCCGCCGTCGGTCTTGAACCCGTCGACGTCGAGTCCTTGACCAGGTAGCGGCGCTTGTCGACCCACCACTGGCGGGTGCGCTGGACTGAGAGGTCAGGCACGGGCACCTTCGAGAAGCACCAGCCGCGGTTGTGGTACGCCGTACCGTCCGCCTCCAGCACCGCGTGACCCTCACGCACCATGGCTGCGGCATCCACGACGCTGTGATACCACTCGGCACC
>Ga0105243_10003515_pt1 | contig 12660 bp, 11 predicted proteins | sample KBSM34metaG_FD_81525 | JGI IMG/M metagenome (GOLD analysis project Ga0105243, IMG submission 81525) | Miscanthus rhizosphere microbial communities from Kellogg Biological Station, Michigan, USA - KBS M3-4 metaG | ecosystem: Host-associated > Plants > Roots > Rhizosphere > Soil | place...
CCCGATACCTCAGGTTATATGATCGCTGGTTACACGATTGCCTTCATTGTGATGGGACTTTACGTTTTGAGCCTCTATCTACGGAACCGGAATCTGCGGCAGGATATGTCAATGCTTGAAGAGCTGGAAGATTCAGCTGCCAAAGTCGAAGCAAGATCAGAACGCCAGATGAAGAAAAACCCGGCAGAACCCGCAGGCAGGAAATCAGCACAAACTGTAACCAAACGGGCTAAGAAAAAATAGCCATAATGAAAAAGAGTCCGCTATAATGTAAGCGGACTCTTTTTTTATGATCAGGGATGACAGGACTCAGCTTCAGTGGAGGACTCGGCTAATTATGCTGAGCCTGCTTCTGGCCTTCGCGGGAAGCGCTTTCGCGTCCCGCCCCCGAGCTCTTGCTGCGCCCCAATATGAGCCGCCAGGTCCCGATCGTTTCTCGGTCACCACGGTTGATTACACCAAGTATTTCTGGTGGATGATTCGCTGGGGGGAAGAAGATGTTGTATGTAAGATTGTCATTGGCCACGAAGGAATGCCAACCCCAGGGGATGTCTTTGTAGATTGTGGGGAAGATATTTACGATAAATGGGTAAAACAGAAACTCTGTACGGAACCCAATGTAAAGAATTGCAAAGGGTTTTTTGTTACTTTAGTGGATAGCAAACCCGCCCAAAAGGAAATTTCCACCATGCTTCCCCCACCGACCGTGCAGGTAACGCTGGAAAATTGCAACCCGGTTTATACATCTTCTACTAGTATTTGTGAATTTGAACCTATTTTGGTTTTAACAGGCATTGAGCCATTACCTGACTATCACATAATCGGCATTGAGGGGTTGTACGAAGGACAACCGTTCAGCTGTGATGCAGTCTGCCGATTAAAGCTTCCCGTTACAGATGAAGATGGTTTTATCATCCAATTCTGGGCATATTCAAGTTATGGCGACAGCAGTGAAATCTTCGATGCGCTGGTTCGGGTCGCTGTGGCGAATACGGGGGACCCTGACCGCTCATTCTGGTATGTGGACGTATTGAGCAGTCAATGGGCAGGTGTACCCATTGCAAGCTGTGTGCAGACATGGGGCGTACTCCCGCCCGTAGGTGGACCACCCGAATGGTTGAGTACCCCCACACAAAGTGAATCACTGGGCACCGATATACCATATAGCTACCTAGCAGCACAACTGATCCGGAGCGGTATGGTAGATGCAAGTTCGTGCCCGGATGGTGGCTTACTGCCCGATGAAGGCGGAGGTGCATCCGCCTGTGGGATGGAGGTCGCGCGTACAGCGGTCAGTGAATGGCAGAATCAATTTGACAGCATAATTTTGAATGTCGCAAAAGATTCGGGGGTTCCAGCACATTTATTGAAAAACCTGTTCGCGACAGAAAGCCAGTTCTGGCCGGGAGTAGGGATGAAGGATGATGTGGGCCTGGGACAGCTGACAGAAAAAGGAGCAGATACGACATTGTTATGGAACCCTCCATTCTTTTATCAGTTCTGTCCCTTGGTTATGGATTCAGCAGAATGCAGTAAAGGATATTTGCATTTGGATGAAGAACAACGTGAATATCTTCGAATATCCTTGATTAATGCTGTGAATGCAACATGCGAGAACTGTCCTTTGGGAATTGACCTGGACCGCGCAAATTTCAGTATCGGAGTCTTTGCACATACACTCCTGGCAAACTGCGAACAGACCGGTCAACTCGTGGAGAACATTACTGCGGGTCCGGCGGGAAATTCAGCAACCTATGAGGACCTGTGGAAGTTCACGCTTGTGAATTACAACGCGGGACCGGGCTGCTTGGGGAATGCGCTCGATGCCACTTATAATGAAGAACAGGATCTAACATGGGAAAATCTCTCGTCGCATCTTGAGCCCGCATGCCAGGGAGCGATCAATTACGTGAACGATATTAGCAGTAGCAGGTGAGTAAATAGAGCAGACAACGTAAGGAACAATTATTAGATTATGAATGGGCGGAGGCATATCCTCCGCTTTTGTGTTCTGTGCTAAACTTCGCATGCCTCAACTCTAATTTCAGGAGGAACTGTGCTCACCCTAATTGAAAAATTTCTCTTTGCACTTGCAACTATCGTCTCGTTATATTTCACATATCGCGGGGTGCTGCACATCATGAATCATATCTCCAGTGGACGCGGTAAACCAAATTGGAGTCTCATCTGGAAGCGGCTTGGTGAACTCATTGCCAAAGCTGTCTTCTTCCAACCCGTTTTTCGTTTTCGCCCGGGAGTGAGTACTTTGCACGCCTTTATTGGCTGGGGATTATTGGTGTATCTACTCATCAACCTGACCGATTTGATCTATGCCTATACAGGATTTAAACTGCTCTATAAAATCGGTTTAGTTGGAGATATCTATAGGCTGACCGCAGATTTTTTTGGTATAGCAATTATGGTTGGAATGGCAGCGCTGGCATTCCGCCGTTACATCCTTCGGCCTCCACATCTGTCAACACGTCAATCAACCTTGCTCAACCCGAAGGCGCGTACCGGCATCCTGCGCGATTCAGCCATCGTCACTACAACTTTCTTTACACATAACTTGATGAGAATGTTGGGGGAATCCTTTTACCTGGCTATGCAGGGTCGCTCTGATAGTTGGCAACCGTTCATTTCAACGGCAGCAAGCTTATGGTCAGGGTTAAATGCGAATACGCTTCTCATCGCCGAACACGTCGCGTTTTGGTTATCCATTGGGGCGGTGGTCGCGTTCCTTCCCTACTTCCCATATAGCAAACACATTCACTTATTCTTTGCTCCAATAAATTTCGCATTGAAACCAGGACGCAAATCCATCGGAGAATTAAGTTATATCAATCTCGATGACCAATCTATTGACCAGTTCGGTGCGGCCACAATGAAGGATCTGGGCTGGGAACAGATCATGGATGCTTACGCTTGCATCATGTGTTTTCGCTGCCAGGAAGTTTGCCCCGCATATGGCACGGGCAAGGTGCTCTCCCCTGCCGCATTGGAGGTCAATAAGCGTTATCACTTGAATTACGGCAACAGCATGGACGTGCCGATGCTGAATTTGATTTCAGAGGAAGCTGTGTGGGCGTGCACCTCCTGCGGCGCGTGTGTGGATATTTGCCCAGTTGGCAATGAACCGATGCGCGATATTTTGGATATCCGACGCAATCTGACGATGATGGAAAGTAAATTCCCCAAACAGTTAGAGAATGCATTCAAGGGGATGGAACGCAACGCAAATCCGTGGAATGTCTCTCAGGCAGACCGCATGAAATGGGCAGAGGGACTCAATGTTCCAACAATCGAAAAAAATCCCGAACCCGAGATTCTGTGGTGGGTCGGGTGTGCCGCCGCGACGGACGCCCGCGCCCAAAAGACCGCGCAAGCGTTTGCAAAGATACTGAATGCAGCAGGAGTGAACTTCGCGGTGCTCGGACAGAATGAACAATGCACAGGCGACTCTGCGCGCCGCGCGGGACGTGAAGATATTTTCTTTGGGCTGGCATCAGCCAATGTTGAAATATTGAATGAAGTCAACCCAAAGAGAATCGTGACGACTTGTCCACATTGTTTGCATACAATCAAGAATGAATATCCCGCGTTTGGCGGCAATTACATAGTCATCCATCATACACAGTTCATCAACGAATTGGTTGGCGCGGGAAAGATTTCGATGAATCTTGATGGCGACAACATGAAGGTTACCTTCCATGACCCGTGTTATTTGGGCCGGCATAACAAAATATTCGACGCGCCGCGTGAAGCCTTGAATTCCACCGGCTTGATAACGATTGAAATGCCGCGCAATTCTGCCAAGTCATTCTGCTGTGGCGCGGGCGGCGGACAAATGTGGAAGGAAGAAGAAAACGGTACGATGCGCGTGAACCAAGCACGCTTCAAGGAAGCCAAAGAGACTGGAGCAAACACCGTGGCTGTAGGTTGCCCATTCTGTATGACCATGCTAAGTGATGCTTCCCGAGCAGATGGTGGCTCAGTACAAGTGAAGGATGTGGCAGAGCTGGTCGCGGAGCGGATGAAAACAGCGACATAAACATGGTAGACCTCACATCAAAATTTGGCCGCGCTGTAAAAGAGCATCTGAATAACCAATATGTTATTTGGTTGACAACTGTTGATTCACAGCTTACGCCGCAGCCGAGACCTGTCTGGTTTATCTGGGAGGAAGATTCGTTTCTCATTTTCAGTCAGGCGAAAGCGTATAAAGTCAAACACATCCTAAAGAACCCAAAGGTTGCGTTGCACTTCAACACCGATGAGACTGGTGACGAACATGTGATTATCTTTCTGGGTGATGCGTCCATTGATACTAACTGTCCTCCTGCTCATCAGGTCCCCGCTTATTTCGAAAAATACAAATCCGGTATCGCTGACTTGAACATGGCACCCGAAGAGTTTAGCCGCGAGTATTCAATCGCGATCCGAATTATGCCCACAGAAATGCGCGGATGGGAGTAAAATAGGCCTCCCAACAAAGGAGGTTTACATGAGAGACACGATTCGTACACTTCACCCTGAAAAGAAACAGGGGGTGAACATTAGCAAGGAAAAATATGAAATTATTCGCAAGGCGATCTTATGTACATTGCAGACGCAGAAAGAGATGACATTCATGAACTTAGCCCGCTCAGTGGAAAAAGAAGTGAATGGAAATTTCGAAGGTTCTGTTACATGGTACGTGACAACGGTCAAACTAGACATGGAAGCGCGTGGCGAGATTAAGCGTGTTCCTAATTCAAGACCTCAACTCGTTAAACTCACTAAATAAATTCCGATTCGGGATCAACCGCGGTCATTGTGAGGGAAGCAAATTAACAATTCAGTTTAGCTTACATTTGTTTTGGGGGTATCAATTAGGTTGGAGCATTCCATATATAATTTAACAGGAGGTACAAAATGCAAATCGTCCATGTTCATGTGAATGTCAAACCTGAATTTCTGGAGGCTTTCAAACAAGCGACAATTGAGAATGCGAGTAATAGTGTGAAGGAAGAGGGCATCGCACGATTCGATGTAATCCAACAAACTGATGACCCAACCAAGTTCATCCTTGTTGAAGTCTATAAAACAGCGGATGCTCCTGCCGCGCACAAAGAGACAGTACATTATGCGCGCTGGCGCGACACAGTTGCAGAGATGATAGCTGAGCCTAGACAAGGTATTAAATACACCAATATCTTCCCAGATGACGCAAACTGGTAAAAGATGTTTTCTTTTGAGTTCGCCACAGCGGATCGAATCATTTACGGGACAGGAAAACTGAACGATTTGGGAAAGCAGATTGAGGGCAGAGCGAAGCGTCTGCTTTTGGTGCATGGCCATTCGTCAGATGCAATCCCGCGTGTGAGAGAGATTCTCTCTGCACAGGAAATCCCATTCGCAGAATTTGAAGTTCACGGTGAACCCACAGTGGAGGTAGTACATCAAGGCGTGAAAGCTGCGCGTGATTGTGGCACCATTATCGGCCTAGGTGGCGGGAGCGTGCTGGACACAGGCAAGGCAATCGCCGCGCTGGTAACTAACCCCGGTGATGTATTTGATTATTTGGAAGTAGTTGGCAAGGGGCAGCCTTTGGTCAACGTACCGTTGCCTTATATCGCCATCCCGACCACTGCGGGTACAGGATCAGAAGTGACGCGCAATGCAGTGATTGAGTCAACTGAGCAAAAAATGAAGGTAAGCTTGCGGAGCCCGTTGATGTTGCCGCGTATCGCGCTGGTGGATCCGGAGTTGACCTATAACCTGCCACCCCCGATCACGGCAAGCTCAGGTCTGGATGCACTCACCCAATTGATCGAGCCTTTCGTTTCAGTGAAAGCGAACCCGATGACTGATGCAATATGCCGCGAAGGGATGCACCACGCGGCACAGTCATTGAGACGTGCATATGAGAACGGTGCAGACAAAGAGGCGCGTGAAGGGATGGCGTTGGCAAGTCTGTTTGGTGGAATGGCACTGGCAAACGCCGCGCTGGGAGCTGTGCACGGATTTGCTGGCCCATTGGGTGGAATGTTACACGCGCCTCACGGAGCACTTTGTGCACGCTTGTTGCCACTGGTAGTAGAAGCGAATCTCAAAGCGTTGGAAATGCGCCAGCCCGAACATCCAGCGATTACGCGATATATTGAGATCGCGCAAATCCTTACAGGCAATAAAAATGCAACCGCGATCGATGGGGTGGAGTGGGTGAGTGAATTAGTGAACGCTTTAGATATCCCCGCGCTTTCTGCATATAGGATGAGTGAAAAGGATTTCCCAGAAGCAGTGGAGAAGACGATGAAGGCGAACAGCTTCAAGGGGAATCCGATTGCGTTGAATGCAGCAGACTTGAGGGGAATACTGGAAAAGGCAATCTAAATTTTGAAAGTAAGCATGCTCCAGCAGCTGAGAGCAGAAATTAAACAAAAATGCCCAGGTTATTCAATACCTGGGCATTCGTTTTTCTGCCTAATGTCACTACTTGATTACCCCTAACTTCTTCCCTGCTTCGCCAATGACATCCATTGCCCGCTCGATCTCGCTGGGGTCATGCGCGGCAGTGACTGTGGCGCGCAGGCGGGCAAATCCTTCTGGCACAGCGGGCGAAACGACGGGCAACACAAATACATCGTTGTGCTGGGCTTCACGCGTCATCAGAAACGCAGTTTCGTCATCACCGCACAAGACAGGGACAATGGCAGTTTCGGTCAGCATCGTATCAAAGCCCATGCTCTTGAGCCCGCCAATGAATTGTTTGGTGTTCTGACTGAGGCGTTCAACACGCCAGGGTTCATCGAGAATGACTTTGAACGCTTCATTCGCCGCGGCGGCCTGCGCGGGCGGCAAGGCGGCAGAGAAAATATATGCACGGCTGGCATGACGTAGATACGTAATGATCTCCTCCTTCGCAGCTACGTATCCCCCCACCGAAGGAATGGTCTTGCTCAACGTACCCATCTTGATGTCAATCGCATCGCCAAGACCAAAATACTCCTCAATGCCAGTACCCTTCTCGCCGAGCACGCCCACTGAATGCGCTTCATCAATCATCAGCCAGGCGTGATACTTCTTGCACAGCTCAAGCATTTTCGGCAGGTCAATGATGTCGCCGTCCATGCTGAAAACAGAGTCTGCGATCACAAGCTTGGAAACGTCTGCGGGCGCGTTCTTGAGCAAGGTTTCGAGATGTGCCATATCGTTGTGTCTGAAGCGCCTGAACTCTGCCCCGGACATTAAGCATCCATCCACGATGGAGGCGTGATTCAATTTATCTGAAAATATATAATCGCCTCGTCCCATCAGCGTCGAGACAACGGTCAGGTTTGTGGCATAACCGGATGAATACGTGATGGCGGCTTCGGTGTGTTTGAAGTTCGCAATAGTCTCTTCAAGTTCGTTATGGATGGTCAGCGTACCAGCCAGTGTCCGCACACCATTCGTGCCCGTGCCGAATTTATCCACGGCCTTCTTCGCGGCTTCATTGATGCGCGGATGCCCCACCAAACCCAGATAACTATAGGATGCGTACATGCCCATCACTCGTCCGCGCACACGCACTTTTGAGTCGTCGAGCATTTCCTCCACAGGCTGGTTGTAAAAATACAAATCATTTGATTTGAGATTCCCTATGCGGTCATTCATTGCTTTGATGCGCCGGGTAACGGAATCATCAGTATTGTGAAAATCCATGCAGGGGCCTCCGAAAAAGAATGACGCAAGTGTAGCCGAGTGAGACAGGATTGTCTAGCCGAAAGGAATTTCGGAAGGCTCTATTGATTCATGGAGACGCCGAGTACCCAAACGAAGCTTCACAAGTCTAACTTTACTGGCCTTCCTGCACGCGCAGACTCAAGCAATGCAGAAATTACTGCAACATTCGTGCGGGAGTCATCCAAGGGGATACGAGGAGAACGCCCGAGCAGAATCGCGTCAGCCATATCCTCCACTTCCCCGATGTATAACTCCTGACCTTTGATCTTGATTGTCTCGGTCTTATCCCCGCGTGTAAGATATATTTTCTCATCCACACCTGGCTTGAAAGGATTGGGGATATTCAAGGTACCTTCGCTTCCTAGGACTTCCATAAATACATGGAATGGAATCACAAAACTACAGTCAAATTGAGCATGGACTTCGTGATCGAATCGCATCTGCCCGACGAAGGTCTCATCGATCCATGTCGGACCCGTCGCCTGCCAGCCAAAAACTTCGAGCGGAGTCTCCCCCACCACCGTCCGCGTGTAGCTGATGGGATAACATCCTACGTCCCAGATACTTCCGCCCCCCATGGCCGGGTCAAGGCGGACATCCCCCTCGCGGCTCAGAACATAGCTGAAGGAACCACGGATCAATTTCAATTTCCCGAGTGAACCGCCCTTGATCAGTTCCTGCACTTTGATAGTTTGTGGATGATGCCGGTACATGAAAGCTTCAGCAACAACACGTCCATATTTACGCGCGGTTTCTTTCATTGCATCCACTTCATCCACGCTCAAAGCGAGTGGCTTTTCGCACAATACATGCTTGCCCGCTTCAACAGCTTTGATCGTCCATTCGGCATGGAGGTGATTAGGCAGCGAGTTATAGATGACATCGATTTCAGGATCGGCGAGTAGAGCCTCATACGAGCCATGCGCACGCGGGATCTTCCATTCACGCGCATAGCGATCCGCGGACTCCTGCGTTCGTGATGCCACAGCCAGTAAATGATTTCGTTTTGAGGCCCGCAACGGAGTGATCAACGCGCGGTTGATGTGTGCCGTGGAAAGCAGACCCCAGTTGAGAACTGGGTTTGCCATGATTTCCTCCATGTCATTGCATAGCATTGTTGAGACTGCTCGCAATGATGCATCTATTTTGTACTTGCAAACAGACTGTACTCTGTGAAGTCGACAGGTGCGATGAGATTGGGATAAAGAATACTTGTGAAGTGATTGACCGCGTCTGAATTCGCATGCAGCTCGCGTGCCTTTTCATCACGGAAAATAAAGTAATGCAGAAAGTGAGTTGGATGCTCTTTTCCCTCCAGGGAGGTGTAGAGCAAAGTCTCAGGCTCGTTCTCGCGGACGTAATCAACAAATTCGCGGATCGCCTTTTGGCACAATTCAAGCGCGTCATCGCGAACGACGAAATAGGCGGTTTGGTGAATAGGCATTATGTACCTCCGAATATTCGGATTATACGCTCAAGAATCATGTCATCGCGAGTCTTCGAGAAGCAATCTCCGGTACAGTTACTTGAATCGTCTCAATTAGAGATTGCTTCGCAACGAACGCTCGCAATGACATACTCCGAGCAAAACTTATATTCCCTCGTCTCTGCTCGAAGATGACTTGGCCGTTGGACCAAAAGAAGTTTTCCTCTCCAATTTGCGAATGACTCGATACGCGTGAAAATGTTTGTAGTCTATAGTAACTATCCAGACAATTTCCTCAATTCATCTTCACTGATGACCTTCACACCTAATGACTTTGCCTTCTCATACTTCGAGCCGGGGGCTTCGCCGAGCACAAGGTAACTCGTTTTCTTGCTGACGCTATCAATCACTTTGCCGCCGTGTGATTCGATGAATGCTTTTGCATCGTCCCGTGAGAAATTGGGTAATGTACCCGTAATCACGAAAGTCATTCCTTCGAAAGCGTTCGATATTCGACCTTTGGCGTTCGACGATTCCCCACCTTTCGGCCAGACGCCCGCGGCTTTCAACTTTTTCACCACATTTTTATTGACAGGACGTGAAAACCACTCTGCAATTGATTCGGCAATGCTTGGACCTACACCTGCAATCTCCTGTAAATCTTCGGCGCTGGCCTTGGAGAGCGCGTCCAAATCCGCGAAGTGACGTGCAAGGTCACTCGCGCTGACGTCTCCCACGCCACGGATTCCGAGTGCGGCGATCAAACGCCCCAAAGAACGCGACTTCGAGGCCTCAATGGATGCGAGCAAATTGTCCGCGATTTTTCCGGGCGGTTCCTTTTCCGTCTTTCTGTCCTTCTTCGTGACGGCCTCAAGGATATCAGCTCGCTTTAATGTGTATATATCTGCAACATCTTTGACCTTGCCAGCTTCAATTAATTTTTCTACTATTCTCATACCAAGCCCAACAATATCCATCGCGCCACGTGAAACGAAGTGCTCCACATTCCGCACCAATTGCGCGGGGCAGGCTGCATTGACGCAATACCACGCCACTTCGCCTTCGAAACGCTCAACCGGCTGTCCACAGGCGGGACAGTTTACCGGTGGTTTATATTTTTTCGTCTTACCTATACGCGCATCGACCACAGGACCGATGACATACGGGATCACCTCTCCGGCCCGTTTTACGAGCACGCGGTCACCAATGCGAATATCTTTCTGAGCAATGTAATCAAAGTTATGTAAAGTGGCGCGTTCGACGACTACACCGCCAATCTCAACCGGTTCAAGCACCGCATTGGGGATCAAGACGCCGGTACGCCCCACATTCACGCGTATGTCCTGCAAAGTGGTTGTCACCTCGCGGGCAGGAAACTTGAAAGCGATCGCGCCGCGCGGATCTTTGCCAACAAAGCCCAGTTCACGCGCGAGATTCAAGTCATCTATTTTAATGACCATGCCATCCGCTTCGTAGGACAGTTCATCGCGTTTCTTATCCCATGATTCGGTATAGGCAATTGCATCTTCGAAATCGTCGAATCGCTTCGCAATATCTGTGACCGGGAAACCTAACGCTTTGAGATATTCCAACAATTCCCATTGTGAAGTTGGGACTTTCCCGCCATCGGAATGGAGGATCTGATACACAAGCAATGTCAGCACACGTGAAGCGGTCAGTGAGGGATCAAGAACGCGTAGCGACCCCGCCGCCGTATTGCGCGGGTTGAGGTAGGTCGGCTGTCCATCCTTTTCACGCTTACGATTCAGCTCTTCAAACTCCTTGATCGGCATGAACGCTTCGCCTCGAACCACCAGATATTTGGGTGGCTTGGGGCCCTTTTCATCTACAGGAATCCGCAAGGGAATGGCTCGCACCGTTCGCAAATTCGCGGTAATGTCCTCGCCGATTTCCCCGTTGCCGCGCGTCGCACCTTGTACGAAGACTCCATCGCGATAATGCAAAACAATAGACAGGCCATCGATCTTCGGCTCGACGACAAACTTTGCTTTTTCAACACGGTCATCAATTCTCTTGACACGTTCCAGCCAGCCACGCGCATCGTCCGCGCCAAAGGCATTTGAAAGCGACAGGATCGGCGCAGGGTGGCGGACCTTGTCGAAACGGTCAGCAGGTTTGGCCCCCGCGCGCAGCGTTGGCGAGTCTGGCGTGATCCAATCGGGATGATCTGATTCGATCCGCTTGAGTTCGTTCAGCAATCTATCGAATTCCAAGTCACTGATGACCGGCGCATCGAGAACGTGATAGCGGTAATTGTGTGAATGGATCTGGGTCTTGAGTTCTTCATAACGGGTTTTTGTATCCATACGTTGATTATAGCCGAATCAAATGTATCAGATTATTTTGATTGTACATATTGATTATGAACACCGGAAAGTCATGTAAAAACATTAAAATGCACACTCTTCGCCAAATTTCGATAGCCATTTATGTTCGAATCCTCTATTAAATTGTTATGAAAAAACACGGCTTGAGTTGTATAATATTAGGAGAGATGGGAACATGGTCAGCGTGGGTTAATTGGGCAAAATGATTGAATAAAGGTAATCATTATGAATGAGGTGGTTAATCCCGGGTCTGCGCATATACCTAAAGTTTTTGTTATCTGTGATCGGAGCGATACTGCTCCTGTGTGGGGCTATATCCTTCGACAAAAGGGACTGATTGTAATTCTCGAAACGTCTCTTGAAAAGGTTGTCGACCGCTGGTCTACGGAAATGCCAGACCTAATCGTGATCGATATTGATGTTGCTCATCATGATCCCATAGAGCTTTACAAGAAGTTCCGAGAGGTCAGTGTGGCTCCGGTTTTGCTCTTCCTGCCGACTCATCATGAGACACAAATCCTCGAAGCCTACGCAGCCGGTGTGGATGAGGTGGTAGTCAAGCCGATCAGCCCGGCCATCTTCCTGGCCAAGATCATGGCCTGGGTCCGGCGCAGCTGGACCGTGCCAATTGCGGGGCTGAGCCTTGTAAATGCGGGAAGTCACAGATTGGATCCGGCGCGTCGATGCATGGTTAACCCAGAGGGGTTAGAAATCAGATTGACGAATCTGGAATTTCGCCTGCTACTCCTGCTCATGAGTCGCCCCTCCCACGTTTTTAGTGTAGATGATATTATCCAGTCCATCTGGAGCGGATACGGGAGCGGCGACCAGGTGTTGCTCAAGAATGTAGTTTATCGTTTGCGCAGGAAGATCGAAGCAGACCCGGGCCGTCCTCTACTATTACAGACTGGGCCGGGAGGGTATACGTTTCAAGGGTAAAACTAGCACTCGTGGCGCTCGCTTGTAACAAATTGCGACTGAAATGACCATTTTTGCGACCAGATTACCACCCAGATATGTTAAGATATGAGTGTTCACAGATCAAATAATTCAACGTTTTAATCAAGGTGGCGATGACCCAAGAAGCCCTCAATTGGTCGCTTGCATATACATCATATGCGGGGATACTTTGCAAGCCAATAGCGAAACCAGCGTTGATGGTGGAGTATTAACAAAACG
>Ga0105243_10003523_pt1 | contig 12650 bp, 8 predicted proteins | sample KBSM34metaG_FD_81525 | JGI IMG/M metagenome (GOLD analysis project Ga0105243, IMG submission 81525) | Miscanthus rhizosphere microbial communities from Kellogg Biological Station, Michigan, USA - KBS M3-4 metaG | ecosystem: Host-associated > Plants > Roots > Rhizosphere > Soil | place: Michigan...
TCCCGGCCCACCCTTCCCAGCTTGTTCGACGTACTGAGGCGTCCTTGTCGCCCTTCACTTTTCTGATGCGGTCAAAAGCCAACACAAACAACAACGACCCGAAGCTCTATCGCCTCGGGTCGTCGCTCTTATCAGCTCGGCCAGGAGTTCCCCAACTTCTGCCAGCTGAAGTCTCTCAGTGAATTCGTTATCGAGCATTCACGGCTACGAGGTCGACGTCCTTCGCAGCTTTACCGAGTTGGCGGCGTAGTGCTTTTTCAGCGTTCGAACTTGGAGTGGCGAAACCCGTTGCGTCCGACGCCATCCAGACCTGCGCAAGGAAATACTGTTCGCCGTAGTGACGAAAAGTAAGTTTAGCTTTCGATGTCGGCCAGCCGGAGATATCCGTTGTTCGAACCATCATCGTGGATTTGCCATCGAGACTGGCGATTTGGAGTACGCTTCGATCAGACGAAGGGTTGACCACGATGAGCCGGTACTCACCTGCCGGTAGCGACTTATTGCCCACGTTGAATGCGAATGGAACGCTCACTCGCAATTGTTGACGGCTCCTTGATTGCGCTTGGGCCGTGACGCCGAGAACACTGGCCAGAATCGCCGCGATGAAGTGGAAGTAGATATGCTTTTTCATTATGACCTCTTTCTTTTCGAATGTTTGCGGTCGCTGCAAAGTCATTTCAACCGAGGCTTGGTGCAGGCAAATGCGACCGTCTTTTTTGCCTCTCGCTTACTAACGCGGAAGTTCGAGGGCGATTCCCTCACGTGGCCAAATTATTTGTTGTAGAATTTCCGAGCCCATTCCTACCGAAGTCCGGAGCACAGCGAATGTCCACGCCAGACGGCGTAACCCAGCTTTTGGTTGATTGGAGTAAAGGCGACCAGGCAGCTCTCGAACGTCTGATGCCCTTGGTTTACAGCGAGCTCCGTCGACTTGCGACCAACTACCTGCGCAAGGAACGGCAGGGCCATACGTTGCAACCAACTGCGCTTGTTAACGAGGCGTACCTGAAACTTGTCGACCAGCGAAACGCGAAATGGCAGAACCGCGCCCAGTTTTTTGGGATTTCTGCTCAACTGATGCGCCGGATTCTTGTGGATCATGCTCGTCAACATCAGGCTGCAAAACGTGGGGGCGTGGATCAACAGAGGCTTTCGATTACGAGTGCCGAAGGATTGATGAAGCAATCGGAAGTTGATTTATTGGCCCTGAACGAAGCATTGGACGAGCTCACAAAAATGGATCCGCAGCAGGGTCGAATAGTCGAGCTGAAGTTTTTTGGCGGGCTCTCGATTGAAGAGACGGCGGAAGTCTTGGGTATTGGTCACGCGACTGTTGAGCGCGACTGGAAAATGGCACGGGCGTGGTTACGAAAGCAGTTGGAGTAGATTGGAGTGTTGCTTCGTAGTAATGGAGTCAGTACCACAACGCGGTAGCGTGTGGCTCGATCTCTCAAACTAGGGCTTTAATGTTTCAGCAGGCCACACGCTACCGCGTCGTGGTACTGACATTGTCATTGAGGGAATTTGACGCCGCCCTACGCGTAATACGTAGAACCCAAAATTTATGACCCCTGAACGTTGGCAACAAGTAAAAGCGATCTTCAATTCGGCGATTCAATATTCGCCTGGGGAGCGCAGCTCGTTTCTTTCGCAGGCTTGTTCCGGCGATGACTACCTACGGAGTGAAGTCGAGTCATTGATTGCCTCACATGAAAAGAGTGGGGAGTTCATCGACGATCCGGCGTACCAACGCGCGACATGGTTGGCTGACGAAAAGATGGAGCTAAAGCCCGGTCAGAACCTCGGGTCGTTTCAGGTCCTCTCGTTTATTAGTCGGGGTGGAATGGGCGAAGTCTACCTGGCGCAGGATCTACGACTGAATCGCAAAGTTGCGCTGAAGATTTTGCCGTCGACATTTACGAAAGACATTGATCGACTGCGACGGTTTGAGCAGGAAGCTCGTTCCGCGTCGGCTTTGAACCATCCAAACATCATTACGATTTATGAGATTCAGCAACTGGCTTCGAGTCACGTAATTGCGACGGAGTTTGTTGAAGGTGAAACTTTACGCGAGCGAATCAGACGCTCTCCGCTTTCGCTCTCAGAAGCTCTCAACGTTTCCATCCAGGTTGCTGACGCACTTTCCGCGGCACACAAGGCTGGAATCATCCATCGGGACATCAAGCCCGAAAATGTGATGCTGCGTCCCGACGGCTACATAAAGGTCTTGGATTTTGGCCTCGCCAAGTTGAGTGAACAAGCGACGGCTGCTGTTGCAGCTGAAGCACCAACGATCCAGGTGCGTACAGGCTCGGGAATAGTTATTGGAACAGCCGGCTATATGTCGCCGGAGCAAGCCCGCGGTATTGCGGTTGATGGACGGTCTGACATTTTTAGTCTCGGCGCGATGATTTATGAAATGGTTGCGCGTCGTAAGCCGTTTGAAGGCGACACACCGAGCGACACATTGGCCTCAATTCTGAAAACTGATCCGCCCCCGTTGTTGCAGTTGCTTCCGCGATTGCCGCCTGAACTCAATCGCATTGTTTCGAAGTCTCTCAGAAAAGATCGCGAAGAGCGTTATCAGGTGGTGAAGGATCTTTGGTTGGACTTGAAGTCGCTCAAGGAGGAGTTGGAGTTTCAAGAGAAGCTTGAACGATCGGTAGTCCCCGAATCAGGAAGTGAATCCGCAGCTTTAGGTGAACCGACTTCCGTTGTGCCGCTGGCGCAAACTACCGAGCCGCGCAGTGCAATTACTCTCATAAGCGAGTCGCTGAGCGTCGAAATCAAACGACATAAAACGGGTGCGGTATTGGCGCTCGCAGGTATTGCGGCAGTGTTGTTCCTGGGTGCATTTGCAATTTACAAGTACGTCAACCGAACGCCACCTGTCACCCCGTTTTGGGATATCAAGCTTTCACGCATTACGAGTTCAGGCAACGTCATCGACTCGACGATCTCTCCTGATGGCAAGTACATCGTGTATGCGTTGAGCTCGCGAAGTAATCAAAGTTTGTATATTCGCCAGGTCAGCACTGCCACCGATACGCAGATCCTCGCGCCCGCTCCGGTAGGAATTTTCGGAATGACGTTCTCACCGGACGGCAATGAACTCTACTACGTGATCAAATCGAATCTCGATAACGGCACGCTCTATCGAATTCCAGTCCTTGGCGGAACACCGGTAAAGATCCTTCAAAGTCTCGACGGTCCGATCAGTTTCTCGCCAGACGGAAAACACTTTGTCTTGGTCCGTGGAAACTACCCTAAGCAAGGCGAGACAGCATTGTTGATATCGAACTTGGATGGGAGTGAGCAGCGTGATCTGGTCGTCAAGAAATTACCTGAACGACTGACGCCTATCTTCTTCACCGGCCCATCGTGGTCACCAGATGGAAAGTTGATCGCGGCCTCGGTCATAACGGTCGGAGGATCCGCCAGGGTTGCTTTGTTCTCAGCTAACGACGGAACGGAGCACGAGTTGACAAAACAAACGTGGTTCTTTGCAGCTCGGACGCAATGGATGACCGATATGAGTGGAGTGCTGGTCGTGGCGGGCGAAAGTCCACGCGATTCTCAGCTCTGGTTTGTGAGTTACCCCGAAGGAAAAGCCCGGCGTGTCACCAATGATCTGAGTGGTTACCGGGCGATCGGCCTGACAGCTGATGGCAAGAAACTGACAGCTGTACAGGCGGAAGGGTTGGTAAATATTTGGGTTGTGCCTGGTGGAGATACGACTAAAGCTGTTCGACTGCCTACTGGAAACATAGGCTTCTATGCGTCGGCTGGTAGTAACGTTTCATGGTTACCCGATGGTCGCATTGCTTTTTCCACGACGGAAGGTGGTAACCAGGACATCTGGATCATGAATCCCGACGGCACCAATCGTAAGCAATTAACTGCGAATGGCGCTCAAAATGGTGGCCCTGTCGTTTCACCTGATGGGAAATACCTTGTGTATGTATCGCTTCGGTCAGGGGCAAAGAATATCTGGCGTATTAATATCGATGGCAGTAATCCGATACAACTTTCCAAAGGTCTTGCTGATTCTTTCGCATCGATTTCACCTGACGGGAAGTGGGTGGTTTTTACTTCGCTCTCGGGGTCTAAACCAACAATTTGGAAAGTCTCGATCGATGGAGGAACGGCTCAACAGGTTACGGATCACGCCGCGCTGTCGGCGAAGTTTTCTCCGGACGGAAAAATGCTTGTGTATCAGTATGCAGATGCACCGGATGCATTTGCGCCCCCTAACAAGGTAGTTGTTATGCCGCTTGATGGTGGTGAGGGCTCCAGGGAATTCCCGCTCGTTACGAGTAGTACGGCAGCGGCAGTAGCGGAATGGTCGCCTGATGGTAAGGCAATACTCTACAGCACGGTTACAAACAATGTGAGCAACATTTGGAGCCAGCCGATTGATGGCGGTGCTCCTAAACAGATAACTGATTTTAAGGACAGTTTAATTACGGGCTTTACGTTTTCCAAAGACGGGAAGCAATTGATCTGTACTCGCGGAATCTTGCTGCGAGACGCGGTGTTGATTACAGATGTGAAGTGATCTGAGGAACTCTACAACGTTTCCCTCACGAACTTCTCATAAAGCTTTCTATCCAGTCGCTGCAGGATCCGAGCCTCGGTTGCTGCCATCGTTTGATTGCCACTCTCGAAATAAGCAACTGCAAGATTGTAGTAAGTCTCCGCAACGTCTGGTCGCAAACGTGCTGCCTGTTCGTATGAATCAATCGCTTCGCGTAAGCGACCGGCAAAGTAATAAGCATCACCGAGCTTGTTGTGAAACTCAGCGTTGTCTGGTCTCAATTGCAACGCCTGTTGATACGCTCGAATCGCTTCCTGATTCTTCCCCTGCTTAACTTTGCAATAGCCAACCTGGACCCATGCTTCAGCGCTCTTCGGGTTCTTGTTAGCCGCATTTTCAAAGTAACCAACTGCATTGTCGTAGTTGCCCAACCACACCGATTCAAGACCTGTGCGATACAAAGACTCTGAAATCTCCGGCCGCGTCTTCTCGGAAAGGTCAGACAACGGATGGAGTTTGTCAGCTTTTAGTTGGTTGATGCGCGAGGATGCGATTGCGAGATTGATGTTCTGGCCGTTCGTCACTTTGATCGTGACAACACCCAGCACCTGACCGTGCACATTGAAAACCGGACTGCCACTGTTTCCGTGCGAGATTGGTGCAGTGATCTGAATGATACGCCCCACATTTGGCACTTCACGGACAGCCGAAACAATACCGTCGCTGACTGAACCTTCAAGCTTTAATGGATTGCCAATCACAAAGATTTGCTCACCTTCATCAGGTAGGGCTGACGCCAACTCGACACTGCGAACTCGCTCAAGCGGCATTTCAATATCGAGCAGCGCAAGATCACCGTCTTCATCGAAATCGAGAGCACCCTTCACGGGATAAATGCGCCCTTTGCCATCAAGCAGTTTGACTTCAGCGCGCGCCGCACCGCGAACGACGTGTAGGTTTGTGACTACCTTACCGGGACCGATAAAGAATCCGCTGCCAGTCATCATTGCCTCACCGCTCGGATCGAACGTGGTGATGGCGACAACTGTCGGCTTAACTCTTTTGACCAGCTCAGGCAGGGTTTCCTGGGCTCGCAAACTGACGGAGGCGAGCACAAGGATGAATAGGACGGGGATAAAACCAAGGGGAATTCTGTGGTTCATGGTCGTTAAATACTCGAAAAAAACGGGAGATTTCAGGCCGCGATAGGGCATCGATCGGCCGGGGGCATCTCACTCAGGGAATTTGAAAGAAATGTGGTTCGAAGGGAACCGTCGGAGACAAGAAGTCGTCAGTACAACTTCCGCGCAAGCATATTAGCGCAAGAGGAGCGTGAGGCGATAGGGGGGTTGTGAAAAAAGGGAGCTTTGGTCTTTGGACTTAGGTCTTTGACGGACCCTTTGTAAAAAGGACGGAATACCAACCAACGGCAGTTGGTGGATCGTTCAAGTCCAACCTAAAAAGAGTTCGATGAGGGAATCCGGCGCTCAGCGCGGAGGACTAACAATCTGATACGACCGCTTTGACTCCGCGTGAGGCGCAACGAGTTTGAGAGTGTTCCGAGTAGGTTGGACTTGAACGATCCACTGACTGCCGTCGGTGGTATTCACCATTTCGAACCTGGTCTCTTGTGTAGGTTGGACTTGAACCCATCCACCAACTGCCGTTGGTGGTATTCCTTTCACAAGATCGTCCAACACCCAACACCCAACACCCAACACCCAACCCCAAGACCAAAGTCCAAAACAAAAAGAAAGGGCTGCGCTATATCCGCAGCCCTCCGCCATGGCAATACAGTATGAATTGATCAGGTTAAGGCACGATGTGAATCGTTCCGACCGTCGGGCCGAGTGGTGATTCACTATCTGCATTTTCCATCGTTACCAACAAACCGAAGTCCGGCAATGAAGTCTCTGATTTGATCTCCGCCTCATTACGACCCGGTGTGTTTACTACTTGTCCGAGCTTCACAAACTTATTGTCGGGTGACACAGCCCACAGAATAAACTTCTGATCAGCAGGCGAGTCTTTCAATTCGTGGAAACGCATTTTTACTTCCGTCGGTCCATCTTTCCGCGGCGTGATAAAAACGTTCGCTCGCGAACCGGTCATGGCACCAGCGAAGTCCACCTTGATCTTGGTGTCGTCACCTTTCTTGTAGTTCGGAATGTTGAGCATCGGAACGTGGTAAGAGGTAGCTGGTGTAACACCTGCAGTCGAGACTGCTGCGACCTTCTCACCACTCGCACTCGTCATCGGAATGACCGCGAAACCTTCCGGAACCGCGCTTCTAAACAAGACCGCAGCGGCTGGGTCGTAGACACTCAACGCGGGATCCGCTGAAGCCACAAGCATGAACTTCGTCAGTTTGGTCGTTGTTGCCAAGGTTCCAACTCCATTGGTGACAGCTATGGGTCCCAGCGGAGTCACCGCGCCGCTATCATCAACTGCATACAGTGACATCGCAGTTACGTCGGCCGGTACGTTTGTCAGGTTTAGTTTGATCTTAGTTCCATCGTCATCGCGAATGACTGTGGCCACGCCCTTCGCGCCAGTGATGGTGACTGGGTTCAAGTTGATCATTACTTCTTTCTTTGCGGGGTACTCGATGATTGTGTAGGTACCGTCAGGATTCTGAACCGTCTTGGTCACGGTCGTCGTCGTCGTTTGACCAAGGACGATTGCGGCAGCGGCAAGAACCAGAACGGTCGCTGTCAAGATGCGCATCACATTCTTTTTCATTCCTTGTAACCTCCCTCTTGTGAACTAATCGCGATTACTTTGTCGGGGACTGTCGGGCAGATGTACGCCGTAACTCCAACAATCAAGTTGGCAACCAATATGCCAGTTAAAACCAGACACATAACTGCGGAATTCGAGGGATTTGCTCGGGAATTATGAGGAAATGGCGGAATAGAACAGTACAGGTGTATGGAGAGACTGCGAAGCTGGAACTGTTCCCTTCAGTGACGCCCGTTATATTGTTGGCGTCACTAAGGGGAACCGTTACTAGTAACTCTTCACCTCAGCAATCGCTTTTGCCACATCAGTAACCTGCGGCAAGATTACGTCTTCGAGGTGGGGCGCATATGCGACGAACGTGTCGAGCGCACAGACGCGCTTCACCGGAGCATCCAGATGTTCAAAAAGTTCGCTTGAAATACGGGCCGCGATCTCTGCGCCATAGCCAAACGACAGCGAGTCTTCATGAGCGACGATTACTCTATTTGTCTTCTTCACAGTCTCGACGATCGAGTTCCAGTCGTACGGGACAAGACTTCGCAAGTCGATCACTTCAACGCTGACACCTTCCCGTTCAGCCTGCTTCGCGGCAACCAACGAACGTTGCACTAGCGCGCCGTAAGTGATGATCGAGATGTCTGTGCCTTCCCGAACTCGCCTCGCCTTGCCAAAAGGAATCATGAACTGGTCGCCTGGATACTGCGACTTGTTGTACGCCTGCCGGTACAGGTGTTTGTGTTCCAGGAACAATACCGGATCGTCTGATCTGATAGCAGTGCGAAGTAATCCGTTAGCGTCGAGTGCATTCGATGGATAAATAACTCGCAGTCCTGGAATCTGTGTGAATGTCGACACGCCCGATTGTGAGTGATAAACCGCGCCGCCCTTTAGGTAACCACCAATAGGAACGCGAATCACCAGTGGCGCTTTCCATTCATTGCCTGAACGCCAGCGAAGAAGAGCCAGCTCATTTCTAATCTGGTGCATCGCAGGCCAGATGTAGTCGAAGAACTGAATTTCAACGACCGGCTTCAAGCCACGCGTTGCCATCCCAATGGCGCGTCCGACAATGTTTGCTTCAGCCAGTGGTGAATTGAACACGCGCGCACTACCAAATTTCCGCTGCAAATTCTCCGTGACCTTAAACACGCCGCCTTTACCTTTAACGTTGTCGAGGTATTGCTCTCGCGAACAGTCAGCAACATCTTCCCCAAACACTACGATGCTCGGGTCGCGTGCCATCTCCGTGTGCAAACAGCGATTGATCAAGTCAACCATTGTCCCGGCGTTGCCCGACAACTCCACCCCGTCTTCCGTGTCAAACTTCTTCGACGTGGGATCTACGGTAGGGGAAAAAACAAACTTCGTTACGCTCTCAACCGATGGTTGAGGACTCGCCAGTGCTTGATCCGCAGCCTCGGCAATCTCGTGGTCGATCTCATCCTTGATCTTTTGGAGATCTTGTTGGCTGATGACGCCTTCTTCAATCAAACGCGCACCAAACCGTTTCACCGGATCACGTTCTGCATCTCCTGAGCGCTCCTCATCCGACCGATATAACTTTTCGTCATCTGAAAGCGAGTGAGAATAGGGACGAATTACTTTCGCGTGCACCAACGCCGGACCTTTTCGCTCACGGCAGTACTGAACTGCCTGACTCATTACTTCCAGCGACTCGATTGGATCCGTTCCATCACACTTCTGAATGTAGAGAGACGGAAAACCGGAAACGAGACTTGAGGCATCACCACCGGCAGTTTGAACTTCTACAGGAACACTGATGGCGTAGCCGTTGTCTTCGAGCAAAAAGACGACTGGAAGTTTGAGGTTGCAGGCAGTGTTGAGTGCTTCCCAGAACTCACCTTCGCTGCTGGTTCCGTCGCCAAGCGATACGTAGGTCACTTCGTCAGAGTGAAAATTCTTAGTGCGTTGCTTAAGTTCATCGATCAGGTTGACCCGATAATTTGCTTCCGCGCACCCGACGGCTTGAAGCAGTTGCGTTCCTGTCGGTGACGACTGGGAAACAATATTTAGTTCCGTATGGCCCCAGTGCGAAGGCATCTGGCGACCATGCGAGGCGGGATCGTCTTCGGAGCCGACGGCGGCTAGCAGTTGTTCGAGTGGCGTCATTCCCAACTGCAAACAAAGCGCGCGATCGCGATAGTACGGATAAAACCAATCGTAGCCAGGTCGCAAAGCCATCCCGGCAGCGACCAGAACGGCTTCGTGGCCGGCTCCACTAATTTGAAAGTAAATCCGATTCTGACGCTTTAATTGGATCTCTTTATCGTCGATTCGTCGCGACGTATACATCGTTCGATACATCTCGACGAGTGTCTTGCGATCCGGAAGAGATTGGCCCCTCGACTTAACTACGGCAGCCCTTAACGCGTGCATCGGTTTTGCGCCCGGCACCGCTGTCGGCTTAGGCGCCTCAACTGGTTTTGGTCGCGGCGCTGGTGCTGGCTGTGCTTCGCGTGGTTGTTCCATCTCAGTCTCGACTGAATCGGATTCCGACTTGCGCACGAGCTTTAGTACTTTTGTGTCATTCATATTTGCTCGCCAGAGTCATTCGATATTCTTCGGCCATACCCGGATGTCCGTGGCGTTGGGCGGTCTCAATACCCTTTTCATAAGCTTCCTTCGCCTTTTCGGTTTGTCCGAGCCGTTCATACGCGTTTGCCAACATGCCGAAGGCGTTACCTTCGTCGTCTGTTGTTTCGAGGTACCGATTCAACATTTCAACCAGTTCTTCATGTTGTCCGGCTTTCTCGTATTCCTTGGCCAGTCCAAACATCACCGTGGTATTCCCCGGATCGCTCCCCAACATTTGTTTGAATAATTCAATTCGCGAAGTTCCCATAACTTTTAAGTTCGAACCTTAGTTACTGACGATCATTTTCCACCGATAATCAATTTGGCAATCGTTTGCAATTGCATGTTCGACGTTCCCTCGTAGATCGCTCCAATCTTTGAGTCACGCCAGTACTTCTCGACCGGATAGTCTTTTACATAGCCGTATCCGCCGTACAACTCGATCGCTTTGGATGTCACTCGCTCAGCCACACGCGACGAGTACAACTTCGCCATCGCTGCTTCTTTGACAAAGTTGATTCCCGCATCTTTCAGGCGCGCTGAGTTGTACACGAGCAGTCGCGCCGCTTCCAGGTCAGTTGCCATTTCCGCCAACTGAAACTGCACCCCCTGGAACTGGTTGATAGCCTTACCAAACTGTTGTCGCTCGGTGGTGTAACGAAGCGCGCACTCGAGCGCGCCACTCGCAATGCCGATCATTTGTGCACCGATTCCGATACGACCTTCATTCAGAGTTTCGATCGAAATCTTGTAACCCTTACCTGCCTCACCGAGAACGTTTTCTTTTGGCACCTTGCAGTCTTCCAAAATGAGTTCAACTGTGGATGAGGCGCGAATGCCTAGTTTGTTTTCTTTCTTGCCCACGGAAAATCCCGGAAAACTCTTCTCGACAATGAACGCCGTGATGCCGCGATATCCCGCTTCCGGATTTGCATTAGCAAAGAGCACGAAGATCTCCGCTTCGATGCCGTTTGTGATCCAGAGCTTGCGACCGTTGATGACATAATGATCGCCCTTATCAACCGCACGGGATTGCATCGCAAAAGCATCCGAGCCCGAACTCGGTTCACTCAAAGCGTAAGCTCCAACCTTTTCGCTAGCGAGCTTTGTCAAATACTTCTCTTTCTGTTCGGGAGTGCCCCACCGAAAGAAAGCGTTGTTGACCAATGTGTTTTGAACATCAACAAAGACTCCGACAGAAGCGTCAACTCTGGACAGTTCTTCGACAGCAAGAATCGCCTGGAAGAATGTACCTCCGGCGCCACCGTACTCTTCAGGTGTTTCGATTCCCATTAGGCCGAGATCGAAACACTGTTTGATAAGAGCCGGGTCAAGCTTTTGGTGTTCGTCCATCTGTTCGACGCGCGAGCGCAATTCGCCTTCGGCAAACTCTCGAACACTCGCACGAAACATCTGTTCGTCTTCAGAAAGTATGGTCAGCGGTCGACCTGATAATTGCTCAATAGCTGTTTGGGATTGACTCATCAGATACCTTGCTTTGTCTGTGATAGGAAGTTGAACGCTGCATCATAATCAAGACAAAAAGGAAAAGGCAAAAGCGGAAAAGACAGACTTCGGGCTTTGGCCTTTCGTCTTCGGAGTTTTGTGATTCAGAGTTCGGTAAACGTTGAAATGAACGACTAAAACGGCCCAAGACTAAAGTCCAAAAACCAAAGCCCAATCCCAGCGGTCTGATGCTTGCTGAGGCAACTCGCCTATGTGTTACGGTAAGCCAATGAACGACGACAGCCCGGCAACTGGCAACCAGACGAGGCGTCGCAGATTTGCTCCAGTTGGAATCATTTTTGGTCTTTTGGGACTTCTGCTCTTCGCCTACTTCGTGCGCAGCGCCGGCCTCGCTGAAATCGGTTCGGGAATCCGTCGACTCGGATTTGGATTTCTCCTGATAATCGCCATCTCGAGTGTTCGACACATTGTACGATCTGTTGCCTGGACAATGTGTGTGGAAAAGCCGTATCGATTGCGATTCCGCGATGCGTTTGCCGCGCGACTCATGGGAGATGCGTTGGGCAACATTATTCCACTTGCCAGCGCCGCGGTTAGCGAACCATCAAAAGCCGTCTTCGTAAAGGATCGACTGCCTTTGATGGTTGGCTTATCTGCCCTGGCGATTGAAAACATCTTTTACAGTTTGTCAGTCACGCTTTTTATTTTCTCTGGTACTGCAACCCTGCTGTTGAGTTTTGCTTTGCCCAAGCCTTTGCGTTACGCCAGCATTGGCGCGCTCATAGTAATCCTGATTATTGTTCCGCTTGGGTATTTCGTCATACATCGACAAGCGAAGTTCATAAGTGGCGCGTTTGGGTTTCTGGCTAAACGCGGAATCGCTGCCTCTACAATGCTGAGAATGAAGCCGCGTGCGGAAGTATTCGAAGAGCGCATTTATGGTTTCTATCAACGCAACCAAAGCAGTCTCATTCCAATTTTTGCGCTCGAATTACTTTTTCACATAGCCGGAGTGGTTGAGATCTACACCACGCTCTACTTCATTAGTCCGGATGTGCCACCGTCGCTGCGTGGGGCGTTTATCCTTGAGTCGGTAAACCGAATCATCAATGTTGCATTCAAGTTTGTGCCGTTGCGAGCTGGAGTAGATGAGGGCGGCACCGGTCAGGTTTCAAAAGTGATCGGCTTTGCAAAGGCGACAGGCGTCACGTTAGCGATCGTACGCAAGGGACGAGACATTTTCTGGGCCACGATTGGAATCCTGTTGATGTTGAGAAAGGGATTCTCACTCAGAGGCGAAGGCGAACAA
>Ga0105243_10003526_pt1 | contig 12645 bp, 12 predicted proteins | sample KBSM34metaG_FD_81525 | JGI IMG/M metagenome (GOLD analysis project Ga0105243, IMG submission 81525) | Miscanthus rhizosphere microbial communities from Kellogg Biological Station, Michigan, USA - KBS M3-4 metaG | ecosystem: Host-associated > Plants > Roots > Rhizosphere > Soil | place...
ACCACTCGCGATCTGGCCCGCCAATCTAACCGGACAAGGCGAAGCTGAACGTTTGCAGGGTGTGCGAATCGCGGCGAACGCAATGCAGATGCTCGGTGTCGAAGCTGCCGCGGGACGCGCGCTGGTGCCCGAGGACGACAATCCAAACAACGCTCGCGTCGTCATGCTGAACTATGGCTTATGGCAAAGACGGTTTGGCGGCACAAGCGACGTGCTGGGAAAAACGCTCACGCTCAATGGCGACTCGTACACGATTGTTGGAGTCCTGCCACCACGTTTCGTCATTCCCAACGCCGAGACTGAGATCATGGTCCCATTGAGGTTGGATCAGGATCCGCGCCGCACGGAACGCGGATCAAATTTTCTACGACTCGTAGCACGGCTCAAACCGGGAGTTACACCGGCTCAAGCTGAAGCCGATCTGGGCGCGATTAGTGATCGTCTGCGTGATCTTTATCCGGATGACAACGGGAATCTCGCGCGGCCTCGGGTGCTAAATTTGCAGGATGAGGTCGTGGGGAGTTATCGCGAAGGACTCTGGTTGATCCTCGCCGCGGTAATCGTGGTGTTATTGATTGCCTGCGCAAATCTCGCGAGCTTTCAATTGGCCCGCGCAGCGTTACGGCATAAAGAGATGGCCATCCGTGCTGCATTGGGAGCGAGGCGCAAGATTTTGATGCGCCAGATTCTGAGCGAGAGCATGTTGCTCGCAATTCTCGGCGGAGGGATAGGGTTACTGCTCTCCTTCTGGGCCAAGGATCTATTGCTGGCAGTGAGTCCAGCGGATTTTCCGCGCGCCTCGGCGGTGAGTATCGATGGACGCGTACTTCTCTTTTCTCTGCTTGTCACGTTGTTTGCAGGCCTGGCTCTGGGCCTCGCGCCAGCTATTCAAAACAGCCGAAGTGATCTCAACACCGAGTTGAAGGAAGGTGGGCGCGATGGTATGCGTGAAACGCGGAATCGTGTTCGCAGTTTGTTTATTGTGAGTGAGATTGCGCTTTCACTGATGCTGCTGGTAGCGGCCGGCTTGCTGCTAAAAAGTTTCAGCCAGCTACGCGGAGTTAACCCGGGCTTCGATGCTAACCGCGTTCTTGCCGTGCGGTTGTCTTTACCCGCGGTGCGTTACTCAAACCCTGCATCAGTGAAGACTTTCTACGACAAGATCGGACCACGCATTGCTGAGATACCCGGAGTCGAAGGGGTTAGCGCAGCCAGTGCGCTGCCGCTAAGTGGGCTGATCGCGCGGACTACATTCACGATCGCCGGTCGTGCTCCAGCAACCGCGGGTGAAACACCATTCGCGCAGCATCGCTGGGTTGGGCCAGGCTACTTCGAAACCATGAAGATCCCGCTCGTGCGCGGACGCGACGTCACTGATGGTGACAACGATCACGCGCCCGGCGCCATCATCATCGATCAAGCCCTGCAGCGTAGATTCTTCGGCGCCGAAGATCCATTAGGTGCGCACATTCTTATCAACATGGGTGACGGAAATCCGGCGAAGGAGTACGAAGTCGTCGGCATCGTCGAAGACGTGAAACACATGGGCTTGACTGACGAACCGATGCCGACACTCTACGGACCTATCCCGCAAGCGCCGAAATCCGCGGTGCCGTTCATGGCAAATAATCTCAGCCTCGTCGTGCGCACCGGAATAGACCCTGAAGCACTCGCCTCAACAGTGCGCAAAGAACTCCGCAATGTAGACGTTGACGTCGCGACCGCGGGAGTCAGACCGATGCACCAGTTCCTGGCTTCGGCCGTGGCTGCACGGAGATTCAATATGGAGTTGATCGCGGTCTTTGCGGCAACAGCATTACTGCTCGCGGCTGCAGGTCTGTATGCAGTGATTGCCTATTTGGTTTCGCAACGTACAAGAGAGATTGGGATTCGTCTGGCACTTGGCGCCTCACCTCGACACATCCTGCGCCTGATGATGGGCCAGGGAATGAAATTGACGCTGATAGGTGTGGCGATCGGGTTTGTTGGTGCGATAGCAATCACACGTCTAATGAGGAGCCTTTTGTTTGCAGTAGCGCCCAATGACCTGATGACCTTTGGTATTTCCGCTATCGTCTTAATCATCGTCGCATTGTTGGCCTGCTTTATTCCCGCACTACGCGCGACGAAAGTCGATCCACTCGTCGCATTGAGATACGAATGACTCGTTATAGACCACGGAGGTGAAATGAAAATGGAATCAGTATCACGCCGAAGAGTAATATCGACACTGGCAACTGGTGGCGCAAGTTTGGCGCTCGCAGGGTTTTTACACCCTGACGGTACGAGCGGCCAAACAACTGCACCTGTGGCTAAAGCTTTTCAGGGACAACACACACCGAAACCACTACCATTCGATCCGGCAAAGCTGAAAGGCTTGTCTGAAAAGCTGGTCCGTTCACACTGGGAAAACAACTATGGCGGTGCGGTTAAAGCATTGAATACGATCGAGCAACGACTTGCGGCGATGCTGACGGACAAAGACTTGCCAGCTTATATCTACGGTGACTTGAAACGCGAGGAACTGGTTCGGACAGGCTCGGTTGTGTTGCACGAAAACTATTTCGCCAACCTTGGCGGTGATGGCAAGAGCAGTGGTAAGGCGCTTGATCTAATCAAGCAATGGTTTGGAAGCTACGAGCAGTGGGAAGCGGAGTTTAAGAAGACTGCGAATGCGCTCGGTGGCGGTTCAGGGTGGACCATTCTTTCTTACAACATGCACACCGGCGAGGTTCACAACTACTGGGCCTGGGATCACATGCACAACGCCCCGATGGGCTACCCGCTATTGGTACTCGATATGTACGAACACGCGTATCACATGGATTATGGCGCTGCTGCCGCGAAATACGTCGACGCTTTCATGCAAAACGTGAATTGGGACGAAGTGAATCGCAGAGTTGAAATGGTCGGCGGGCGAAAGTAACGATCGCTCGCAGAACTGGATACTGCGTCAGTTTGAAATTTTAAAGAAATACGCCGAAGGCATTCGGCGTAATTTCAAACTGAGGCACATCCAGAATTGGCTTAAGAATCATGCAAGCTTTACTCACAGATCAAGGACGATTAGTAGTGCTGATTGTGTTGTGCGGACTCCTTTGGGCTGTGGAGTCGATCAACCCGCTTTACCGCTTTCGCTACAGTCGGGTGCGACATGCAATGCCGAATTTAGCACTGACACTGATGCTTGTGATCACGAATCTGAGCCTCTCGTTCTCCTCGGCCTATCTGGCCGGCTTCACTGTTCGAAATGGTTTCGGGCTATTCGCTTTGGTGGGTCTTCCGTCTTTGGCTCAGATCATCCTCGGTATTATGGCGTTGGATCTCTTTGCCTACTTCGCGCACGTTCTGTTACACAAATCATGGCTTGGTTGGCAGTTCCATCGTGTCCATCATTCGGAAAACGCTGTCGATGTAACCACAGCTTTTCGTCAACACCCCGGTGAAACCGTTTGGCGAATCCTCTGGCAGTTAGCCGCAATCGTGGTGTTCGGAATCCCGCTCTGGGTCGTCGTAGTGTACTTAATTCTCTCGGGCCTGAACGCGGAATTGGAGCATGCGAACATCCGACTAAACCCTCGACTTGATCGTTTGTTGCGTCTTTTAGTAGTTACTCCAAATATGCACAAGGTGCACCACTCGCGGGATCAACGAGAAACTGATTCAAACTATTCCAACATCTTCTCTATCTGGGACAGATTCTTCCGCACGTATACGAGTTCAATCGATTTTCGGAAACTGAATTATGGACTTGATGGATTCGATGACAAGGAAAGGCAGACATTAGCTGGTCTCTTAAGAATGCCGTTTGTGAACTAGTATCCAGCTGCGCCTAACAGCCACGACCGGAAAAATTCTTGAGCAACGTCTCGGCAAGAAAGAGCGAAGTTATCGATCCGGCAAACGTCGAGATCGTGGCCCACGTGATTGCAGATTTATAACTCGTGGTGCCGCTGCCGAAGAGCGTAGCTACGCCTTTGAAGTTGTCCTTTGCGCCGTTTGAATAGGCGAGGAACAGAGTCGCGAGGAACAGCACACTCAGAATGATCATGAAAGCACCTCGGGCCAATGGGTGTTTACTTGTTTAGGCAGCGCGAGTCTGTTTCTGGCTTTCTGTTCGAAGGCACGCGCGGGATTGGTCATGTAAAGTCCACAGCAGCGATTGCAGATCGGTAGCCGGTTAGTGAGCATGTGTTTGCGAAACTTTATCGCGATGGCGGAATTGAACGACTCCATGAATCCGTCGCGAAAGACGTTGCCGGCGATGATGTCAGGATGTCCGGGACAAAAGATCAGCTCGCCGCTGGCGTGTACGCGCGCCCAGTAAAACGGCATGAAGCAGCTCTCGTTGCCGAACGTGTTGAGATAGTCGGTGAAATAGGTTTGATAGTCTGAGCCACGCAATTGACTGGGCGTCGTCACTACGAACGGCGGTGAAAAGCGTCGCCTCTTGTGCAAAACGCGACCGAGCGCGGCAGCGACTTCGGTGTAATCGTGCTTGTCATGATTCGGCGAAACCCAGCCGCGCCACGCGCCGCTCGACTTCACTCCGAATTCGTGTTGCAAATGGCGCTCATACGCCTGGCCGATCTCTTCCGTGAGAAACCAGCGAAAGTTGTAGTTGATCGCCAGTGCCGGGAAGTCCCGCGCCACTTCGTAAACGCGCTCCAGCACGTCTGTGGTCCACTCGCATACAACCGTACTCATGATGACCGCCGGCAAAGGCATGCCGCGTCGACGGCGCAGTTCGAAAAGCGCTCGTATAGAATCTCGCGCGGCTTTGAAAGTTCCTTTGCCACGAATCTTGTCGTGCGTCTGCTCGTCGCCATCGATCGACAGCAGGAAGATCAGGTTTCGTATGCCCGCAAGTTGGTCCAAGTGAGACTTGAGTAGTGTGCCGTTGGTCGAGAAGATGACGTCGAACTGTTGCTCTCGCAGCATTTCGAGCAGGGTGCCGATATGTTTGTAGACGAACGGCTCACCTCCGTGAACACTGATCAGCGAATCGCGTGGTGAGAGCCCGCGCATCAACGCCGTCAATCCCTCTACGTCCATGTGCTGAACACGGCGCACACCATCGAAAAAGTAACCGTTTTCTCCCCACTGATTGCAGAACGGGCAACGCAGGTTGCAGGCTTCGGTCGGTATTAGCTGGACCACCGTCGCCGCGGGAAGTTTAAATGAGCCTGACCGCACTGCATCTTCGTACAGTTTTCCCCACACGCGTTGGCGTCGCCGGTTTCGGCCGTACATGCGGGCGAAGTGAAGGTAGTCTGTGAGGCGATAAAACATGACGTTCAAATCAGCATTTAATCCGGAGTTAAAACGATCTTCCCGTAACTCTTCCGACTCGAGATCAACTCATGCGCTTCACGAATCTGCGCCAATGGCAAAACATGACCGACTTGCATCTTCAATTGCCCTTGCCCGATCCATTCAAACAACTGCTTCATCGATTCACCGATCAGGTTCGGCCGCTCGAAGATCGCGCTCAGGTGCAAACCAAACACGCCCTGCGATCGAAACAGCAACTTCAATGTGTCGATTGGCTGTACGTCGTGGCTCGCAGCGCCGAAAACAACTAGCCGCCCGAGGGACGGCAAAATCGCGAGGCTGCGACGAAACACGTCGCCGCCAACTGCTTCGAGAATTAACGTAGGCGCATTCTTACCGTTTAGTTTCTGATCGAATTCTTCATAGCTGAGTGCCTCGTCGGCGCCGAGTTCGAGCACACGAGCGCGCTTCTCTTCCGACGACGCCGTGCCGATCACACGCAAACCAAGCAACTTCGCGATCTGCACTGCCGCCGTGCCAACACCTCCCGCCGCCGCGTGAATCAGAACCGTTTCACCCGCCACTGCCCTGCCAACAGTCGTGAGCGCGTGATACGCGGTCAGGTATTGGACCGGAAACGCAGCAGCCTCGATGAAAGACATCGACTCGGGAACAGGCATGCACGCTGCCGCGTAAACGCACAAGCGCTCTGCATGGCAACCACCCGGTGCAACCGTCATCACGCGCGTGCCAATCGCCAATCCGTCGCCCGCCTCCACTACGCCCGCTGCCTCGAGACCGGAAATGAACGGTGGCTTTGGTCCATTTGGATAAATACCGGCGCGCTGCACTACATCGGCGTAGTTCAACCCGGACGCTTCCACGCGAATTCGCACCTGTCCCGCCTGCGGCTCCGGATCCGGCAACTCGACCAGCTCGAGTTGGTCCACATCTCCAAACCCTTTTACCTGGACTGCTCTCATATTAATCTTGTCCCATCCTCAAACTCGGCTTTGCCTCAAAGTCACTGTTGGACGAGGTCAGTACCGTAACGCGGTAGCGTCGGGTCGGCCCTTGTGCCTCATTAACCAAAGAATTATTGCAGTTGCGAGACTCACCCGACGCTACCGCGTTACGGTACTGACATCGTCCAACCGCGGATCCTGACTTTGAGGCAAAGCCCTGAAACTCACTCGTCATCATGTTTCTTTCGCGCAATCCGCTCAGCAACATACTCCGCATCGCGCGCAATCCCACGCAGGTACGGCGACGCAAACGTTCTCCCAAAGCGATACCCAAGCAGAAACATTCCCGGTGTACGTGTACTCTCACAATTCTTAACTAGCGGCCGCCCATCCGGATCCAGATCGACAACTTCCTTCAGATGCTCCCTCGCATAATCAAAACCGGTCGCAAACACGATCAAATCAGGTTCGATTACTTCGCCATTTTCAAACTCGATTTCAAACCAGTCGTAACGACGCACCGGAGGAGCACGCTTTATCAATCCCTTGCGCATCGCCTGGACCACCGCGCGCCCGGTCATCGGTTCCTTCAACCGACCTACGCGCCACCCTAACCAATTAGTTCGAATGTGCTCCGGAAGCCACGCGAAGTAATGAACATCGATGCCAAATATCCAATGTGGAATGGCATGTAGTTTCGACCGCAACGACAACCATGCACGATCGCCGTCCTGTCTTACACGCAACCAGGTCTCGAGCACTTCGGCAGCCGATGCGCCTCCGCCGACGACGAGAAGCTTCTGTGCGACGGCGATATCTTCAGCACGAACGTCAACACTGTGTCGCCAACGCGGTGCTGTCAGGTAAAAGTTATCGGGAAGCCGCGGCTGACTGATTATGCCGGTCGCATTAATCACATGACTCCCGCGCAACTCGCGTCTGGTACTGCCCTCTTCCCGGTAACCAACCACGAACCAATGTGCTTCCTTGCGAATGCTCAAAACCATGCAATCCAACCTGGCTCTCAGATTGTGCTGTTGTTGGTAACGCTCCAGCTCATGCACCAGAACCACGAATGGTAGATACGTCGGCGCGTCAGGCTCGAGTGTCATGTCAGGCATCAGCGACAACTCTTTGGGTGAGAGCAGTCTCATTTCCGGATCGACACGTCGCAGTGAGCCCGCAACCTGCGAATCTTTTTCAAGGATCACGTATTCGATGTTTCGCTTCGCCAGTTGCTCTGCTGCTGCGAGACCTGCCGGACCGGAACCAATAATGATGACGGGATCGCTCGAGTTTGCGTCACTCATACAGCGACCTGTTGCCGGTTCAGGTGCGGTGTACCCAACTCATGGACCATCAGGTCCAACAGGACATTTGCATCGTTTGTCGACAACGCGTTCAGGCGATGAGTTAAGAAAAGTTGTATACGTTCGGGCCACGCAAGGATTGCGACCGCAGCGCCCATGTGCAGGCAAACCGGCGTGTAGATCTGTTGATCGACCATTTGCAGCGCGCCATTTGAAGCACTCAAAACCTCGTCGTGAATAGTTTGTGCGTGCTCGAACCAGGCGAAATGGCTGGTGGCAAAACCAGTCAGCTCCGGACTCGCTGCAATACGACGGAACACTTCCCACGGCAGAAACTTTGCGGGTCCGGAAACAGAAGGCAGCGCGAGGTGCGTTCGTTGTCGCACCGCGCGACTCATCTGCTGCTTGAGTTGTTGCGCCAGATCTTCCAGCGGTTGTGTGGCATCCCCATAGAGCACTACCGGAGAGATCAGGTTACCGATGCACAATTGATAGCGGCTGCGCCGCAGGCTGACAGGCACTTCGAGCGATATGAGCGAAGTAGTCGTTGGACCACGCGAACGATTCCATGCATAAATCGCTTTCATCCACGCGCCGGCGCATAACCAACCGGGGGCAGCACCTAACTGCCCCCTGTCCAAATCTCTTTCAACGATCACGATCGGCCCGGGCGCTGCGCTGCGTACGGCAATACGCGCACTTTTATCGGACTGCGCCTCCCGCCGCAACTGCTGAACCTTCTGCAATGCACCTTTAACGTTTACAACTCGAGTCATTCCGTTTTTAGGATTTGCGTCATCCGTGGCTTTACCCGCAATCGTCCGCAGGGCCTCAGTACAAACTCCAAAAAACGCCTCACCGTCAACCACCGCATGATGCGCACGAAATGCAAAAACATTTTGCTCCTCGTTCGCGATCCAGAGCAGTTGAAACGGCGGCTCGCGAAACGGATTTAATGGCCGGTTGCGCCACTGCGCCAACTTGTCTCGATTGTCCGCCACACGCAACATGTAGCTAATTTGCGGCTTACCTTCCCACGACAACCCCAGCCAATCACGGTGCAATCGTTGGCCCAGCGGTGGCCAGCGTTTCACAAGGTGCGACAACATTCGTTGGACATCGTCGCGAGTGATACGTCCTTTCAGCTCCACCTCGACACCAAGCTGCATCAGCACACCGGACGACTCCTGGTACGCCACAAAGAAAGCATCGATCGCGGAAAGCGTCGTCATGACGCCTCCTTCCAACGAGCAAGACGGTCATTTCGCGCTTCGATCGCGACCGCCCATTCAGCGGACGACTCCAACATCATCATGACCAGCTCAGCCTGCATCACACGTTCATCGTGCACGGTAACAGTGACACTCGCGCTGACGTTCGAAGACTGTGAACGAGAGATCGCGGCCGTTATCTCGAGTGACGCCGGAAGAAATACCGGCTGCAGGAAACGGGCGTCGCGGACCATTCCCAGGATGGCCCATCTTTCGATCTGCGACTGAGATTTCGCGAATTCTTCCGCAAGTGGTCCAGCTACCTGTGCCGCGAGTTCGAGAATGAGCGATCCGGGCAGCAAAGGTCTGCCGGGAAAGTGATCTGCAAACAGCGGATGATCGGCAGGAACGAATGCCGCGCCCGAAGCGCGACCGTTCTCGACGTCAATACTGATCGATCGCATCCACTCGAACATCGCGTTTATCCCAGCCTGGGGTGCGCCAGCTTGTGATCCACGAGACGCGTGATTGCACCGACAGTGCAAAAGCGCGGGAGCGTCGTCGCATGTATACGCGCGGGAAAAAGCTCCTTCGGCGTGTCGTAGAGCAAAGTCATCAATCGCTTCCGCCCCGCTGCAGTCAATACCGCATCCTCTGCGAATTCAGCCTCCGCAAGATCGCCACGCGCGAGGTGATAAATCGTTCCTTCCGGAATCTCGATTTGAAAGTGTTGCTCGAGACGAAACAGCAGATCGAGCAGGTCCATTGAAGTGAAACCGAGATCGTAGAAGAACAGTTGCTGCGGCTGAATCGGTTCACTCTCCGGCAACGCGAGCGTCTGGCGCACGAGCACGGCAACTTCCGCGGATGTGTCGCGTGTACTCACGCCGTTACGCCTCCGTCAACACACCATACCTGACCTGTTACGTACGAGCTCATCGCCGACGCGAGAAAGAGCACGACGGGCACAACTTCCTCCGCCTCGCCCGGCCGTCTCATCGGAATCGACGCGCGCGCCTGGTCCATGTAGTCGTCGAGAATGCGCGTGCTCATGCCACCGGCTAGCAGCCCCGGCGCGACGGCGTTGATTCTGATCCCGCGTGTGGCCGTCTCGCGCGCGGTCGTCCTGACAAGCGTTTCGAGTGCCGCTTTTGACGAGGCATACGCAGCCTGTCCGATGCCCGGACGTTGAGCCGCGGTAGACGAAACTACAACGATGTTGCCGCTACGATTAAGAATCATCGGCTTCAGCGCCGCTCGTAACATGCGAAACGCAGCCATCACGTTGAGTTCGTAAACGCGTGCCAGATCGTCGTCTGACAATCCCGCAACCAGGCCATCAGCAAGTATGCCTGCATTGATAATGAGATTGTCGATGCGCCCTATTTTATCCACGAGGTGAGCTGCTGCATTCTCCTCTGTAAGGTCTACAGCAAACGTGCGCGCCGGCAACTCTTTCGCAAGCTCGGCAAGCACTGCCTCGTTTCTTCCCGTCAAGAATAACTTTGCCCCCGCGGCGGCAAACCCTCGGGCCAGCGCCTGTCCCAGATAACCCGTTGACCCGGTTATCAAGACAACTTGATCTCCTAATCCCCAATCCCCCATCATCCGTTTAATCCGCGTTTCAAAACAACTGCTGCGTTCTGTCCGCCCATTCCAAACGACACCGACAACACAGTCTCAGCATTCACATCACGCGGCTCGCCGATCACGTGGTCCAACTCACAGCCTTCATCTACGTCGTGCAGGTTCACTGTCGGCGGCACGATGCCTCTCGCACACGTCTGCGCGGCGATGATCGCTTCGAGCACACCAGCCGCAGCCATCGCATGCCCGATTGCGCCTTTCGACCCCGAGACCGGAACATCTCGCCACCGGTCCGCGAAGAGCTTTCGCAAGGCTGCCGCTTCCGCCAGATCGCCCGAATAGGTCGCAGTCGCGTGCGCATTTACCGCATCGATCTCTTCGGCCATTAACTCTGCATCTGCAAGTGCACGGCGCATGCAAAGCTCGGCGCCTGCACCGTCGTCGCACGGTCGATTGAGATCGAACGCGTCCTGGCTCATGCCGAACCCAATCACTTCCGCGAACACTGTCGCATTGCGTTCTTGCGCACTCTCGAGAGTCTCCAGCACCATTGCTCCGGCGCCATCGGCTAACGCAAACCCTTTCCGTTTCTTATCAAAAGGACGACACGCCAACGACGGATCGTCACCATTGTCGATCGCCACCGCCTGCAGTCCCGCAAAACCGATCAGGTAGAACGGCGTCAGCATCACGCTCGATCCGCCGGCAACACACGCCTCAACCTGTCCATTCTGAATTAAACGAAACGCTTCACCCACAGCCTGCGTACCCGAAGCACACGCGGCAGCAATCATGCGTCTGGGACCGGCGAACCTCGAAGCCAGATTCGAAAAGCAACGACCTGCCGAGCGATGCACAAAGCCATCCGATCCCATCTGGAAAGTGTCGAGACCAGTGGACCAGATGAAACCGCATCCGGCGGCATCGCGTTTCGATTCAGCGAGCGCGTCATCGATGGCGCGATTTGCGATCTCGTAATCGCGCTCGACGTTCTCGGGTGATACGGCATCGACTTCACCGCCGGTCGTAACAGTAATTCCGGACTCGACGAGTCGTTGCACTTGTCTGACGCCGGTTCGGTTTGCGAGCAACCCGTCCCACAATTCGCGCGTAGTCGCACCGAGCGCGGAGAGTGCGCCCATGCCTGTTATTACTACGCGATGCTTGTCGGACATCACGAGATTTCCAGAGCGACGGTTATGGTTGAAAACCCATCTGTGTGCGCCGGCGGCACAACGTATGACATAACCCTGTCGCGATGTTCGGCGATGGCCGATAACAGCGCCGCGAGACCATTCGCTGCGTGCGGCACAACATCAACTATCGCCGGGCTGCGCGAAACGGACACCAGGCGAACAATCCGATCCAACGGTTGAAATGGTTTAGCGCGAGTCGAAAATAACAATGCCACACCTAAGCCGGGAGAGCCGTCTTCCGCGGCGTCCTGATCTCCAGCCATCAACAACGATTCTTCTTCCAGCCCCGCGCTGAGACGTTCGTGTACCGCCTCGATCCCACACCACGCCTGTCCCGCCGCGCCGCCGAGTCCGAGACAATACGCATGATTGCGGTGTGCAATCGCAAACGCGGACATCGCGAGATTATCGACGGCGTGCAGCGTCTGCGTCGGATTCATGCGCAGGTTGCCGAGTGTTCCACTCGCCATACCCGACGTCACAACGTGTCCCCAACTATAAAGATCTGCCGAGCCAGGCTGGCAAGGCGCAAGCGAGATCACGGCGGCCGTCGCTGGATCACTTGCGAATCGCATCACCTCATCAGCGGCCGCAAGCGCGAGCTGAACCGGCTTGTTATAGCGACGCACCTGCCGCCACAATTCCGGCTTCTCTCCCCGCACTTTCGCGAGATCATCTTGCCGCGCCGCTGCCATGAGGTAAACCATCTGTGTTCTGTTGCCCTTTTGCGGGACTTTGCCTCAAGTCACTGTTGGACGGGGTCAGTACCGTAACGCGGTAGCGTCGGGTCGGCGCTGGCATTTAAGAACTCAAAGAATAGTTGCAGTTACGAGACTCACCCGACGCTACCGCGTTACGGTACTGACCCGGCCCAAGTGCGAATCCGACTTTTTACGCAAAACCTTTTGTGGCTCAATTCTTCCCGAAGTAAACCGTATGAATCCCTCGCTTGACCTTGGACCAGTAATACAAATTCGTCGCCAGATTCACCCACAAATTCAGTGGCTTCTTCCGAAAGACAACACGCCGCATGATCGAACGCAGCGAATAAAACTCCTGCACCGCGCCCCACCAGCCGTCGTGCAACTCGCCCGGAGAAAGC
>Ga0105243_10003528_pt1 | contig 12640 bp, 11 predicted proteins | sample KBSM34metaG_FD_81525 | JGI IMG/M metagenome (GOLD analysis project Ga0105243, IMG submission 81525) | Miscanthus rhizosphere microbial communities from Kellogg Biological Station, Michigan, USA - KBS M3-4 metaG | ecosystem: Host-associated > Plants > Roots > Rhizosphere > Soil | place...
ACTCACGCGCCGAAATCCTGGGACTTTGACGTGCGACGAAGTCAAAACCCGGTGGCACAGTTCTAATCGATTCAGCCATACTTCCAAAAACGTTTGATGCCGAAAAGGGGCGGCCACGGAGTGCCGCCCCTACGAATTAAACCCTATGTACTTCTCTGTTCTAAAACTCGTCCTCGTCGTCGTCTGTTGAATCATCAAGCTCAGTTTCGCCATTGTCGTCATGAGCCTGAAGTTCCTTGCCGGGCTTGAAGCGAATAGTTTTGCCTGATGGAATCGCGACCTCTTCTCCTGTTCGAGGATTGCGGCCGACGCCTCGTTTCCGTGGCTTCACCACAAAAACGCCGAATCCGCGAAGCTCGATCCGTTCTCCTCTGGTCAGCGCCTCTTTCATCGAATGGAAAAGAGCTTCGACGGCCTGTTCGGCTTTCATCTTCGGCACGCCGGTTTTGTCAGCAACGCGATTGATGATGTCTAACTTGATCACGTCTAGGGGCTCCTTTCTGCTGCCTGCGGACGCTGTCCGTGGGCTGCAAAAATGCAGGCGAGGATGATAGAGACCGCCGCTAAACCCTGTCAAGGAAACGGAAATGCATATTCGCCGATTGCACAGACCCAGCGATTAAGCTAACCTCCAAACCGCTAGGATAGAGTGATTATGTTTGGAGTTCGAAAGCGCAGACCACCACCGTTCGGCGGCGTTCATGTCGACGACGACAAAGACATTCAGGAACATAAGCCTGAAGACGACTCGCGGAACGATCTGTGGTCGGAAGCGCGTCTGCTACTTCGCGATCTGATCTTCGCACTCATGATTGCGGCACTCGTCGTAGTCTTCATCGTCCAGCCTGTTAAAGTTGAAGGCACTTCGATGTTGCCTCGTTTACACGACGGCGAGCGCATTTTTGTCAACAAGTTGATCTACTACGACGAGTATCGCTGGGCGCCAAAAATCGATCGCGGCGACATTGTGGTGTTCTGGTTTCCTGACGATCCCTCGAAGAGTTACATCAAACGCGTCATCGGCCTCCCGGGCGACATCATTGAAGTCCACGAAGGAATTGTGCGAGTAAACGGTCGCGACATTGAGGAGGACTATCTCGATCCGCGCTTGAACCTCTCACACCGGAGCCAGACGCAGACGGTCGTGAGGGCTAACTATTACTTTGTAATGGGTGACAATCGCGACAACTCGAGCGATTCAAGAATTTGGGGCCTCGTGCCGAAAAAATACATTTACGGGAAAGCTTTGTTTCGCTATTGGCCACTGACGGCCGCGAGCGTGATACATCACGAGAACATTAACCCTGCTCCAGGCCCGCTTTCGCCGGGGTACCAGCCGGCCGATGATCAGGTTGACCCGTCGGGTGAATTAACGCCGCAACCGTCGATTCCGGGTAGTAGCGGTTCTCCACAGCCTTGATGCTCCTATGATTGATTGGCTGCGTTTCCTGCTGATGATCTTTTATGCACCGGTGCGTGGTATGCGGGGAATGCGCGACCGCGGTTCACTCGCGCCGGTAGTCTTGATTGCGTTTGCAGGGCAGTTTGCGTTTGGCTTCGCAGCGAAGAGGTTTGCCGGAGCAACAGGCTACGGAATAGTTTGGGAGCTCTTTCACACCACAAAGATAATAGCCATCGTTGCGATCGTGTTAGTACCGATTCTGACACTTGTCGCAAACTTGTTCGAGCGACGCGGTAGTTTTCGAGTAGTGCTTACGCAGGAGTATGCATCACTCGCCGCTTCGCTATTTTATGTCCTCACTGCCGCAAATCTTCTCGGATTACTATTAGCGACACTTCAGCACTATTCCGGATTCCAGGCTCAGACGGTTGCGATGCTTCTACACGCATACCAAACGCCGGGCGAGGCGCCTGAATTTACCCAGTATGGACCATTGGCGGAACAGCTTAAGGACCCGATTTTCCTGGCGTATGGACTGTTCGCTATGTTTCAACGAATGCTGTTCGGCATCGGAATGATAGTCGCTATGAAAGACACGTTCAGAATGTCTGCGGTGCGGGCCTTCGGTGTAACTTTCATCTCGTGTTTTGCGGCACAGTCTATCGCGCCCATCGCTTTCCATTTGTTTTCGGGAGTGGCTGGTTCGCCGTTTCTTTTGATTTTTCTTTTCTTGCTGTTGCGCGGTTATTTCAGCGATATCGTCACTGGCCATCGAGCAAGAGCAGCGTTCAAGCAGAATCTGGAGTCAGCCACGTTGAATCCGGCGGATGCGTCGGCGCATTACAATCTCGGGTTGATTCATCAGAGCCGGGGTGAGTTAGACCAGGCGCGTGAACGTTTTGAACGGGCGTTACAGATCGATCCGGAGGAGATCGACGCGAGCTATCAGTTAGGACGGATTGCGCGCCACCAGAAGCGATACGGCGACGCGATTCAAAGCTTCGAGCAGGTGGTGATGCGGAATCCGGCACACTCGCAGCACGAGGTTTGGCGGGAAGTGGCGGCGACGTATATCGCGGCGGAGCAGTTTGAAGATGCGCGCACGGCGCTGGATCAGTTTCTCGAGCACCGGCCATCGGATCCGGAGGGTTTGTATCTGATGGGTCGCGCGCATGCCGGGCTTGGTCACAAGCGTGAAGCGACCAGCTTGATGCAGGCGTGTATTGAAGCAGTGAAGACCGCGCCGGCCTATAAATATCGCGCCAGCAAGCGGTGGTTGAATGAGGCGCAGCAGTTTATTAAGAGCAGTCAGTAGCTTTTGCATCTTGTAAATCCTGTAAATCCTGAAATGCTGTGAAAAGTTTAGACAGGGATTTGCAAGATTTGCAGGATTTACAAGATGAACAAGAAGCGCGCTCTGCTTGCTCTTGAAGATGGTCGTACGTTTCGTGGTCGGTCGTGGGCGGCCGAAGGCGAGGTGTGCGGCGAAATCGTTTTCAACACCTCTATGACAGGCTATCAGGAGGTGCTTACCGATCCGTCGTACGCCGGTCAGATCGTCTGCATGACTTATCCCCTCATCGGCAATTACGGCGTGAACGAAGCCGACGCTGAATCATCTCGACCGTGGGTCGAAGGCTTTGTCGTGCGCGAGGCGAGCCGGATCAAGTCCAACTGGCGCGCGGAAGAAAACCTCGATTCCTACCTGAAGCGCTGGAACATCGTCGCCATCGAAGGCATCGACACGCGCGCTCTCGTGCGCCACATTCGCGACAAGGGCGCGATGCGTTCGTGTCTTTCCACTATCGACACGGACGAAAAGAGTCTTGTCGAGAAAGCGCGCCAATCGCCTCCAATGGAAAACCGCGAACTCGCGAGCGTCGTCACCACAAGCGAGCCTTACGACTTTCCCGCCGAAGGTGAAGAGCGTTTTCACATCGTCTGCTACGACTACGGCGTTAAGCGAAACTCGCTCCGCGAACTGGCCCAACTCGGCGTGCGCACGACAGTCGTGCCCGCCTCAACTTCAGCCTCCGATGCACTCGCGCTTAAGCCCGATGGCATCTTCCTGTCCAATGGGCCGGGCGATCCGGCGTCGATGAACAAGGAGGTCGCAGAGATCCGCGAGCTACTGAAAGCGAAGGTCCCGACCTTTGGAATCTGTTTTGGACACCAGCTGCTCGGACGCGCGTTTGGAGCAAACACGTTCAAGCTCGTCTTCGGACATCGTGGCGGCAATCAGCCGGTGAAAGAGTTGTCGCATCCGAAGGTTGAGATTACCTCGCACAACCACGGCTTTGCTGTAAGTGCGGAGAGTCTGCCGCCGGAAGTCGAGGTCACGCACATCAATCTCAACGATCAATGCCTGGAAGGAATGCGTCATCGCACCCTGCCCGTGATCTCAGTGCAATACCATCCGGAAGCGGCGCCTGGACCACACGACGCGGAACATCACTTTCAACGGTTTGTGAGTTTAATGGAAGAAGCGAGTTCGAACAGAGAAGCCAGGGTTTAAGTTTCCGGCATCTTCAACTCACCTGTATTCAAATCGGGACGCGCACGCGCCATTTGTTCAGGCGTTGAATCGGAATGAAGCTGTTCAACGTTTTGTGCAGCGAGTTCGGCGACTTTAGCCGAATCGGCAGGACCGGTTGGTTCGAGTAGATCCGCAATTCCCTCACTACCTCGGTGCTCCATCCAGTGTCGATAACTGACCGTCAGAATCGCAACGACTGGAATCGCAAGAAAAATTCCCGCCACTCCAGCCAGCTTTTCGCCGGCGAGGATCGCAAAAATCACCGCGAGGGGATGAAGATGAATACCCTGACCGATCAGTCTCGGGTAAATGACGTAATCCTGGACGATTCGCAAAATTCCGAGAAACAGCAGCACCAGGAAAGCATTGAATGGACCAGCATGAAACATCGCGAGAATGCCGGCCATGATCGCGATAGAGACTGGTCCAACAAGTGGTACGAATTCAAAGAAACCTGCCAGCACACCCATTACCAGCCCGCCCGGCAATCCCAACACAGTAAATCCCAGTGCACAGACCACGCCGATAAACAAACACGCCGTCAATTGGGCACGAATGTAAGCAGCCAGCGTGCTGTTGACGTCCTGGAAAAACTCGTCACCGCGCCAGCGCCAGCGACCACGCGGAAGCATTAGCAACGCCGAACGCCGGAAGCTCTCGGCATCCTTCAAAAGAAAGAAAGCCAGAATCGGAATGAGAACCAGCCACGGCAGATAGATCAGATAAGCCAGCGAGGCGTTGAAGAACAATTTAACTGTTTCCAGAACTGTCTCGCTGATACGTGGCACCGCGTTATCGAGGGCCTCAACTAAAGGAGCCGGCATTCGGCGCGAGTACCTCGCCAGTTGCTGGATTTTATTACCAAGCGATTGCCAGTATCCCTGCGCCTGGGTGGCAAATTCGGGAGCCTGGCTGCTCAGGCTCGGCACAATGACCAAAACTGCAAATACGATTGCCGCAAGAATAATCACGTAAGAAAGTGCGATAGCTAAAGCCTTAGGTATCGCGATCGTGCGACCGCCAATAGTTCTTGGGCGTCGTAGAAACTCAACCAGGGGTGACACGAAATAAGCAAAAAATATCGACAGTACCAGCAGCAGGATGATTCCGGTGACCTTGGAGAGCACCCATAGGAAAGCGAGGACGAGCAGGATGATTAAGACTATTCGCAGTACCGTGCGGCTCGTAGTGCCCGGTGTTTCGACCAATACAACACGGGTCAACGGTCCGGATGATTCCACCCGTGTCACTGTTGGTTCTGTCTTTGTTCGCTGATTCACTGAATCTATAACCGCGCGTGCAATCGTCCGATCAAGTCGCCCACTGCTCGTTGATCCTGGATGCTGAGTTCACGAAACTCAACTCCGAAAGTATCAGGTGTCGAATGATGAACCACTTCACCTGCCAGTGACAATGCATCGTCACCATCAAGCAACAACATTCCGAGTTGATCACCTATCTTAACGTTTGGACATGAGGGAAGGTTCGTCACTCGCAAGCCGCCCAGACTGATGTCCCGCGGTTCACCGATGCCGATCGACTCCTTCAGACTCTCGTCTTCGATGGCAAGAGTCAATCGCGAAGTGACGTAGTATCGGGGATAGCGTCTGCGGTCGTGAGAGGGCAACGAATTATCGTCCGGATTTGTCATCAGTAACGGTCCTCAGTGAGCTACGTCGCTTTCGTCTTCGGGTTCCTCTTCTTCACCCTCGGTTTCAGGCGGCGGAGGCGGAGTTATACGCGGAGCCGCGGGTTCCCAAACGAGACCGCGCCACTCGTCAGTTTCGCCGAGTAGCTGAAGCGCCGCGAGAGGATGACCGGGATGTCGCTCGATGCGAAGCACCTCCGCGATCACCTGCAACTTCTCGCCTGACTCGCCGAGTACTTCCAGACGCACGGTGCTGCCGACGTCAGGCAGTTGTCGTGGCAAATGAACGAGCGTACCCTCGGGACCGACATTCTCCGTTGTGCCTTCGGCGACGATGTGCGTGCCGTCGGGCACGTCCCACTCGGCTTTGACCTCGAGGCTGGCGAGATAACGTGGTCCAGAGCGACTCTCTGTTTCCATTTGACGGGGCATGTACGCGCCCTCCTCTCCAAGCAAATAGGACCTATATGACCAATATGTCCTATAGAAGTTATTCCTCTTCTGCTCGTAACTTCTCTAACACTGAAAAATCTTCGAGTGTGGTTACGTCTCCCGCAACCGATCCGGTTGTCGCAATTTCACGCAAAAGCCGCCGCATAATCTTACCTGAGCGAGTCTTCGGCAGCGCATCGGTGAAGCGAATGTCGTCAGGTCTCGCGAGGGCGCCGATCTCTTTTGCCACGTGCGCTCGCAACTCCTGATTCAGTTCGTCTGACGCACTGTGTGAACCCTCCAGTGTTACAAACGCCACGATCGAAGAGCCCTTGATGTCATCGGGTCGCGCCACCACTGCGGCCTCGGCGACAGCGCCGTGCGACACCAGTGCGCTCTCGATTTCCGCCGTTCCAAGTCTATGCCCGCTTACATTAATAACATCATCGATCCGGCCCATTATCCAGAAATAGCCGTCATTGTCGCGCCTTGCCCCGTCGCCGGCAAAGTAAATTCCGTCAATTTGTGACCAATACTGCTGCCGGTAGCGTTCGTCGTCGCCCCAGATTGTCCGCAGCATCGATGGCCAGGGACGCTTGATAACAAGATAGCCTCCCGTATTCCCCCCGACAGGCTTGCCGTCACGCGTCATTATGTCGGCATCGATTCCGGGAAACGGTTTTGTGGCGGAACCAGGCTTTGTCGACGTTGCTCCAGGAATCGGCGTGATCATGATTGCGCCGGTTTCAGTTTGCCACCACGTGTCCACAATCGGACACCGATCCTTGCCGATTATCTGGCGATACCACATCCACGCCTCAGGATTGATCGGTTCACCGACCGTGCCGAGTAATCGCAAACTCGTGAGGTCGTGCTTCTGAGGCCAGTGTTCGCCCCACTTGATGAACGCTCTGATAGCGGTTGGAGCAGTGTAGAAGACGTTTACTCGATGACGTTCGATCATTGACCAGAAGCGATCGGGCTCCGGAAAATTCGGTGCTCCTTCGTACATCAGAACTGACGCACCGTTCGAGAGTGGACCGTAAACGACGTAGCTGTGACCTGTCACCCAACCGATATCGGCAGTACACCAGTAAAGGTCTTCGTCTCTGATATCGAATACCCACTTGGTTGTGAGATGAGTCTGCAGCAGGTAACCCGCCGTCGTGTGCAGGATGCCTTTTGGCTTACCGGTCGTGCCTGACGTGTAAAGGATGTAAAGCGGATGCTCACTGTCCAGCTCTTCCGCCGGACAGTCAGCGTCGACAGTTTCCATCAGTTCATGCCACCAGAAATCGCGTCCCGGTTCCATTTGTTGTGGTGAACCGGTGCGTTGGACCACGATACAGGCGTTAACCGACGGCGTTGACTTCAATGCTTCGTCGACTGCTGTTTTGAGTTTGACTTCATTCCCGCGTCGCCAACCGCCGTCTGCCGTAACGACGAGTTTGCAACTGGCGTCGTTGATGCGATCGACAAGTGCAGTGCTGGAGAAGCCTCCAAAGACGACAGAGTGCGTGGCGCCAATGCGTGCGCACGCGAGCATCGCGATTGCCAACTCCGGTATGAGCGGCATGTAAAGCGCAACACGATCACCACGTTGAATGTTGGCGTGCTTGAGTACGTTCGCAAACTTGCAGACTTCCGTGTGCAGTTGCTGATAAGTAAACGTACGAGTCTCACCGGGCTCACCCTCCCAGATCAGCGCCGCTTTGTTGCGTCGCCACGTTCGGAGATGTCGATCAAGACAGTTGTAGGAGATGTTAATCTTGCCGCCGCAAAACCATTCTGCGTGAGGCGGGTCCCACTTCAGCACCGTGTCCCACGATTTGAACCAGTGAAGTTCTTCAGCCATCCGCGCCCAGAAAGCTTCAGGGTCAGCCGCAGCCTCGGTGCGCAGCTCTTCGAGCTCGTCCATCGACTTGATGTGTGCCAGCTCAGAAAAAGTCTCGGGCGGTGGAAATAGTCTCTCCTCGTGAAGTACTGATTCGATATTCGTAACGGTCGACATATGTGCCTGTGTACCATACTTTTTAGCCACAAAAAAGCACAAAAGGCACAAATACTGTATTCTCAGATCTGAAATTATTTTGTGCTTCGTTGTGGTTATGAGTCTTTACGTCGGCACGAGCGGCTACAGTTATAAGGAATGGAAGGGAAGTTTTTATCCGGAGAATCTTTCGGCTAAAGACATGCTCACTTATTACTCGCAGCACCTCCCCGCAGTTGAGCTGAACAATACGTTTTACCGCACGCCGAAGCCGAACATGATCGAAAGCTGGAAGTCGCAGGTGCCCGAGAATTTCCGCTTCTCAGTAAAAGCTTCACAAGGCATTACTCACTTCCGACGACTCAAAGATGCCGCCTATCCAACACGCTTGATGCTCGAAACAATTTCGGCACTCGATGATCGTTTAGGCGCCGTTATCTTCCGTCTGCCGTCAGACATGAAGAAGGATCTCGAGCGTCTCAAGACTTTTCTGAAGCACTTGCCGCGCGACACGCCGGTGGCTTTCGACTTTCGCAACCCGACGTGGTTTGACGACGACGTCCTCGAGTTGTTGCGCAGCGAGAATCGCGTGTTGGTTGTTTCAGATACCGAAGACCTGCCAACGATTTACATGGAGAAGACTGCCGACTGGGGTTATCTGCGTTTGCGACGAATGAAGTATTCGAAGTCAGAACTTAAAAAGTGGATCAAATGGATGCAGGCGCAGGAGTGGAAAAACACTTTCGTATTCTTCAGGCACGAGGATGAAGGAACCGGGCCGAAGCTCGCGGCCCAGTTCCTCGCTCTCGCTGGTTAAAAATTGCCGCCGCACGCTTCATGCCCGCAGTCGCAATCGAGCTCAATTGTATCGCCTGTGCCCTCACATGAAGCACTGCAGTATTTACCATCGGGTTGCGGTGGGCATGTACAACTCGGATTCTTACACGTGTTATCGTCCGCCATGGGATCCTCCTCGAAGCATTCAGTTGGTTGGGGGTTGCGTTTGAAAGAGTAGCAACTAACCGACTGCTCTCGCAATCGCGGCTGCGACGCGCGCGTTATTCTCGAGCAGTGCGATGTTCGCTCGCAGCGTTGCGCCGCCGCTGCGTTCAGCCATTTGACTCAGTAAAAACGGAGTCAAGGCCGCGCCAGTAATTCCTTTCCATTCCGCGTCTTCCAAAGCGGTGGCTAAAACTGGTTGGAGCTCTTCTGCCGGAACTTCAAACTGTGCGGGAACAGGAACGACGACGAGCAGCGCTGATTCGAGTTTGAGCGATCGTTGTGCGTGAAAAATGTTTGCGACATCCTCAGGTGATTCGGCGCGCACGTCGATCGGAAGTCCGCTCTGTCGCGAGTAGAAAGCCGGAAGTTCATCACATTGATAACCGACGACTGCAACACCGTGTGTTTCGAGCCACTCGCGTGTGGCAGGCAAGTCGAGAACTATTTTCGCGCCTGAGCAGACGACAATGATCGGTGTGCGGGCGAGCTCGGGAAGATCGGCGGAGACGTCAGGAAGTGAGCCGCGATGAACACCGCCGATTCCACCGGTTGCAAAGACTTTTATTCCGGCGCGATGTGCAATCCAGATCGTGGAAGCGACTGTGGTCGCGCCATTCCAGCCTCGTGCGACGGCGATCGAGATATCACGAGTGCTGATCTTTCGGATGTCGTTGTTATTTGCGAGCAGTTGGAGTTGATCGTCATTGAGCCCGGCGGATAATTTGCCGTCGAGAATGGCTATCGTTGCGGCCACGGCGCCCTGCTCCCGAACCGCAGTTTCGAGACGCTGGGCCGTTTGCAGGTTCTGCGGACGCGGCAATCCATGCGCGATCACTGTCGACTCGAGCGCAACCACGGCGCGTTGCTCTTGAAGTGCGTTTGCTACTTCCGGAGCGATGTTAAGAAGTTCGCGCATTGGCATTGGCTGCTTTCGTCAAAGTAAAAACTGTGCCGCCGGACTCACGTGGCTCCCACGAGATGCGTGCATCGATCATGCCCGCGCGCGCGCGCATGTTGGCGAGTCCTCGACCCTCGGAATTTGTGTGCTGCGATTTGAATGGGCGTCCATTGTCTTCAAGGCGCAAAGAAAAATCACCTTCCTCTGAACTCGTCACAAACATCTTCACTTCCGTCGCTTCAGCATGGCGCCAGATGTTGTTCACGGCTTCCTGCACGATGCGATAAATCTGCATCTGTACACTGGGTGACAGCTCGCTTCGTTCCTCGATCGCGTCGTCGCAATGAAACTCGTAGACGAAGCGCTTCTCCGCAGGAGCGTCTTGAACAGCGTGCGAGAGAGCAAACTCGAGCGCCGCGGCAAAGCCGACGTTTTGAAGTACGGATGGACTCAGATCCTCACAAATGCGCCGCACTTCCTGCGATATCGTTTCAATCTCGCTTCTCAGGGCAACGGTTGGCGTGTTTCCGGTTGAGTCGCCATTCGCTTTGATCTGATCGGTCAACAGGGCGAGATGTCGAAGGTCGGCGAGGGTTTGATCGTGCAGGTCGCGTGAGATCCTGCGTCGCTCACGTTCGGCTTCGTTAGCGAGATTCAGACGCGCGTCAGCAAGTTCGCGGTTCGCCCCGACGAGTGCGGCACTCGTGGCCACGATTCGTCGTCGCTCCAGGATGGCCCACAGGAGAGCTAACAAAGCGAGGGCCAAAAGAATCGCGAGCGCCGTCGATGTCCACGGGAAGGGAGCTTTGGCAACAGTGAAGGAGAAACTCAGCGGCGTCGACGCCGTGAGGTCCTTCGTGAAAGCGCGCGCTGTGACGGTGTATGTCCCCGGTTTCAAACCTTCCATTGTGAACTGCGATTCACGCGAGAGCTTCTGTTTGATCGACTGCCCCTTGCCGTCGACGAGTGTGAACGCATACTGAAACTGCTCGGGAAACGTGCGACTACTAATCGCTGTCACATCGAGCAGCAAACTGTTCTGCGGATACTCCAGATTCAAACCGGCCTGCAACTCCGACGGCGCGTGCACGCGTTTACTCAAGATTCGCGTCGCCGATAACGACGGTTCCAAACGTCCAGGCTCGTAACGCGCGACACCGCGGTTCGTGCCGATTAGAACAACGTCGCTGCCGTCAGCTTTGCGCAGTGGCTGAACCGCAAACACATTTTGCGACGGCAAGCCCTGCTCGGAATCGAGTTCCGAGACCACTGGCCCAACAACCGGATCAAGCAAAATCCGCAACAAGCCATTGCCACGTGTGCCGCACCAGAGTTCGTTTGTCTTCTCTGACTGGATCGTGAAGAGGTAACGCGCGTCGATATTGGGTACCGTGAGACTGCACGCTGCGCCCGGTCTGCAGAGAAAGATTCCCGAAGCCGTTCCAAACCAGAGTGAACCATCCGGCGTGCGCCCCATCGACCTGACGGCCGTGCCTTTCATCGGCGCAAACGCGGGTTCGTCGCGAATCGTTTTCCCATCCGAGACGAACACGCCTTCTTTGTTGGTTCCAATCAGGATTCGTTCTTCACCATCGGCCAGCAGGCTGAGAACTTCACGAGCGGTTGCGGTGGCATTGGACCACGTAAGACTACTGCGTCCGCCGTCCATGCGATCGATGCCGCGGCCGAAGATCGCGAAATACGTTGCACCGCGAAACTGAATAATCGCGCGCACACTGCCAGTCGTATCGGGAGCTCCGGAGCCGGCCTCAACGCGCGTGAATGCCTGTTCTTCCAGACGGCCCGATGATCTTGGTCCGGCGTAGAAACCACTGGCTGCGGCAACCAGCAGTCGCTGCGATTTATCCTCGGCGACCGCGTAGACGATGTTGCGACCGAGAGCGGGGACAGGGTTCCATGTCGCGGTTTCATCGTCGTAGACAAAGAGCCCGCGATTTGTGCCGGCAATACTTCGCCCGCCGCTCGATTGAAAGAGTGACCTGACGAAGTTTGTGTCCGAGTTGTCGCCGATCGTTTCCACCCGCGGTGCGTGCGGATCGTAACGACAGACGCCACGGTCAGTTCCAAACCAGATAACGCCTTCACGATCGGAGAAGATCGCGTAGACGTGATCCGAGCGCAGTCCGCCCGCTGTTCCATCGAACGTGAAGCGCTGCACTTTGGTCTTCGAGATTCGAAAGACGCCGCGTCCGTCCGTGCCAACCCACATCTCGTTTTCGATTCGCCTCAGGGCCATGACTGGGCCGGTCAGAGCGTCATTACGTTTCAAACCGGAAAGTTCGTCGCCTGAGAGCGCGCCGGGCTCTTCTTTTTTAGCGCGGGCGCCGACCCATAGATTGCCGTCCTGATCGCGTTCCAAAGCGTTGACAAAGAAAGCCGGCGGTCTCATCTGGCTCTCCCTGGCACTACCGTTTGCGATCTCGAGTACGCCGCGACTCAATGTGCCGATAAAAACACGACCGTTCGCGGCGCTGATGCTCGTGATCGGGAGTGGTCCAGGCCGGTCTCGATCGCTGCTTTCCAGTGGTTGATTCAAGAGCTCGCGAGTGTCGATGACCGTGCGACTCACGGTGGTGGTTTCGCTGTCTGTAATGCCGCTATTGACTGTTGTGACCACCCGTGCGCGACACTCATAAACGCGACCTTGTTCAGAAGTCACAATCACCGAACCGGAAGGATCGGTTGCGATCGCTGTGATTGGTTGGCCCGAA
>Ga0105243_10003531_pt1 | contig 12635 bp, 21 predicted proteins | sample KBSM34metaG_FD_81525 | JGI IMG/M metagenome (GOLD analysis project Ga0105243, IMG submission 81525) | Miscanthus rhizosphere microbial communities from Kellogg Biological Station, Michigan, USA - KBS M3-4 metaG | ecosystem: Host-associated > Plants > Roots > Rhizosphere > Soil | place...
AAATTTTTAAGCCCAAAAAAGATGCAGCTTTGCACATGTGGTAAGAGTAGTGCTCAAATCGTAAGATCTACCAGAAGTAAAACAACGGCTGCATTATTCACGATAGTGGCTGTGGGATCTCTGGTGCTTCTGCCATTTGGGGACTTAACTGGAGACGCCGTATTTCCTCTTATACTGCTTGTGCTGGCTATGGCGTATATGTCGATAAAAACGATAGGTCTAGCTCAAAAAGGTCACAGTCTTAAGTGCTCACTACGACAAGCGTATCTGCTTACTACAGGTAGTGATGAGCTTGCGGAAAAATCTTAGCTCACAAATTAGGTTTGCACCTCTAGTATCTTATAGCCACTTACCGCATTGCTCAGAATATACTGGATGTACTCACCCCAAACACCCACGGTGATATACTAGCAACAACTAATGCTAGTGGAGCACTAGTTGGAACATTCCAATACGATGCCTTTGGCAATCTGGTTTCTGGCAGCGCAGCGCCAGACAACCAGCAAGGAAGTGGTACCTACTCCTGGGTAGGCCAACACGAAAAACTGACCGAATCCAATCTGACCCTCTCTCCCACAGAAATGGGAGCAAGAGTCTACATCCCATCCCTTGGAAGATTCATTAGCGTTGACCCCGTAGAAGGTGGCGTAGAAAACAACTATGTCTATCCTCCGGATCCGGTGAATGATTTTGATTTGGATGGGAATTTCGCTTGGGGTACCTGGGCAAATCGTGCGGTCACCGCAGGCTCATTTATTCCTGGACCGGTAGGCATGGTGAGCTCAGGGGTGGGGGTGGCCGCCAGCTTAGCTCAAGGCAAGTGGGGGCAGGCAGGTTTGGCCGCTGCTGGCCTAATAGGAGGCGGTGCAATAACAAAATTTGCTGCGAACACACGAATAATCAAGGTTGTTGTTGGAGCACAGGCTAAACTACCTTTAGTAGGTGCAAGAAGTAAACTGTTTGGCTATGCAGCACATGGTACTAGTTCTTTTGGCAATAAAGTACTCCCGAGTTTAGCACGCGGTATACGAATGGGCTGGGGTCAGGGAGTCCAAAAGGGAACGGTTGCATGGAGAATAGGTATTCAGAATAGAAAATTAATAGTCGTAAATACACGTATTAAACTTAAGAGTCTTAAAGTAAAATGAGCCAAATAAATCAAGTAATTAAAAGCCTAAGCAATGATAAGTTCACTATTGCTGCTAAAGAACAAAACGAGGACAGTCTTGAGTTGTTGATTTCGTCGAAAGATTTTAATCTAGTACGTCTTAAGATTCACAATGAGGATGTTCCTGAATTAGATGGTTGGCTTCTTGATAACGAGAAACTACATTTCTACTTTTCATCTACCTCTCAAGCTGATTTCAGAGAGTATCTCCAGGCCCTAAGGACAGATTTGATTCTAATGGCGTCGGACAATAGTTTTGATGTCATGGAGTATCGTACTTTCCTGGGAAATAAGCGTTCTGTGCTCAAGCTGTCATTTAAGCCAGTCTGTAGCTCTTTTGAGCAATTGACAAAGATTCCTTTTGCGTCAAAAAAAATTTAAGTAGTCCCGCCGGAAATGGTAAATGTAAGATTAATTGAAGTATCTGTTGAACAGCGGAGAAAGGGGCTGGGTTTTTCTAAGTTTGGAACTGCAGGTACCAGGTGGTGTGCTACAGTCGCACTCTCGCTTTATGATGAAGAGTCAAAGCATCCTGTTGCTGAATGGTTTTATCTAATGGTGTGTTCTGGTTCGTACCTCAAGAGGCCCCTAATTGGCGTGCCAGTTTGGGATGAGAAGTATCTGTTTATACAAGACGCCTTTGACTTGGGCGAGATTGAGGTCGAAGCTCGTAGGCGATTGGCTAATGTTCACGCTAAAGATTGGCAGGATTTTTATAGCCAGATGAAGGGGTATTTTTTACACGAAGACTAATGGGGAGTATATAAAGAATAAATAATGAGACGACAAAAACCACTTGTACAATTTTTCGCCGTAGAAATTGGCGTTAAATTATATGAACTATTGGCAGATGATGAAGACTTTATTCTCTACGAGTTTGTAGGGGAAGGTGTCCGTATTGCAGCCTGGGCACTCGAAGCAAAGGAAATTCCTACTCGCCAAGAGGTTGAAGATGAAATTGTTAGAGTATTTCAGGAAACCATGAACTTTGATTATGCGCCGGAGCCATTTAGCGAAATTGCCGAATTTATAATTGCTCGGCTCGAACTTTTTAGGGCTCGACCGCTTGTATATTAAGATGAAGTTAAAAGACGAAAAAATAATCAAAGTACAAAATTACTCGTTCTATAGAGCTTACGTTGTTCAGGGCGCATTGAGCTATGCAGTGTTTATGGCTCTCCTTATTGTTGGCTTATTCACTGACCAATGGAAATTGGCAATCGGCCTGCTTGCGCTGATTATGTTACTGTATATGGGATACGTGTCGTACTATGCATTTCAAAAAGTACCTTTCAAAGTAGCGCTGAAAGTTGGTCTCTTGAAAATGGTGACCGCCGTGTCTTCAATGTTTGGCTAGATTGGCTCAAGGAAGTATGTTTTTCAAAAAGCACAAAGCAAAACCAATTTCACCACAAGAGGAACTTGCCTTACTTATCAAGTCGTACTCATTATTTAAAGATGACATTTCTTGCCTCGGCAAGCATGATCATTATGACTTAATCGAAGAAACGGTAACGATACGGGATGGCATCCATGATTGGCTGCAAGACATTGATGTAAGCGAAGATGTTAAGTCGCAGATATCCCGTCTTGATCAGGCTTGGCGTGAATGGATAACTCAAAATAAGAGCAGCGATTTCGAACTTGTTGATATTAACCGAGACAACATTGCTCGCTCGCAGTGGTGGTTTTGGATAGACCAGCTTGATAAGCTGAGCGAAGAAGACCTCAAGACGATATAGAATATACAGCGATGATAAAAGACAAAGCAATACCGATGTTGGGTGACGACGAAGCAGATGAGTATTTATTTTTGCCCGAACTCAAGCGGGCGGGTTATGCTGCAAATGAAGCAGATCTTACAAGAGCAATAAAAGAAAATAAATCAAAAATGCTCGTCTATTATGCTGCCGTTGCGATGAAGAAATACGGTACTCAAAAAAGCATACCCCTTTTAAAGAGTCTCCTGGATTATCCAAAGGTTGACGTTAAGATTGTTTCTTTGATTGCTATCGCAAATATCGCTGGCAATAAGGAAAAAGATCTATACGTACAACTGCTGTCGGGGCGCAATACGGATATGCGCCTCTATTCTATGGCCATCATTTGGCAACTGGATATTAAAGAAGCGCTACCTCAGGTTGTTCGTTTGGCTGAAGACATACTTCGAGATAGAATCAAACACCTTGAATGGCGATTCGAGCCTCTCTACACTATCGAGTACCTGCAACGCCATCCCCAAGAAGGTGCTGACGTACTCGCTCGGCTACAAAAGCGATACCACAAGGAAAACTGGAACCTAAAAGATGCTATTTTGCGCCTGATTGGAAGATAGTATGAAATTTTCGGACCATACCGAAATAAAATATGCAGGATACTCGTTTGCAAAGTGGCTCCTTGTCCAGGGGATTATGATTTATGGTGTCGTTCTTTTCCTGCTGTTGATGGGTATCGCCAACGGCCTGTGGATTGCATATGCACTCTCGGCAGTAATTCTTGGTGCATATGCTGTAATGCTTGGCTACTTTCTCAAAAAGAAACACAAAAGACTTAAGCAAGCTGCACTGCTTGCGCTCCTAAAGCTACTACTGGCGCCCACATCGACGTTGTAGTAGGATTTAGTCTATGAGCTTCTCAATACATTTCACCAATAAACCCGTACCCGAGGGCTGGGATGCTTCTTTTACGGAGATGGCAGAAATTGAGATTAGTGACTTTAAAGAGTCGTTAGCTATCTCGACTGACTATTGGCAGCCCAAGGACTACATACAGCAATGGAAAGACGAACTAACGAAGTTCGTCAGCGGTGAGCAAGATAAGCTTATTCTAATAGTTGAAATGTATGATCCTAAGCACGCCAACCTGATTAAGGTTTGGGTTGTGCACAGAGAAAAAGAAGGCCTTTTTGTAAATAACAATATTATTTTTACATCACAGATAAAAGGAAAATTTGAAATAAACAAAATTCATGACTACATTTCCGACCGTTCGACTCACAATGAAGATGGTTTAGAGATTTCAGTCTGGAAAACTACCGAAGCCGATGTCAAAAACTGGCTAGAGCAGCTGAAAAATGCGAAAGACTAATAATTTTGAACGAACCACTTTTTGAAAAGATAGATGAAGACTTTGAAAGAGTCTATGGCTCAGTCCCTAGAACTGAGCCCAATGCGGCTAGTATGGTCCTCAAGCAGCTGGCTACTAGTCTTGCTGGCAAACGCTTTGATTTGGCCGAAGGTCATCTTGAAGCAAGGGCTATGGAAGATGATAATCGCTTTCAGGTCACCTTGACGCTATCACGTCAGGATCCGACGACCCAGGAGATGGTTGAGGCCACCAGAAGAGGTCTCAATGAAGATGAAGCGCCAATAGTGGAGGACTATCCACTCTCATGCAAGGTGATTAAGCTAGGAGCCGGGCCTAGCCAAGATGATCTATCAGCATTGTTGAGCGCTGCATCTTTGGCTGCCGCGCCGCTTGACGTGAATCAGATTGTACATATGACCTTCTCGGACTATGTTGACGAGAACGGCCTCGGCCGCCCATCCATCTCTATTTTCTATACCAGTAAATAGGCAGAGCATGCATAGCCAGCAGGATTTTACTCACCTCAAAGCGTATCGCCAGCAACATGGTCAGACTGATAAATATTGGTCATTGCTTGACGTGACCTTACAAGATAGAAAAGCTGCTTTTGCGTACGTGCAAGATTACATACAAAGCCAAGATATGGAGGAGCGCCTCCTTGCAGTGGACATCGCAGGTCAACTTTGCAATCCAGTAGAAGAACATTATAACGCAAAAGCTCATAAGCTATCGGCGCTAGTACTTGCTGCCATAGATGCGCCTGCGGAAGACAGGCATTTTCTGATAGCTGCTCTAATTGCTTGTGTTTACTTTGAGGCAAGCATGGACTGGTGCGAGAAGATTATAGAAGCCAGCTTTAGTAAAGACGACGCAGTACGTTTGCAGGCAGCCATAACGATGGCTGATAAAGTCGATGCGACATTTGGCCCACTCCTAACGAAGAGATTAGCCCAACTGAGCCGCGACAAGAATGGTGAAATACGGAGTTGGGCTGCTTTTGGCATTGGTACACAGGCGCACATTGCTGAAATAGAAATAATGAGCGAAGTGCTTATAGAGCTGGCTAAAGATAAATCGCCCCAAGTTCGAGACGAAGCAATTATGGGGCTAGCCTATGCGCACGATGAACGTGGCATACTACTATTGCAAAATGCATTAAAGCGAACTAAGGACGTAAGTCTTTTGAATATTGAAGCTGCAGGAACCTATGGCGTCCCTGATTTTGAGGAACAACTACACAATATTAGCCAAACATGGCAAGAAGATGCCTTGCTCATTGATTGGGCTATGCGGCGTTGCAGTCCTGATCTTAAAATAAAAGCAAGCGTTGCGGAAGAGTGGGTATAATTAAAGTGATTTGTGTTAGCCCAGAAAAAGCGAGATAAAAGATGCAAGACCAAACATACGCGCAGATGAGTAGCGAAGAGTTGCGCTCACGATTAAAAGAATTTATTAAAGAGTATACGGACTGGGTTGGAAAGAGTTTTGAACTGAGCCCAGATTGGGAAGAAGAGATAAACTACCTTAGTTTTATTCGGAATGACATCCATGACGTGATTATAGAAATCCAGGCGCGGGGTGAAAAATTGAGCACCGAGTTGAAGCAGGTTAGGGAAATTGACGCGGACTGGCAGGAATGGATCTTTGAGCAAGGCAAAGTCGGGGAGCTAGATATTGCGCGCACCGGCAAGTCAAAGAATTTGTGGTGGTACTGGGTCGACCAACTCCAAAACCTGAGCGAAGAAGATCTCAAGACGTTATAATATATACGTATATGGTAGAAGATAAACGTAGCGCTGATGACCAGCAATCCAAGAAGCTTTAACTAGTTGCTTATGAAAGTTACATGTACTAATAACGAGATGGAAAATCTTAGCAAGGATGCACGCAACTTTGCTTTCACGCAGAATGAGAAGGGAATTGTAGACCTGACAGTGGGTAATGAGTATCAAGTATTTGGTATCCGCAAGAATAAGTTCGGAACTTTTTACCTCATCCTTACGGATACGATAAATGTAGAAACGCCATGGTGGATGCCAGCAGAGTTTTTTGAGTCGATTGCCGAGGATCTTCCTACAGATTGGCACCAAATGGAATGGAAGGGCTACGGAAAAGAGCAAGTATTTGCTAATCCTATTTACTTTGACGCAATGGAGGACATTGAAGATGCTACCGAGAGAGGCAAAGAAGTATTTTCAAAAATGAAGGCTACCCAGAACATCTAGTTGATATTATTGGTATGAAATATAAATACGTACTGACTGAAGAGCCTGCGGAGGGCAAACTCGTGTATAGCCAAGATGAGTACTCTTTTGACACCGAGAATCAGCGTGCAGCTTCTGAGCCTGTGGCGTCAATTGCTATCGCGAAGACTTTACAAGTAGAGTTTGGCATTGACTCTGGAACACTCCTCCACATTTGGGGTTATAGCCCCCGGGAGGCATGGCAAAAAGCAGAAATTACGCCGCCAAATTCCATGCCAGGCCAGGTGACTATCATTGATGATGAGGGCGAAGACTTTGGTGCTGGATTTTCATACAGTGAACTTAATCTCAAGAACGAGAAAGTCTTATTTGATGAAAATAGCGGCTGGATATCAATTGGCTCATCCGATGCAAAAACAGCCATTGAAATTTGTAAAGGCATTATTCTTGGCTTTAGTGAGGACAAGCTAGCTTGCGTATGGCTCTGTCCTACATTTGAATCATAAGGAGGTGGCATGCGTGAGGAAACTCATGTATATCTTTGATAAAGAGTCTAGCAAAGTTGCACTTATGTAAGATGACCAAGAGGTGTTGACCCTATCATCACTAAAAAAGAACAAATTCGGGACTTTGCTCAGTCTTAACGAGTAAGATTAAACGCAGAGATGCCTTGGATGATTCACGGCAGAAAAAAGCGAAACCCAATACTTTGAGGCAATGGGAAAGATTTGAAGACAGTGCTGAGTGAGATCGTTAAGCTACATTAATCTTTATGACTCTCCTTATTGTGAAGCACCCTCAGGGAAACAGCTCGGGGAGCCTGTAGTATAATGTGCTAATTATGAATCCACACACTTCAGCTTCACTTTTAATATATGGCTACGATAATGTATCGGAGCTTGCTAACTTGCTTGGCGTACAGCCAAACGAGGCATTTGGACAGGGAGAATCTGTGCGCCCTGGCGCGGAGCCTTTGGACAGAAGCTACTGTGCTTTTCACTCACAGATTGACTCGGAGTTTCCCGAAGAACATATCCAAAAGATCCTGGATATGTTTAGTGCTACAAGCCAGAACGTAAAGCAGCTATCTGAGAGCTGCGAAGTAATTCTGGCCGTAAAGATCAATAGCTTTGAATATAACTCCGAGATGATGCTCGAAAATGACATGCTCGTGGGTATTACTGCCCTTGGTGCAAAACTATGGGTAGATAGCTACTTCTTTAAAGAGAACTACCTTGAAAGCAGGCAGCAGGCAGGCATGCTCCATGACCGCTTGAGTCAAGTTGCAGAGCTTGGTTCTGAATCGGGCGACAAGGCCGACTACATAACAGAACTCGTTGAAGCTACCGCCGAAATAGAGTCTGCTAGCACGGACCTGAGCGAACTTATTACCGACATGATCACCGAAGACCTCGACGACGAAGAACTGATGGACGCGCTCGCTGAAATCAAAGAAGGCCTAGCTCGAATTACCGAAGCAAAACAGCGCTCGCAGTACTACAGCTCCGAGACATAGAGTATGTTTGGCATTTTCAAAAAGAAAGACATGCACCATATAGCAGAAGGTATGGTCAAAGAAAGGCAAGCCAAGATAGCGGTAATGTCTCCTGCTGAGCTGGGGCAGGAGATCAAAGACGCATTGGCGGAATACCAAAGACTTGTCGGTCACAATTGGACACTTCACCGCGCGGAGTATGATGATGCTACATTTGCGGCAGCCGAAAGAGATGATTTACACGACTTGCTTGCCCGCAAGAATGACATCCCTCATTTTGACGAATATGTTAATGAGCTAAAGAAAACTGACCAGAAGTGGCAGCAATTCTGTCTCAAAAGTATCGAAGAGCACCTCAAGGACGGCAAGCGCTATACGGATGAATCAGAGTTAAAGACAAAGCCGTGGTGGTGGCTTATTGATCGTCTCGACCAGCTGAGCCCTGAACAAAGAAGCGAGATATAGGCATGGACGCAGAAAATTTCTGTAAACAACACGATATTGAGTTCGTGCCTGCAGATGAAGGCAAGATGATAGGCGTGGCGCCTGGGATTTTTGACGGGCAAATGCCGCTTAATGGTTTGCGTCATCCAGAGACCGAAACAACAACTGGCTGGTATATATGGGCGGGCACTACAATGTCAGATGATCCTACTTTCTTCCAGCCAATGCACCTGAGCCATGTTTTGGAAGAGCATCCAGAACTGGAAAAATACTTTGGTCTTGCTCCTGGTAGTAGGTTTCTCATAGATCCCAGTAAAAACCACGAAGATGTCTGGAAAGATGACGCACTTCTGGAAGCTTAAAGGAGTCAAAAATGATACCAATTAAAAATAAACCAGGTTGGTTCATTCACAATAATGGAATTAACATTACAGATCAGGACGGCAAACCCCTTCTTGATTTGCGTAATGAGTATGAGGTTCAGGATATAAAATACGAGGCTGAAAAAGTAATCGTTCACCTCGTTAAGGATATAGATGAAAAATACGGCGTTGCCTTGCCGGTTGGCACCAAACTTGTCTTAAGTGTATCTGGCACCACTGATCAAAAAATAGGCCTAGACGACAAGCGCTTCGAAGGTATCTATGACTATACTGGTCATAGCCTAAACCTTTGCCTTGGCGACTACTGTACATTTATTCAAGACAAAGATATTACTATTGAAGTTGAAATATCATGGCATGCGGATAAAGTAGGTACATTGGAATACGAGGCCCCTAAAGCAGTACAGCAGCTAATAGAAGGAGAAAAAAGCCCCAGGGAAGTGGCTCTCTGGGCAGAATCATTTGAATACCCGCAACATGTCTACAATATTAGTCAGCCCCTTCGCGAATTGATAGATGACTTAAGCTTGGCCGCGGCAATAAATGAGACGGGTGAGTTCCTATATGGTCCGGCTGACTTTGGTATGTGGCTCGATGAGTATATACAGGGTGCCTTCAACGACAAAGTGGAAAAGTACGCAAGTAGAGTTTTTTCAAGCTACGGTCTTGAAGAAGGGTCTGAAGAAGAACTCTACGATCTTATCTTTTTACGCCAAGAAATCCATGAGGTATTTGAGGCGAGTAGTCTAAGGAGTGTGAAGCTTGACGTAGATCGCCTTCGGGAAATAGATAGTCAGTGGCAGGGCGATATAGACGATAGGCACGATAGCGTCCAGCTCGATTTAAAGAGAGAAAAAATCACCAAACAAATGTGGTGGTACTGGGTCGACCAACTCCAAAGCCTCAGCGAACCAGACCTTAAGACACTGTAGTAATTGCTTCTTTGGGACTTTTCTTGCAAATAGCACAAATACGTGTAGTATTGGTGGATAAGAAAAGGTGACATATGACAGCACATGTAGAGCGGCAGCCTGGGTTTGAGGCCGTGTATGAGCAACAATTTCCAGAATTATACGGTTTTACAGCGAACCTTTTTGCCCGTCGCAGCCCAGACTCCGAAGGGCTAGCACAGGAAGCTATGCTCCGCCTATGGCGTACTGGTCCCGAAATCGAGGAAATAAACCCTCGTGCTTGGCTGGCTACGGTTGCGGGCCGTATCGCGATTGACGACTACCGTAAACGCCAATGTCGCCCAGATGAATTTCTGACTGACGAACAAGAATTTTTTGCCGGGACAGCTCCTGACGATATTGAGCAGATCAACCGGCGCATGCTTGTCGAGCAGGCACTCGAGTTTATGAACCCGGAGCAGCAAGCGGTGGTACGGCGCACATTTTTTGAGGGTAAACTGGTTGAAGAGGTTGCCCGCGAACTTGATATTCCCACGGGTACCGTCAAGAGCAGGCAATATTATGGCTTGCGGGCTGCGCGCGAAGGCTTGGCTGGGATTGGTATCGAAGCCGATATCCTCGGCTAACATGCTGGTGTATAGTAAAGGACTATGAGACTCCAAGGAACACACGCAGAACTACAAGTAGCTGAAGCGCAGTGGCTGACCGAGTCTGCTCTTATCCTTGAGGGTGCGTCGTTTACTGACGTTGCCCAGGACGTGCTGGCGCAGCGCGTCGATGTTTCGCGGGGCTTGGGCGGTCAGTTTCAAGTGTGGAGCCTAGATGACGTGCGCTATGGCAGGCCTGGTCCATCTTATTTTGAAGAGGCTCAGGCGCTCTGTGACTTTGAAGATTCACGGCCAGAACTCGAATACGTGCGGTATCCGTACAAAGTCGATATGAGCGAGCCGCGTCAACTCGCGATTGCTAGAATGGCACTGTGGCAGCAGCGCCAGGCAGAAACCGTTGAGAGGCAAATACATATACCTCCTACTGAAGTAGATCCATTACTGGCTGCTCCATGCGCAGACCCATCAGCACATATTCATGACGATTTTGACACGGCGGAAGTGCGCGCCCGCACACAAGAGCAGCTGCATTACTCTCTGAGTACTATTCAGGTAACCGAAGGGATCATACTGGCGATTGCCAGAAATCGTATCTCTTAATTGCTTGGTTGGGTCAGTTCCGGCACAATAGTCCAGATGAACGAGACTATACCTAAAACTCACCAGATACTTGAATATTCAGGCGCGGATGAACGCGCACTAGTAAACGGAAGCGAAGGTAATCCACCTGCTGCGGAACAACCCCCAATAGCCGACCCGGCTGAGTGGCCCGCTGCGGTGAAGGAAAGAGTCCAAGAAGACCTCATACGGCAGTGTATCGGCTGTGCGGCGAGCCGTGGGGCTGCCCAAGAGCACGGCAAGGTCAATGTGGCGGCGATTGCATCGTGTGCCGGTATGCCTGGCCCTCTTGCTCGCGCAGCTCTGCAGCGGCTCACCACACGCGAAGAACCGATTGTTGCCGTCAATACCGAGGGCCCGCACTTATTTAAGGTGCTCAAGGCAGGTACTGAGCTATCTGTTGAACCGTTAGCTGATTGCCAGGAAGTAAGATTCCGAGCACCGCGTGCGCTTCGTCCACCAGAACCCAAAGTACGAACTCGTAGAAAGCGGGTGGGCGTGAGCAGTGCTGGGCCACGGGCGCAGACACAGTCTCGCGGCGATCGATTGCCGGGCGTTTCGCCTATGATGACCAAGTTTATCGCTGAGTGCTGTCAAGGCAAGGGTAGGGAGGCAGAGGTGGCCCTGGCAGGTGTACTGCGCGAGGCACTCAAACAGAAACTAGTGGCCTTTGAAAAAACCAAGAACCAGCCAAAGCCTCACCCCGATACCGTAGAGCGTAATGGTCGTTATTTGACGGTGGGCTTTGAGCTTAAAGACGAACTGCCATCGATGCAGCTGGCTATTTTGTACAAGCTGGGCCTCAGTCGTATTGTGTACGGAAAGGCAATGACCTACCAAGAAATACGGCAAGAGCTAGGCATGCTGCCACATGATGATCTTGACGCCTATATTGCACTCTCGAAGTGGCGCCGCCGCCAACAACAGTAGATAAAAGTTGCCTGATTGGCGGTCATCGGGCACAATAGCCCAAGTGAATGAATCTGTTGTGCCAAAGCCGAGTCGTGATGAACTGCACACCATGGTTGGTGACTGGCTGCTTACCGGGCGCGTACTGGGTGGATCTGCAGAGATGCAAGAGGATGGCGAAGAGGCTTTAGCACCAGCGATTCGTAATCTGGTGCTGCGTGGACTTGGTTTGGACTGGGAAATACTCGGGAAGTCGCTCGATGGCGTGCAGGTCAAAGAAGCGGCGGGCATCGCTGAGGAAGAGCCTATTCGGGTTGCCGCCCAGCGCGTGTGGCATGAGCTGTTGCCGCGGGAGAGTGATCTGTACATTTCTCCGGACGATAGTATCCGGCAGGCATTGGTTAGGCGATGTATTGGCTGCGCGGTGAATCGGGGTGTGGCCGAGCTGCACGGAAAAGCAACCTTAATACCTCTTGTGGAGTGTACGGGGCTGACCCAGGGCTTGGTGCAGAGTGTACTCGAAAGGCTTGCTAGCTGCGATAATCCTATCGTTGAAAGGAGTACGGTGGGCAGACATATGTTTGCACTAACCGAAGCTGCACTTGCATTGCCATTTTCTGCAAGCAAGCGGTGCGAGGAGCTTGAATTTCGGGCGCCCAACGCCTTGCGGCCACCTGGTGCGGAAAAGGTACAAGTTCGCTACCGTCGTCCGACCGACCCCAACAATCCATTTATGAGTAGGCAAGAGGTAACTGAGCGCTACATAGATCGTTGCTGTCAAGATAAGATGCCCGGGGTTAGAGAGGCG
>Ga0105243_10003532_pt1 | contig 12634 bp, 10 predicted proteins | sample KBSM34metaG_FD_81525 | JGI IMG/M metagenome (GOLD analysis project Ga0105243, IMG submission 81525) | Miscanthus rhizosphere microbial communities from Kellogg Biological Station, Michigan, USA - KBS M3-4 metaG | ecosystem: Host-associated > Plants > Roots > Rhizosphere > Soil | place...
ACCGCCTCAGACAAGTGTGGCTTGTAAACGGCATCCAGATCTCGATCGGCAAGGCAGTTGATCATATCGCCAAAGGCAAAGAGTAAGAAGAAGATGAAGACACCTTCCCACAGGTAAAAACTCTTCAAAGGGCCGGTATCGCGCAGCAGCAGGAAGAGTGGAATAGCGATAATGGGGATTTCAGCGACCCGAAACTCGACGCGTCTGATGCGGAGCATGTAGAGGAGAAAACGACGCATAATCTCAGATTACATTGACTCGACGTATATGGCGCTGCACGCCTGGCGCGAATGCGCGACGTCCATGAAGCAGTGTGTAGTTGTCGGCAATGACAAGGTCGCCCGTCGCCCACGAATGAGAATAGCAACAGTGCTGATCGTTTAGACGCTGCCTCATATCCTCGATGAATGCGTGCTGGTCCATACCACCCAAACCTTCGATGAGCAACTCAACGGGATTTAAATCTTCAACAGGTTCTGCGTAGCGCAGAACATACCCGAAATTAAACGGGTGTTGGACGAGGATCGGAGAAGTGAACGTGCCGCCATAATGGACGATCTTCTCGGTCGTGTAAGTAATCACGATCCGTTCCCAAAGCTCTCTTACTTCCGCGGAGGCATTTGCGAGGAGACGACTTGTGTCGCAGAAAAGAGTTTCGCCACCGTTTCCGGCAGGTGGCGCAACGTCGCAATGAAAGATGATGTAGTGCGGAGCACGAGAAACGAATGCGCCGTCCCAATGAAAAGGGACGTCATGGTTGGTGTAGAGATAATTGCGCGCGCCGGCTTTTACACGCAGATTGTTAACTGCTCCGAAGTCCCACTCCTGTATTGAGCCGAACTGTTTACAAAACTCCGGAAATGCATCTGTTTCCAGCGGTGCAAAACCACGCATGACTACAACTCGGTGCTCATCGATCTGATCTTTCAGAAAAGAAATGGGGATTGCGGAAACATTCTGGTCCTGATGGTCCGAGTGCAAGACCACTCCGAATGGATCGAGTTGTTCGTTACTCAACATTGGTTCGATATCCCGATCGCGGAAGTCCAAGTTGTTGTCGTAAGTCACCGACTTTCATATCGAGTAGAACTTCATAAGGAATCTTCGAATAGTAAAGGTTGCGTGCCCCTTGCGACTGCGTCCACGCTCGCCAGATGCGTCGCGGCGCCACAAACATTCCGAAGAAGATAGCGCCGAGGCAAAGAATAAATATCATGAGCGATCCACAACCGCCGCGGAGTTCATACGCACTGATTTCAGCCTCACCAATCAAACCCGTTCGATAACCAGTGATTACGTGATGAAGATCGTGCGTGGGAAGAAAACCAGGATTTGGCAGCCAAACAGCCCATCGGAAGAAGTAGACAGGAAACTTTCTGGCGGTGTAGCTCGCAAGCTCCAGCCCGTTTTCCGCGAGATACCGATCACGACCAATGATGACTTTCTCGTCATTCATCTTCACAACTCAAAATAACTGGGCCGACCATCGCGCTCGACAACTCGTGCACCAAGCGCCTCCGCATCGTGGCGATGCGTCAGGATGAATTTGTCATGTTGTTTGAGCGCGACTCCGTGCCAGGGCGTTAGCCATGTGTCCTTCGCTTCGCCCAGTAGTATGCCAATCTTTTCAGAGTGCGGACTCTGCGGGTGAATTGAGAGCCGGAGGGCTGTCGGAAAACAATCGCTTAGAAGTCTGCCCCAACTGTCACTTCTTTGAATAACGCGATATGCGAGTTCCTTACACTCGTTTCGTATTTGATTTCGGCTCTTATCAGTCTCGAGCACCAGGCGATCTTCAAAGAGGAAACGCTGTATGCCGTTGAAGAGTGTGCGGTGATGGTCAAAGGCATGGATTCTGTCCTTTATCGCTTCGAGAGTATCAGCATAGTGAACGAGCAACTTATCGCGCATGGCGGCGTGGTCCACGATATCGAAAAGATCTTCCAAACAGAAGAAATCCAGCGATCCATTTCCAATACGTCCCATCATCAGCCTGAGTTCGGCAGCGTAGCTGGTGACGTCATCCTCCAAAACTCCCACGAGGTCACTGAACACTCTGCCGTCAGAACAAATCGAAATCCGCGCGCCCGGCGAATAAAGTTCATTGATCTCTGCGCAAACGTCTTCAAGAAAATTCAGCGCGATCTCTTCTCCCATATCCGGCAATCGGCCCAGAACCTTTTCCAAATTGGGAGACTTCGCCGGAAATGCCGGCAACAGGAAATATATGGGTTCACCCGCGGCTATGCACCGGCGCACTTTTGGAAGATGAAGCCCAAGGCACTGCTCACAAGGATTCTCGAGGCAGCGGCCGGCGCCATCCTGCAGACGCCGGTGCTGAAATAGTGTTTTGAGAATCTCGATTGAGAGTTGAGTTTGTTCGGGCGCAGGTGGAGGTTCGACGAACTGAGCGGAAACGGTTTCGAGTTTGTCGAGTGTCTTATTGAGGTTTGGCAACCATGAGAGTTTGCTCGAAAGGGAGAGAACGTCGCAGATGATATCGATGGCAGCCCGGGTCGCGCGCGCGTCAGGACTTCGATCCTGACTCCACAAAAGCATCAGGACCAGATGGGCCGCATACAAGCTGTGGACGACATCGGCGCTATTCTTTCGCGCGCCGGTTGCGCCGAGCACTACCGAGTAAAAGACACCCATCACGCGAGTCCGAATGACTTCCATTTGCGGACTCAACGCTCCCAGCTCGTGTCGCGGATCAAGCAGAGTCGCCAACAGGGAAGCGATGGTCTCGCGATAAGGAGCGACGAGTTCCAGCTTAAAGAGCATCGCTGCCCTAAATCGCGTGGCAACATCGCCTTCAGGTAATTCCGTGACTCGCGACTCGAGCTGCGCTGCGAGTCGGGCGTAGAGTGCGATGACAAGATCTTCGTCGCGGCGAAAGAAAACCTCGGCCCGCTCGATTGGATACCCAGCCATCACCGCAGCGTCTCTCAATACCTCGCCCCTGAGTCCGCGTAGTGCAATCAGTTCACACGCAACCTCGAGAATCCGCTGGCGTGTCCGCTTATCCTTAACGTTATGCATTCAAATCAACCAGTATCCACAGATTACACAGATTCTATAAGATCAAGTGCCTCCTCATTCGCTAATAAAGCTTCTCTGTTACTCGTTGGCGCTTGATAGTGGGATCAAGGTGTCGTCTGCCAGATCATGGTCGTCGACGTGAGTGTCTCGGCGTCCGACGTTTCCTCAATCAAAACCCAACGGTGATTTGCAATGTTCGACGATCCTCGAATACAACCATCCTTATATGGGATCCGGATTCGAGCGCTTGGATCTAATCGCGCAGTTAGCTGCGTCCTGTGATGCAGAATTACAGGAAATCAGTGACACCCCTTTTGTGGCTCTTGGAGATTCCCACTCTCAGACCATCGAAAGCCACAGCGTCACCCGGAAGTTGTAACTTTATTGAATTGTGAGTGGAGGTGGGCCAACACCGAATAACGCAAATCTTACGTTTGATTCGTTTCTAATCTGTCTCGTAGCCAATTCCTTACTTGTTCAAACGAAGCCGGAATGATAGCCTTGTTTTCATCCAGGTCGCGTATCGCCTCTTCCAAAGCGTAACGAGACACTCCCTGGCGAATGGCGTCCTCATAAACACGCATCGCGGATTGCGTTTGTCCTAACGCTAAAAAATAGAGTGCCAGATTGAGAGGTTGCATGCCGTCCGGATCTGGGGTTTGCCTCGCAATTTCTATCGCGGCGAAGAGATCTTCTTCAGCACCAGCAACATCATCCATTAAGTACCGAATGGCAAATCGCTGGAACCAGAACCAGTCGGCTTCAGGCTCAATCGCAATCGCAGCGTTTATGTCTGCCAGAGCTCGCTGATGTCTCCCTAACATCTTCAAAGTTTCGGCCCGTCTGGCAAACGCCTCCGCACTATCCGATTGCCTCTCGATTAGATTAGTCCATTGCACCAAAGAGCCCTCGAAGTCCCCTTTCCGATATAGTGCCTCGGCCTTTCCGGCTACAATCCAGGCGAGCTGAGGGTCTTTATTTAGCACTTGATCATATAAACTGATTGCTTGATCGTAGCGCTTCATGTAGCGCAACGCGTGGGCCTTGTAACCCATGGCCCAAACATTATCAGGTTGGAGTTCGATCACTTTGTCGAAAGCAGAAGCTGCTTCATCATAACGACTGAAGTACAGCAGCAAATTAGCCTTCTCGCCAAGAATCGCCGCCACATTTGGGCCGGTTGCATCTACTTTCTCCAACACCGCTAGCGCTTCTTCGTCCCGGTCCAGTTCAATGAGCATCCGTGCTTTCGCTGCAAGGAGACTAAGATCGCCTGGCGCGAGATGTATGGTTCTATCGAAAAGTGCCAGCGCCGCCCCAGTTTCCCCAAGGAGATAGAGCGCCTCCGCTTTGTCGGCCAATAACCATGGAGAATCCGGTTCGATCTCAAGAGCGGCATCCAGCACTGGGATCGCTTCAGCGCAGTGACCCGATAAACAAAGCACCTGCGCCTTACCTGATAAAATCCACGGATCGTTAGGTTCCAACACAAGTGCGGAATTGAAACTCTTTAGAGACTCTTCAAAGCGACCCAGTGAGCTTAAGACTTCACCTCTGCCCTGCCATGCGCGCGTGAGACGGTCATTCAAGCTGATGGCTTGTTCGTAGGCTTGCAGAGCTTCTTCCTGGTTCTCAGCTCGATACAGGCAGTCACCCAGAAGCGTATAGATCTCAGCTGGGCCATCTCCCAATAAACTTATTGCTTTTCGCAAGTATCCAACTGCTTCTGTGAAGCGATTTTGATGATAGAGAGCGATGCCTAGATTAGATAAGACTGCGGCCAAACTTTTGTCGGAACTGTTTGTCGCCTCGAGTGCTCGGCGGAATGCCCTTTCAGCTTGTGAGTATTCGCCGGCATCGTTGAGCGTCGTACCTAAACCAATCCACGCATTATCTGAAGCGGGGTCCAGATGCGCCGCTTCCTCAAATGCCTTGATGGCTTCCGGGATTTTTCCGGATCGTTCCAGAGAGATTCCCAGATCGATATACCGGTCCCGGACATCTATCAGAATCTCGCCCGGGCTGCTCTTTGTTTCGTTTGCCATGGCGGTGAGCGAGTCGAAGTCAACTACCTTCGGAGAGTAGCTTACGTGCTTTTGAGGGCTTCGACATCAACGTGGACTAGCTTACGTACTTTTGAGGGCTTTGACATCATCGTCGACATAAGACCCCGTCGCCGGTCTACGGGACCTCTGACCGCAAAATCAATTTCAGAGTTGGTAGGCTCTCCGCGTCTCTTCTTGCGGATGACGCGCGCGCCTCTAACAACTTTTATTCTTTCGTCCGGTTCCCGCTCAAAGGTGATACGACAATAGTCGCCTGATGACTGAAGTTTTCGCAGGTCATGTCGTAGTGGGGTTCCACCAGTGGTTTCTACCGCCACGGAACCCCACAACGTCCCCATCAGCCGAACCCCTGGCGAATGTATTTCGACAACTTTCTCCAGACCGTCTGCAACAACATGTGGCAGCGGAGACTCAGAAACCGAACCGGCGTTTTGTTTTATTACCTGCGCCAATTTCAACACCAAGCTGCTAGCAGGTGTTTTGTTCACCAACTGTCCAGTTGAGAGGGGATTACTCGGCACTGATTGTTCCAGCGTTTGACTGATTACTTGCTGGAGAGTATTGGAATTCAAGTGATGGAGTACTTTTGAAAACTCCGTGGCGTAGGCTTCAGACTGGCCGAAAGTTTGAGCGGATTGGCGCAATAGCTTGTCGGCAAGCTGATAATCCTTTCTCAGAAAAAAGAGCCGTCCCAGTTCAAACTGCAAGAAGGCGCTCTTCACCGATTCGGGTTCACCTTCATCAGCCCGCGCGATTTTCAGCAGGGTTTCAGCTTGCTTAAGTAATCCTTCTTTTTCCGCCTCGTGCTCAGTGTTAGCCGCCTGGTCGAGAAATTCCCGGGCCCTTTGATAGTTGCGACTTTGCGGTTCAGGTTTCCCCTGCGAGCGTTGCGGGCGAAATGTTCGTACCTCCGCGAGCAGTCGTTCAATCTTTTCCTCATCGTCAACCAAACGATAAGTCGAAATAGGCTTTCCGCGTCTGGAGTGCGGACCAGTTGGTTTTAAAGAAGTCAGATAGCCATCTTCAATCATGTGGCGGATCTCATTGCTGACGCTCGTCAGCTTGCAGCCTGTGGCCCTCACCATTTTTTCCACATCAAACTCTCGCATCTCAAGGGCGCTCTCTCGGACGAGAATCTTCACGGAATTCAATGGACTTCTTTTAGTTGTTACCGTCATCAAAGTCTTCGTTTCAGGGGTACCCGGGCGGAAATATCGGCCGGTAGCGCGACCTCCCATCCTAAGAGCTGACTGAATTACGCGTCAAGTAAAGAAATATTCACGCGAAAATCCATGCTTCAAATCGTTGCAAGTGCTCGACTTAACTACCCCAATTGGTTTTACCTCGCCACGAAGAGTCGGAATACTAACGCTTGGCTAATTAATAGTCAAGTAACGAAATAATGTTCGTTCATACGATCCTGCCTGTGGAAAGTTTTGTCTTTAAATCGGGATAAAGAGCGTCGAGCGTGAGCGCGTCAGACATTCGCTCCTTCAGTAGTTGTCTGTCTCGTAGATCAGCATTCAAGTTTGTCAGGATCAGCGTCGGCCAGGATTCTTCCATTAGTGGTGTGGGCTCATAAGCAGCCAGCTCGTAGGTGATCAAATCAAATCTGTCTCGATCCCAGGTAAACAAGAAATCATGAAAGTCTTCGGCCAGGTCGTGGTGTACGGCTGCTTCATCTGACAGGGTGAAACAGAGGTGGCGCTTAAAGGCATATGCTTGAAGTCTATTGAGCTTAGGAGATTCCTCATCCGCCGCCCATTTGTTCACCAGATACCGGCTTGCCGCATAAAGCATCCAGCCATCATTGAATCTGTCGTTGAACTGATCGGCCGAAAAAATATGCGCTGAATACTCATGCATGAAGAGAAAGGGATAAGAGACGAAGAGCATCAGATCATTCCGCGTCGTTAGTGGGACCCTGATCGAAAACTTTTCCGAATCCTCGTGCTGAATCATATACAGGGCGCCAGGGATCCCTTCGTAGTTCTTTCGCTCTTCCCGTAATTTGTTGGCAACCAGTAAATCTATAAGTTTTTGGCTTTGTGGCGTGTCGGGAATATTTCGCAGATCTCTAAAAAACGGAGCCGTTTTTGAATCACCGAATTGGTACTCCAGCGATGCCCGCCGGGTGAGCTTCTTCCTCGTCGTCTCCCAATCTGATTTTTCAAAAAACAATGACGCCAAATACCGTCCCTGCTCATGCCAGTTTTCGATCTCGGTTTGATAACTCCATGATGCGTGGTTATCGAGAGCTTCCTCCATTGCCAGCACGATCTCTTTCCCCGCCTCTGGCTTTGAGGCGCCAATTTCCAAGGCGCTCGTTTGAAAATGTGAGGTGACGATTTTGAGAGCCACTTGCCTATCGGTGGTTCTGAGCTTAAACATTGCTTCAAGTCCGGTATCAATAGAAGCAAGGCAAGTCTTCACTGTTGGCTCACCCTTATTTAAATCACAGGCCAGATACAGAGACTCCAAGTGCTCCATCATGTAATGGCAGAACAAGGTATACACATCAAACTGGATGACGTGCTCGGAGGACAGCATTACGTCACGTCTTACTACGAAGCGTTTTTAGGGTCCGTATCCGATGTGTCCGGCGTATCGCTGGACTTTTTGGTCCACCACGCTTCAAAACGCGTTTCGAGTTTTGGAAGTACTTTACGCTTGAAAATTTCTGTTGCGACCGTTTTGCCGATCCAAATAAGAACAATGAGGCCCAGATCCGCTCCGGGAAATGGTCTCTGTGCGCGCATCGTCACCGAGCCATCGGTGAGAAGATCACCTTGCCCCTCTTCTTCAAAGACCTGTTTGACGAGCGCTTCAAATTCTTCTCTGGTTGTAATGAGGGTATCTTCTCCTTGAGGAATCAGCGTCAACTCGTACACTTCCTTTTCTGACATTTTCCTTCTCCTTTGGGATAAGGCGGACGGGTGAGTGCCGGGTAAGTGGTTATCCGGACGGAACAATATCGTGAACAAACGACATGAGTAATCATTGAGAGGACAAAGGAACGTCGCACGAAGCGGCGTCTACGTGAAGTAGTATACCGGAACGAACGTGACAATAGGACTACGTGTACCAAAAGTCAATGCTCATGAACAAAGGTCATGAACAAAGGCTAAAACGGAAAAACAGATTGGATCGCTTCTGAAGACGAGTGGTGCCGGAGGTCGGACTCGAACCGACATGTCCTTGACGGACGCCAGATTTTGAGTCTGGTGCGTATACCAATTTCGCCACTCCGGCGTGAAGGGATGCACATGATACGGTGCTTTCGAACGGAGTGCAACACTCACTTCCCGGTCCGGTTTTAATCACATCTTGATACAAAACACGATCTCCTATCGCGAATCGTTGTTGCTAAACAACTGTCCCTCAGTCACTTAACTCTAACGTAAAAACATGTTTGCCACCCGAGTCGCAAAAGGGCTAGAATGCCTGAGCCAGGTTTTGGCGGGGCCTTACCCAGCCCCTTACCCGCGTTCACTCACCGTTGCTGGTTGAGCTCTACTAATCTTTCAGCCGCCATGTCCTGCCATTTTCAGGAGAGACCAAATGCCGACAATTGTGTCGCCCCGCATTCTGATAGTTGATGATGAAGTCGAAATAACCGAGATCCTCGCCGATTTGCTCAGTGAAGAGTACGAATGTATTCGAGCGGGATCGGCAGAGGAAGCGCTTACGCGTCTGCAGGAAAGCAATTTCCAGTTGGTGATTAGCGACATCACCATGCCCGGTATGAGCGGCCTGGACATGATCCCACATGTCAAAGAAATCGCGCCTGACACCGTCGTGGTAATGATCAGCGGCATGCAGACAGTCGAGAGCGCGATCGGTGCGCTGCGTCTTGGCGCGTTCGATTACCTGATGAAGCCGTTCGACCTGCGGCAGGTTGAGGCAGTCGTCAAACGCGCGCTCGAACATCACGATCTGGTAGTTGCGAAGCAGCGCTACGAAAACCACCTCGAAGAACTAGTCGAACAACGAACCATCGAACTCGATAAGGCTCTGAACTCTCTCGAAGCCGCTTATCGCTCCACCCTCAAAGCATTAACTGCTGCACTCGAAACCAGAGACTCTGAAACTCACGGTCATTCGGAACGCGTGGTCACTTACAGTCTGCGACTCGGACGCGAATACGGTTTGAGCAGTGACGAGATGAAGGCGCTGGAGTTTGGATCACTGCTGCACGACATCGGCAAGATCGGAGTGCCTGATTCGATTTTGCGCAAGCCGGCGAAGCTCACTGAAGAAGAGTGGGTGCGCATGCGCGAACATCCACTGCACGGTCAACAAATTCTGCGTGGCATCGAGTTTCTACAGGGTGCCTCGCGGGTGGTGGCCCAGCATCACGAAAAGTGGGACGGCACTGGCTATCCACTCGGTTTGCGAAAAGAAGAGATCGACATCTGCGCGCGCATCTTTTCGGTGGCTGACGCTCTTGACGCGATCACCAGCGATCGTGTTTATCGTCGCGGCAAGTCGTATGAAGCAGCATCACAGGAACTTGACGATTGGGCTGGGCGACAATTCGATCCGAAAGTTGTTGAAGCCTTCCATCGTGTGCCCAAGGAAGATTGGGAAGAGTTGCACCGGCAATCGTTGATGCCGAAGCCCGATCAGTTTGACGTGCGCCAGGTGATGCAAATGATGGAAGCTCGCCTCGAAGCCGCGCTTTAGCCACAAGAAGCCACAAGAAGATCTAGCCACAAAAAAGCACAAAGGCACAAAAAGAGAAAACCATTTTTAAGAAATCTCTTTCTGTGCCTTTTGTGCTTTTTTGTGGCTAATTCGGCAGTGGCACGACGTAGCCGCGACGTGATTGGAGGCTGACGCCGACGCGCCGTGAGGCTACTTCGATGCGACGATATTCGCCGGGTTGGGCTTCGGCAAGAGGTCGTTTAGGACGATAGGTGACAACGTATTCAGCTCCGATCGCGCGAGCTACGTCGTTTGCCTGGGCCAACATTTCCATACTGTCGACCGGCAGCAGCATCTTGCCGCCCGTCTCGTCGGCGATGTTCTTCAACGCCTGCTGACTCTTCTTCACTTCAGCTTCGTATGCTTTGCGCTGGCGCTTCATCGCCGGATCAAATCGAATGCTGATCCCGTATGAGGGTGAGCGAGTCTGCCCTGGAGGCATCGTGGGATCTATGGAGGCGATCGGGTCTGAACTTTTAGGCCGTTGACCAACTGAGACTGCGGAATTATTCGCGGGATTCTTCTGTCTCACAAATTCCGTGTAACTGATGATATGCACTGTAGCCCGCGCGGTCATCAGTTTCCGGATGGCCTCCCCGCGATCGACTTTGCCGCCGGGTGAATCAACACCGTCCGTAATCATAACAACGTGACGACTTCCTTCCGGACGATCTTTCAACTGCACACTTGCATTCGCAATTGCATCGGAGATGCGCGATCGCTTGGTTGAGAGGAGTTTGTTCTTGAGTGTCTTCAGGACAGCAGCTTTGTCGGTGGTCCATGGTTGCAACATCTCCGTCGCATTCCCCGATTGCATTACGGCGATCGATGCGCCATCTTCGAGTTTTGTCACTAATCGTGATGCGACGTCGCGCGTGAGACTTGTGCTCTTGGACATGCCGCCGAGCCCGCTCAACTCACCACCGGTATCCAGCAGGAACAGAACGTTAGCCGGAACGTGCCTGAGACTTCGGAGCTGTTGCGCCACGCCATCTTCGAGCACCAGGACGTCGTTGAGCTCGAGTGTGGGATCGTAATGACCGTACGAGTCGAAAGCGACGACCGGAAGCCGGACTTCTTCAGTGAAAACTTTAACTGATTCCTGCTCAGGAGTTGGCGAAGGCGAAGGTGAAGGTTGTGGTTTGGCAGGTTCCTGGCTGGAGCTCTGCGTGGCGGCAAATGACAAAAGCGCCACGATGACCACAAGCCCGGTTGTGCGTTTTAGCCAAAACATTTAGGAGTCGGCTCTTTGATGCCGCTGAAAATCCTACGTTGCCTTTATTGCCAAGATCGAGTTCCACGCCGGGCGGCCACGGAGGGCCGCCCTACAGTTACGCCCCAGTCTTTCGTGCTTGGGCTTGGACTGCGGTAATCGCGATGGCGTCGACGATGTCGCGTGCAGTGCAGCCGCGGGATAAATCATTCGCGGGTTTGTCGAGGCCCTGGAGAATCGGGCCGATTGCCGTGGCGCCCGCCAAACGCTCGGTTAGCTTGTACGCGATGTTTCCGGATTGCAAGTCGGGGAAGATCAGCACGTTTGCACGCCCACCGATGGGTGAACCCGGTGCTTTTGATTGCGCGACTCCGGGTATCAACGCGGCATCGGCTTGTAGTTCGCCGTCGATCATTAGCTCCGGCGCGCGCGCTTTCACGGTTCGCACTGCTTCGACAACTTTGTCTACAAGCCGGTGTTTCGCACTTCCCTTCGTCGAAAACGAGAGCAACGCCACTCGAGGCTCAGCGCCGAGCAACGCCTTGCACGAATCTGCTGCGGCAATCGCGATCTCTGCAAGCTCCACTGCGCTCGGTTCAATCACGACCCCACAATCTGCATAAATCATCGCGCCATCGTGACCAAACTCGCTATTGCGCAACGCCATTAAAAAGAAACTCGAAACCAGTTTGAATCCCGATCTTACGCCGATACAGTGAAGCGCCGCCCGAACGGTGTGACTGGTCGTGTTTGTCGCTCCTGCCACGGAACCATCGGCGAGCCCCGATCGCACCATCAAGTTGCCGTAGTACAAAGGATCAGACACGAGCGTCCGTGCCTCATCAGCCATGAGTCCCTTCGCCCTGCGCAAGTCGTGAAAGAGCGACACCACACGATCGAAATCGGCGGCACGCTTGTGATCGAGAATCGCCACGCCACCAAGATCGAGCCGGTTGTCACGCGCGATCGTGCGAATCGTTTCTTCGTCACCGAGCACAGTGATCCGTGCGATGCGTTGACTGGTAGCCTCCGCGGCAGCGACGACGGTGCGTGGATCATTTCCTTCGGGCAGGACGATGTGTTGCGGCCTTGACGCGGCTCGCTGGCGAATTCGGTCGAGGATGTCCATGGATGTTTATGTTGCCACAGATTACACGGATCAGCCCAGATCTGTATAATCCTCCATATGTCAGACCTGAACCTCAGAAGTCGTATGACCAATTTGCTGCTCGTCATACCCAATCTGCTCTTGCTGTGCGCGCGGCTGATGGTCGATCCGAGAGTGCCGGCGAAAGAGAGATTGCTGGTTGCAGGCGCAATCATTTACGCGTTCCTCCCGCTCGACTTCATTCCCGACATGCTGCCGTTCGTGGGCCAGGTTGACGACCTTTATCTGATTGGATTGACATTGTTGCGACTGATGAGCGTCACCGATCCTCGCGTCGTGCGGGAGCACTGGCGCGGTGGTGGCGACGTCGTGGAGTTAATCGGATCTGCCACCCTCGTCGCAGCCAGACTGCTACCGAAGAAAATCCGGCGCCTGCTCACCTCAAAGGTTGAAGCGCCGAATACGCAGGTTGGCAAGACCGACACGATGGCAACGCCG
>Ga0105243_10003535_pt1 | contig 12628 bp, 13 predicted proteins | sample KBSM34metaG_FD_81525 | JGI IMG/M metagenome (GOLD analysis project Ga0105243, IMG submission 81525) | Miscanthus rhizosphere microbial communities from Kellogg Biological Station, Michigan, USA - KBS M3-4 metaG | ecosystem: Host-associated > Plants > Roots > Rhizosphere > Soil | place...
CAATGGCACCACACCGCCGTACACGAAGGTGGCGTCGCCATCACCAAGGCCACCGACGGCTGGCGGTTCACCAAACCCGACGGGCAGCCCTGCTTACCCTGGGGCAGCGACGAGAACCTAGCCCGGCATCTCGACTTCGCCCGCCGCGGCGCCCAACAGCAGGCCGCCAAGCAAGATCAACTAGCCGAGGTGGACAGCTTCCACCATCCCCATGCCCGCACCATCCGACCCCGCTGGACCGGCGAACCCTTCGACCTCCACGCCTGCGTCCAAGCCCTCTTCACCATCAAACTCCCCAAACGGACCAAGGAGCAAGATCAACAAGCAGCATAAGGGCTTCAGAGGCAGGATTGGCGTGTGACACCGCTGGCCGCGCCTGAGCCGCTGTTGAGCCGGACGCGTCTGGGTCTTGAGGTCGTGATCGTCCTTGGCCTTTCGCTCGGCCAGTCGGCGGTCTATTCACTGCTGCGCATTATCGAGCGACTGACGCGCAATGTGCCGCTGGCCCAGCAAACCTCCACTCTGAATGCCTCGGTCACCCCTGACCGTCCTTGGCTCGACCTGACCTACCAGCTCGTGGGCATCATTTTCGCCTTGATGCCGGTGTTGCTGGTGCTGTACCTACTCAACCTCACCGATCCACCGGCCGGTCGGACGATCGGCTTCGACCTCACGCGGCCGCGGTTCGATCTCGGCTTCGGAGCCTTGATCGCGCTAGCGATTGGTATCCCAGGTCTTGGCTTGTACGCCCTGGCGCGGATCATCGGAATCAATACCGATGTTCAGGCCTCTGGACTAGGCGATAACTGGTGGACGGTGCCAGTTTTGATCTTGTCCGCCGCAGAGAATGCCTTGCTCGAAGAGATCGTGATGATCGGGTTCCTGTTCACCCGACTACGGCAGCTGGGCTGGAATGTGATCGCCATCATCGCGTTCAGCGCGATCATCCGCGGCTCATATCACCTCTACCAAGGCATCGGCGGCTTCATCGGCAACCTGATCATGGGCGTAATCTTTGGCCTGATCTACCTGCGCTGGAAACGCGTCGGCCCGCTGATCGTTGCTCATACCTTGCTGGACATCACCGCTTTCGTGGGGTACGCCCTGGTCGCGCCACACGTCGACTGGCTCTAGCCAAGAATCTGACCTGGAAACCTGACCCGCACCTTAATTCTTTGTGATCAGGCTCCTGGCGAAGAAGCTCAAGTTGGATGGCCGTTCGGCGAGACGTCGTACCAAATAGCCGTACCAGTCCGTGCCATAGGGCACATAGACGCGTACGGCATGGCCGAGCCGGGCGAGCCGTAGCTGCTCGGTCGGCCGGATGCCGTACAACATCTGAAACTCGAAGTCCTTCGGCGCTCGCGAATGATCATTGGCGAGCTTGAGTCCGATATCAATCAAGGTCGGATCATGAGTGGCCAACATGGGGAAACCGCTGCCCGCCATCAAGATCTTCATGCAGCGTACGTACGACTTGTCGATCTCCTGCCGATCTTGAAATGCCACGCTCTCAGGCTCCGCGTACGCGCCCTTGCAGAGCCGAACCCTCGATCCCGCCTCGGCGAAATCCCGGCAATCGCCCTCGGTGCGGTACAAATATGCCTGCAAAACAGCGCCAGTCCCGGGGTACTCCTTGCGCAGCGTACGCAAGATCTCCAGAGTCGAGTCCGTCGTGGTGTGATCTTCCATATCGAGGGTTACAGCTGTATCGGCCATCCGCGCCGCGTGACAGATCAGCTCAGCATTCTCCAGTGCGAGTTGCGGACCGTCACGCAGGTGCAGGCCCAAGGCGCTGACCTTGATCGACACCTCGGCCGAGGAGCTCAGCCCCGATTCCCGGAGCTTGGTGAGCAAGTCAAGATAAGCGACCACCACGGTGTCGGCCTGGCCCCGCTCGGTCGTGTCTTCGCCCAGGTAGTCGATAGTGGCCAGCAGCCCTGTACCGATCAGCCGGCGAGTGACCGCCACTGCCCGGTCGGATGTCTCGCCGGCGATGAAGCGCTCGACGACGCGAGAAGTCACCGGTGCTCTCGTCACCAGGTCCTTGATCTTGTGACTGCGGGATAGTCGAAGCAGGGCGCCACGCAGCATTCGCTTTCTCCCTTCGCGGAGGCCATGTGACCGAGGTGCACCGTCGACGAATTGCCCCGACTCTAGCCTTGAGCACATGAGCATGGATCACTCGGTCGTGCTACTGCCCGCGCTGGGCGAAACTGACGCTCAGACAGCAGAGCTGCAGGCTGCCGTGGGCGAGGTAGCGCACGTGCTGATTCCTGACATCGGTATCCGCGGCAGCACACCGGTGATCTTGGAAGAACCTGCCCTCGCGGTGCTCGACGCACTGCCAGATGCTCATTCCCATCAGGTCGTGCTCCTCGGACGCGGCTGGGGAAGCATGGTCGCCCTGCAGCTCGCCGGCACGCATGGTGACCGGGTCGCAGCTCTGATACTCAGCACGAACGCCCGGGTCGAAGCGATGGCGATTCGGTCGCTCTTCAACGGCGTCGTCAGCCTTCTGCCGGCCACGGTCGTACAGCAACTCGGCGGACGGCCGGCTGACGTTGCAGCGCTGCTTGATCAAGTACGGCCGGTGGACGTCAGATCGCTCGCCCCCCGCGCGGCAGCGCCAGCGCTGGTGATCGTTGGCGAGCGGGATGTCGCCAACCGAGGACCGAGTGCTGCCTTGGCCCGATCCTTGCCGCTTGGCAACCTGCGTGCTGTGCCGCAGGCCGGGCCTGGTTGGCAAGCGCGCCATCCCAGGCTGGTTGTCGAGCTACTAGTCGACTTCGTGTCCAATCTGTCCTAGTAGTACACGCTGCCAGCGCTGCCGGCTGATCACAACCAGCCCTGTCTCTGCGCCCAACGCAGCAAGATCAGTGACATGATCAGCATGATCAACAATAAGATGGCCAGCGCAACCCAATGCGTGGAACCGTTGACGATCACGTTCATGCCGACCACCGAGGACAATGACGTGATCGGCAGCGTGATCGCGGCAATCACGGCGAGGCGCTCGGCGGCAATCGTCATTTTCGTGTCGGTGCGTGCCCTGTAGAACTCAGTGACGCCCATCAGGAACACCCGTTGAGAGTCGGCGATATGGGCGACCGTCTCGTACTGGTCGAGCACATCTGTCATCAACTCCAGGCCCTCGGGAGAGACAAAGCTGGCCAGCCTGATCGCCCGTCGATAGATCTCGCTGCCCTGCTCGGCCATGGTCTTGATCGCCAGCAGCTCATGCCGAGCCGCGAAGAGCTCGCTCAGAAACTTCTGTGGATCCTCGTCCGCTTGAGCCATCACCCGCTGCTCCATCAGGCCGACCTCGCGCGCGATTTCGGCCACCATGTCAGCCTCCTTGCGGGCGATCGATGAGATGATCGCGTAGCTAAGTCCGAATGGCGAGGCAGGGTGCAGCCTGCCGCTGTCCATCCGAGCGGCGACGGCGCTGGTCTCGCGCAGGGTTGCCTCGAGCGGCACCTTGGGGCTGATGGGCCCGTGCACGGTGACGAGGAAGTCCGCGGCAATGAACTGGTCGAGCTCGAGGTAGTGCACATGGCCGCCTGCCCCAATCTCAGGCGTATGCACGACAGTAAAGACATGGTCCGGGTACACATGGAGTCGAGGCACGTGGTTGCGGTCCCTGCTCTTGGCGATCGCCATCGGGTGAAAGTGAAACTCATCCGTCAAGATCGCCTGGGCCTTTTCGCTCCACTCAGGAATGTCGAGCCAAAGAAATCCGTCGGTGCGCGTCCGCAGGGCTGGCAGTTCAGCCAGCTCACGCTCAGTAGCTCCTGTGGAATCGATCCAGCGCAGCTTCATGGCCAGTTCCCTTCAACCCATTTCTACACCGCCCCCCGGCAAATGGCGCGGGCCGAATCGGGTAATTGCTGATCATGCCCAGTGCCTCACTCGTCCTCGATGCCGCGTACGCCATTGCTCCAGTGCCGCGGCGCCTCTTCGGCACGTTCGTCGAGCACATGGGGCGCTGCGTATACACCGGCGTGTACGAGCCCGGGCATCCTCGCGCCGACGCCGCCGGTCTTCGGGAGGACGTGCTCGCGTTGACTCGCGAGATCGGACCAACAGTCGTGCGCTATCCCGGCGGCAACTTTGTCTCCAGCTATAGCTGGGAAGACGGCATTGGGCCAAGAGTTGAGCGGCCCACGCGACTGGATCTGGCCTGGCACTCGATCGAGACCAACCAATTCGGACTGCATGAGTTCGCCGGCTGGGCCGACCGAGTCGGCACGGAGATCATGATGGCTGTCAACCTCGGCACCCGCGGACTGCAGGAGGCCTGTGACCTGCTCGAGTACACCAACCATCCGGGTGGCACATACTGGTCCGACCGGCGCATCGCGAACGGCGCCCCTGACCCTTTCGACATCAAACTGTGGTGCCTGGGCAACGAAATGGACGGCCCGTGGCAGGTCGGACAGAAGATCGCGTACGAGTATGGCCGACTTGCCAATGAAACCGGCAAGGCGATGCGCCTCATCGACAGCAGAATCGAACTCGTCGCCTGCGGCTCGTCCAACTCGAGCATGCCAACGTTCGGATCCTGGGAGGCGACGGTCCTTGAGCAGTGCTACGAGACGGTGGACTACATATCGCTGCATAGCTACTACGAGGAGCTCGACGGTGATCCGCTGAGCTTCCTGGCATCGGCAGTTGACATGGACAACTTCATCGATGCGGTGATCGCGACCACCGATGCGGTCGGGGCCAAGATCAAGAGTCGGAAGCGCCTCAACCTCAGCTTCGACGAGTGGAACGTCTGGTACGCCAGCCGTTTCACCAGCGACCGCGACCAGGCCAAGGACCCGCCGTGGCTACCGCACCCCCGCCTGATTGAGGACGACTACACGATCACCGATGCCGTCGTCGTCGGCACCCTGCTCAACTCGCTGCTTCGACACGGCGACCGGGTCACGGTCGCCTGCCAGGCTCAGCTGATCAACGTCATCGGGCTGCTGCGCTCCGAGCCCGGCGGCGATGCATGGAAGCAGGCGATCGCGTACCCGTTCGAACAGATGCGCCGCCTAGCCCGTGGCCAGATCCTCCAGGTGATCGCTCATTCCGACCCATACGACTCGGCCAGCTACACCGACGTGCCGCTAGTAGACGCGAGCGCCACTTATGACGACGAGACCGGCAGAACAGGGCTGTTTGTCGCTAATCGAAGTCTGACCGAGCCGGCCGCGCTCTCGGCCGACCTACGCGGGGTCCGAGCGAAACGCGTGCGCGCCTCTCACACCTTGCACGCGCAGCCCGGCCAGGACCGCCACAGCACCAATGGGGTCTCACACGATGCAGTTACTCCACGATCGTTCGATTCCTACGCGTTGGGCGACGGCCGATTGACCGCCAACCTGCCGCCGCTGTCTTGGACCGTCTTCGACATCGAGGCCTAATCGGGGGCACGGATCTCCATCGTCAATGCTGATGGCATGCGTGACTACTTGAAGTGGCACGAGGCCTACGACGATCCCGCCTCCGATCTTTCCTGGCGGCTGCGCCAGGTACAGGCCTATATCCGCTCCGCGCTGGATCAGATGGATGGGCAGGGTACGGTGCTGAGCTTGTGCGCAGGCGATGGCCGGGACGTATTGCAGGTATTGGCCGAACGCGACGACTCCTCGCGGATCCAGATCACGCTGCTCGAGCTGCACCCGGTCTTGGCACAGCGAGCGCGAGACTTCGCCGCCGCGTCAGGATTAGCAAATGTCACCGTGCGCACCGGCGACGCGGGAAATTCCACGGCGTACGCCGGCGCGGTTCCGGCAGACCTGGTGATCATGATCGGCATCTTCGGCAACATCAGCGACGACGATGTGCGACGCACGATCATGACAGCGCCTCAGCTTTGCCGACCTGGCGCCACGCTGTTGTGGTCACGTGCCACCAGCCCTGACGACGGGAATAGCTTGGTTCATAGCACGCTCCCAGCAGCCGGATTCGTCGAGCTTGACTACCGTGAATTTGATTCGGGCGACGAGGAGCGGGCGGCGCTCGGCTGCGCACGCTACGACGGGCCGCCGCAGCCGTTGATCACTGGACAGCAGCTCTTCACATTCGTGCGATGAATTCCCAGGTCATTGCTGGTCTCACCTTGAAATCCAGTTGAAAGGAGTGCTGAGGATGGCCAAGGTCCTGTTGGATATGGCGATTTCGCTCGACGGATACGTCGGCGGGCCCGACGGCGCCGATGTCGGACTGTACGACTGGTACTTCAGCCCGTCGGAGGTGAGCCGCCCGGTGATCACTGAACTCGTGGAGACCACCGGGGCCATCGTCATCGGACGCGGTGCGTTTGGCGCTGGCGAGGACGCCGAGGGCTGGGACGATACGCCGTACGCCGTGCCACACTTCGTCATCACCCATCATCCGCCTGCTCCGGTGCCGGGCCGCACGGTCGAATTCATCTTCATTACCGAGGGAGTTGCGGCGGCCGTCGAGGCCGCCAAGCAGGCCTCGGGCGATCGCTACGCGACCATCGGAGGCGGTGCCGACGTCGCACGACAAGCCTTGGCGGCTGGGCTGGTCGATGAGCTGCAGCTGCACGTTGTGCCGATCCTGGTTGGAGATGGAGTCAGGCTCTTCGACCGTTTTGATCATGGCTGGCGGCTGTCCCGAACTCGGGTGATCGACGGGCCCAACGTCACACACTTGCGCTACCACGTCGATGGTCCCCGCGATACGGAGTGAGGAGGTCGCGGGACAGGTCCTGCACTGTCCGAACGCCGAGCAGGCCCATGGTCACGTCGAGCTCGGCAACAATGTTCTCGATGACCTGGCGCACGCCATCCTCGCCGTCCAGAACCAGCCCGTAGATGTACGGCCTGCCGAGCAGACAGGCATTGGCGCCGAGCGCCAGCCCGATCAACACATCAGTGCCAGATCGGATTCCGCTGTCCAGCAAGATCGTCGGCTGAGGTCCCACCGCTTCGCGGATGGTGATCAGGGCGTCGAGAGAGGCGATCGCGTTGTCAACCTGCCTACCGCCGTGGTTGGACACGATAATCGCGTCGACACCAAGCTCTATCGCTTTGCGCGCGTCATCGGGATGAAGGATTCCTTTGAGCACGATCGGCAAGGACGTGCGGTGCCGAAGTGTCGCGATGTGATCCCAAGACAATCCCGGGTTGGAGTAGACCTCGAGAAACGCCTCAACCGCAGCCCGCGGCTCCGCAGAGCGCAGATTCTTGCCGAGTGGGCCTGGATGCTGTTTCGACATCGACACCAATGTGCGGACTGCGCCCAGACTAAGTCGGGTCTTGGGGCGATCCGTGGCAGCCTCCGTTCGATTGTGAATGATCTTCGTGAAGCGTGGATCGGAGGTGTATTGCGCGATGCCATGACCGCGCGCAAATGGCAGCGAGCCGAGGTTGAGGTCCTGCGGCCGCCAACCCAAGATGGTGGTGTCCAGCGTGATCACCAGAGCCCCGGCGCCGCAGCTCTCGGCACGGCTGATCATCGAGTCCACCAGCGCCTCGTCGGTGGACCAGTAAAGCTGGTACCAGAACGGCGTCGAGCCCATCATGGCGGCCGTCTCCTCCATGGGATTGCATCCCTGGCTGGAGATCACGTACGGCGTACCGGCCGCCGCGGCCCCTCTGGCAATGATCACGTCGCTGTCTGGTGTCACGACTGAGGCCGCACCGATGGGTGCCAGAAGTAGCGGTGACGACATCTGGGTACCAAAGATCGAGGTGCTGAGGTCGTGCTCGGTGACTCCGTGCAGCATGCGCGGCACGATCCGCCAGTGCTCGAAGGCATCGCGGTTGTGCCGCATAGTGCGGCCTTCTCCTGCGCCACCAGCAATGTAGGCCCAGGCAATACGAGACATCGCCTTCCTGGCACGTCGCTCAAGGCTGGCTGCGTCGGTGGGAATCGATGGAGCGCGACCGAGGGCCCCAGCCCTATAGATCGCCGCCTGCCGTGCTCGTCCGGGCCCGCGGTGAGGTCGCTGGTCGGCCGGTGATGTCATCGTGCTATCACAACAGACAGTGTCGTGTTTCGGAGGCATTCGTGGCTGAGCAAGCCCAATGGCTACACGTGTTCATCGACGTAGCACCTGATGTGCCGGAGGACTCAGCGAGCTTCTGGTCCGCGGTGTTGGGCTGGCCAGTCGGCGAGCAGTGGCCGGGTCACCCGGAGTTCCGCAGCTTCACCCCACCAGCCGGCGACTCCTACATCCACCAACAGATCGGAGACCATTGCCCTCGGATCCACTTCGATCTTGAGGTTCCCGACCGTGGCACCGCCGATCGGCTCGTTCAGTTGGGAGCGGTCATCACCGGCTACGGCGACGGGTGGTGCCCGATGAGGTCACCTGGTGGACTGCCGTTCTGCCTCATCGACCGAGCGGATCATGCGCGCCCACCCGCACAGCGGTTCGCGCAGCACCGTACGCGCATGGTGCAGATTTGCATTGACTCGCCGCCGAAACTGCATGATCAAGAGGTTGCGTTCTGGCAGCAGGCGACTGGCTGGCGGTGGCGGGAGGGCACCAGCCACGAGTTCGCCGGCAGCTCTACCCACCGACCAGCTCCAGCGCTCAACTCCTCCTCCAGCGACTGGGTTCCGACGACCCGACGTCCGCGGTGCGGGCACATATCGACCTGGGCACCGACGACGTCGAGGCTGAGGCGGAGCGGCTCGTTGGGTTGGGCGCCGAGCGACTCGGGCCCGGCCGCGGCTGGATTGTGCTCCGTGATCCGGTCGGGATGGTGTTCTGCGTGACCGGCAATTCGCCGGATGACCCCTGAGTTGCCTGGCTGGAGGATGGGTTTCTCCGATGAGGTCTCGTGATCTCCCTCCGGCTCGACGCCAGCCACTCCTGCGAGTACGGCCGCACCTCAGAGCGCGCTGGCGATCCCAGCGGCGTCCACGGCGTATGAGGGATGGACCGGCGCTGCCAGGTGAAGCCGCGCAAAGGCCAACGACTCGGCGAGGTCGGCTTCCCGCTGTGCGCGGGTGCCGCTCTTGCGGGAATTGACCTCGAGGACGACGTGCCCGGCAAAGTTCCGCTCGGCGAGGTACTGCAATACTCGCCCGGCCCGCTGGTCACCGCGACCTGGCACGAGATGCTCATCCTTGACTGAGCCTGTTCCATCGGTGAGATGGACGTGCCGCAAACGCGAACCCCAGGACCGAACAAGATCGATGGATTGCTGGCCGGCAGTCGAGGCGTGCGAAAGGTCCAGCGTGAGGTCGGCGTAGTCGAGATCGGTCGGATCCCACCCGGGCACGTACGCCTTCAGCTCTCCGCCCGGGGTGCGCCACGGATACATGTTTTCCACGCAGAACAAGATCCCGGTGGCCTCGGCGAGCCGTCGTACGCCCTCAACGAAGCCTCTGGCGTAATCGCGCTGCCAGCGAAATGGTGGATGCACCACGACGACATCGGCGTCCAGTCGCAGTGCTGCCTCGGCTGATCGCTCCAGCTTCGCCCAAGGATCGGTACCCCACACTCGCTGGGTGATCAACAAACATGGCGAGTGGATAGCCAGCACCGGAACCTCGTGATAGTCACGGAGCTTCTCCACCGCATCGATATCGGCAGCCACGGGGTCGATACCGACCATGATCTCCACCCCGTCGTAGCCGAGCCGCCGGGCCAGTTCGAACGCGCTCGATGTGCTCTCCGGATACACGGAGGTGGTGGACAGCCCTACCCGAGCCGGTGGGATCTTGATCAGCTGACCCTCGGAATTCACCCGCACCGGCTCCGGTCCCCGCGTTGTTGCGGGTGAAGACTCTGCTGCGGGCACGCGCCAAGCCTAGCGGCGCGCGACGACAGACGCTCTCGCCCCTTTTCCGGGGGTGTCAGGCATACACTGGCGCGCGTGCCTGAAGTGCTCATCGGCTTCCCCAGGGCCTTCGTGGAGTTCGAAGATCCAGCTGACAACAGCCAGGTTTTTCGCTGCGATCTCACCTGGCTCACTTCTCGATGGGCCTGCATCTATGGCAACGGCTGCCAAGGCATCTACGCCGACCGGCCGCATGACGGCTGCTGCACACTGGGCGCCCATTTCGCCGACGCCGAGGATGAGAAGCGGGTCGGTAAGGCGGTCCGGCAGCTGAAGGCAAGCCAGTGGCAGTACAAGAAGGACGGCCGCGTCGGCGGCTGGGTCGAGGACGAGCGTCCTGATCACGTCGCCGACGGGGAGCTGCCCGGCCGTAAGACCAGGGTCATCGACGGGGCATGTATCTTCCTCAACCGTCCTGGCTTCCCGGCCGGTCCGGGCTGCGCACTGCACCTGCTCGCCCTGAGTCAGGGCCGCGATTTTCTGGAAACCAAGCCCGATGTCTGCTGGCAGCTACCGATCCGCCGCCAGTTTCGCGCCGTCACCCGCACCGACGACACGACGTACACAGAGATCACCATCGGCGAGTACGGACGGGACGGCTGGGGTCCGGGCGGCGCCGATCTGGACTGGTACTGCTCCTCCAACACCGAGGCCCATTCCGGCGTACGCCCGGTGTATCTGGAGAACCGGGCTGAGCTCGTTGCGCTGATGGGCACTGCGGCCTACGAGGTCCTTGCCGTGGCGTGTGAGGATTTTGAATCCCGCCGCGGCGACACCATGCGGCATCCGGCCGATCCGAAGCTGATAGCACGCAGCCGTCCCAAGCGCTGAAGCGGACCCCGTGCTCCGGGTGAAAGAGTCCCGGCAACAATGTGGGCATGCACTTGGATCACCTGTCGTTCGCGGCCGGACCGGAAGGCCTGGAAGCCACGGCGCAGCGGCTGGGAGCGCAGCTGGGGGTGAGCTTTCTCGACGGCGGATTCCATCCTCGTTTCGGCACCCGCAACCAGATCTTGCCGCTGACGGCTGGGCGCTACGTGGAGGTGGTCGACGTTCTTGATCATCCTTCGGCCGACAAAGCGCCGTTCGGTCAGGCGGTTCGGGCACGATCCGCAGAGGGCGGCGGCTGGTTGGGCTGGGTGGTGGCAGTTGACGATCTTGCTCCGCTGGAAGAGCGGATCGGTCGTCCGGCAATCGAGGGGCATCGCCACTTGCCCGACGGGACGGTGCTGACCTGGCATCAGCTGGGGGTCAAGGATTTGCAGATCGATCCACAATTGCCCTTCTTCGTGCGGTGGTCGGTTGATGCGATACATCCGTCTGTCGGCGGCCGCGAGGTGGAGCTCCTCAAGATCGAAATCGCCGGCGATCCCACGCGTATAGACGAATGGCTCGGTGGCCGGAGCAAAGAGATCTTGTCCGACGTCGACATCGGCTGGTGCGCACCGCAGGACCGGCCAGGCCTCGCTGCGGCGATCTTCTCGACGCCGCGCGGTGAGGTCAGGATTTGATCAAGATTCGTCCAGTCGTGGCGGGACTGCCGAGCTACTCGGCGGTCAAGCCAGCTCCAAGGACCGACTCGGAGCTGTCATTCAAGCTGTACGCCAACGAAAACCCGTTCCCACCCCTTCCCGGCGTCATCGAGGCCACTGCCGCCGCGATTGCCTCGAAGATGAACCGCTACCCCGATATCGCCAACACTGAGATGACGTATGCGCTCAGCAGCCGACTCGGCTTGCCTGCCGAGCAGCTAGCTTTCGGCGCCGGCTCAGTCGCGGTGCTCTACCACCTGCTGCAAGCTACCTGCCAGCCGGGAGATGAGGTGATCTACGCCTGGCGCAGCTTCCAGGCCTATCCGATCGCGACAGCTGTGACCGGCGCGACTCCGGTGCCGGTGCCGCTGGGACCGGGCGCCGTTCATGATCTTGATGCGATGCGACGGGCGGTGACCCCGGCTACCAAGGCGATCATGCTCTGTACGCCGAATAACCCGACGGGCCCGGCGCTGCAACATCAACAAGTGATCGACTTCATCGACTCACTCCCGGATGACATCATGATCGTCATCGATGAGGCCTACGTGGAGTTCGTCAGCGACCCGAAAGGACTGCGCGGTCTGGAGGCAATATCGGGGCAGCCCAATGTAGTGGTGCTACGCACCTTCTCCAAGGCGTATGGGCTTGCGGGGTTCCGGGTCGGCTACTGCATAGCCGATGCCGATCTTGCTAGCGCCGTACGCGCAGTCTCGCTACCGTTTGGGGTGTCGATCGCTGCCCAGGCGGCGGTGATCGCATCGCTAGAAGCCGAGAATGAGTTGCTGGACCGGGTAGCCGAGCTGGTCAAAGCGCGCGACGCGCTGGCTAGCGGACTGCGTGATCTTGGTTTCGACATCCCAGACGCGCAAGGCAACTTTGTGTGGTTGCCTGCTGGTCCAAACGCCGAGGCGTACCAGGCGATCTTCGCGAAAGCCGGACTGATGGTCCTGGCGTACGTCTCCGGTGATAATTGGGATGGTCTTCGGATCACCATCGGTGAACCGGTGGCCAACGCTCGAATCTTGGAGATTGCGGCAACCCTGCCGCGGCCAGTCGATCGGTAGCTCCTCGTTTGACCAAGCCGGGCTAGCCAAGGATCGAAACATCCCGAGCGCTAGGAGGATTCTTGTGCGTCCAGATGGTCATCGCGATCACGCCCGCACCAGTCAGGATGAGAGTGATCGCCGTGCCGATGCCCAGCAACCGTGGCACTCCGACAGCAGTCTGGTTGGTGAGGCCTAGCAAGATGAACTCTGCAGATTGATGCATGGTGCC
>Ga0105243_10003540_pt1 | contig 12620 bp, 12 predicted proteins | sample KBSM34metaG_FD_81525 | JGI IMG/M metagenome (GOLD analysis project Ga0105243, IMG submission 81525) | Miscanthus rhizosphere microbial communities from Kellogg Biological Station, Michigan, USA - KBS M3-4 metaG | ecosystem: Host-associated > Plants > Roots > Rhizosphere > Soil | place...
ATTTCGGGCAATGTGTAACGAGTGATCATGAGAAAGATGGTCTTGGGTTTTTGGTCTTAGGTCTTTGGGTAGTAGCTCAGTGAACTAGCCCAGTGCAGTAGCCCGGTGCAGTAGCCCGACTGTCAAGGAGGGCTCGCGGGTGTGATTGACCTCGTCAGCGAGCCCTCCTTGACAGTCGGGCTACTGCACCGGGCTTCTGCACTGAGCTATTACCCAAAGACCTAAGACCAAAAACCCAAGACCATCTTTCTCATGATCACTCGTTACACATTGCCCGAAATGGGCGCGCTCTGGTCCGAACAAAACAAGTTTCAGAAATGGCTCGACGTTGAAATCGCTGTCTGCGAAGTGCACGCCGAAATGGGCACTATCCCCGTCGATGCGCTCGAGCAAATCAAGGCGCGGGCGAGCTTCACGGTTGAACGAATTAACGAAATCGAGAAGACAACTAACCACGACGTCATTGCCTTCACGACTAACCTGGCGGAATCGATCGGCGAAGCATCTCGCTTTGTTCATTACGGCCTGACTTCATCTGATGTAGTCGACACAGCCAACGCACTTCTCCTTCGAGACGCGTCGGAGATTCTGCTAAAGAAGATCGATCCGCTCATGGAAGCGCTCAAAAGACGAGCGTTCGAGTTCAAGCACACTCCACAAGTCGGTCGCACACATGGCATTCACGCTGAGCCCACTTCATTCGGTTTGACCTTCGCTCTGTGGTTCGACGAGATGCGCCGCAATCGCGAACGCCTGCTTCGCGCACGCGATGCCGTGTCGGTGGGAAAGATCAGTGGCGCGGTGGGCGCCTTTGCGCATCTCGATCCTGCTGTTGAAGAAAGCGTTTGTTCGCGATTGGGTTTGAAGGCCGCCCCGGTTTCGACGCAAGTAATTCAGCGCGACATCTATGCGGAATACCTGAACACACTCGCGCTGATCGCTTCATCACTCGATAAGTTTGCCTTGAACATTCGTCATTGGCAGCGCACCGAAGTTCGCGAAGCCCAGGAGAAGTTCACGAAAGGCCAAAAGGGTTCGAGCGCGATGCCTCATAAGCGCAACCCGATTATCTCTGAACGCATTTGTGGAATTGCCCGAGTGATTCGCGCGAATAGTTTGGTGGGCCTGGAAAACGTCGCCCTCTGGCACGAACGCGATATTTCACATTCTTCGGCTGAGCGCGTGGTGTTACCCGATTCGAGTATTGCGCTCGATTACATCCTGCAGAAAGCGACGAATCTCATTGAAGGGCTGGTTGTGTATCCGGAGAGGATGCTGGAGAACCTGAACGCAACGCGAGGCCTTATCTTCAGTGGTCAACTTCTGCTCTCGCTTACAAACACAGGCATCTCACGCGAAGAGGCTTACGAGTTGGTGCAACGTAACGCCATGAGAGTTTGGGACGAAGGTAAGGACTTTCTGACCCTGGTGAAGGCTGACGCAGATATCAATGCAAAGCTGACAACAGAACAGATCGAGCGAGCATTCTCGCTGGATCACTACCTCAGGAATGTCGATTCGATCTTTGAAAGGGTGTTCCAGTAAGACCGGCGTTGAGCCGGTCCTACTGGAGAACACGAGGGGTGTTATTTGGGGGCGGAGAACTTCTCAGCGTAGTTGCCGATGATTGGCAGCTTGTACATGGTTCCCCCGTAGGCCTTGATCAGGCATAGGATCCACACGATCGCGATGCCCAAAAACATGACCAGCCACAACAGGGTCGAGAGTATGCTTGCGATTGCGGCGAGCGAGTCGGAGATCATCCCCAAGACAATCACGAGGATCGTGATCACAACTCCGACGACCACCGCCACAACGACAACCAGAACGTTGAGCAGAATCGACTGCATTGCGTGGAACCGAACGAGCCGGCTGTCTTTTTCGATTAAGAAGAAGATCAGCCCTGAAACCCAGCCAGCAAGGTACGCTATCAACGACGCAATGTTCTCGTCTAAGCCAGTGCTGGACTTGCCGGATTGAACGGGCGGCGGGTTTTGCATTATAAGTTTCTCCTGTAAATAAGGGTTCGAAAACTGGAAACTGCCTCGACCGCCATTCACGAGTCAATCAAGACAGAAGGCCGTGGGCCTATCCATACAAGGCCGAGATATTATGCCAACAACTGTTTATCACGCAATATTTTATGTTTGAGCTGCACGGAGAAATCGAAGACCAATGAAAGCCAAAGTCTACGTAAGTCTAAAATCGGGAGTCCTCGATCCACAGGGAAAAGCAATCCAGCACTCTGTCGAATTACTCGGCTACTCCGGAATCGCGGATGTGCGCCAGGGAAAGTACTTCGAGATTGCTCTTGATGGCTCTGTCGATGATTCACAGGCCCGCAACTCTGTGGATAAGATTGCCCGCGAAGTCCTATCCAATCCGATCATTGAAGACTATCGAGTAGAGATAGAGGGCTAATCTAATCACTAATGAAAAAGGCCAGACTGCAAACTTCCCTCTCTATTCTGCTACTCGTCACCCTTTTTGCAATTCTTGCGAAAGCTCAGGAGCCTGCTAAGCCGTCCATAGCTAATGCCCCTGAAGCGAAGCCCGAAAGTTGGCAAAAGTTCACGTCGACTGAAGGACGGTTTTCGGTGGAGTTTCCGGGTAGTCCGACTCCTTCCACACAAGCTGCAGGTCCTTCGCAAAATGTGACCTTGCAGATGTACTCATTGGCAACGTCGGCGGCTTATGGTGTTTCGTACTTCGATTCCGCAAGCACTGACGAAGGTCCAGATGCTGCCAAAAAAGTCCTGGACCTTAGTGTTCAAGGAGTAATTAAGGACTACGGTTCTGAACAGTTGAACGTTACCGAAACGGTTGTTCAAGGGTATCCGGGACGTTTGTTAACAAAGCGACTCGCGAATGGGTATACGCTGCGGGTAAAGATAGTGTTGGTAGGAACAAGGCAATATCAAATTACGTGCGTCCTACCCAAACCGGAGACCCTCGGAGCGGAGAATGTGTCGCTCTATGAATCTGCGGTAAATCGCTTTCTCGATTCCTTCACGCTCATTCTGAACCCGAAGAGTTAGGCGAAGTCTGAAGCAATAACGGAGTATTCGCGCTTCAAACGACACGGTGATAAAGTTTAGTTCGGACAAGTTCAATCGCTCAGAGCAAAGGAGTCTCACAACGTGAAATTTGGCGTCATAGTTTTCCCGGGATCGAATTGTGATCACGACGCATATCACGTCATCTCAAAACACGTCGGCCAACCGGTCGACTTCATCTGGCACCGCGACACTGAGCTGAGTTCGTACGATGCCGTGATCATTCCTGGCGGCTTTTCTTATGGCGACTACCTACGCGCGGGCGCTCTGGCGCGTTTCTCACCGGTTATGAATTCCGTCAAGAAGTTTGCTGACAAAGGCGGGTTTGTTCTCGGAATCTGCAACGGCTTTCAGATTCTCTGCGAGGCCGGGTTGTTACCAGGCGCCTTAATCCGTAACCGCGATCTGCACTTCATTTGTGAGCACGTTTATGTTCGTACTGAAACGTCTGACAGTCCCTTCACAAATGAACTGACTAGTGGAACTGTTTTGCGCATACCCATCGCTCACGCGGAAGGAAACTACGTTTGCGACGACGCCACGCTCGCTGAGCTACATCGCGAAGATCGCGTTGTCTTCCGCTATTGTGATCGCGAAGGGAATGTCACAACGGAAGCGAATCCAAACGGGGCGCGTGACAATATTGCAGGTATCTGTAGTAGTGGGCGCAATGTGTTGGGGTTGATGCCTCACCCCGAGCGCGCGTGCGAAGACTTACTTGGTTCGAGCGATGGGCGCGATATCTTCAGATCTCTCGCGGCAACACTCGCTGCAGCTGTGGTTTGATAAACAACTCCTGATCATATGAAACGCATACTTCCATTTATCATTATCCTTCTCGTTCTCGGTGTGGCACTGGGCAGCGCCTGGTATTTGAAGCGCTCAACAACAGACGTTCATCGCGTCAGCTCGAACAGCCTCCCCGGTCCTTCTCCGAATTCACAGAATAGCAATCCAGCAACGGCGGGAGTTGGCGGAGCCGAACCAGCTCACACGCAAGGGCCTGCGAATGCTCCAGTGCACCTGGAAGAATTCGGCGATTTTGAATGTCCTCCGTGTGGATTGCTGCACCCGATCCTCGTCCAAATGAAGCAGGAGTTTGGTGATAGATTGCAGATCACTTTCAGAGAGTTTCCGCTTGTTCCAACTCACCAGCATGCAGTGGCTGCCGCAAGTTCGGCCGAAGCGGCCGGTCTCCAGGGAAAATTCTGGGAAATGCACGACATGCTTTACGAGAACCAGAAGGAGTGGCACGAAGCATTCGACGTGCGACCTATCTTTGAGGGATACGCAAAAAAGATCGGATTGGATGTCGAGCGTTTCAAGACTGACGTTAATAGTGAGCCGGTGGCCCAGCGAATATTTCTCGACGGCAAGCGCGGGCACTCACTCGGTGTTAAAGGCACGCCAACTGTTTTTCTAAATGGACGCGAAGTTCCGTTTGAATCTTTACCAGCTGACAAGTTGCGCGTATTGATTAAGGAACTTACCGGCACTAAATGAAGTCAGCAGGTGCAACGGCTGCGTCAGACCGTTCCGGCAAACGCGCCAATCTCCTTTTTGTTCTCATCGCTATCCTTTCGCTCTGCGGCTTAGCAGACGCGTTGTACCTCACTATCGAACACATCACCGGCGAGAGCGTTAAATGCACAATCATCCACGGCTGCTCGGAAGTGCTTAGCAGCCCCTACGCCGTTATCGGTGGTTTCCCGTTGGCGTCGATTGGTGCTTTGGCATATTTCGCAGTATTTAGCCTGGCGATATTGAAGTTGTTTGATTACCGGATTGCCGGCCAGTTGCTACTGCCGTTAGTTGGGTTGATGTGTTTGGTGAGTCTCTGGCTGATCTATCTTCAGGCATTTGTGATTCATGCCTTTTGCCAGTTTTGTCTGCTGTCGGCAGGAATTACCTTCACCTTAATGGCGCTGGTCTTTGTGGCGCACTGGCGGGGTGGTGTTAAGAAATAGGACAAGCCAGCGGACACAAGGACGACCTTGTGTATTTGAACAAGCTGGGAAGAATAAGCAAGGACGCCCCAGTGGATTGAACAAGCTGGGAAGGGGGCAAGCGGAGAATTGGACGCCCCAATCATTGACCCCGAGCGCGCCCCCGCTGAGTTGCCATTCAGAATACTTTAGCTAATCCGAGTGAATCTCGCCGGGGGCGCGCTCCGGGTCACTCGTGAAAGGCGTCCAACTTGTCGCTCGCCACCCTTCCCAGCTTGTTCGACACACTTTAGCGCCCTATCCATTTCCCAGCCTGATCTCGACATTGAGGCGTCAATGATCACTCCGTACAGTGTCGCCCCTCTCCCGGTCTCAAGATTCTCTGAGCAAGTTTCCCACTAACACTCGGCCGTTTGTCCTGCGCACCCACGCGCGTGTAAGGTATTAACAACTTCAACAGACTAAGAAGGGGTCAAATGGATCAGCAGCAAAGTACTGTCTCTGATATTTTTCGACGCGCTCAAGCAGCGCGACTAGAACATCCAGACTGGTCGTACAAACAGATAAAAGATCTCATCGTAAAGGAATTCTCTGGCGGGGCTTTTCCTTCGCTTTCCAGTTTGACCATTCCTGAACAGGACGACCGAGCCCCGGAAGAAGATTGGACCGCCGGTTTGCCGATCATCGCTCGCGGGATTCAGTTTCAGGATTGGAAAGAAGTTGCTGACGGCATCATTCTTAGCCTGGAGCAAACCGAAAACTACGAACGCGAGCGTGGTCCCGAAGGCGACCGCGACGACTGGCACGATCGGAATGCAGGCATCAATGACGCGACTGCCAAAGGTGTAGGCAAATGGATGCCGGCGGAGTTGGTGGCATTGGCGGAAAGAAATGTGAAGAAGTGAGCTTGGTTCTTTGTGCTTGGTACTTTGTGCGCACGCGTTTCTGCTAGAACCAGTTTAGAGGTTTTTCAAAGTACAAAGATCAAAGCGCTAAGCACGGTTTTCGATATGAGTTTCCTCGACAATCTTTTCAGCGATCCCAAATACCAAACAACTGATCCGCGAAAGCCTGAAGAGCTGAACGATTCGGAAATAATCATTAGCCCTGATACGCGTCGTGAGAAGCGAATCCCACCAGGACAATCACGCACCAAGAAGTGGCCGGTGCTTGATGCGCACGGCACCCCTGACATCGATCTCGCAACCTGGACCTTTGAAGTTGGTGGCCTGGTCGAGAAACCCCAGAAATGGTCGCTCGATGAATTCATGCAACTGCCGGCGGTTCGCGTCTACGCAGATTTTCATTGCGTCACACGTTGGTCGCGATTGGATAACGTTTGGGGTGGCGTGCCAACACGTGAAGTCGCACGACTCGTCGGTGTCAAACCAGAGGCGAAATTTGTGTTGGCCCTGGCGCATGATTACGGCTGGACGACTAACGTTCCGATCGAATACTTCCTCAACGAAGACTCGCTCTTCGCATGGTCCCACGACGGACAGCCAATCCCGCCTCAACACGGCGGACCCGTCCGTTTGATAATTCCCCAACTCTATGCGTGGAAGTCAGCCAAATGGGTAAATGGCATTCGCTTCCTCCAAGAAGATCAGGCGGGCTTCTGGGAAGAAGGCGGCTACCACATGCGAGGCGTCCCATGGGGACCGGGGGATGGGGAACGGTTTAGGTACGGCTAGAGGATTTCAGATGGATGTCCGATATGCTTCAGCTTGTCGTTGTCTCGTCAGGAAGTCACTCTGTGGAATTTGTGTTTGCGAGTTTCGTGTTATTGACCTGGCTGGTGGCACCCGACTAAACGACAAGCTGAAGCATATCGAACATCAATCTAAGATCTGAAATTCTTTCATGCCTACTCCAAAAGACGCAGCCGCCGTCATTCTTCTTCGGCAAAATACTGATCCAAATAACCCGGAAGTCTACTGGGTGAAGCGGAGCGACAACCTTGCGTTTCTCGGTGGTTTTCACGCGTTTGCCGGAGGGCAACTCGATCCATCAGACGCTGAAGTCACCGTTAAGAATTCACCAAACGTCGAGACCTCTGCCATGGTTAGTGGCGCCGCGCGTGAATTGTTTGAGGAGCTTGGCGTCTTCGTCGCCCGCGGCGGCGAGGCGTTAACGAAAGGCCAACGAGCTTCGCTGCTTGATGATTTGCAGTCGGGTCGAATGTCGTGGCCGCAACTGCTTCAGCACTACGAACTACACCTCGAGGCAACGGATTTCACTTTCGTTGGTCGTTGGGTCACGCCGCCCTTCAGTCCCAGGCGGTTCGATACATGTTTTTTCCTGGTTAATTGTCCAGGTAAACAAGAACCAAATGTCATCTCCACAGAGCATTCGAGCGGCGAGTGGATTCCTGCGAAAGAGGCAATTGCGAAGTGGTTGCGATCCGAAGTGACTCTTGTTCCGCCGACGCTTCACGCGTTGAGCACACTAGCCGCTGGACTTACTGACGATCTCGTCCAACGGTTTTTGTCTGTGCCACAGGCCCACGGCCAAAGTGCCCGGCGAATCGAGTTTCGACCAAACTACATTTCCTTTCCAATTCGAACCCCAACCAGACCGCCGGCAACACACACAAACTGTTACTTGATCTACACGTCAAAAGAAATTGTCGTTGTCGATCCGGGTTCTCCTTACGAAGATGAGCAACAAGCACTGGCGTTGATGATCGATGAGTTGAAATCGGAAGGAAAGGTAGTACGTGAGATCATCCTCACACACCTGCATCCCGATCATGTTGGCGGAGTGAATGCGCTCAGATCGCATCTTGGAGAAGACGTGGTAGTAGCTGCACACGCTGAAACTGCGACGTCATTGCCGGACATAAAAGTAGACCGCGTAATTGCCGACAACGACATCATCACTTTCGAAGGTGTGCCTGAAATTCGTTTACGTGCGTTGCATACACCTGGCCACGCTCGAGGACATCTTTGTTTTCATGATGAGCAACGAGGAATTCTTTTGACGGGTGACAACATTGTAGGGTTGGGTTCAGTGCTCATAGATCCGCCACAGGGAAACATGATCGACTATCTCAAATCACTTGAACGGATGCGCTCGATTTCTGGTCTAACGATCTTGTTTGGTGGACACGGTGCTGCGATGGCCGCGCCGTACAAAAAAATTGATGAATACATTAACCATCGTTTAGAGCGAGAAGCGAAAATTCTCGAGGCGTTCGAATCAGGCATTACAACGCCCGCCGAGATAGTCGCCGCTGTTTATACCGATGTCTCACCAAAAGCATATGCGCTGGCGGAACGTGCGGTCATTGCCCACCTGGAGAAGTTGGAGGTCGAGGGAAGAATTGCTGATTTCTGACCCTGGATTGAACAAGCTCGGAGGGAAAGGACGCCTTAGTGGGTCGAACAAGCTGGGAAGGGTGGCAAGCGGAAAGTTGGACGTCTCGCCCCCGTGACTTCGAGCGCGCCCCCGCTGAGTCGCCATAATATAAATCTTAGACGGCGCAAGTGAGTCTCAGCGGGGGCGCGCTCGGGGTCGCTAATGTGAGACGTCCTGATTTCCGCTTGCCACCCTTCCCAGCTTGTTCGACCCACTGAAGCGTTCCGGGTTCTGATCCTTCGCAGCTTGTTCTTTCCACCTGGCACGTCCTTCCCAAATGCGAAATCTGAAATTTTTCCAGTACACTCTCCTCACCCAACTATGGATTACCCAAGAACCCTACGCGAACTGAAAGCATCGGGATATCAAACTCTCGCTGTCAAAGACGAACTCCGTTTGAACCTGATTCGAAAACTGCGCGCCGGTGAAAAGCTTTTTCCCGGCATTGTTGGTTACGAAGACACCGTCATCCCGCAACTCGTAAACGCAATTCTCTCGCGCCACAACCTGATCCTCCTCGGTCTACGAGGCCAGGCAAAGAGTCGCATCATTCGCCAGCTCACCGACCTGCTCGACGAACGCATTCCGATCATCGCCGGGTCAGAAGTGAACGACGATCCGTTTCGACCGATCTCTGCTTACGGGCGGCAAGTGTTGATGCAAAACGGTGACTTCACCCCGCTCGACTGGATCGATCGCGATTCACGGTTTGTGGAAAAGCTTGCGACGCCCGACGTAACTGTTGCCGACATTATCGGCGACGTCGATCCAATCAAAGCAGCTAAGGGTGGTCACCTTTTGAGTGATGAGTTGACGATCCACTACGGTCTTTTGCCGCGCGCTAACCGTGGAGTGTTTGCGATCAACGAACTTCCGGACTTAGCAGGGAAGATTCAGGTCGGACTCTTCAATATCATGCAAGAGGGAGATGTCCAGATTAAGGGTTACCCGGTGCGCCTACCTCTCGATGTGATGCTCGTGTTCTCGGCAAATCCGGAAGACTACACGGCGCGTGGAAAGATCATCACGCCGCTAAAGGATCGAATCGGGTCTGAAATCATGACTCACTATCCGAAAGAGCTTCAGACGGCGGTTGAGATCACAAAACAAGAAGCGTGGACTAATAGGTTTGCGGATTCCGATCGAATAGTTATTCCAGACTTCATTCGCGAAGTGGTGGAACAAATCGCTTTCGAAGCGCGCGACGACAGCCACATCGACAAGCATTCCGGTGTCTCGCAACGCTTACCTATTAGTGTGATGGAATCGGCAGTATCGAATGCTGAACGACGGTCGCTGTTAACGGGAGACCGCACAATCGTTCCTCGCATCGCCGATATCTACGCTGCAATTCCTTCGATGACCGGCAAGATGGAACTGGAGTATGAAGGCGAACAACTCGGCGCCAACAGCATCGCACGTGATCTGATCAAGCGTGCGGCGGGCGAAATCTTTGAAGGCTATTTTGTGGGAATCGATTTCACGCGAGCTGTCCAATGGTTCGACGAAGGAAACAAGCTGCTGTTGGCTGATACGGCGTCGGCTGAAGAGTGTCGAACCCTGGTCGAGGCTGTTCCCGAACTGATCGAGACTGCTTTGATCCCGTTCGACTTCGATCGGGCGGACAGTGGTCGTCTCGTTGCCGCGTGTGAGTTTGTGCTCGAAGGACTTTACGCCGAGAACAAGATCAGTCGAAACGAAGAAGGCGGTTACGCAGGAATGACTAAAGCGAAGAAGGATCGCCGTGGAATGATTTACGACGATCTCACGGAAACTGGTAAGTATAGCTAGGAGAGATTCATGTCTATTACATGAACTGCTTCAGCAGTGCCGAGACCATCGTGAGATAAATGAGTTTCTGGCCCGAAAAATTTGCAGGGACCTGCAAATACCCGAACCGGCCAGCAAAAAGTAATGAAATTCACTCGCTATTCCAAATTCAAGGGCTTCGACGTTTCATCCATCAACCTGGGTGAGTTGATGGATTCTATGTCGGATGCGCTGCTCGATTCGGGTTACGACAACGATTACTACTGGACGCGCCAGAGGAAACAAACTGATAACTCGCTCGATGCACTACGTGCAGCTTTGCTTCAGGCGCTCATGGACAAGGGAATCCTAAACGAGCAGCAGCTTCGCGAGATGCTCACGGAGAACGAAGGTAAGTTCAAAGGATCTCTGTTAGAGGAATTACTGAACCAACTCATCGAGCGACTGGTTGAAGAAGGTTATCTCAACCTTCGTGAAGAGCAGCAGCAACAGAGGGATGATCGAAGAGGCCAGGGAAACGGTCAGGGGGAGATTTCCGAGCCCTTACCACGTAACGTTCGGTTTGAAGTAACCGAAAAGGGTCTAGACTTCCTCGGATATAAGACACTTCGAAATCTTCTCGGCAGTCTCGGCAAAAGCGTCTCCGGACGTCATGATACCGTTTACCTTTCGACCGGTGTGGAAGCTGCGGCTGCGAGTAAGCGCTATGAGTTTGGCGACACGATTAATCTTGATGTGAACGCTACTTTGTTGTCTGCCATCAAGCGAGAAGGGCTAAGTGTCCCGCTGAATCTTGAGTACCAGGATCTATATGTTCATCAGTGCGACTACCAATCGTCTTGTGCCACCGTCGTAATGCTCGACTGTTCACATTCGATGATTCTATACGGTGAGGACCGCTTCACCCCGGCAAAGAAGGTTGCGCTGGCAATGGCGCACTTGATTCGTACCCAGTATCCGGGTGACTCGCTCAAGGTCGTTTTATTTCACGATTCAGCCGAAGAACTTCCTCTAGGCAAACTCGCCACAACGCAAGTGGGTCCGTATCACACAAACACCGCCGAGGGTCTGCGTTTGTCGCGACGCCTGCTTCAAGCCCAGCGGAAAGAGATGAAGCAAATCGTGATGGTCACCGATGGCAAACCGACTGCCTGCTACATCGGGGATTCTCTTCAACCATCCGCAGCCAAAACGAAAGCAAGCGATACAACACCTAAACGACGCCTTTACAAGAACTCGATGGGGGGCGATCCGTTTGTGATGACGGAAACGTTCAAAGAAGTTCAGGCCTGTCGTAAAGCCGGTATAATGATCAATACATTCATGCTTGCCAGTGACTACTACCTGGTTGAGTTCGTAAAGCAAATGTCGGCGATGACAAACGGAAAGGCTTACTTTGCCAATCCCGGCAACTTGTCACAATTCGTCTTGATTGATTTTCTGCGGCGTCGCACACGAAAAGTACGGTGAGATTTGTGCCCATGGTTCGCCCCGGTGAACGCAGAAAGAAGCCGGTTCCAATTTCGAAATAAGGTTTCTGATCAGTAGTCATCCGCGTTGATCTGCGGCTGAAATTTTCCTCGACCCAACAAGCGAACGCAGCAAATCTGAACTCGACAATCTGCAATTTGCAATAAATAGAATGTCGTCATCTCTTCCCCAGCCCTCGCAGCTACGCAAACGGCGCCGGTTTCTTCCGTACCTAATTCTCACGCTCGGTCTTGCGTTTACCTTCCTCGTCTCATTCTATTTTTCAAAACTGGCCAAGGCCCAGGATCAGAGTCGATTCGAGAAATCCGTCCAGGAGATTGACGAACGAATAACCGCTCGACTGCAGACGTCCGAGGCGTTGTTGCGCGCCGGGACTGGTTTGTTTGCCGCTAGCGACGAGGTCGCACCGCAGGAGTTTGATCGTTTTGTGCAACAGATCGAATTGCAGAAGAACTACCCTGGAATTCAAGGCATTGGTTTCTCCAAGCGACTTCGCCCTGACGAGAAGGCGGATCTGATCGCGAAGATGCGCCAAACAGGTTTCAGCGATTTCAAGATTTGGCCCGAGTCTCAACGCGACGAATACAACGCAATTATCTATCTCCAACCGATGAACAACCGCAATCAAGTCGCGATTGGCTTCGACATGTTCACTGAAGCGGTGCGCCGCCAGGCGATGGAGACTGCGCGCGATACAGGGACGCCGACTGCTTCAGGACGTGTGATTCTGGTTCAGGAACCCCAACCTAAACAGCAGTCTGGATTCCTGATCTATGCACCCGTGTATCGCAACGGAGCCGATACCTCAACCGTCGGTGCCAGGCGCGCTGCATTGGTCGGTTTTGTTTACAGTCCTTTTAGAATTGATGACTTTATTGCCCCGGTTTTGACTGATCAGAAATCAGATGTAAGTTTCAAGATCTATGATGGAGCAGAGATCAAACCAGAGAGTCTCCTTCACGACACACCACCTGAATCAGCCGAACCCCACTTCACA
>Ga0105243_10003542_pt1 | contig 12617 bp, 10 predicted proteins | sample KBSM34metaG_FD_81525 | JGI IMG/M metagenome (GOLD analysis project Ga0105243, IMG submission 81525) | Miscanthus rhizosphere microbial communities from Kellogg Biological Station, Michigan, USA - KBS M3-4 metaG | ecosystem: Host-associated > Plants > Roots > Rhizosphere > Soil | place...
CCCGTGCGCTGCAGGTTCTCGCACTTGAAGAACAGCTGGGCGCCCAGCAGCTCGTCGGCGGTGCGGCTGCGCAGTATGGGTGTGCGGTGGGCCACGCCTTCCAGCCGGCGAGCGGCGGCGGCGACATCGTCATAGGTGGGCAGCGAGGGAGGGCTGTTCGTCGTCATGGCGTGCGGTTCCGCAAAGTGGATGGAGGCGCTTTCGATCATAGCCGCATGCGCGGGCTTTCAGAGCCCTGAAATGCGCCAGCCGTTGCATGGCAACGGCTGGGTGCTATGGTGTTTGATGCGGCGCAGTGCCGGTGTGCCAGCGCTTCAGCGCTTCTTGTTGCCCAGGATGCCGCCGAGCACGCCACGCAGGATTTCCTTGCCCAGCGAATTGCCCATGGTGCGCATGGTGGACTTGGCCATGGTCTGCACCAGGCCGTCGTGCTTGCCGCCGCGCGGGCCCGTGGTGCCGAACAGCAGGTCCTTGAGCCCGTCCATCATGGCGCCACCTTCGCTTGCCGCGGGCGCAGCACCGGCCGGGCCCGTGCCGGTTGGCGCTGCGCCGTCGCCGGCCGCTGCCGTGCGGCCGCGCAGCACCTCGTAGGCCGATTCGCGGTCCACCGCCTTTTCATAGACGCCGGCCACCAGCGACTGTGCCAGCAGGGTCTTGCGCTGCTCCTCGTTGATGGGGCCGATCTGGCTGCCGGGCGGGATCACGTAGGCACGCTCGGTGATGCCGGGGCGTCCCTTGTCGTCGAGGAAGCTCACCAGGGCCTCGCCCACTGCCAGCTCGGTGATGGCGGCCTCGATATCCAGGCCGGGCTTGGGCCGCATGGTGGTGGCCGTGGCCTTGACGGCCTTCTGGTCGCGCGGGGTGAAGGCGCGCAGCGCATGCTGCACGCGGTTGCCCAGCTGGGCCAGCACGGTGTCGGGCACGTCCATGGGGTTTTGCGTGACGAAATACACGCCCACGCCCTTGGAGCGCACCAGGCGAACCACCAGCTCGATGCGTTCGAGCAGCACCTTGGGCGCGTCGTTGAACAGCAGGTGGGCTTCGTCGAAGAAGAAGACCAGCTTGGGCTTGTCGGGGTCGCCGATCTCGGGCAGGCGCTCGAACAGCTCGGACAGCATCCACAGCAGGAAGGTGGAGTACAGGCGCGGCGAATTCATCAGCTTCTCGGCGGCCAGGATGTTGACCACGCCCTTGCCGCCGGCATCGGTCTGCATCAGGTCGTTGATGTCGAGCATGGGCTCGCCAAAGAACTTGTCACCGCCCTGCGACTCGATGGCCACCAGCCCGCGCTGTATGGCGCCCACGCTGGCCGCGCTGATGTTGCCGTACTCGGTGGTGAACTGCTTGGCGTTGTCGCCCACATGCTGGAGCATGGCGCGCAGGTCCTTGAGGTCCAGCAGCAGCAGTCCGTTGTCGTCGGCAATCTTGAAGACCAGGTTGAGCACGCCCATCTGCGTGTCGTTCAGGGCCAGCATGCGGCCGATCAGCAGCGGACCCATGTCCGAGACCGTGGCGCGCACCGGGTGGCCCAGCTCGCCGAACACGTCCCACAGCGTGGTGGGGCAGGCCAGGGGCTGGGGAATCTCGATGCCGCGCTCCTGCAGGGAGGCGGCCATCTTGGCGCCCGTGCTGCCAGCCTGGCTGATGCCGGACAGGTCTCCCTTGATGTCGGCCATGAACACTGGCACGCCGATCTCGGAGAATCCCTCGGCCATTTTCTGCAGCGTCACGGTCTTGCCGGTGCCGGTGGCGCCCGTGATCAGGCCATGTCGATTGGCCAGTGCGGGCAGCAGCAGGCATTCTGTGGCAGAGTGGCGGGCGATCAGAAGTGGAGCGGCCATTTCGGGTTTCCTCGGGGGAGCATGCGGTCAAAAGTAAAATCCCAGCCGCAAGGTTAAATCAATATCAAAGGACAGCCTGTGGCAGGACACAGTAAATGGGCCAATATCCAGCACCGCAAAGGCCGCCAGGACGAAAAGCGCGGCAAGGTCTGGACTCGCATCATCCGTGAAATCATGGTGGCGGCACGCACGGGAGGGGGCGATCTCAGCGCCAACCCGCGCCTGCGCCTGGCGGTGGAAAAGGCCAAGGCGGCCAACATGCCGGCCGACAACATCAAGCGCAACATCGACAAGGCCACGGGCAACCTCGAAGGCGTGACCTACGAGGAAATCCGCTACGAAGGCTACGGCATTGGCGGCGCGGCCATCATCGTGGACACCATGACCGACAATCGCGTGCGCACTGTGGCGGATGTGCGTCACGCCTTCAGCAAGTACGGTGGCAACATGGGCACGGAGGGTTCCGTGTCCTTCCAGTTCAAGCATGTCGGACAACTGATCTTCGCTCCCGGAAGCGACGAGGACCAGATCATGGAAGTGGCTCTGGAGGCCGGCGCCGAGGACGTGATCACCGATGACGAGGGAGCCATCGAGGTGCTGACCGCACCCGCAGAGTTCGAAACCGTGCGCGACGCGCTGCAGGCCAAGGGCCTGACGCCGGAGGTGGCTGAAGTCACCATGCGCCCGGAAAACACCATCGCCCTGCAAGGCGATGACGCAGCCCGCATGCAAAAGCTGCTGGACATGATCGAAGACCTGGATGACGTACAGGACGTCTACCACAACGCTGAACTATGAAAATTCTTGTGATTGGTGGCGGAGGCCGCGAGCACGCCCTGGCGTGGAAACTGGCTGAATCGCCGAAATCGACCAAGGTCTATGTGGCCCCCGGCAACGGTGGCACGGGCCTGGCCGGCGGCAAGGTGGAAAACCTCAACATCACCGACCCGCAGGCGCTGCGCGAGTGGGCGCAGGCCGAGAAGGTCGCGCTGACCGTGGTCGGCCCCGAGGCTCCGCTGGCTGCCGGCGTGGTCGATGAGTTTCGCGCCCACGGCCTGCGCATCTTCGGCCCCTCCAAGGCTGCCGCCCAGCTGGAAAGCTCCAAGGCCTTCTCCAAGGACTTCATGGCGCGCCACGGCATCCCCACGGCGCTCTATGAAACCTTCACCGACCCGGTGGCGGCCCATGCCTACGTGGACCGCCTGGGTGCGCCCATCGTGGTCAAGGCCGACGGCCTGGCCGCAGGCAAGGGCGTGGTCGTTGCGACAACGCTGCAGGAAGCCCACGACGCCGTGGACTTCATGCTCGTGGACAACAAGTACGGCGTGGCCCACAACGACGGCGGCGCCCGCGTGGTGATCGAGGAATTCCTCGCCGGCGAGGAAGCCAGCTTCATCGTGCTGTGCGACGGCAAGAACGTCCTGGCCCTGGCAACCAGCCAGGACCACAAGCGCCTGAAGGACGGCGACCAGGGCCCGAACACGGGCGGCATGGGCGCCTACTCGCCCGCGCCCGTGGTCACGGCCGACGTGCATGCCCGCGCCATGCGCGAGATCATCCTGCCGACCATCCGAGGCATGGAAAAGGACGGCATTCCCTACACCGGCTTCCTCTATGCGGGCCTGATGATCGACGCGTCTGGCCATCCCAAGACGCTGGAGTTCAACTGCCGCATGGGCGACCCCGAGACCCAGCCCATCATGATGCGCCTCAAGAGCGATCTGGTGGACGTCATGCTGGCGGCCACCGATGCCAAGCTCGACCAGGTCGAGCTGCAATGGGACCGCCGCACGGCGCTGGGCGTGGTCATGGCTGCGGCCGGCTACCCCGAGGACCCGCGCAAGGGCGATGCCATCAGCGGGCTGCCGCAGGACGCCGCCGATGCCATGGTCTTCCATGCCGGCACCCAGCTCAAGGACGGCGTGCCCGTCACCAGCGGTGGCCGCGTACTGTGCGTCACCGTGCTGGCCGACAGCGTCAAGCAGGCCCAGCAAAAGGTCTATGACGTGGCGCGCGGCATCCATTTCGATGGTGCCCAGTACCGCCGCGACATCGGCTTCCGTGCTGTGAAGAACTGAGTCCATGGCAGAGCAATCGACCGGGCAGGCGCTGCCCGTGGCCCAGGTGCGCGAGTACCTGACGGGCCTGCAGGCCCGCATCACGCAGGCGCTGGAGCAGGTGGAAGGCGAGGGCGGTGCACGCTTTCTGTCCGACACCTGGAGCAAGGGCCCCGGCGAGCGCCTGCAGGGCGATGGCATCACCCGCATCATGGAGGGCGGCCGCGTGTTCGAGCGCGCGGGCTGCGGCTTCTCGCATGTGCGCGGGCCGCAGCTGCCGCCCTCGGCCACGCAGCACCGGCCTGAACTGGCGGGTGCGCCGTTCGAGGCTATGGGCGTGTCCCTGGTCTTCCATCCGCGCAATCCTTTTGTGCCTACGGTACACATGAATGTGCGAATGATTGCGGCCGGCTCAGGTGCGGCCGGCTCAGGTGCGGCAGGGCATCCGGGCAACGAGCCCACCTGCTGGTTCGGCGGCGGCATGGACCTGACACCGGTCTACGGCTTCGAGGAAGATGCACGGCACTTTCACCGCGTCTGCCGCGATGCGCTGGCGCCTTTTGGCGACACGCTCTACCCGCGTTTCAAGACCTGGTGCGACGAGTACTTCTGCCTGAAGCACCGCAACGAGCAGCGCGGCATCGGCGGCATCTTCTTCGACGACTTCTCTGAGCTGGGCCAGGCGCGCAGCTTCGACATGCTGCGTTCGGTGGGAGATTCCTTTCTGGAGTCCTACCTGCCCATCGTCGAGCGCCGCCAGGCCATGGACTACGGGCAGCAGCAGGTCGATTTCCAGCGCTACCGCCGCGGCCGCTACGTGGAGTTCAACCTGGTCTGGGACCGGGGAACGCACTTCGGCCTGCAGTCCGGCGGGCGCACGGAATCCATCTTGCTGTCCATGCCCCCGCATGCGAGCTGGAGCTACCAGCGCGAGGACGCGCCCGGCACGCCCGAACGCGCGCTGCTGGAGCAATTCCTGGTGCGCCGCGACTGGCTTTGAGTTCCATTGCCGCCATCCCCGACCGCGTGGCGAAATCCGCGCGTGCAAGGGAATAGGCGGCAAAACTATAATTTCAATAGCTTGAGGCGCAGCGTTGGCTGCGTTCTCCACTTTCTTCGGCGCGAAATCTTCCGGCGATCTGTGGGCGAACTCCATGCATTTTGGAGCGCCGCTACAGCCAAGCCCTCTACGGGCCGCACGGCGCTCGCGCTATATTGATCCCATTTCTATTCCACTGATCACCGCCTGATGACCACTTCCACCAAATCGGATTCCGCAGCCAAGCGCGACGTGACCAAGCTGCAACGCGCCATTGTTGACGGCCTCGAAAACGTCAAGGCCCAAGACATCCAGGTCTTCAATACCGAAAAGCTCTCGCCGCTGTTCGAGCGCGTGATCGTGGCTGCGGGCACCTCCAACCGCCAGACCAAGGCGCTGGCCTCCAGCGTGCGCGACGCCGTCAAGCAGGCCGGTTTTCCCGTGCCACGCCAGGAAGGCGAAGAAAACGGTGAGTGGATCATCGTGGACTGCGGCCAGGCCGTGGTCCATGTGATGCAGCCAGCCATTCGCCAGTACTACCGCCTGGAAGAGATCTGGGGCGAGACGCCTGTGCGCCTGAAGCTGGGTGCTCCCAAGCCCACACGCTCGGCCGCCACCGACAAGGCCGAGGAAAAGGCCAAGAAGGCCGCTTCCAAGAAGGCTGCTGCAACGGCCGCCAAGCCTGCCGCCAAGAAGGCCGCTTCTGCCGCCGCACCTGCTGCAGGCAAGAAGCCCGCTGCCAAGAAGGCAGCTCCAGCCAAGGCCGCTGCACCCCGTTCCGCGGCTGCCAAGCCGGCAGCATCCCGTACGGCGGCCGCCAAGCCGGCTGCTGCAAAGTCGGCCGCCGTGAAGTCGGCCGCCGCCAAGGCGCCGGCCCGCAAGACGGCAGCGCCCAAGGCCATCAAGACCGTGGTGGTCAACCGCGCTCCCGCCAAGCCCAAGGCAGGTGCTGCTGCAAAGCCGGCCGCCAAGCGCGCTCCCCGCGCCAAGGCCTGAACGGTTCGGGACTGACGCTGCATGAAGCTGTTGATCGTGGCTGTGGGCCAGCATGTGCCCGACTGGGCGCAGACGGCCTACGACGACTATGCCAAGCGCTTTCCCCCGGAACTCAAGGTGGAGCTCAAGGCCGTCAAGACCGAGCCGCGCGGCTCCAAGACGGTCGAGACCCTGTACGCGGCCGAGCGCAAGCGCATCGAGGCCGCCATTCCGCGCGGCACGCGCATCGTCGTGCTCGATGAGCGCGGCACCAATCTGACCACCAAGGCGCTGGCCCAACGCCTGCAGGGCTGGCAGCTGGAGGGCGACGACGTGGCCCTGATCATTGGCGGCCCGGACGGACTGGACCCCGCCTTCAGGCAGGCTGCGCACGAGCGCATCCGCCTGTCGGACCTGACCCTGCCGCATGCCATGGTGCGGGTGCTGCTCATCGAGCAGCTGTACCGTGCCTGGTCGGTCAACGCCGGCCATCCCTATCACCGGGAATAGGGCCTGTCCCGGCTCCCAGGCTCTGCCAGCGGCCCTGTCACGCGGATCCGAGGATCTCGTGATACTATGATTTTGATAGCCTTCAGCGCTTTGCAACAAAGGGCTGAAGGCATTTCTCATTCTTATCATGCCGCCATTCATCTACCTTGCCTCCCAGAGCCCCCGCCGCCGCCAGCTGCTGGAGCAGCTGGGTGTGGCCCATGAGCTTTTGCTGCCCAACGCCGAGGGCGACATTGCCGAAGATGCCGAGGCCATAGAGGCCGAGCTGGCCGATGAGGCAGCGCGCGACTATGTGCAGCGCGTCACCGCGCTCAAGCTCGATGCCGCCATGGCCCGCCATGCGCGCCGCGCCCTGGCTGTGGCGCCCGTGCTGTGCTCGGACACCACGGTGGCGCTGGATGGCCGCATTCTTGGCAAGCCTGCCGATGCCGACGATGCCCGCCGCATGCTGACCGCGCTTGCGGGCCGCGAGCACGAGGTGCTGACCGCCGTCGCCATACAGCACGGCACGCGGCGCCTGGCTGCGCTGTCGGTGTCCCAGGTCTGCTTCTCGGCCATGAGCGCGCAGCAGATCGACGCGTATGTGGCCTCGGGCGAGCCCATGGGCAAGGCCGGCGCCTATGGCATACAGGGCCGCGCGGCGGCCCATGTGCAGTGGCTGCACGGCAGCTACTCGGGCATCATGGGCCTGCCGCTGTTCGAGACGGCGGCGCTGCTGCGCGAGCTGGGCTGGGCACTGTAGGCCGGCTCCCCGACCTGGGCCCGCAGGGGCGTGCAGGCATGCGCAGACCGCCGATGGCAGCGGATGGCGCGGCAAGATAGTGGCAAGCGGCCACCGGCGCAATGATTGCCGGGCCGCCATGGCCGAGAAATACAAACGACAAAGCACACCACAGGCACAGCATGCAGCAAGACATTCTGATCAATTGGTCGCCACAGGAAACGCGCGTGGCCATCATCGAGAACGGCGCCGTCCAGGAGCTGCACATGGAGCGCCCGCTGGAGCGCGGCCTGGTTGGCAACGTCTACCTGGGCAAGGTCTCGCGCGTGCTGCCGGGCATGCAGTCGGCCTTCATCGACATCGGCCTGGAGCGGGCAGCCTTTCTGCACGTGGCCGACGTCTGGCAGCGGCAGGAAGGGGGCGAGGCCCCCATGTTCGCGCGCAAGGACATGCCTGTCGTGCCCATCGAAAAGCAGGTTTTCGAAGGCCAGACCATCATGGTGCAGGTCATCAAGGACCCGATCGGCACCAAGGGTGCGCGCCTGTCCACGCAGATCAGCATTGCGGGGCGATTGCTGGTGCTGCTGCCCCAGGATGACCATATCGGCATCTCGCAGAAAATCCCTCAGGGCGAGCGCGACGCGCTGCGCGCCCGCCTGCAGGGCCTGGTGGGCACCAAGGAAACCGGCGGGGGCGGCGGCTTCATCCTGCGCACCAATGGCGAGGACTCCAGCGACGCCGAGCTGGCCGACGACATCCGCTACCTGCGCAAGACCTGGAGCCGCATCAAGGACGCCTCGGTGCGCCTGCCGCCCATGTCGCTGCTGCACCAGGACCTGAACCTGCTGCAGCGCGTGCTGCGCGATCTGGTGGGCGAGGGCACGCAGAGCATCCGCATCGACTCCAAGGAGCAGTTCGCCCTGCTCATGACCTTCGGCCAGGAATACATGCCGGCGGCCGTGCCCAAGCTGCAGCACTACCGCGGCGAGCGGCCCATCTTCGACCTGTTCGCCATCGACGAGGAAATCGCCCGTGCGCTGGGCCGCCGCGTGGACCTCAAGTCCGGCGGCTACCTGATCGTGGACCAGACCGAGGCGCTGACCACGGTGGACGTCAACACCGGCGGCTACGTGGGGGCGCGCAACTTCGACGACACCATCTTCAAGACCAACCTGGAAGCGGCCCAGCAGATCGCGCGCCAGCTGCGCCTGCGCAACCTGGGCGGCATCATCATCGTGGACTTCATCGACATGGTGCGCGACGACCACCAGGCCGAGGTGCTGTCCGAATTCAAGCGCCAGCTCGGGCGCGACCGCGTCAAGACCATGGCGGGCGGTTTCTCGCAGTTGGGCTTGGTGGAGATGACGCGCAAGCGCACGCGCGAATCGCTGGCCCACATGCTGTGCGAATCCTGCCCGGTCTGCCAGGGCAAGGGCCATGTGAAGACCGTGCGCAGCGTCTGCTACGAGGTGCTGCGCGAAATCCTGCGCGAGGCGCGCCAGTTCAACCCGCGCGAGTTCCGCATCGTGGCTTCGCCCAAGGTGGTGGAGATGTTCCTGGACGAGGAAAGCCAGCACCTGGCAGGCCTGTCCGACTTCATCAAGAAGCCCATCTCGCTGCAGGCCGAGACAGCCATGGCACAGGAGCAATACGACATCGTGCTGCTGTGAATTGATATTTATCCTGCTAATTCATTATCAATAGCAGTCCATCTATTGGTGAATGAATGGGTTCAATTGAACTCATTCTTGCGTTGCTATGGATTGTTGATTCCCAATAATTAACTTTGTCTCGGCTTTTTTGATACTGTTTGTTGCAATCAGTGCCTCAGCAACTGAAAGGGCGACGAATGGGAATCGACTCCACCATTGTGCGTGCAGCCATACACCCGGGAATTGGTGTGGCGCGTATTGGCAATAGTCCGGATGAGTACTATGTCGGCCCCGAGCTGATGCATGTGCCGCCCATGGCGCCGGGCAGCCTGCGTGATGCGCAGGGCGCGCTCAAGCGCCAGGCTGCGCGCTTTCGCATCTACGGCTACAACGCCGCGGGCGAGGTGGTGCGTGAACTCACGGCCGACCAGGACCAGATCGAATGGGAAGTCGAACTGGCCAATACCAAGGCCGCCTGGTATCAATTTCAATTGGCGCTGGACGTGCCTGAAGCCGCAACGGCCGATCCCACGATTTTGCGCAATGCCACGGTGAAGGACCGGAAAAACCTGGCCATTCGACCCGGAGCCCGCCGAATTGCCAACGGCTCGGCCCCAGTGGCATTCGACAGCGGCAGTTTCTGCGGCAAGCCGGTTTATCTGGGCGAATTGCGCATTGAAAAGACGGGCCAGCTTCTCGTGCTGGGAGGCCGTGGCGTCTCTGCCTCCGTGGATGGCTCCAAGGCCACCACGTTTGCGAACAACGAGGGCTGGCATGACGATGTGGCCGACGGCCCCGTGCGCGCCAAGGTCGTCGTGGCCGGCGTTTCCGTGCCGGTGGATGCGGCATGGGTCACGGTTGCGCCGCCCAACTACGGCCCGCAGATGAAGTCGGTGCGCACCATGAAGGACCTGATGGAGGATGTGTACATCCACTCGGGCATGGCCGCCTTCCCGCTGCACGTCTCCTTCAGCCGGCACATCCTGCCCATACTCCAGCGCCAGAGCAGCCTGCAGTGGGCGAACAAGGGCTTTGCATCCCAGTTCGGCTGGGGCGGGGCGGCCAGTGCGGATGACGATGCGTGGATCGCCAGGCTCAACAGCCCGGGCACGACCTGGGCCGAGCTGCGCCAGCAGGTGGCCAATGCCTTCCGCCGTTTTGACCGTGATGGCGCATCTCCCCAGCCCTGGCCCTGGCTGTATGGCGACGCCATGGCCGTGCCGCCCGCCGACACACCGCGCCAGCATGCGGCGCTGACGGCCACGCAGCTGAGGATGCTGGACCTCTGGGCTGGTGGCCATTTCCTGTCCGACTGGAAGCCCGGTCAGCAGTACCCTGCCCAGCTCGCCGACGTGCCGCTGCAGGAGCAGCCGACCATGCTCGACCATGCCGCCATGGACGATTGCCTGGCCGACGCCTTCCATCCGGGCTGCGAGATCACCTGGCCCATGCGGCACGCCAGCATGTACCGGGCGCCGTTCCGCATCCGCGAGGCGGCAGTGAACCCGCCCGAGCTGCAGCTCTACGGCTCCCGGCTCACGCCTGCGGTGGCCCTGTCAGAGAGCGGGCCGCTGTATGCGCAGGTGGCCGGCGACCTCACGCGCTGGATGGCGGTCCCCTGGCAGACCGACACCGCCAGCTGCCGCAGCGGCTATTACGCCGGCTATGGCCCACGCTACGACCCCTACCTGCCCACGTTCTGGCCGGCCCGCGTGCCCAACCAGGTGCTGACGCAGGAGGCCTATGAAAGGGTCATCAACACCGAACTGCCGCGCGAGCAGCGTGTCGCTGCCTTCAACCGCCGCGAGTCGTGGTTCCGCACACTGGGTGAGGAAGGCTATGAGAGCGAGATCAACCGCATGATCAGCCACTTCGGTGACATGGGCGTCATCGAGAGTCGGCCCGGCGTGCGGGGCGACAAGGACTTCCCGCCGGTGATGCAGGTGGAAAACCGCATCGCCCCGGCGCCGTCGCACATGCTCAAGACTGCGGTGCAACCGGACGGGCAGGAGGCGCCTCCCCGCATCGAGCCCTTCGATGCAGACAACGAGCAGCAGTTGCGCGCCATGACGCAGCGCGGCCCGGTGCTGCCGCGCTGAGTGCCGGCCATGCCGTCGCACGCCATGGCCGCCGCGCCGCTGCCGGATGAACTGGATGTGCTCGTCGTGGGCGCAGGTCCGGCGGGCGCGGCCGTTGCCGCGCAACTGGCAGGGCACTGCCGCGTGGCGCTGGTAGGGCGTGCCGTGCAGGCTGGGCGGGCCATTGGCGAAACCCTGCCCGCTGCGGCCCGGGTGATTCTGTCCGACCTGGGCGTGTGGGATGCGTTCGCGGCACAGGGCCACCGTCCTGCCTGGTCGCGGCGGTCATTGTGGGGAAGCTCCGAGGTCATCTTTCAGGACGCGCTGTTCGACCCGCATGGCGCGGGTTGGCACCTGGACCGAAAGCGCTTCGACGCCATGCTGCTGGAGGCTGCGCGCAGCCGTGGCGTGCCCTGCCTGGTGCCCGCCACGCTGCGCAGCCTGCAGCGCCAGCCACCGGGCGCGCCCATGCGCTGGCGCTGCCTGATCGACAGGGCGCAGGGCGACCCGGCGCACGGCCCGTTGGAGCTGTCCTGCCGCATCGTGGTCGATGCCACGGGCCGCGCGGCCCGCGTGGCCCGGCAGGCGGGCGCCCAGGTCCACCGTGGTGGCCGCCTGGTCTGCTTTCACGCCTGGGTGGAGCCGCCATCGCATGAGCATGCAGGCACCACCATGATCGAGTCGGATTCCGAAGGCTGGTGGTACAGCGCTGACCTGCCCGATGGCAGTTGCGTGATTGCCTGGCAGACCGATATCGACCTGCCTGAAGCCCGGCGCCTGCGCAGCACGGCCGATCTGTTGGAAATGGCGCATCACACGGCCCTGGTGGGCGCGCGCAGCAGGGGCAGCCGGCTGCTGGAGCCGCTGCGCGTGGCCGCCGCCCACGAACAATGGGTTGATGCAGCCAGCGGGCCGGACTGGCTGGCCGTGGGCGATGCAGGCCTGTCCTTCGATCCCCTGGCATCGCAGGGCCTGCTCAACAGCCTGGTCACGGGCAGCGAGGCCGCCCAGGCCGTGCGCCGCAGCCTGGCGGGCGATGCCGATGCGCTGCCGTCCTGGAGTGCGTGGATCGGCACGATACGCGCCGCGTACCGCATCCATCACCAGCACTACTACGCGCTGGAGCCGCGCTGGGCGAACGAGACGTTCTGGGCCCGCCGCCAGCGGGCGCCGGAGGCGGGGGCCGGAGCCGACGTTATTGCCGCTCCAGCTTCGCCGTCTGCACGATCGCATTCCAGCGCTGGTACTCGGCCCGCGTGAATTCGCGGAAGGCCTTGGAGTCCAGCAGGCGCACTTCGCCGCCCAGTGCCGTCACCTTGGACTTGAAGTCGGCATGGCCCGCCACCTTGAGCGTGGCTTCCTCCAGGCGCTTGACGATGGCGGCCGGCGTGCCCTTGGGTGCCAGCACGCCGTTCCAGGTGCCGGTCACGAAGGTGGGGTAGCCGCTTTCCTTCATGGTCGGCACATCGGGCAGGGCGGGCAGGCGCTGCTCCGAGGTCACGGCCAGGGCCTTGAGCTTGCCGGACTGCACAAAGGGCAGGGCGGGCGTCACGTTCTCGAAGATGAAATCGATCTGGCCGCCCAGCAGGTCGGTCAGGGCCGGCGCGCTGCCCTTGTAGGACACATGCACCATGTCCAGCTGGGTGGCGCTCTTGAACAGCTCGCCCGACAGGTGGACCGTGGAGCCGCTGCCCGGCGAGCCATAGCTCATGCCGGTCTTTTGCGCGGCGGCGCGTGCCACCAG
>Ga0105243_10003546_pt1 | contig 12609 bp, 11 predicted proteins | sample KBSM34metaG_FD_81525 | JGI IMG/M metagenome (GOLD analysis project Ga0105243, IMG submission 81525) | Miscanthus rhizosphere microbial communities from Kellogg Biological Station, Michigan, USA - KBS M3-4 metaG | ecosystem: Host-associated > Plants > Roots > Rhizosphere > Soil | place...
GCGCGGGAGATTCCGCCACCCGAGGTCGCCCGCTCGCTGCACCTCGGGCCGACCGAGCAGGTGCTCGTGGTCACGCGCCACCGCGTGATCGACACGCATCCCTCCGTGCTCCAGTACTCCTACATACCGCGGGGAATGGGCATCTCCCCGGATGAACTGGTCGATGCGTCGCTGTATCAGGTTCTCGCACAACACGGTTACCCGGTCGCCTCGGCCAACGAGTCGATCACCGTCACCACGCTCGGTGCTGCCGAAGCCGAACTGCTGGCGCGCCCGGAGCAGAGCCCGGCGATGCTCAGTCGCCGGACGAACGTCACCGAGGACGGCACCCCGGTCCTGCACGACACCGCCCTCATTCCGTCCGACATCGCAGAGATCCACATCGACCGCGGGCCCCAGCAGCTTCGCGTCACCTATCGCATCAACGACCGGCACACCTGACGACGTGTGGGTACGGCGGGGTTCAGTCGATCTCCAGGTCGTGCAGGATCGGGCGCAGGCGGGCAAGCGCGCGTTCATCCTCGACAGCGAGGTCGCCGCTGGAGTCGAAGCGATCGTCGCGGTCCACGAGGGAACGGAGCTTCTTCGCGACCTCGCGGCGGACCGTTGCCGGTGCTGCCGCCAGCCGTTCGGCGAGTCGGAGGCCGAGATCGCGTGCCCACCGGTCGGTCAGGGCACCCGCGACGATCTTCACGATTCGTGCGGGAGTGCCGGGCAGGGGCAGCCCGAGGTCGAGGAGGGCGATCGCGGCGGCGGCATTGGCTTTGATGAGCGGGCCGTTGTAGTTCTTGCGGTCGGTGACGACGAGGTCGGCGAGCAGCGCCTCGAAGTCGGTGTGCGCCTTGGGCGGTAGCAACTGCTGGGCGCGCCACTCGAGCGCGAGACCGATGGCTTCTTCGATCGGGCCGCGCCCCTCGTCGATGATGCTGCGAAGCACGGGCCAGCCGGTTGCGGCCTCGCCCGGGTCGGTGGCGGCGAGAATGCGTAGTGAGGCGAGCTGGTTATCTCGCTGGTAGTCGCTCGTCGCGGGCTCCTCGCCGACGAGGCTGCGGCACCAGTCGAGGAAGCGCGGATCGGTGCGGTCAGCCCAGTGCGCGAGCACCGCGGACTCCCTGTACTCGAGGTCAGCGTCGAGGACGCGATGGAAGTCCTCCGGGTCCTTCGTCAGGCGTGCGAGAGCGAGCAGCACGGTCGCGTCGCCGGAAACGCTCGCCTCGCGGACGCGGTCGATGCGGGCGGTGTCGCCCCATGTCGCGAGCGCGTCGGCGGACTGCTTCGGCGCGACCGCGAGCATCTCCTGTACCTCGGGCAGGGCCTCGGCGGCAGTCTCGGCGGGCCAGGAGGCGAGCAACTCGATGAGGTGTCCGGCGCCGTCGCGGGACGGATCGGCAGGAGGCTGCTGCCGCAGTGCCTGCCGGATGCCGACGATGAGCATGGTGGCGGACGGTGCGTGTTCGCGCACGAGCGCGTAGCCGAGCGCGGACCGTCCCGACGCGGAGGCGGCAACCATGAGGCCGCGCGCGGCGGGGTTCGTGAGCAGGGCCTGAGCCATCGGGCGAGCCCACCGTCCGTCGCCGGCCCGCAGCAGAGCGAGCGCGGAATCTGCCCGAGCATCCGTGTCGACGGTGCTCGACCCGATGGCGGAGGTGTCGCCCGTAGTGACCCGCTCCGCGAGGGCGACGAGCAGGTCGCAGACCTCGGGTGTCGGTGGGCACTGCCGGAGCGCAGCGATCATCGCCTCCGGCCTGGCCTCAGGCAGCGCCGCCAGCGCGAGCAAGCGACGGACCGCCGCCGGAGCGTTGCTCCGGGAACCGATGACGACATCGACGAGCCCTGCGATCGTCGTCTCGTCCGGCGCCGGCAGCGCGGCGAGTACGACAGCCGATGCCTCCGGGTTGACCTCGCTCAACCATTCCGGGAGGTTTCCGACGCCGAACGCGATGCGGGGCGCCACCTCGACGGCGAGCTCCCATCCCGCTACGAGCGCGTCGAGATCGGTGGTCTCAGTGCCCCCGGCCGTGATCCGCGCGAGCGTCGCCGCCATCACCAGGCCGGGATCCCCGTCAGCGAGGGCGGCCGAGACATCGACACCGAGAGTCGTGAGCGCGGCGACACATGCCTGCTCGACCTGCTCCGCCGGGCGGGAGCACGCCCGCGCCGCGAGCGTGTCGAGGGCAGCGGAATCGGCCGTGCGCGCAGCGGCCTGCAGCAATGCCGCGGCCGCGGCCTCCGAGCCGTCGTCGACGATCAGTGGTCGCACGAGCGCCGCGATATCGATCAACGAGTCCCGGGCCGACCGGACCAGGGCGGCCGTCTCGGCGTCGTCCACCTCGACCTGTTCGTAGGCACGCACCGTGTCGGCGAACATCAGCAGCAACCACGCCGTGCTCTCCGCATCCGCGGACTGCCGTGCGCCGAGCACCGACGCGATCGACGTCATCGCCGGCGCGGTCGAGTCATAGAGGGTTCCCTGGTGCAACACCGCCGCCCACAGTTCGTGCAGCGACTCCTCGACCGTCTCCGCGCCGGCGAGCCCCTCGATCCAGCCGGGCACATCGCTCGCGTCGCCGTAGGCGTGTTCCAGTGTCGGCCAGTCGACCTCGGCGAGGTGGGTGCGCCGGGACACGCTGTTCATGGGGTCTCCTTGTCATTGAACTGCCCGGTGTCGGACAGGGCAGTTGCACAGTTGCGCCGCCACCGCGACGGGTCGGCGTATCCGCCGCTTCAGGTGATCGTGTAGCCGAGTTGATGGGCCTGGCGTCGCTTGCAGGGCGAGGAACTATTGGTCGCTTCGGTAGACGCTGCGGACGGCGCCGTCGAACCCGACCGTCAGGAAGCCCTGCGCGCCCGCGTCCTCGTTCCACAAGTGGATGCTCACGACCGGCCCGTCATCGCCGCGCTTCGCTTCCATGTGGATCCGGGTCGGGTCGTCCACGCGAAGCGTGCGATCCGCGCCGTGGAGCAGCCCGATCACCCGCGGGACGTTCGGGCGCAGCTCCGCCAGGTTGATGGGAACGCCCTCGGTGCGATTGGACGACGTCCCGTTTTCCGTGATCCGGGCCTGTCCCTTTTCGACCTGGTACTCGTACCTCTGCGCGAGGCCGGGTTTGCTGGGCACCGGGCGTGAGAACGTCGCGTACTCGGGGTAGACGGTCAGCTGGTCGACCTCCGAGTTGCCCAGTTGGTGGGCTATCTCGTCGAGCATCCGTCCGAGTCCTGCCGCGGTGGTCAACTCCGTGGTCGTCGCGGCGGCGGTGGCCGGCTCGTCGTGATCCCGGGCCGACGTGACCACCACGATTCCGCACACCAGGACCACGGCTGCCGAGAGCGCGACGGCCCAGCGGGCGTCCCGCAGTGATGGCGGTGTCGGCACGGCATCGTGCAGATCCGGATGTACCTGCAGGTCCCGCACGAGTCGGTCGAGGTCGGCGAGCGTTCGCGCCGACCGGGTCGCCTCGGTCCGATGTCGGTGCTCCACATCGCTCAGCTGGCCGTCGGAATACGCCGCATCGAGGACGTCACACACCGCGGCGCGGTCGACGTCGCGGGCGCGCAGCCGCAGTGCCGAGGCCCGGGGGCGCCGGCTGTTCGGTGTGGTCATCGTCCCTCGGCCTTGGAGACGTCGACGACCGTGCCGTTCAGGCGCGTGTCCACCATTCCCCGTCGATCGTCCTTGTCCTGGAACAACACGCTGACCAGACCCTCGCCGGTCGACGAATCGGGGCGCACGAAGATGTGCTCCACCTTTCCCGCCGGGATCCCGACCAGGCCCGCCCCCGTCGTGATCAGCTCGCCGAGCCGGTCGACGTCGAGGGCCGCGAGATCGACCGTGTCGGTGTCGGAGGTGCGTGAACTCGGCGACCCCGACGTGGAGAAGCCGGCGCGGAAGCTCCAACTCTGCTCGCGGTGCGGCTGGTCCTGCAGCATTCGGGTGAAGAACACGTAGGTCGGGTAGAACAGCACTTCATCCACCCGCAGATCCCCGAACGTCTGCTCGTACTGATGTAGGAAGTCACGGATCGCGGCGGGAGAGCGCGGATCGAGCGGTTCGATCACGCTCGGCTGCGGCTCGCCAGGAGCGACGGGCGCCGGAACCGGTTCGGCTGCGACGACCGTCGCGGGTGCCGCGTCGTGGCCTCGGGTCATCAACACGACGGTTCCGACGACCGCCACGGCCGCGACGACACCGGCGGCCACGACGCGTCCGGGAACGCGCCTGCGTGGTACCGGTGCGGAAGCGCGTGCGGCCTCGACGAGATGCTCGGGAATCTGCAGGTCCGAGGCCAGCGCGTCGAGTTCACCGAGCGTCTTGGCCTTCATTGCCGCGGCGGTGCGGGCCTCGTACTCGGCCGGGTCGAGCTGTCCCTCGCCGTAGCCGGCGTCGAGCAGCCCGCATGTCTGGGCGCGATCGATATCGCGCGCGCGAGTGGAGGAAACCTGATCAGGCACGCACGTGATCCTAGGAAACCGTTCGGAACCTTGTCCGCCCGGCTCCGGACCGATCCGGTCCCGACCTGTCCATGCCGTATTTCGGTCCCCACGTGCGGCTACGCCCACTCGACCGGGCGCTACGCCTCGATCGGGCTGTACCAGTCGGCGTTCTTGAGCAGCACCCTCGTGCCCAGGTCGCGGTTCCATTCCGGCTCGATGCCGTGCCGCAGGAAGACGGGGAACATCACGTCGTCGAGCAGGCGCGTCACGTCGGCCGTGTAGAGGTCTTGTTTCGCGTCATCGCTGAGCGTGTCGTAGGTGGCCTCGTCGAAGTCCTCGGGCGGGAACGCGCCGTACCCGATATAGGTCTCGCCGTCCTCGATGAGACCGCTGGTGTCCTGTTGGTGGAAGTAGGCGTAGCCCATCCAGTGGCGGCTGTCGTCGAGCTCGCCCCAGATCTCGCCGGACGCGCAGCTGCCGCAGCAGGAGAAGTCCGCGCGGGCGACCACGCCGTTGGCATTGAGCTCCTCGAACGCGGCGATCGTGCGGGAGGTGTACGGGCCGATCTCCGTCTGCTGGAGCAGCCGTGCGGTGCGGAGCGCGGCGAACGCCGCCCCGAGCTGCTCGTCGGTGAGGTCGTAGTCGTCGCCGTAGGTGTCGACGAAATCGTCGGCGTCGCCTCGGCCGGTGATCAACTGATCCCAGATCTGCCGGGTCAGCTCGGCGCGGCCGTCCTCGTCGAGGGGCAGGTCGGGCAGGGTGGCGTAGGGCGGGAACGTGTTCGGGTTCGACAACGCGCTCACAGCGCCACCTCCGGATAACGAGCGGAACCGGGCAAATCGCCCGGCAGCGACGATGCTAGCTTTCGTCGATCCACGGGTGGATTCAGCGTCGGGGAGCGGTACCGCGTCGTCAGTGTGCGAGTGCGTTGAAGACCTCTGCCCAGTTTCCCCCAGCAACATTCATCGCATTCCGAGTCTCGAGGAGAACGTCCCGAGCGATCTGCTCGAGCGTGGTCCCTCCGGCAGAGCTATCGATGCCCTGGAGGGCCGTCATGCCCTCTTCGGTTGCGGTGAATTGCTCTTCCCACTGCCCGGCGGAGGACAACAGGAATCTCAGGTGGTAGGGGTAGTCGAAGTCAGGCGCCGGCACTCCGGTCTCGGCAATATTGTTCAGCGAGGTGACGATCAAGCGCAGTTGGTCGGACTCGAAGGAGCAAGATTCCGGCTCCGCCAACCCTGAGTATTCGAGTGATCCATCAACGAGATCCCGCCAGTACTCGCGATCGTGCAGGCCGTCCCGCTGCTCCATGTGCGTCTCCGCGAAGACCGACATGAGTTCGGTGTCGTCGATGAGTGGGGAAAGCACCAGATCCTCGCTGAAGTCGTAGCCGAAGAAGTACCGAGTACCGTCGACCGCGATTGATTCGATTCCTCCGATGTGGCGGTAGTCCCGAAGCAGCGGTGCAGGAATACTCGTCGCCGCTGCTTCTGCACCATCGGGGGTTCCGGACTCGCTGCATCCCTGGATGCCCATCATCGCTCCATTCGTCCACGAGTCCGACCTTGTTGATCGCAGTGGGTAGGAGAGTAGCGGTTCGTAGCGACACAGTGGTTGGTGGTACGGCGGAGGATAGACATAGCCGGCGTCGGTCTCAGAGGTCGACGCCGGAACCTGTCAGTCGATGACTCGAGTCGCCTGTCATACGACCAGCGGCAGAAGTTCGTGCAATCTCTGGGCACGGCTCGCGCGCGATGCGTGCCGCGTGCAAGACGCTGAATTCTCGTCGTGACCCGTCCGATCTGGACTCGCACTTGGCGCACATATATTAGACCGGGTGCGGCGGGATCTGTTCAATGGCAGTCGAACCTGATCTGAAACCGACTCTCGCGCACCGAAAAACCCCGACGGCATTCGGTATATTTCGAATCTGTCAACTTGTGGTGCTCGCTGGTTCCCAGCTTCTTCATGAGGAGTTGACACTCGTGACGACGATCCTGTGCGGCCTGATCCGAACAGGACGATCGTGATTCGCGACAGCAGATTCGGATCGGAGCTCCTCCTCTGCGGCGGATGGTGGGGCGTAAACCCAGACGGCCATGTGGTCGAGTCCGAGTAGCGGCAATGCCTCTCGTCCGCGCCAGCACTCTCAGCGCACAGGTGATGCCGACAAGTCAGCCAGGGCGACGACAGCGCGCGCTGTCCTAGCGGTCGCCAGAAACCTCACTCGCAAGCACGACGAGAAGGCACCGGCAAGGGGACCGGTCAGGGGGATCACAACTTGGGGCGCGAAGTAGCGCTGGAGCGAGCCGGTCGTCGCCCCGCAACTGCTCGAAGGGCGGAGAATCGAGAACTCGAGCGGGCCCACGCAAACGTCCTTTGGAGCTGGGGACGCGCACTTAGCTAGACGCGATCGAGGGCGAAGCCAGTCGAGATCGCTTGACGGGGATGCCGTCGTCGATCCGCACGCCTATCCGCCGCCGACCCGCGCTGACCGCCCCGGCAAGCTTGAACCCGTCCTGTTAAGAATCTACGTCTTGTTGGCCTGCTCGGGTGCGTCGGCGGGCTCGATGATCTTCCTTTCCTCACTCGCGCCGGGAGTGATCTCGATGCGCCTGGGCTTGGCCTTCTCCACCACCGGGAGGGTGACCGTGAGCACCCCATTCTGATAGGTCGCGGCGATGTGCTCGGAGTCAATTCCGTCGCCGAGAGACAGTTGGCGCATGTAACCCCCGGCGAAACGTTCAGAGGCCAGCCACTGCACATCATGTTCGGTGCGCTCGCTGCGCTGGGCCTTCACCGTGAGGATGCCGCCTTCGACGCTGACCTCGACGGAACCTGGGTCCACACCCGGAAGGTCGGCGTGCAGTACGTAGTGATCGCCGGACCGGTAGAGGTCCATCGGCATGAACCGTGGGGCCCGGGCGGATCCGGCCGACGCCCCGAGCACCTGCTCGGTGAGCCTGTCGAAATCGCGGAATGGATCGAATCGAAGTGGCACAGCAACCACCTCCTACAGGTTGGTGGGCCGCACCCCGCCACCGTGGTGGGATATCGGCTCGGCTGTACTCCTTTCGGTTTAGCACTTCGCAGGCACTAGTGCCAGTGCCAGGGGATTGCCCCCGGTTTGGTTGACGAGTCAGTGGAGCTCGGGGCAGTCCAGGCGCTCCTATGCGTCGGTGCGGACGAGTCTGCGTCGCTTCTGACAGGCGGTGACATCTGACGCTGTCGACGACGTTGTCGGACAGGTGCTGGGCTCGGATCCAGGAGTTGATCCGCAGTCGCACCGGCTCCGCCGGCGGGATGCTGAGCATTCCGTTGCGGGCTGCGAGCATCACTCCGGCTCGGCGATCACCGCCTCGATGCCCCGTGATCACAGATATGAGCGCGGTTGGCCCTCGGCCGGCGCGATCAGCGCCTAGAGCGTGCCGTTTTCGATGTCGCGTTGCATGGCCTGCTGGTTCGCGATGTGCGAGGACACGCCGTTCTGCACGGTGTAGTCGATCAGCGCCGCCGGCGCCGAGAACGTCAGGTGCTCGGTGACCGTGGTCGCGTCGCCGTCCTCGGCGAAGGTGACCTTCTGGTGGGTGATCACGCCGGGCATGTCCCAGGTATCGGTGCTGTACCAGTGGTCGGCGGCGTACACCCGCTGCTGCCCGACGGTGCGTCCCGGGATCGACATCGGACCTGCCGGGATGTTCTCGAGGGCGATGAACTCCCATACGTCGGCGCCACCCTCGGTGTACTTGCGGCGATCGAGCACGCCCTTCAGGAACGGGTGCCGTCCGAAGCCGTTGGAGAAGTTCGAATACGCCGGGAACACGCGATCGATGGGTGCGTCGATGGTGACCGGCAGGTCGACGTTCACCGTCACCAGTGCCGAACCGGCCTGGCTCTCCTCGAACTCGTAGGCGGCCCACGAGGCCTCCCATTCCGCGTCCAGTGCGGACGAGGAACCCGAATCGGGATCGGCCCCGGCGACTCCCGTGCCGCCCAGCGTGATGCAGGCGGCCAGCACGCAGGCTGCGACAAGCTTGGGTGCCGAGCTCCCGGCTCGCTGTCCGCAGATCTGCTCAGGACGTTCGACCATTCGCGTTTCCTCATCCGTCGAGACCGCTGCCGCCCTTCGGCGACCGGGCGAATGATACGCCGCCCGTGCCTTCAAACGACACGGCCTCGTTGACGTGGAGGGCGGATTCTTCTCGACCGCAAGCGACGACACGGTGGCGAGCCTGACCGGCGTGCGGCCGGTCTAGATCGGCATTCCGGAACCCAGGAAATCGATGATGCGCAGGATCTGATCGAGATCGAACGGGTCGCGCCCCATCTGCGCCAGCATGGCCCCTGTGAGCGCGCCCGCAAGTGCGCGGATCTCGAAATCCTCTGTGCTGCGCCCGGTTCGCGCCACCGCGAGTCCCACGACCAGTTCGATATTGCGCTCGAATTCCCGGGCGATGACACCGCGCAGTTCCGGCACCGAGTACACCAGGTTGATCCGTTCCTTCTCGAACGCGTAGTCCTCGTCGGAGATCTCCTCGAAGGATTCGATGGTGGCCTGGCGGAAGGCCGCGAGCAGCGGCATATCGGCCGGTTGGCGTTCGATGGCCTGGATCATGACCGGATCCAGGTCGTCGGCGAGTACCACCTGCTCCTTGGACGGGAAGTAGCGGAAGAAGGTGCTGGGCGAGATGTCCGCGGCCTCCGCGATCTGTTCGACGGTGGTCTCGGTATAGCCCTGCTCCCGGAAGAGGCGGAACGCCTCGGTGCGGATGGTGCGCCGAGTGCGTTCCTTCTTCCGTTCCCGCAGCGTCGGCTTGGGCCGACGTGCGGGTTCTTCGGAATGTAGAGCGTTGGTGGACTCAGCTGGCATGAACCGATTGTGCAGCATCGGTCTCGGGCTCCGGTGTCACCGGCTTTCGCTGGGTCAGCGTCGCGGCCAGAACGGTGGCGGCGAGGCAGATCGCGGCGCACACCCAGAGCATGACGCTCATGCCGTCCATGAACGCCGTCTGCACGTGGGTGAGCATGGCCGGATCGCCGAGTTTGTGCGCGACTCCCATCCCGGCGTTGACACCGTCGGAGACGGGGTCGTGGTTGAGCTCGCCGAGGCTGGAACGGTACTGCGTGGACAACACGGTGCCTAGCACGGCGACGCCGATGGTTCCCGCCGCCTGCCGCAGCGCCTGCAGCAGTGCGGAGCCGGAGCCGGCGCGTTCGGGGGTGAGGTCGTCCATGGCCAGACCCATGGCGGCGGGCATGACCAGCCCCATGCCGAAGCCGAGCAGGACCAGCGCGGTGGCCGCGAGCCCGTAGCCGCTGTCCACGGTGAGCAGTGCACCCATGCCGAGTCCGGCTGCGAGCAGCGCGAATCCGGCGGTCAGCACTGCGCGCAGCCCAGCCTTGGGCAGCGCCCTGTCCACCACCCGGCTACCGACGGCGAGCCCGCCGATGAGTGGCAGCAGCCGCAGTCCGCTCCCGAGGGTGTCGGTGCCGAGCACGGACTGGAAGTACTGCGGCATGGTGAAGAAGATGCCGAACATGGCGAAGTTGACCAGGACCAGATAGACGGTGCCCCAGCGGAATCCGCGTGCGCCGAAGAGGCCGAGGTCGATCAGCGGATAGGCCGCGCGCCGCTGCCACAGCACGAACGCCCCGAGCACGAGCGCGCCGCCGAGAATGGCCGCCCAGGCGAGGCCATCATCCCAGCCCTCCTGTCCGCAGCGAATGAAACCGTATGTAAGACCGAGCATTCCGGCGATCGACAGGGCGACACCCGGCAGATCGAGCCGGAACTTGTTGTCGGAGCTCGATTCTGGCACCAGTAGCGCGACGGCGGTCGCCCCGATGGCCACCATGGGCACATTGAGCAGGAACACCGAACCCCACCAGAAGTTCTGCAGCAGCCAGCCGCCGAGGATCGGGCCGAGCGGCAGGCCGATGGCGGTGGAGGTGATCCAGATGGTGAGGGCGCGCTGACGCAGCGCCGGTTCGGGGAACAGGCCGGGCAGCACCGACATGGACAGCGGCATCATGGCGGCCGCCGCGACGCCGAGCACCACGCGGGCGGCGATGAGCTGTCCGGAGGAGGCCGCGAAGGCACAGGCGATCGAGGCCGCGCCGAACAGCAGTAGGGCGGCGAGCAGGAACTTCTTGCGTCCGTAGCGGTCACCAAGCGCGCCGGCCGGAAGCATGAAGGCGGCGAGGGCGAGGGTGTACGCGCCGCTGAACCACTGCAGCGCGGCGGTGTCGGCGTGCAGGTCGACGGCGAGGGTGGGCAGGGCGACGGTCAGGACGGTGACGTCGAGTCCGATGGTCAGCATGGCGACGGCCAGGGCGCCGAGGGCCAGCCAACGGCGCACGCCTGGTGCTTTCATGGCAGTTCCTATCATTTGGGGTCTACTCGATAATGAGAGTGTCTCGCATTTAGTAGTAACTGTCAAAACTTGAAGCGTCATCCATTCGGCACCTGCCCGCTGGATGGCGGTGGACGGCGATGGATGGACGATTTCCAGCGTGGTTGGCGCTCGGCTTCGTCGCTGGTCATGGAAGGGCACCCGGACCGATGAGTTAGAGCCGCGGAAGTGGTCTCTTCTTGCGAGATGCAACCGTGGAGGAGTCGCCATGCCGCTTCATATTCAACGATCGCCAGAGCGCCTGGTCGCCGTCGGTGACGCCGACCTGTGTGTGACCACATTTGGGGACCGGAGGCAGCCGCCGGTGGTGCTGCCGTGCACATCGAGATTGTTCTGGGACGACCGGTTCTGCGAGCGGCTTGCCGGCGCTGGTCGGTTCGTCCTGCGCTATGACATCCGCGACACTGGCCGGTCGACTAGTTATGCGACCGGCTCTCCCGGCTACAGCCTCCGTGACTTGGTCTCGGACGTCATTGGACTGATGGATGTCTTCGAACTTCCGCGAGCTCACCTGGTGGGCTTCTCGGTGGCCGGATGGATCTGTCAGCTTGCCGCCCTCGACCATCCCGGCCGTATGTCGGCGCTGACCCTGATCAACACCCGTCCGACCTCCCCGGGCCCGGCGGACACGGATCTACCCGAACACTCGGACCGGATCGTGGAGTTCTTTACCAAGGCAGCCGATCCGGACTGGTCCGACCGGGCGGCGGTGATCGACTACGGCGTCGAACAGGCCCGGGTACGAGCGGGCGCACTCGGATTCGACGAACAGGAGGCGCGTCATCAGGTGACCCGAATGGTCGACCGCACCACCAACATGGCCTCCAGCATGCGCAACCTGGCATTTGCCGAGGCGGGCGACCGCTGGCGGGAGCGCCTGGGCGACATCGCCGTGCCGACCCTCGTCGTCCACGGTACCGATGACCCGTTCTTTCCGTACGGCAACGGACAGGCCATGGCTCGCGAGATCCCCGGCGCCGACCTGCTCCCCCTGAACGGCATCGGCCACGAACTTCCGGCCACCGCCTGGGATCAACTGCTCGCCGCCATGCTGGTCCTCCAGCCGGAATCCGTGGTCGGCGAAGGGGTTGGACAGCAGGCGAGGCGAGGGGCGGCCATGCCGTGATGATGTCGTGTTGCTGTGTGACACCACTGAATTGGCGGCGGGGCAGGGGCGGGGAGTGTTCACCAACACCATTGTGGCGACCCGGCGCGGAGCCAGGTTTTGTGCGGACAGGGCGAGGACGCACGGTGTGTCATCGGCTTCGCAACCCATTCATGGGGTCACAAATCGTGTGGAATACAGGCTATTAGCGGCTCGCCGGTGAGCAGCCTGCACAGCAAGTCAAACGGAGCCAGTCCCACACTGTTCGCGAGGTCGGTGGATCCGGAGTTGTGGCCAGGGGTTGCATTGAAGAAGTTGCTGCTGCCGGAATCGGCGACATCAGCCGGATTTCCGAGGTTGACCGGCGCGGCCGATGCCGAAGCCGCGGTGCCGAGGGCGATGGCTGCGCTGGCCAACGCAACGATGATTGAACGCTTCAAGGTGATCCTCTCCACTAGTGCTGTTCGACGCCGAGTGACGTCGTGGAAACCATATATATCGCCCGTCCGGTTGGTGGCTGATTCGATCGCATCGGTGGCATCGAGAATCCCGTTGTCCCGGTGTCGATTTCTCTACACAGAATGGCGCGCGCGGACGGATGACGAGCTCCCGCTGCCGCCGGATCCCTGGATGGACGCCGTCGACGACGACTGGGCGGCA
>Ga0105243_10003548_pt1 | contig 12607 bp, 9 predicted proteins | sample KBSM34metaG_FD_81525 | JGI IMG/M metagenome (GOLD analysis project Ga0105243, IMG submission 81525) | Miscanthus rhizosphere microbial communities from Kellogg Biological Station, Michigan, USA - KBS M3-4 metaG | ecosystem: Host-associated > Plants > Roots > Rhizosphere > Soil | place: Michigan...
GAATTCGATCAGCCGGCCGCGCAGGTTCACCCACTGGCGTTTCAGGCTGACCAGGTACATTTCGATCCGTTGGGCGCGCGCATTGTAAGGGGCGTAGTGGGCAAAGCCCGCCGCGTCAAAATCCGCGCCCAATTCGCGATTGGCGCGCAGCAGCAGATTCTTGTTGAATGCGGCTGTGATGCCGGCGGCATCGTTATACGCCGCGTGCAGCCTGGCGGGATCTTTGACCAAATCCACCCCGACCAGCAGCCCGCCGCCATTGACGCCGGCCCGCATCCGGCGCAGCAAGGCGAGCGCCTCCTCGGGACGGAAATTGCCGATGGTGCCGCCGGGGAAAAATCCGGCGCGGCGCGGATTGTCCGGCAAGGGCGGAATGTCCAGGGCTTGCGAAATATCGGCGACCATCGGCCTCAAAGTCAGCGCCGGATAATCGGCGGCCAGGCTGCGCGCCACGCCGCCGAGATATTCGCCGGAAATATCCAGCGGCGTGTAAGCGCGCGGATTTTTCAGGGCATCGAGCAGGATGCGGATCTTGCGCAAGCTGCCGGCGCCGAATTCCACGATCTCCACCTCCGGACCCACAAAGGCCGCGATCTCTTGCGCGTGACGTGACAACAGCGCGGTCTCGGTGCGGGTCTGGTAATATTCCGGCAGCTCGCAGATCGCGTCGAACAGGCGCGAACCGGCCTCATCGTAAAAGTATTTGCAGGCAATCGCCTTGGGCGTCCCGGTCAGCCCGATCAGCAGATCGACAGCGAAATTGTCGTCTTGCGGTTGCGTGCCGCGCTGAAGCCGGGCAAGCGGCGTGTCCATTATGCGTCCTCCGCCAAACGGATTCCCGAAAACTGCCAGCGGGCTTGCGGCGGGAAGAAGTTGCGGTAGGTCGGACGCATATGTCCCGGCGGCGTGGCGGAGGAACCGCCGCGCAGCACCAGCTGGCCCACCATGAACTTGCCGTTATATTCGGCGGTCACACCTTGGAACGGCTGGAAGCCCGGATAAGGATCGTAGGACGAGCGCGTCCATTCCCAGACTTGGCCGTAGCGGAAAAGGGATTTTTCGGTGGCCGCGATCGCCTCCCATTCGAACTCGGTGGGTAACCGCAGTTTGGCCCAGGCGGCATAGGCCGCCGCTTCATAAAAACTCACATGCTCGACCGGCGCGTGCGGATCCATCTTTTGCAGGCCGGCCAAAGTGAAGACGCTTTCGCTGCCGTCATTGTCCTTGAGCCAATAAAGCGGCGCTTCCCAGCCTTCCTCCTGCACGCGCGCCCAACCGTCCGAAAGCCAGAACTCGGCGCGGCGATAGCCGCCATCGGCGATGAAATCCCGATACTCGCCATTGCTCACCGGGCGCGAAGCGATGCGGAAGGGGCGCAGCAGCTGCTGGTGGCGCGGACTTTCATTGTCGAAGGCAAAGTCTTGACCTTCATGACCTACCAGCGACAGGCCGCCGGGATGTTCAATCCATTCCATCGCTGATGGCGCGCAAGGCGCAGCCGCTTGATCGCGATAGGCGGGGAGGAGCGGATTTTGGAAAAAGGCGTGCTTGATGTCGGTGAGGATGAGTTCTTGATGCTGTTGCTCATGATGCAGGCCCAGCACGATCGCATCGCGGCGGCTTTGATCTGGGAAGGCTTGCGCCATGGCCTGATCGACATGAGCCCGATAGGCGTGAACCTGCTCCAGGCTGGGGCGGGTGAGAAGGCCGCGGCGCGGCCGCGCATGCCGGGGGCCCAAAGCCTCGTAATAGGAATTGAACAGATAGGCGAAGCTCGGATCGAAGGGCTTGGCGCTTGCGGCCAGCACCACCGTCTCGAAGAACCAAGTGGTGTGCGCCAAGTGCCATTTCACGGGACTGGCATCGGCCATGGACTGAACGGCGCAATCCTCGGCCGATAGCCCGTCGGTCAGGGCCAAGCTGTGGGCACGGACGCAAGCATAGGCCTCCGCGATGGAGGAGGATGCGAGAGCGGCGGCTTTCATGACGGCTCTATGCCTCCACGGGCTGGTCCCAAGACTAGTCGAAGCCGGGCCATGGGAACAAAGCCGGGGTCCGCCGCCGCTTGTTCAACCTCCAAACCACTGGAACAGTTCCCGAAATCGCCGTTGCCGGCATGCCCGGCCAAAGACGGCGTGTCTTTGGAACCTCACCCACGGTCCGGCGTTGAGGTGGGTGTTGGGCGGGACCGGTGCAAGGGCTGGCGATGACTCTCCCTTTGGAAAAACGCGTGACGGGCAAGCCCGCCTTTCTTGCCGGCGACGGCGAGATGGCGGCCGCCATCCGCGATTTCGATTGGAGCAAATCGCCGCTGGGCCCGCCGGAACAATGGCCGCGAACTTTGCGGACCTGTCTCAGCATCATGCTGGCGTCCCGCCAGCCCATGTGGGTGTGGTGGGGTCCAGAACTGATCAATTTCTATAACGATGCGTATCTTTCCATCATTGGAGGAAAGCATCCGCGGGCACTGGGACGGCCGGCCCGCATGGTATGGGCGGAGATCTGGGGCCAAATCCAAGGTCGTATTGCCGCCGCCATGCGCGGCGAGGCCAGCTATTCGGAAGCCGAGCTGCTGGTGATGCAGCGCAACGGCTATCGCGAAGAAACCTATTACACTTTTTCCTTCTCCCCGGTGCCCGATGACGAAGGCGGCATTGGCGGCATCGTTTGCGCCAATACCGACGATACCGACCGGGTCGTTGGCGGGCGGCAGCTGGCCCTGTTGCGCGAGATCGCCTCGCGCACCTGGGAGGCCGATAGTGTCGAGGAGGTCTATGCGCTTTCGGCGGGAGCGCTGGCCTCAAATCCCCGCGACATGCCTTTCACCATGATCTACGGCTTGGAAGAGGACGGCATGCGAGCGCGGTTGCACGGCCATAGCGGCATTGCCCCCGGCCATGCCGCGGCGCCGGAAAGCATTGTGCTCGAGCGCGGCGCGCTTTGGCCGATCGGCGATGTGGTGCGCGAAGGCCGGAGCTTGGCGGTGCATCTAAGCGAAAAATTCGGGAGATTGCCCAAGGGTCTTTGGGAGGATCCGGCGCAAGACGCCTTGATCCTGCCCTTGTCGAGCAGTGCCGATGCGGCGCCGCGCGGCGTGCTGATCCTGGCCGCCAATCCTTATCGCCGGCGCGTGGGCGACACCTTCGAGAATTTCGCCATTTTGGTTGCGCGCCAGATCGCCGCCGCCGCGATCAATATCGAGACCTTCGAGGCCGAGCGCGAGCGCGCCAAAACCGCCGACAGCCTGGCGCTCGAAATCGAGCATCGCCGGCGCATCGAGCGCCACCAGAACCTGTTGCTGGACGAGTTGAATCACCGCGTCAAGAACACGCTGGCGACAGTTCAGGCGATGGCGACCCAAACCTTGAAGGGGGTCGAAGCGGGGCCGCGCGACACTTTTCTGGCGCGGCTTTTCGCTCTTTCCAGCCAGCACGATCTGCTGACCCTGGACAATTGGGAAGGCGCCTCGTTCGAAGGCGTGTTGCGCCGCGCCTTGCGGCCCTGGCGCGAAGCGGGACGGGCCCGCTTCAAGGCCGAAGGACCTGCGGTGCATCTGGACACCAAGCGCGCTCTGGCGCTGGGCATGGTGTTTCACGAATTGGCGACCAATGCCGCCAATTACGGTGCGCTGTCGAATGCGTCGGGCAGCGTCAGAGTGAGTTGGACGCTGGAACCGGACGAAAAGCTGCTGAGATTGCGCTGGGAGGAAGAGGGCGGCCCCCAGGTTTTGAAGCCGCCGCACCGCGGTTTCGGACTGCGCTTGATCGAGCATGGATTGGGGCGTGAAATATCCGGCAAGGTGAAGCTGGAATTCCGGAAGGAAGGCTTGCTGTGCGAATGGGACATGAAACTGGCATGACAAAGACTGCCAAGGAGCTGGGAATGAGCACACGCGTGTTGATCGTGGAAGATGAAATCATCGTCGCCTTGTTCCTGGAGGATTTGCTGGCCGAATTCGGCTATGAGGTCGCCGGCGTCGTCAGCCATTTGGACGATGCCATGGCGCATCACCCCGACTACGACGTGGCGGTGCTGGATGTGCATCTCAATGGCCACCCGGTGTTCGAGTTTGCCGACGCCCTGGCGGCGCGCGGAACGCCTTTTGTCTTCGCCACTGGTTATGGCGCACGCGGGATCCCCGACCGGCATGCCGGCCGTCCGGTGGTGCAAAAGCCCTTTCAGCCCGACGAATTGAAATGGATTCTGTCCCAAGCCCTGGAGAGCCGGAACGAGCCGAATATCGGGGCTGCCTAGAAGCCCGTCTCTCAGGGAATGAGACATTGAAATTTTATTTCAATGAGCCGCGGCCGTCCAACGACCTCACGCGCTTGTTATTGCCGCCTGTGGCCGAAAAGCCCCAGAAAAACCCTTGTTTTCCTTTGGCCCTGCACCCCCGGTCTGGTATTTTTCGTTCACTACAAGAGGGGCCCCGAACAGGGGTAGGTAATGGGCAAATTCAGGCACACTGCGGTTTTGGCCGCGGGGTTTGCTGCCATCTGCATGGCGGCGCCGGTGCTTGCTGCCGATCTCTCGCCAAGCCTTCAATCCTTCGGCGCCTCGCGTGCGATCTCGGCTTACGAATTGTCGGCGCCGGGTGTTTCGGGCGGCGCGGTGCAGCCGGAGATCTCGGCGCTGCTTTCGGGCAGCACGTTCAGGCCGTCGGCGCCGGGCCTGCCGCCTGTCGCATCCAGCACGCTGCTGGCGAACAACCTGGCTTTGGATGCCGCCAGAGGCGTGGACATCGCATCGCGCCTCACTCTGCGCGGCGACAATGTTTCGCCATTCCTGTCGGCGGTCACCGCGCCCTATCTCGCGCTGGCCAATGGCGGCCGCTATGCCGGTCTCACCTATGTGCCGGCCGATAATTTGCGGGTCCGTCTGGGCGCCGCATTCGGCGACGAGCGCTTGGACCGCTTCCGCTTCGATGCCAGCGCGCCCACCGGGCCTTTGGCGCTGACCTATGACGCTAGCCAAAGCAAGTCGCTTTTGGGCGGCCTGTCCTTCGATGTCACCAGCGCGCTGGGCTTGGATGTCAGCGCGATCGCGTCCCAGCACACCGGCCTGCCATTGGGCTTCGCGCGCGATGCGGCGATTGCGCCCAGGTCCAGCACCGTGGCGCTGGGCGTTTCGACGCGCATGGATTTCGGCCGAGGCTGGGTGACCACGGCCTCGTTCAGCGAAGGCTTGACGCAACTCGATCCGCGTTTCGGATTTGGCGGCGGCACCTTGCGGGAACAATCCTATTCTGTGGCCATCGCCAAGCGCGGCGTGTTCGGCGATGACTCGCTGGGCCTGTCCTTCTCGCGGCCCGCGCCCAGCTTGAGCGGCAGCCTGTCGTCCTTGGCGGCCGGCGATGTGCCGTTGACCGTGACCCCGGGGATGCCCTTGGGCCGCGCCCAGGAAACCGACATTCAAGTGGGCTATGTCACCAACTTCCTCAATGGCGCGGTGGCATTGCAGACCAATGCCGGCTACCAGACCAACGCCCAGGGCCAGCCGGGCGCAACTTCGGTGTCGCTGTTGTCGCGCGCCAAGATCAAATTCTGAGCCGACTAATCTACTGGCGATAGCCGCCCGGCTTCGCTAAAACCCCCGCACTTCCATGAAACATCAAAGGAACCGTCCATGGCCGGGCCGCAATTTGTCTATGTGATGAAGGATCTGTCCAAGACCTATCCCGGCGGCAAGCAGGTGCTGAAGGGTATCTGGCTCAGCTTCTATCCGGGCGCCAAGATCGGCATCGTCGGCGTCAATGGCGCCGGCAAATCCACGCTGATGAAGATCATGGCCGGCCAGGACAAGGACTTCACCGGCGAGGCCTGGGCGGCCGACGGCATCCGCACCGGTTATCTGTCGCAGGAGCCGCAACTCGATCCCAGAAAATCGGTGCGCGAAAATGTGATGGAAGGCGTCGCCAAGAAGCAGGCGCTGGTGAACCGTTTCAATGAGATCGCCAACAATTATTCCGACGAGACCGCCGATGAGATGGCGCGGCTGCAGGACGAGATTGAGGCGCAGGGCTTGTGGGACCTGGATTCCAAAGTCGACCAAGCGATGGACGCGCTGCGCTGTCCCGATGGCGACGCGCAGGTGGAAACCCTGTCGGGCGGAGAGCGCCGCCGCGTGGCGCTGTGCAAGCTGCTGCTGGATGCGCCCGATATCCTGCTGTTGGACGAGCCCACCAACCATCTGGATGCGGAATCGGTGGCATGGCTGGAGCTCACGCTGCGCGAATACAAAGGCTGCGTCATCCTGGTCACCCATGACCGCTATTTCCTGGACAATGTCACTAGCTGGATCCTGGAGCTGGATCGCGGCAAGGGCATTCCGCATGAAGGCAACTATTCCTCCTTCCTGGAGATTCAGGAAAAGCGCCTGAAACAGGAAACCAATGAAGAGGCGGCGCAGCAGCGCACCATCGCCCGCGAGCGGGAATGGATCAGACAGTCTCCTAAGGCGCGCCATGCCAAATCCCAGGCGCGCATCAACCGCTATGACGAACTGGTGGCCAAGAGCCAGGAACAGCGTCAGCAGACCGCGACCATCATGATCCCCGTTGCCGAGCGTCTGGGCAGTTTGGTGGTGGAGGCCGAAGGCCTGGGCAAGGCCTATGGCGACCGGCTGCTGGTCGAGAATGTGAATTTCAAGCTGCCGCCGGGCGGGATTGTCGGGGTGATCGGCGCCAATGGCGCGGGCAAGACCACTTTGTTCCGCATGTTGACCGGCCAGGAAAAGCCCGACGCCGGCAGTTTGCGCGTCGGCGACACGGTGCAGATGGGCTATGTCGATCAATCGCGGGACGCGCTCAATCCCAACAAGACGGTGTGGGAGGAAATCTCCGGCGGCACCGACATCATCGAATTCGGCAAGACCAAGATCAATTCCCGCGCCTATGTCGGCGCCTTTGCCTTCAAGGGCGGCGATCAGCAGAAAAAGGTGGGGCAGCTGTCGGGCGGCGAGCGCAATCGCGTGCACCTGGCCAAAATGCTGAAGTCGGGGGCCAATCTTCTCTTGCTCGACGAGCCCACCAACGACCTGGACGTGGATACTTTACGCGCGCTGGAAACCGCGCTGGAGGATTTCGCCGGCTGCGCCATGATCATCAGCCATGACCGCTGGTTCCTGGACCGTATCGCCACCCATATGCTGGCCTTTGAAGGCGACAGCCATGTCGAATGGTTCGAAGGCAATTTCCAGGACTATGAAGCCGACAAGAAGCGCCGCCTCGGCATCGACGCCGACCAGCCGCACAAAATCAAATACAAAAGATTCGCGCGGGCGTGATCCAAATTCAAAGCGCGATGGATTTTGCGGACTGAGCAGGAGCGCCGAGCGATGTGTACAAGACGTACATGAGCGAAGGCGCGACGCACTCAGGACGCAAAAGACGCGCGCTTCTAAGTCGGCTTGCCGAGATTGACGGCCAGTTCGCTCAAGTGCGCGATGAGGGTCCGCACATTGCCATTGTTCTGGCCCAGAAAGGCGACGAACTGGTCGCGCTGTTCCAACGACAGCCAGATGCCCTGATAGGCCACATCCACCAAGACCGGCTTGCCGGTATCGGTGCGGACGCGGAAATCCACTTCCGCCGGCGGCTGGCTGGTACTGGGATCGACCAACAGCGTCTGCACAATGAAATCGGTGGGCGTGCGCTGGGTGGAACCTGTCACCTTCAAGGTCTGGTTGGTGTATTTGGAGAAATAAGACTGATAGGCGGCGGCCGCATAATTCTTGAAGGCGTTGACGAAGGCCTCGATATCTTCCGGCGGCGCGCTGCGGCGGTACTGGCCCAAGGTGAACAAAGCGATGCGGCGCACATCCACCAGGCCCAACAGCAGAGTCTCGAACTGGTCGCGGCGCTGAACCGTGTTGAGCTTTTTGTCGCGCAGGATATCCAGGCCCTTCTGGATATTGTCGTTTACAAAACTCTCAGCCGGATTCGTCGCCGCGGCAGCCGGCCCAGCCGCCAACAAAGGCAGCACGAACATCGTCGCGGACAGCAACGCGCGTCGCGTCGGGGCCATATCGGTCAGAGGGCGCATTGGGTCTTTCCTGTTTGGACGATTTTCGCGGTTTGCTATGGCAAGTTCAAGGCAGACGAAGGTCTTGAAATTTCAGAAGTCCGGCAGGTCCAGGGCCTGTTTCCGGCCGTTCCGTATCTGCTCATTGCGGAACTGGCGGTAAAAGTTGCGCAAGGAGGAGTAATAGTCCACCGAATTGCGTTGGATGCCCTGGACAGTCTGGTAGGTCTGGGACCGCAAGTCCAAGAGTGTGAAATATTCGCGTGCCCCCGCCCACCACAGATGCTGTTTAATATGAATTTGGTTGGTGGGGTCGATGGCCGTGTCCACCGCCAGGCCGGTGGCATCCCGGGGATTGCTGGGGCCGAAGAAGGGCAGGACCAGGTAAGGACCCTCCTCAACCCCCCAAACCGCCAGGGTTTGGCCGAAATCCTCGCCATGGCCGGGGATGCCGATTTTGGCGGCTGGATCCCAGAATCCGGCGATTCCGATGGTGCTGTTGAGGACCAGCCGCCACATCGACTTGCCGGCGCGGCTGACTTCGCCCTGCAGCATGTCGTTCACAAAGATGGTGGGCAGCGCCAGATTGCCCAGGAAATTGTGGACCCCCCGCCTGCCGCCTTCCGGCAGCACCAGGAAATAAAGGCCGACGGTGGGAATTACGAAATAGCGGTCGATTTTGCCGTTGAGCCTGAGCATTTCCCGGTTGGTCTGCTCGTAAGGGTCGTTGGCGGCAAGCGCCTCGGCGGAAGGGGGCGTGGTGGCGCAGCCGGCCAGAACCAGGCCGCAAAGTCCCACCACCAGTCCCTTCAGCTTTGCCATGTCCCGAAAGCCAAGATTTGCCTGGGTTTTGCCGGTTTTGGGCGCACGAATCCAGCCCTCTTGCGGTCGCTGCGAAACTGAGCATATAAAGATATGTTTATATGTGAGGAAGGCTTTGGACAGGCTGGTTTCCATGTTGCGGGCAGCGGGTGATCCCACCCGCCTGCGCCTGCTTTTGCTGCTGCGCCAGGCCGAACTGACAGTCAGTGAGCTGATTGAGATTGTTGGTCAGTCTCAACCGCGAGTCTCGCGCCATTTGAAGTTGTTGGGGGAAGCCGGGCTGGTAGAGCGCTTCAAAGAGGGCAGTTGGGTCTTTTGCCGCGCCGCGGACAGGGGTGTGGGAGCGGAACTTGGCGCGGCGATCGCGCAGCTCGCCGATCCGGCCTTGCAGGAAGCCGACAAGGCGCGCCTTGCCCATGTCCGCCAGGCGCGGGCCAATGCGGCGGCGGCCTATTTCAAATCCAACGCCGCGGAATGGGAACGCATCCGCGCCCTGCATGCGCCCGAGCACGATGTGGAAGACGCCATCGCGCGCCGGCTCACCAGCACCGGAATCGAAAATTTCCTGGATGCCGGCACCGGCACCGGCCGGATGCTGGAATTGATCGCGCCGCATGCGGTCCGTGCCGTGGGCATCGATGTCAGTCCCGACATGCTGGCCATCGCCCGCGACCGGCTGTTGCGCGAAAATATCCGCAATGCCCAAGTGCGGCTGGGCGACATCTATCGATTGCCCTTTCCCAATGGCTCTGCCGGCGCGGGATTCGATGTGGTGCTGTTCCATCAAGTGCTGCATTACCTTGACGATCCCGGCAGCGCGGTGGCGGAGGCTGCGCGGGTGATGGCATCGGGCGGTCGGCTTTTGATCGCCGATTTCGCGCCCCACAAAGAGGAATTCCTGCGCGAGGAATATGCCCATCGCAGGCTGGGATTTTCCGACCGCGAAGTGGAAGGCTGGTTTGCGGCGGCAGGCCTTGCCGGCGCCGGCAGCGAAACCATCGCGCCCCAGGGCGAGGGCGAAAAATTGACCGTCAAGCTGTGGCTGGCTACCGCCAAGGCCCGAAGCAGAAAAGAAGCCGCATGAGCCTCGCTGATCTCATCACCGACCCGACGCCGATCGCGGTGTCCTTCGAATTCTCGCCGCCCAAGACCGAGGAGGCGGAGGCCAATCTGTGGACCGCGATCCGCCGGTTGGAGCCCTTGGGGCCGTCCTTTGTTTCGGTGACCTATGGCGCGGGGGGCTCAACCCGCGAACGCACCCATGCCACCGTCAAGCGGATCGTGGAGGAAACCAGCCTCAAGCCGGCGGCGCATCTGACATGCGTGGCGGCGTCGCGCGGCGAAATCGACGATATCGTGCGGGCCTATTGGGACGCGGGCATCCGTCACATCGTGGCGCTGCGCGGCGACATGCCCGACATGACGGGCTCCTATTGTCCCCATCCCGACGGCTATCGAACCACGCCCGAACTGATCGCTGGGATTAAGAAAATCGCGCCGTTCGAGATCAGCGTGTCCTTTTATCCCGAGCGCCATCCGGATTCGCCCAGCCATGGCCATGACATTGAATTGCTGAAGGCCAAGATGGATGCGGGCGCCAGCCGCGCCTTGGGCCAATTCTGTTTCGACAACGACCTGACGGCGCGGTTTCGCGACGATGCGGCGCGCGCGGGGATCACCATTCCCATTGTGCCCGGTGTGATGCCCACCACCAATTTCAAGGGCGTGGCGCGCATGGCCGCCAAGGCGGGCGCTGGAATTCCCGCCTGGCTGACTCAGGCCTATGAAGGCCTGGATGAAGATGTGGAGACCCGCCGCATTGTTGCCGCCGCCGTCCTGGCCGACCAGGTCGAGCAGTTGTGCCGGCGCGGCTTCCAGCAATTCCATTTTTATACCCTCAATCAGGCCAACCTGACTTATGCGGCCTGCCGCATACTCGGTATCGCACCCAAGGATTTGTCATGAGTTTCAACCGGGATTCCCGCATCGCCTGGATGAAGGAGGAAGCCAAGAAGCGGCTGCTGCTGCTGGACGGGTCCTGGGGCGTGATGATCCAGGGCTACAAGCTTGGTGAAGCCGATTTCCGCGGCGCGCGCTTCGGCAATCACCCCAGCGAGCTCAAGGGCAACAACGATCTGTTGACCCTGACCAAGCCCGAAATCATCCAAAGCATCGGCCGCCAGTATCTGGAAGCCGGGGTCGATTTCATCGAGACCAATACTTTCAACTCCAACTTTACCAGCCAGGAGGATTACGGCCTGGGCCATCTGGTTGGCGAGTTGAATGAAGCCGGTGCGCGGCTGGCGCGGGATTTGTGCGATGAATTCTCCGACGGCGCGCGGCCGCGCCTGGTTGCCGGTGTGTTGGGGCCGGCAAACCGCACCGCTTCGATCTCTCCGGATGTCAACGATCCGGCCTTCCGCAACATCACCTTCGATCAATTGCGCGCCACCTATCGCGAGGGCGCGCGGGGCTTGATCAAGGGCGGTTCCGATGTGCTGATGATCGAGACGGTGTTCGACACCTTGAATTGCAAGGCGGCGATTTTTGCGATCGAGGAAGTCTTCGCCGAATTGGATCTGCGCCTGCCGGTCTGGATTTCCGGCACCATCACCGACCTGTCGGGACGCACGCTCACCGGCCAGACGCCTGAGGCCTTTTGGCATTCGGTGCGCCATGCCGATCCCTTCGCCATCGGCTTGAACTGCGCCCTGGGCGCCAAGGAATTGCGGCCTTATATCGCCGACCTGGCGGCGGCCTGCGACACGCTGGTGTCGGCCCATCCCAATGCCGGCTTGCCCAATGAATTCGGCGGCTATGATGAAACGCCGGAAACCATGGCGGCGATGATCGGCGAGTTTGCCCGCTCCGGCCTGGTGAATATTGTCGGCGGCTGCTGCGGCACAAGGCCCGAGCATATCGCCGCCTTCGGCAAGGCGATCACCGGCGTCACCCCGCGCGCCATTCCGGACAAGCCGAAATATATGCGCCTGTCGGGACTGGAGCCGTTCACCCTTACGCCCGCCCTGAACTTCGTCAATGTCGGCGAGCGCACCAACATCACCGGCTCGGCCAAGTTCCGCAAGCTGATCGCCGCCAACGATTATGAGGCGGCGCTGGAGGTCGCGCGCCAGCAGGTGGAGAACGGCGCCCAAATCATCGACATCAACATGGATGAGGGGCTGATCGACTCCGAGGCGGCCATGGCCCGCTTCGTCAACCTGATCGCCGGCGAGCCCGACATTTCCAAAGTGCCGCTGATGATCGACAGCTCCAAATGGAGCGTGATCCAGGCGGGCCTGAAATGCTGCCAGGGCAAGGCGGTGGTGAATTCCATTTCGCTGAAGGAAGGCGAAGAGGCTTTCCTGGAACATGCCCGTGAAGTGCGCCGCTTCGGCGCCGCCGTGGTGGTGATGGCGTTTGACGAAACCGGACAGGCCGACACCCGCGCCCGCAAGCTGGACATCTGCAAGCGCGCTTATGACATTCTGGTCAACAAGATCGGCTTCCCCCCGGAAGACATCATCTTCGATCCCAATATCTTTGCCGTCGCCACGGGTCTGGAAGAGCATAACGAATATGGCAAGGCCTTTGTCGAGGCCACGGCCGAAATCCGCGCCGCCTGTCCGCACGCGCATATTTCCGGCGGCGTCTCCAACTTCTCCTTCTCCTTCCGGGGCAATGAGAAGGTGCGGGAAGCAATGCATTCGGTGTTCCTGTTCCATGCCATCAAGGCGGGCATGGATATGGGCATCGTCAATGCC
>Ga0105243_10003550_pt1 | contig 12596 bp, 10 predicted proteins | sample KBSM34metaG_FD_81525 | JGI IMG/M metagenome (GOLD analysis project Ga0105243, IMG submission 81525) | Miscanthus rhizosphere microbial communities from Kellogg Biological Station, Michigan, USA - KBS M3-4 metaG | ecosystem: Host-associated > Plants > Roots > Rhizosphere > Soil | place...
CACGCGGATGTTGAGGCCCGGGTCATGTGCGTGCTGGACGACCCAGTCAATCGCAGCGATCACTTGCGACACGTCTGCGCCGCCATCGGCGGTCGCGACCTTGAGGCTGACGATGCGCGCGTCCGGCGAGATGCCACGGTACTCGTTGTCGTGGCCGGCGATCAGTCCCGCCATGAATGTGCCGTGCCCGTACGTGTCGTAGTCGCGGAGGTTCGGCGCCTGAGACTCGAGCGAGAGATCCGGCCCGTACAGCACCTTCCCCGGGTGGTCGAGCGCGGGGACGGGCGAGACGCCGGAGTCGATCACGGCGACGTCGATCCCCTTCCCGGTGTAGCCGGCGTCCCACCACGCGGCCGCACCGGTGTACTGGGCGGTCGACGACATCGAGTTCGCGTCGACGACCGGATCGTAACTTGCGGCTCCTGCAGTGGGCGCCAGCATCGCAAGAACGAACGAGCATGCGCCGAGCACACGTACGAGGCGTCTCTGCCAAGGGCTGCCGCATAGCCCGGGTCCCGCCATCCGATCCTCCTTGCCCGCGTGTCCGCGGGCGCCGCAGTCGAAGGTACCGACAGACGGTAGGAGGCCCTGAACGGGCCAGAATCCCCCAACGGGGGGAGCAGAATCGAATCCCTCGAACGGTGCCGAGGCCGCCTGAACAGCCGACTGCGGTGCGCCGACTGCCGGCGCGATCAGCCGATCTCAAGCGACGAGATTGCGATCCGCCACTTGTCGCGGCTCCTGGTGACCTTGCTCAACGAACAGGGCAGCGACAAGGGAATCGAACTTCTTCACGGCGCGTCTCGGAACCTTCGCCCGCCTACCCTCCGGCTGGCACGAACACCGCGACATGCCCGGAGCAACTGCGCTCAGCTGGCATTACCGGCCGAGTCAATACGGTTGGGCCGCATCGATGCCGGGCGACGGGATCGCGGTAGTCGTGTACTTCTCCACGGGGGAAGCAGCGCTACCGTCCACTTCGCCTCGTTCTGCCCCGACGACCGTCACTGCTCGAAGGTACGACGACACGCCGGAGTACCGCATCTTCGGTCGTGTCCGGGGCGTCGACGTGAACATCTTCGTCGACATCCGCCGTCTCCACCCCACGCGCCGCCGGCTCCGCGCCGTTCAACGCGTCGTCTCAAGCGTAGGCCTCTCGTAGCGCCACCTCGGGTGACGTTCCCGAACGCTGGCCCACATAGCGGTTACTACGATCGTGATGGTCTGTGCGCGCTCTTCCATCCTCGGCCGAAACGGTGTGCTTCGACCCGGTCTGCGTGTTTTGACGCGCGCGCGCGATTACTAGATCTTGCGGACGGTCTGGCGGATCGGCGTAGCGGCTACCGAACCTGCCTCAAGAAGGCGTAGATCAACAACGCCGGTCGTTCAAGCGTATCCCTGAAACAGCATCGCGCGAGGCTACGACGCCGATGCGGTCACTTTCGGGAGCTGGAGGCCCGGATGCAGAGGGTGGCGAGGTCCATCCCGTAGATCGGCTGGTTGGTTTGGCAGCCGATTCGGTTTGAGAAGAAGTCGAACCGGGTGTCGTTTTCGAACGCGATCCACGGGGCGGCCTTTCGCGCGAGTCCCGTGCCTAGCCGGGCGTACGCGCTGTAGCGTTTTTCTCCCGAGAGTCTTGCTGCGGCTTCGAGTCTGTGGTTCCAGGCTGGCTCGTCGAAGTGAGCCTCGTTTGTACGGAGGTTGCCGTCGAACATCAAGTTCAGGAAGTCGAAGGGGTCGACGTAGTCATAACGCCAGGTCACGAGGCCTATGTCGTAGGGCTCTCCCTTCTTGTCTTCCCGTGCGACTAGATTCCCCCCAAACATTCTCGGCTCGACATCGATGCCGATGGCAGCGAGGTCTTTCTTCACGACTTGGGCTTCCTGCGGGCACGGCGGGAAGTTGCACGTGTACATCACAGCCCTGCGGTGTCGGTTGCCCGCAAGCTGCTTCGCTTTCTGCAGATCTCCGCTAAGCGGGTAGATCTCAACGTCTCTGAAGCCGGGGAAGTTCGGGGGTAAGTACTTGTCGGTCGGTGTTGCGGTCAGCAAGCCGGCGTATCCGAAGCCGCCGAGCCGCGCGAGTGCGCGTCGGTCGATCGCGTAGTTGACGGCTCTGCGTAGTCGTTCGTTCGCGAACAGCCCGCGGCTCGTGTTGAGCGTGAGCGCGTCGACGGCGAGGTAGGGGTTCAGGAAGGTCTGTTGATGTCCGTCGTGGGCGGCCCGGCTGTTTGCGCCGTAGCGGCGCTCGAGCTTGGTCCTGAGTGACGAGCCGACCTCGGCCTCTCCGACTTCGGGGGCGTAGTCCGTCTGTCCAGCGATGACTCTCGCGATCGCTCGCGGGTTGTAACCGGTTGTGTAGCCGCCGGTGTAGACGATCTCGGCGAGGCGGTGTGGACGCGGCCCTTTGTAACGGGGATTTCGTCTGAGGACTGTTTGCGCGCCTCGACTGTTCTGGACGATGTAGTAGGGGCCAGCCATCGGAATTGGCGTTTCCGTGGGGTGCATCGGCGTGTTGGTCGGGACCGCGCAGAAGAACGGCATCGCCAGCCGCGCCGGGAGGTCGCCGGCCGCCTTGGTGAGCCTGATCGTGAGGGTGTTGCCGCGTGCCCTGATTCCGGCGATGTGCTTCGTCTTTCGTTTGAGGTAGGCCTTCAAGCCGACGATGTCTCCGAGGTATTGACTCGCAGGCGACTTCAGCTTCGGGTTGAGACTGCGTTCGAGCGTGTACTTGAACGTCGCCGCGGTGACGCGCTGGTTCGATGGGGGCGAGAACCGGTAGCCGCTTCGGATCATGAACGTGTAGGTCTTTCCGTCCGGCGAGATGGTCGGCGGTGTCTTCGCGACTTCCGGCCGGAGGCGCGAGCCCTCCGGGCCGGGCTTGTCGGGGTAGTTCATGAGCTTCGCGCAGGTGGCGTACTCGAGCTGCACCGAGAGAGCGTTGAAGGTGTTCTGAGAGGCCGGGTCGATCGAGAAGGGAGCCCAGTCGATTTGAGCGACACCGCCCTGCTTGGCGAGGGCCGCGCTGGCAATCACTGGCTTCGCCTGGACGCTCACCCACAAGAGTCCGCGAGCGACGGCCAGTCCGCTCGGTCTACCACCGACCGTGATTGTCTGCACCACTTTGTTCGCGTGCGGGTCGATGCGCGAGATCGTCCCATCGTCTCGGTTGGCAACCCAGACAGCGTCATGATCGATCGCGATCGCGCTCGGAGAGTGGCCGACAGGAATGCTCGCGACGGGGGTGAGGCTGGTCGGGTCGATGCGTTTGACGTCGTCATCTGCGCTGTCCGCGACCCAGACGGCGTCCCGTCCGACGGCGACGCTGGTCGGCGCCGTCCCGACTCTCGTTGGCGTGACCGCGCCCGACGGATCGATCCGAGAGACGGTGTTGTCGAAGGCGTCCGCCACCCATAGGTCTCCGCCGCCGCTCGTGATTGCCGCGGGGTTGTTGCCGGCCGTGATCTGGTCGAGTTTCCGGCCTGTGGCGGTGTCTACATGTATGAGCTCGCCACCCCAGTCGCCGTTGATCACCCAAACCGCGCGTCCGTTGAACGCGATGCCTGTCGGTGATGTCGTGAAGGGGGAGGTGATGTTCGGCTTCGGTTCGCGGAGCTTGATCGTTCGCGTTGGGTCGTCGAAGGTGGGGTCGATGACGGTGATCCCCTTGTCGGTCGTCACCCAGATCGACCCTCTCCCGACTCCAAGGCCGCCGCTTGGCATTGCCGGGAGCGGGATCGTGCGGATCTGCGCCCGCGTAACAGGGTCGACACGTGAGAGGGTGTTGTCGCCCTGATTCACGACCCAGAGCGAATGGCTTCCGGACACCATCTGCGCCGGCGACGTCCCGACCCCGACCTGAGCAACGATCCGGTTCGTCTTCGGGTCGATCGCGCCGACTGAGTTGGGCGCCAAAGGCGGGAGTCCACCGGGCCCGGATCCGTGGGTCAGTTCGACGATCCCGGCCGCGACGGCGGCCGCGAGCAGGACTGCGCCCGCGACGATGAGCACTTGTGGGCGTCGACGGGCGGCGTTGGATGCAGTCCAGAACAGACCGCGTGAGGGAGTACCCAAAGTCGGGTCCTGTCTGAGGATCGCCTGCTCGAGCTCGTGCAGATCGGGACTGGGCTCGAGCCCAAGCTCGTCGCGGAGAACTCGGCGGGTCTGTTGGTACAGCTCGAGGGCTTCTGCCTGTCGGCCCGAGCGGTAGAGCGCGAGCATGAGCTGTCCGCGCAGGCGTTCGCGGAGCGGGTTCTGTGCGAGGAGTCCTTCGAGCTCTCCGACCAGGTCGGCATCGTGGCCGAGGGCGAGGTCGGCCTCGATCCGTTCTTCGAGTGCGTTTAGTCGCAGCTCCTCCAGCCGGGCGATCTCCGGCTGAGCGAATGGCTCGTACGTGAAGTCGGCGAGTGGTGCGCCGCGCCAGAGCGCGAGAGCCTTGCGGAGATCGCTCGCTGCGTTCGCCGGTTCTCCGGCGGCGAGCGCTCGCCTTCCTTCTTCCAGCAGATGCTCGAAGCCGTGGAGGTCGAGATCGTCCGGATCGATGCGCAGCTCGTAGCCTGGCGCTCGCGTGATCAGCCTTCCGGTCCCGAGGGTCTTCCGCAGCTGCGAGATGTAAATCTGGATGCTCTTCGCGGCGCTCGCGGGAGGATGCTCGCCCCAGAGCCCGTCGATCAGCCCGTCGGTCGAGACCACCTCGTTCGCATGCAAAAGCAGGATCGCGAGGAGCGCCCGCTGCTTCCCTGCGGTCAGGACGAGCGACTGTCCTGCCTCGACCACCTCGAGCGGGCCGAGGATGCGAAATTCCACGACCGCCTCCTCCGACGGACGACCCGACCGTAGCACCGTCACCGAGCAAGGTCGAGCGCCGCGCTTTACCGATCCTCAGGCCGTCTTTACCGACTTCCAGCCGACTGGGCACATGGTTGTTTCAACGCGATCACACCCTGGTGATCCACGAATCGAGGGAGGCACGATGAAGCGCTCACTCGTCGCACTAGTGCTCACCGCCGTTGTCGCACCGTCGGCGCAGGCGATGCATGCACCCACGGAAGTCGGCAACAACAGCTCAAGGACGTTCGGTAACGACGCAGCCGCACGACATCACCATCCGGACGTTCTGCAGCCGCCTACGCGCATCGTCGCGGTCGCCGGGTCGGACAGCTTCGACTGGGGAGACGCTGGCATCGGGGCGGTCGGTGCGCTCGGTGCCACGATGCTCGTCGGAGGTTCAGCTGTGCTGCTCGCGCGCGACCGCCGAGGAACGGTCAGCGACCCCGCCGGCGATCTCGGCCGATGAAGAGACTGGCTCGGCTAGCTACCGTCATCTGTGCGAGTGCGTTCGCAGCCGCGCTGACCGTGACAGGCGATGCCCGCGGAACACTTCCTGGCAGCAATGGTCTGATCGCTTTCGCACGGGTCGCGGCGAACGGCGACGAGGAGATCTACGTGATGCGTCCGGATGGCTCGGGGGTAACTCGGATCACTTCGCCGGGTTTCGTCGACAGAGGGCCGGAATGGTCGCCGGACGGCAGGCGAATCGCCTTCGCGAGCTCGCGCGGCCGCAGTGACAGGGCAGCCATTTGGGTGATCAATGTGGACGGGTCAGGTCTCAGGCGTCTCTCTCACGGCGCACACGAGATCAGCGATTCCCCCACCTGGTCGCCGGACGGGCGCTGGCTTGCTTTCAACCGGTTCGTTCGGATCGGCTTCTATCGCGTGTACGCAGTAAAGCTGTCGACCGGCAGATTGCGCCTGATTACACCGCGCGGTCTTGACGCTGAGGAGCCGGATTGGTCTCCCGACGGTCGCCGGATCGCGTTCATATCGACCCAGCGAACGAGCGAGGCCTCCCAGATCTATGTCGGAGGCATAAATGGAACCGGCGCGCACGCGCTCAAGCTTCCTGGAACACGCGTGAGGTCCAGCCCCAACTGGTCACCCGACGGTCAGGACTTAGTGTTCTCGCAGGCGCTGCCATCAGCACGGGATCTGACTGGCTCCATCTACCGTGTGCACGCAAACGGCACGAAGTTGGAGCGGCTGACCAATCCGCCGCACGGTATCAGTGACGAAGATCCCGCCTGGTCTCCCGACGGAACCAAGATCGTCTTCACACGCTACGGCACCAACTTTCAAGGCGCCATCTATGTCATGAACGCGGACGGCAGCGAGATGCGGCCTGTGAGCCCGCAGACAGCCAACGACACAAGCGGGAGCTGGCAGCGGACCTAACTCCGCGTCACGGGCGACTGTTCGCACGACGCGCCAAGCTCGCGCGCCCGGCTGCAGACGATCCTCAACGGTGTGACGCATGCCCAGGTGTCGTTGATAGACGAGCGCGCCGCTGGCTCGCGGCTACCTTCTGGCCGACAGTGGCGCGGGTCGCCAGTCTTTACCGGCTCCGTCGTTACCTCACTCTGACACCGATCCTTGTTGTGGCGGGTTTGACCGGCATGTCAACCGGCTGCTTCTCAGGAGGAGGCGGCGGACTGCCTTCCTGGGCGAAGTGGGACGACGCATGTCCCGCCTGGTCGCCCAACGGGAAGCAGATCGCATTCGCGAGCAATCGAGCGGCCGTCGAAGCATCAGTGAAGGTCCGCGCTGCATCCAGAGAATGGGGGTACCACTACGACCTCTTCGTCATGAACGGGGACGGCACCGGCGTCCGCCGCCTGACGTACCTCGGGCGCACCCGTTCGGTGGACGATTCCGCGCCGGAGTGGTCCGAGCAGGGCCGCATGATCTTGTTCGCCGTCACAACGCCGCTCGAGCTCGTGTACCGGAATGAGGTGGGACGGGCGTCCCAGCGCGGGGCCGCCTATCACGTCAACCTCAAGGGAAGGCCAACGATCCAGCGAGTTCCGCGCACCGCACTCGGGCCTCCACGCCACCCAAACCCCGGCAATTACGCTCAATACGAGTGCAAGACGAAGTCGCCAGACGGAACGAAAATCGCGTTCTACCGTCCGATCAGCAACGACCTCGGTGCAGGCGGGGGGATTGCGGGGCGTGTCGGGTTCATCTGCGTAATGAACCCGGACGGAACCGGCAAGCATCGGCTGACGCAGCCACCGAACGGGAAACCGATTTCCCGGCCGATCGAATGCCCGCACACTGCGCCCTGAGGGGGGTTACTACGTGTCTGTTGGGGGTTCACTCGGCCGGGTGGAGTCATGGGATTGACCATCCGCAGGAACGAACCCACGTCGGCTCATGACGTCGGGCGTGGCGTAAGGACGCTCGCTCAGGCGAGCTCGTGCTCTCGCGACGACTGGCTGAGTCGCTTGCGCAGGCGGCATTGGCGTCCGTCGTCGTCAAGTTGCTCGTAGCCGGTTGAGGCGTAGAGGCGTCGAGCGGGCTCGTTGCCGACGAATACCGTCAGGTGGAGTTCGTCGACGCCAGTGGCGGCTAGGAGTTCCTCCAGCGCTGCCAGCATCGCCCGGCCATATCCCTGCCGGCGAAAGTTCTTTGCAACGGTGATCTGTTCTAGAAAGACGCTTAGACGGACTGTATCGACGATCGGAGCGACCCAAAGCCAGCCCACGCAGCTCCCGTCTGAGTCCATCGCCGACCAAAGTCGATGGCCCTGCTCGGCTCCCTCCGCAAACTCACGCTTGAGTACTGGCGCCAGCTCCGCACGTGCCCGATCTAGGGCTCGGTCACGCGGCCAACCCGCGTCGCGCACCTGCTGAACGGCATAGTCGGCAATCTCCTCCTCGATGAAGGCATCGCGCTCGAGGTCGGTCAGCGGATTGAGGGTGACGTCTGGCACGGTGAACACGTAACACTCATCTTCCCGGCTTGCTGCTTGTCAAGGGACAGCCTGAACCCTGGAGCAGGCAGACGCTGACCCACTGCAATCGGATGACATTCCCGAACGCTGGCCCAGGCCGACGTCCTCGTGCCGCGAACCGTATTAAGCGTGTCCCTGGTTGACCCAGACTACGAGGCTTCCAATCGACTCAAACCTCGCCCGGTGGGCAGCGTCGAGCGACTCACCGGTGTCATAGCCGACTACTGGCATCGGTCCCCAAACAGCTCGTGCGGCGCTGGCGCTGTCGCTCCATGCGGATTCGAGGTCTCCGTCAAGATCGAAGACGTTGGTGAGTCCGATAACGCCGTGGCTGCGGTTCGCTACTGCACCTGCGCGGAACCGTTCCTCGTCAGACCGGGCGAGAATTTTGATCCGCTCATCGGCGAGCAGTTCGCAGCGGAAAAATGGGCGCGGGGCTGGTGGCTCGCCCCAGACGGCTTCCCATCGCTCCAGCTCGTCTGCGGCCACGACCGTCGACCAACCCTTCGAGAGGGCCAGACAGCGGACATGTTTCTGGCACAACCACTCGGCGCTGAACAGGACCTCGAAGCCGTATGCGGAGAGATCAAGGTCGGCGAAGCTGTCTTTGATCGAACAGCCCGCAGTCGCGTCGACTCGCGAGATGACGGTCTGCGCGGAGCAGCCGGGGACCAGCGTGACGGCATCCGGATACAAGGCTGGCGTCCGCTCCGCGCTGCTCCAGGCGACCCCGTCGAAGCAGCCGAGGATCCCGTGACTTCGACAGAAGAGATGGCACCACTCGGCGTTGTTCAGCGCTGCCTCTTGAACCCGAACGATTTCGTCCATCAACACGCGATCGTACGCATGGGCCACTCGACGGTCGGGGAAATTCTGCGAACACTGGGCCCGACCGCCAGCACAACCCTGGGCCAGCAAGCGATCTGCTCGTACGACAAGAAACCCTGCACATCCGCCCGGAAGAACACATGAGAGCCTCAGTCGTCCAGAAGCCAACCTTCGTCTAGTAGCGCCTCGACCTCAGAGCGTTCACGCCACACCCGCCGAGTTCCATCAAGGCTCTGAATTCGCACGAGCCCGCTTGCCTCAGTACGAGCACGTCCCGACAGGTTCTTCGGCGTGTCGAGCCATTCGAAGAACGGATCGCTCACCGCCGGTTTCACTCCCCCATCCTCCCGTCGCTCGACTGAAACGGCGGGCGCGTAACTCGCGTCGCGCTCCAGGAGCCGTTGCTTCTCACGTGTGGCTTGACGGCGGAGACGCTTGAGGGCAACGCGCTCGGCCTCAGCCGTCTCTGCTGCGCAAAGCAAATCAACCCGGCGACGGATCGTCTTGCGATCGACGCCAAACTCCAGAGCGAGTGCCGTTTGCGCCTCGCCGGCATCGATACGACGGCGCAGTTGTCTTACGTCGCCTTCCGAGAGTTTTGGTGCAGGCGCCACTTATGGAGTCTACCGGGGTGGGACATATGGTGAGACACATCGACAGGGGAGCGGTTGCGCCCCGCTAGCCTCGTGCGAACCGCATGGCCAAGCGCCAGAATGCGGCCCGCAACGCCGAAACGAGGGAGTAAAAGGGAGCGATTTCCGGGGACTTTTAATCCCAAGGTCGCAGGTTCGATCCCTGCCCGGCCCATCCCCGAAGTCCCTGGAACTAGTTACGTGCTCGCCAGACTTCCGGCGTACTTCGTTGCCAGTACGGATTTCAGTACGGCTGATCCTCACACAGCCCGCCGACCGTGCGGCTCTCGAACAGGCCCTCGCCTGATCCCTGCGACTACGACGCCGGCACGCACGAAGGCCGCCGCGATTCCGCCGAGGTAGTTCAACGGCAGATCGGTCGAGCTGGCGCGCAAGTTCCCACCCTTGTCTCGGGCTGCGAAGAACGAAGCGATCGCGCCTGCGAAGGTTCCGGGTGAGACTTCCTCTTCCCTGACGAAGACCGATGAGTTTGCGAACTGAATTGAGTCTGATGAGGTGCGGGCGGGGACTTCATCGCGCCTCTGCAGAAGAGTGACTCAACGACCAAGGAGCGTGCTGATGTGCGAATGGATTGGAGCAAGACAGTGATGCCCGCGATCACCCCTCACCTCGCAGCGGACCTCATCGCAGACGGCGAACAGATGCCCGTATACGTCTGGACAATCGACCACCCCGCGGGGCGCGTGCTGGTCGACACCGGCGTGATCGACTCGAGGCCCGAGATCGAGGATATGAGCCCGACGCCGCACCCCGAGAACATCCCCCGCGACGTCGCCTGCGTCATCAACACCCACCTGCATTACGACCACTGCGGCGGCAACCGCCTCTTCCCGGGCGTGCCGATCCACGTCCAGGCACGCGAGCTCGCTGATGCGCGCTCGCTCGACCCCTACACGATCCGAGAATGGGTCGACTTCGACGGCGCGACGTACGTCGAGCACGAGGGCGAAGTGGAGCTGCTACCGGGAATCCGGCTGCTGCCAACGCCCGGGCACACGGACGGGCACCAGAGCGTCCTCGTTGAGACGGGCGGGCGTCCGGTCGTCGTCGGCGGCGACGTGGCAGTTTGGTTCGGCGAGCTCGACGAGCCGCACACCGAAGGACAGCTGCGGGTGCGCGCGCTCGAGCCAGAGCTGGTCTGGCTCACGCACGAGCACGAGCCGTGGCGACCCCGCACCGTCTAAGGCGTCACTCTCTGGGCCTCCCGGGTTCCCGACAGGTCGTGGCCGCGCTCGACTAGATCGCGCTCGAGCTTTCCGACGGTTCGTCGCTAGCGAGGTCTGGGCAAGCGTCATTGTCGCGCTTCCCGACCGGGATTGAGCATCCCAGGACCGAACCTGCGTCGGCTCGTATGACGTCGGGCGTAAGCACGCTCGTGCAGGCGACGGCGCACCACCGACTCACCAGCTAGTCGCTCTCACTCTTACCGGGTGCCACCTGCTTTACCCCGTCATCGATCCGTGAGGCTCAGGCGAACGAATTTCGATTCGGGTCGCGAGTTCGAGTCCCGTCGCTCCCGCTCCTGGCGAGTCAACAGGTTGCGAGCGGCGCGCACTGGTGCGCGCCGCTCACGTGTGCCGATCAACGCAGTGACTTGAATGCGGCGCGCATCTCGCCGGCGAAGAGCTCGGGCTCTTCCCAGGCGGCGAAGTGCCCGCCCCTGTCAGCCTCGTTGAAGTAGGTGAGGTTGTGGTACGCGTGCTTGACCCAGTGGCGCGGCGCCCGGAAGAGCTCGTCCGGGAACACCGTGTAAGCGACCGGGAGCTTGACGTGCGGCGGCGGATCCTTGAACGCCGCCTTTGCGCTCCGCCCGTACTCCCAGTACAGCCGTGAGGTCGAGGCGCCTGTACCCGTCAGCCAGTACAGCGTAATGTTGTCGAGGATGTGGTCGGGGGTGAGGTTGCCCGAGACCTGTCCGTCGACGAAAGCGCGGGAGATCTTCTCGTAGCTGTCGGCGTCGTGGTCGAGCATCCAGGCCGCCAGACCGATCGGTGAATCCAGAAGCGAGTAACCGATCGTTTGCGGGTGCTCGCCCATCTCGGCGATGTAGCCGCGCATCGCCACTGCGACGAACTTACTGAACTGCGCGCGGTCATCGTCAGAGAACGCGAGCCTGAGGTTGAGGGTGGCCATCAAGAGCTCTCGTGGGGCCGCGCTAAGCAAGTTGAAGTGAACGCCGAGCAGCCCATCTGGTGCCTGGCGGGCCATCGCGTCGGTGATGCTGGCACCTTGATCGCCGCCTTGGGCGCCGTAGCGGGTGTAGCCGAGCCCGTCCATCAGCTGCGCCCACACCTCCCCGACACGGCCGGGATTCCACCCGACCTCCGTCGGCGCGTCAGAGAATCCGTAGCCGGGGATGGACGGAATCACGAGGTGGAACGCGTCCTCTGCGTTCCCTCCGTGGGCGGTTGGGTCGGTGAGCGGGCCGATGATCTCGAGCATCTCGACCACCGAGCCCGGCCAACCGTGCGTGACGATCAACGGCAGCGCGTCCTCGTTTTCTGAGCGAACGTGAATGAAGTGGATGTCGAGCCCGTCGATCTCGGTTATGAACTGCGGCAGCGCGTTCAGCTTCGCCTCAGCCTTGCGCCAGTCGTAGTCGGTCTGCCAGTAGCGGGCGAGCTCCTGCAGCATCGCGAGCTGCACCCCCTGCGACGGATCTGTGACGAGCTCTTTGTCGGGCCAGCGCGTCTCCGCAATGCGACGGCGGAGCTCGGCCAGCTTCTCGTCCGGAAACTCGACGTGAAAGGGACGGACGTCGATCGTGGTATCGACAGTCGTACTCATGAGAACCTCCGTGGTCGGTACTAGGCGGGTGCGATGGCTTCCTCTCAGGTGGGGACGGGACAGCACCGACCCTACTCCTCCCCGTCGACCTGTAAAAGGCGATCCCAGATTCGGCGAACAGCTCCCCCGGACGGACGCTCTCGACGAAGGGCATCAACGTCTAAACAGGACCGCGAAGCAGGCGGATTACCGGGCGTCTCCCAAGGCGGGTGTCGCTAGCGCGAGTCGACAGCACCAACGCCGTCGGGACGATCGAACGTGGGCAGTGCTCGTCGGTCAGACCGGTACTAGATCTGACCTAAAGGCGGCCCAGTGCGTTCGCGAGCTCTCTGTGCGAGCTGATCCCGAGCATCAAGTACTTCTTGCTTCTGTAGCGAGCTGGTGCCGTTGCTGGCGACTCGAGCGCGCGTGGACCTTCCCGGGCGTGACGATCTTTCGGCGGACCTAGTTTCCTAAGAAGGTGCCGCAGTTGGTCCTTGGTCGCCAGGGTCGACCTGTGGACGCGCTGGTGATAGTGGTGGGTCCCATGACCCGAGC
>Ga0105243_10003551_pt1 | contig 12590 bp, 6 predicted proteins | sample KBSM34metaG_FD_81525 | JGI IMG/M metagenome (GOLD analysis project Ga0105243, IMG submission 81525) | Miscanthus rhizosphere microbial communities from Kellogg Biological Station, Michigan, USA - KBS M3-4 metaG | ecosystem: Host-associated > Plants > Roots > Rhizosphere > Soil | place: Michigan...
GGCAGCTATGCCCAGGCCAAGGGCAAGGTCATCGACACCCGCCGCCACCGCGTGCTGAAGGCGCCGCATCCCTCGCCGCTGTCGGCGCACCGCGGCTTCCTGGGCTGCAAGCATTTCTCCGCGGCCAACGAGTACCTGCGTCGCCGCGGCGCCACGCCGATCGACTGGAGCCTGCCGCCGCGCGCGGCGCTGGACCCGGCCTTGGCCGGCGGCTGAACCGTGGTTCGACGGCGTCGCCCGGAGCGCGCCGCGTGTACGCAAATTTCGCAGGCCGGGTGCTAGTTTTGGCGCTCGTAACCGGTTACGCCTGTCTTTCCCAGCGTTCCAGTGGCTTCTGTCACAGTCCGTTTCCTGATTCGAATGTTCCATAAACGGAACGCAGGAACTTTTTACTGTACCCAGCAGTCTAGTTAGTTGACTGCTAAGATGAGCCCTATGAGCCAGACCATACCTGCCACCGCGCTGGTGGCCAACAACCTCCCGATCCCCAGTCCGCTCGGTTCGCTGGATGCCTATATCGGCGCCGTGCACCAGATTCCGGTGCTGACGTCCGAAGAGGAACGCGCGCTGGCGGTGCGTTACCGCGACCAGGAAGACCTGGATGCGGCGCGCGAACTGGTGCACTCCCATCTGCGCTTCGTGGTCCACGTCGCCCGCGGCTACAACGGCTACGGCCTGCCGCTGGGCGACCTGATCCAGGAAGGCAACATCGGCCTGATGAAGGCGGTCAAGCGCTTCGACCCGGAAATGGGCGTGCGCCTGGTCAGCTTCGCGGTGCACTGGATCCGTGCCGAGATGCACGAGTACATCCTGAAGAACTGGCGCATCGTCAAGGTCGCCACGACCAAGGCGCAGCGCAAGCTGTTCTTCAACCTGCGCAAGTCCAAGACCCGCCTGGGCTGGATGAACGCGGCGGAAGTGACCGCGGTCGCCAAGGACCTCAACGTGTCCGAGCGCGAGGTGCTGGAGATGGAGTCGCGCCTGTCCGGCCGCGACATCGGCTTCGATGCGCCGTCCGACGACGACGACGACCATGCGCCGCCGTCGCCGGCCGCCTACCTGATGGCTGCCGAGGAAGATCCCTCGCAGGCCTACGAGCGCGCCGACAGCGAGGACAACCAGCTGCAGCTGCTGCGCGAAGGCCTGGCCGAACTGGATGCGCGTTCGCGCGACATCATCAAGCGCCGCTGGCTGGATGCCGACAGCAAGATCACGCTGCAGGAGCTGGCCGACGAGTACGGCGTGTCGGCCGAGCGCATCCGCCAGATCGAAGCCAACGCGCTGAAGAAGATGAAGGCGTTGTTCGTGGCGTGAGTGGTGCGCCCAGCTGCGGATGATCGATCCGCCAAGCAAGAAGGCCCGGTTTTCCGGGCCTTTTTCGTTGCGCCAACGCGAGCGAAGACCGGCGCTGGCGAGCCGCATTGCGGCCGCCAGGGTTGCGGGTTACGGCTCCGGCGGCGGCCGCGCCACCGGCAGGTGCCAGCCATAGCGGATCGCCATGAAGCGCAGGCCGAAGCACAGCGTGGCGCCGATCGCCAATCCCCAGGGCTGCGGCAGGTGCAGCGCGTGCGCCGCGGCGACCACGCCGCCGCCGAGCAAGGCCGCCACCGCGTACAGCTCGGCCTGCAGCACCACCGGCGTGCGCGCCACCAGCAGGTCGCGGACGATGCCGCCGCCGATGCCGCTGAGCATGCCGAGCAGGGTCGCGCTGAGCGGACCCAGGCCGAACGCCAGCGCCTTGCTGGTGCCGTACACCGCGAACAGCGCCAGGCCGAGCGCGTCGAAGATCTGCACCGGGTTGCGCAGGCGCTCGACCGTGTTGTGGCTGTAGAAGGTCAGCAGCCCGGCCAGGCAGGCGACGCCGAGGTAGCGCGCGTCGCCGAGCGCAGCCGGCGGGGTGGCGCCGATCAGCACGTCGCGGGCGATGCCGCCGGAGACCGCGGCCGCGCACGACAGCACCAGCACGCCGAACAGGTCCAGGCGGTGGCGCACGCCGACGGTGGCGCCGCTGATCGCGAACACGAAGGTGCCGAGCAGGTCGAGCAGGAACAGAAAGGTCGCCAAGACGGCACTGCGCAGCGGCAAAGGGCGGCTAGGATCGCAGCCCCGCCGCAGGGTGTCACGCGGCCGCTGGCGGTTCCGCTGGCGCGGGCGCAGGCTCGGCCGGGCGTTCGTCGTCGCCGAGGATGATGCGCGCCGCGCGCTGGTAGCTCCAGTACGCCCAGGCCCAGTTGAGCAGCACCACCAGGCGGTTGCGGAAGCCGATCAGGAAGAACACGTGCGCCGCCAGCCAGAACCACCAGGCCAGCAGGCCGGACAGCTGCAGGCGGCCCAGGTGCACGATCGCGGCCATGCGCCCGATGGTGGCCAGGTTGCCGTAGTCGGCATAGCGGAACGGCGCGTCGCCGGGTTCGCCGCGCAGCCGTTTCGACAGATTTTCGGCGACGTGCCGGCCCATCTGCTTGGCCGCCGGCGCCACCCCGGGCACCGGCTTGCCGTCGGCCTGCTGCAGGGCGGCCAGGTCGCCGGCCACGAACACTTCCGGATGCCCGGGGATGCTCAGGTCCGGCTGCACCTGCACGCGGCCGCTGCGGTCCAGCGGCACGTCCAGGGTCCGCGCCAGCGGCGAGGCGGCCACGCCGGCGGCCCAGACCACGGTGCGTGCGGGCACGAAGGTACTGCCCAGTCGATAGCCGCTGGCGTCGATGTCGGCCACCGGCACGCCGGTCAGCACTTCCACGCCGAGCTTTTCCAACTGCCGTTGCGCCTTGGCCGACAGCCGCTCCGGGAACGAGGCGAGCACGCGCGGGCCGGCTTCGATCAGCCGCACCTTGGCCTCGGCGGGATCGATGCGGCGGAATTCGTGCTTGAGCGTATGCCGCGCGATCTCGGCCAGGGTGCCGGCCAGTTCCACCCCGGTCGGGCCGCCGCCGACGATGGCGAAGCTGAGCCAGGCCGCGCGCGCGGCGGGGTCGCTCTCGGCTTCGGCGCGTTCGAACGCCAGCAGCAGGTGGCGGCGCAGGTGCAGCGCGTCGTCCAGGGTCTTCAGGCCGGGCGCGTGCCTGGCCCATTCGTCGTGGCCGAAGTAGGCATGGGTGGCGCCGGTGGCGACCAGCAGGTAGTCGTAGTCCAGCGTCTCGCCGCCGGCCAGCTGCACCTGCCGCGCCTGCTTGTCCAGGCGCACCACTTCGCCCAGGCGCACTTCCACGTTGTCCTGCTTGCGCAGGATCTGGCGCAGCGGCGCGGCGATGTCCGGCGACGACAGGCCGGCGGTGGCGACCTGGTACAGCAGCGGCTGGAATAGGTGGTGGTTGCGGCGATCGATCAGGGTGATGCGCAGCGGCGCCTTGGCCAGCGCGCGCGTGGCCCACAGCCCGGCGAAACCGCCGCCGACCACGATCAGGTGCGGCACGGGCGGGTTAGCCATGCAGGACTCCAGGAGGACGCGAAGACGAGGCGCAAGCGGCTGTAGGCACGCTGGCGACGGCTGCGGACGCTGCACGCACGCGGTGCGGCGCGGCGCCGTGATGCACGCAGCGGTCGAGGCGCCGTGCAGGAACTGGGGGCTGGAACGGCATGGCCCTATAGTAGCGCGATGGCAGGCGCAGGCAGGGATGCGGAGGGCGCGTGGGAATGCGAGCGACAGCAACGGATCGGCCTCTGGTTTCGCCCGCGGCAACGCCGTCGCGGGTGGGCGGCCTGCTGTTCGCGCTGAAGACCCGCGTGCTGCAACTGCGCCGCGCGCTGCGCGATCTGCGCGGCGGGCCGCGCCGGCATCGCCGCGATGCGGGACTGCCGATCGCCGCCGCGGCGGTGTCCGAGTCGGTCACCGCGCTATGGCCGGAGTCGGAGGAGACCTCGCCGCTGCTGGTCGCCGGCAAGATCCACAACCTGCGCGTGGCCGCGCGTGCGCTGCACGGGATCGAAGTGCCGGCCGGCGCCACCTTCAGTTTCTGGCGGCAGCTGGGCCGGGCCACGCGCCGGCGCGGCTTCGCCGCCGGGCGCGAACTGCGCGAAGGCTGCCTGGTGCCGTCGATCGGCGGCGGCCTGTGCCAGCTGTCCAATGCGATCTACGACGCGGCGTTGCGTCAGGGCCTGGAGATCGTCGAGCGGCATCGGCATACGCAGGTGATCGCCGGCTCGCTGGCCGAGCGCGACCGCGACGCGGTGGTGTTCTGGAACTACGTGGATCTGCGCCTGCGCGCGGAGTCGGCATGGCGCCTGGAAGTGTGGCTGGATGGCGATGACCTGCACGTGCGCATCCTCGGCGGCGCGCCGGCCGTCGCCGCGCTGCCGTTGCTGCCGCTGCGGCGCGCGCCGGCAGCGACGGCGGCGAACGACTGCACGCGTTGCGGCCGCGAGGCATGCCATCGGCATGTGCCGGCGAGCGCGCAGGGCCTCCGCCGCACCTGGCTGGTGGACGAGGACTGGCCGGAATTCGCCGACGACCGCCGGCGCCGCATGCAGCCGGGCGATCGGGTGCTGGCGCTGCGCCGGAGCAGCGTCGCCGCGGTGCAGGCGGCGTTGCTGCAACGCTGGTGGCTGCGCCGCGGGCTGCCGTTGCCGCAGGTGCGGCAGCGCGCGCAGCGCATCCGCCTGCGCGCGCTGCAGCGCCTGCTCGGCGCGCAGGATGTCGAACTGGTGGTGCCGCAGAGCCTGTTGCCGGGCCTGTGGCTGGCCGGCGAACTGCAGGGCCGGCGCTGGGACGTGTGCATGACCGCGCTGCCGATGCACCTGCTGCAGGCGCGCCTGGACGCGGCGGCGCAGCGCCATCCCGACAGCGCCACGCTGCGCGATTTCCGCGCCGATCCGCGGCTGGTCGAGGCCGAGCGCGCGGCGCTGGCGCAGGCGCGGCACTGGATCACCCCGCATCGCGAACTGCTCGCCCTGGCCGGCAGTCGCGGCATCGCCTTGCAATGGCGGCAGCCGTTGCCGCCCGCAGCGGCATCGCCCAGCGGCGATGGCGCTGCGGCGCAAGTGCTGCTGGCGGCGTCGGCGCTGGCGCGCAAGGGGGCGTTCGAACTGCGCGAGGCGTTGCGCGGTTTGCCGGTGCAGTTGCTGTTGCCGCCAGGCGCGCAGGAGACGCCACAGTTCTGGAGCGGTTTCGATGTGCGCCGGGTCGCGTCGATGGGCGCGGGCGTGCAGGCGGCCGCGGTGGTGGTGCTGCCGGCCTGGATCGAGCAACAGCCGCGTGGCGTGCTGCTGGCCTTGGCGCTGGGCAAGCCGGTGATCGCCACCGCCGCCTGCGGTCTGGGCGCGGACTACGGCGCGTGGCGCTGCGTGGAAGCCGGCGACAGCGCCGCGCTGCGCGCGCAGCTGGTCGACGTGCTGGGTTTGCCGGGCTGAGAAAGCGGGACGCGAACGACGCGCTCGGCTCAGTACAGATCCTGCGGATCCACATCCAGCGACCAGCGCACCCGCCGCGCCTGCGGCAGCGCATGGATCGCCGGCACCGCCGCGTCCAGCACCGCATGCAGCGCGCGCCGCGTCGGCGCCGACAACAGCAACTGGGTGCGCTGGAAACCGGCGCGGCGCGGCATCGGCGCCGGCATCGGCCCGAAACGCTGCACCTCGGCCTGCTCCGGCAGCAGCGCGCGCACCGCGCCGAGGAAGGCGTTGGCGTGTTCGACCTGCTTGGCTTCGGCGCGCAGCAGCGCCAGATACGCGAACGGCGGGAAGCCGGCCGCCTCGCGCTGCGCCAGTTCGGCCTCGGCGAAGGCGTGGTAGCCGCCGTGCACCAGGGTCTCCAGCAATGCATGGCCGGGATGGTGGGTCTGCAGCCACACCTCGCCCGGGCGCGCGGCGCGGCCGGCGCGTCCGGCGACCTGGATCAGCTGCTGCGCCAGTTTCTCGCTGGCGCGGAAGTCGGCCGAAAACAGGCCTTCGTCGATGCCGACCACCACCACCCGGGTCAGCTGCGGCAGGTCATGGCCCTTGGCCAGGATCTGCGTGCCGACCAGGATGCCGGGCTGCGTGCCGAGCGTGGCCAGTTGCGTCTCCAGCGCATCGCGGCGCTGGGTGGTGCCGCGGTCGATGCGCAGCACCGGCACGTCGGGGAAGGCCTGCAGCAGGCGTTCTTCCAGGCGCTCGGTGCCGATGCCCTGCGGCTGCAGCGCCAGGCTGCCGCAATCCGGGCAGGCCAGCGGCGCCGGCTGCCGCGCGCCGCAGTGATGGCATTGCAGGCGGCGGCCGCCGGCATGCACGGTCATCGGCGTGGCGTGCAGCGGGGTACTGCAGCGCTGGCACGGCGCGGTCCAGCCGCAGTCGTGGCACAGCAGCACCGGCGCGTAGCCGCGGCGGTTCTTGAACACCAGCACCTGGCCGCCGTCGGCCAGCGCGCTGCCGATGCCGGCCAAGACCTCCGGCGACAGGCCGTCCTGCAGCGGCCGCTTGCGCACGTCGAGCACGCGTACCGTCGGCGGCCGCGCGTCGCCGGCGCGGCGGGTCAGGCGCAGGTGCGCGTAGCGGCCGCTGGCGGCGTTGTGCAGGCTTTCCAGCGACGGCGTGGCGCTGCCGAGCAGCACCGGCACGTCCAGCGCCTTGCCGCGCACCAGGGCGAAATCGCGGGCGTGGTAACGGATGCCGTCCTGCTGCTTGTAGCTGCCGTCGTGTTCCTCGTCGATCACGATCAGGCCGGCCTGCGGCAGCGGCACGAACACCGCCGAACGGGTGCCGACCACCACCCGCGCCTCGCCGCGCCAGGCCGCGGCCCAGACCCGCGCGCGCTCGTTGTCGGTGAGTCCGGAATGCAGCGCGTGCACCGGCACGCCCAGGCGCGCGCGGAACCGCGCCAGGGTCTGCGGGGTCAGGCCGATCTCCGGCACCAGCACCAGCGCCTGGCGGCCGCGCGCCAGGCAGGCGGCGATGGCCCGCAGGTAGACCTCGGTCTTGCCGCTGCCGGTGACCCCGTCGAGCAGGAACGGGGCGAAGCCCGGGGCGGCGACGATGGCGTCGATCGCGGCCTGCTGTTCGTCGTTCGGGGTGGGGCCGGGCTGCGGCTGCGGCGCCGCGGTGCTGGCCGGCACCGCGATGCGTTCGGCGAAGTCGCGCTTGGCCAGGCTGCGCGCGGCGCTGCGCCAGTCGTCCATGGCCTGGTCCAGGCGGTCCTCGTCCAGCGGCGCGGCCCGCAGCAACTCGGCGAAGCGGTGCGGGCGGGTGCCGGGGCGGGCCCGGTGGCTGGCGCCGGCCTCGGTCAGGCGCCAGGCCCAGGCGTGGGTATCGGGCAGCGCCTCGCCGCGGCGCAGGGTCACCGGCAGCGCGGTCGCCAGCACCTCGCCCAGCGGCGCATGGCTGTAGCGGGCCAGCCAGTGCAGCGAGTCGGCCAGCTCGCCATGCAGCAGCGGCACCGGGTCCAGCCAGGCCAGCGCCGCGCGCAGGCCCTCGCTGTCCTCGACCTGGCCGAGTGCGGCGACCACCCCGCTCAACTCGCGATTGCCGAACGGCACCCGCAGCCGGCGCCCGATGTCGCCAGCGCCGGCGGGCTCGCCAGGCGGCGGCAGGTAGTCGAACAGCTGCGGCAGCGGCAGCGGCAGGGCGACGCGGAGGGTGGCGGCAGGGGACGGCATCGGCGCTAGTTTAGCGGTCGGGGACGGGGGCCAATGCCCCCTCGGCGGTGGTCGGCAGGGAGCGCCAGTTGCACGCGATAGCTGCTCGCAAAGTGATAAACAAGTCGTAAATAGCTGCCCCGCTTGGAGAATCGATTTTATCCACACCCGCTGTGGATAAAGCTGTGCATGAAAGGGATGCTCCACGCCGTGAAGACGGATTCACAAGCCTCTGCCACAAGTTGGACAAAAAAGCGCCAATCGGATAAATCCAATAAATAACAACAACTTGGCCGTGAAACATGGCTGCAACATGATTTCGCGGGGGCTTGACAGGAGGCGCCGCCCGCGCCTCCGGGGCGCTGTGCACAACCCGTCGCCGCGATCCGCCCGGCTGGCGCCTGAAGCAGCCGATCGGCGCGCCGTTGTCAAGCGCGCGGCGCGGCGGCGGCCTCGCTATCATCGCGCCGATGATGGAGTTCCGATGACCGCCGCGCCCCCCTCCGACGGCGCGGTCGCACCGCCCGCCCTGGCCGCCTTCCTGCGCGGCATCGAACGCCGTGCCGCGGTGCTGGCCGAGTTGCAGAGCGGCAGCGTCGAGCGCGGCGCGCCGGCGCTGGCCGCAGCGATGCGCGCGTTCCGCAGCCATGCCGCGACCCTGCCGATGGCCGACTGGCCGCTGCGCTTCTGGAAGCTGCTCGCCGCGGTGCCGTCGCTGCGCCAGATCGCGACCGCGGACGGCAGCGGCTGGCCCGCGCCGCTGGCGCACCTGGGGGAGTTGGGCGCCGCCGACCGCCTGGCGCTGCTGCTGCGGATCGTGGCCGGGCTGGACGAGCCGACCGCGGCGCAGGTCCTGCACCAATCCACCCAGGACTACCAGCAGGCGCTGGCGCGGGCCTGTCCGCGCGATGCCGGCGGGCGTCCGGACGCCGCCGGCTGGCGCGCGCTGGCCGACGCCGCCCAGCAGCACCTGCGCGAACTGCCGCCGCAGCGGCTGCAGGCGCTGGCGCACCTGCGCGATGCGGCCATCGCCGGCGCGGCGCCCACGCCCGCGGCGGCGCCGGCGGCGCCTGCTGCGGTCCGTCCGCGCCGTCGCGGCGGCGGGCGCGGGCTGACCCGGCCACGGCTGGCGGCCGCGGTCGTCGTGCTGGTGGCCCTGGCGCTGCTGGGGACGCTGTGGTGGGGGCGGGCGCCGTCGCGGCTTGCGGCGACGGGCGCCGGTTCGAGCCTGGCGCTGGGCGATACCGGGCCGGTGCAGGTGGAGGAACTGCCGGCCGAGTCGGATGCGCCCACCGCGCCGCCGTTGCCGGCCGCCGTGCCGGCGCCGCTGCCGGAACCGGCGGTCTACGACCTGGACTTCTTCGCCTGGTACGCGGCGGGCGCGCCGCCGGCACGGATCGAGCGCAGCGCGCCGAGCGCGGAGGACCTCGCCGAAGCCGTCGCCGCCCAGTCCGCCACCGGCAGCGCCGCGGCGGCGCCAGCCGCGGCCGCCGACCCGCCGCCGGCGCTGACCCCGGCGCAGTTGCGCGAGCGCCAGTCCGCCTGGGAGGCGCTGGACGCCACGGTGCAGGCGCGCCTGCGCCAGGTGGCCAGCGCCTTCGCCGGCTTGCCGGTGGAGCAGCAGCACACGCTGCGCGCGCAATTCGCCGCACTGGATGCGCTGGAACGCCACGGCTGGTTGCTGGGCCCGGAACTGGGCAGCGAGTACTGGGCGTTGCAGCCGCTGTTCGGCTATGTGCCCGACGCGCAGCGTGCGGCGCTGCTGGGCCTGCTGCGCACATTGCCGGCCGAGCAGCGCGAGCACCTGGCGCTGTTGTCGCAGCGCACCCCGCCGCAGGAGCGCGCGGCGCTGCGCCGCGAGTTGCTGGCGCAGGGCGCGGACACGCGCGCGGCCTGGCTGCGCCAACGCGCCGCGCGCTGAGCGCTGAGCGCAGCATCCGCCGCTCTCCGCTCTCCGCTCTCCGCTCTCCGAGTCCCGAGTCCCGAGTCCCGAGTCCCGAAGCCTGCGCCAACCAGCCGCGCAGGTTAAACTGCCGCCCCTCCGCCACCCGGCGCCGGCGCTTTCCTGCGCGGCCGCAGTCGGCGGGATCGCCAGAGTCTTGCAATGTCTTCGTCCTCCACCCCGGCGTCGGTCCGGGGCCGCGAACTGCGCACCACCGCGCAGCTCGCCCTGCCGCTGGTCCTGGGGCACATCTCCGCCGGCCTGATCAGCTTCGTCGACAACGTGATCGCCGGCCACCACGGCACCCGCACGCTGGCCTCGGTCACGGTCGGCACCGCGTTGCTGTGGTTGCCGATGATGATTCCGATCGGCACCCTGATCGCGTTGACCGCGTCGGTGTCGCAACTCGACGGCGGCAAGCGCCATGCGCAGATCGGGCCGATGTTCCGCCAGGCGCTGTGGCTGTCGCTGGGCCTGGGCGTGCTGATGTTCGCGTTCCTGAGCGTGATGCCGATGGCGCTGCCGCAGCTGGGCATCGCTCCGGAGATCGTGCCCGGCGCGCGCGACTTCCTGCATGCGATCCGCTGGGGCGTGCCGGCGATGGTGCTGTACTTCTGCATGCGCTATCTCAGCGAGGGCATGCACTGGACGCTGCCGACGATGCTGCTCGGCTTCGGCGGGCTGCTGGTGCTGGCGCCGCTGGGCTACGTGCTGACCTTCGGCCTGTTCGGGCTGCGCGAACGCGGCGCCGGCGGGTTGGGCATGGCCTCGGCGATCATGATGTGGCTGCAGGCGCTGTGTTTCGCCATCTACCTGGCGCGCTCCAGGCGCTTCGCGCCGCTGCGCCTGTTCGCGACCTTCGAGGCGCCGGACCTGCGCGCGATCGGCGGGCTGCTGAAGACCGGGCTGCCGATCGGCATCACCATCCTGATGGAAGGCGGGCTGTTCATCGTCACCGCGCTGCTGATCGCGCGGCTGGGCGAAGTGCCGGCGGCCGCGCACCAGATCGCGATCAACGTGGCGCAGCTGTGCTTCATGGTGCCGATGGGCGTGGCCGAGGCGACCACGGTGCGGGTCGGGCGCGCCGCCGGCGGCGGCGACGCGGTGGGCGTGCGCGGCGCGGCCTGGGCCGGCTATACGATCGTGCTCGGCACCCAGGCGCTGTCGGCGCTGGTGCTGCTGTTCGGCCACGACGCCATCGTCGGCGTCTACACCCGCGACATCGCGGTGGCCGGGCTGGCGTCCACGCTGTTGCTGTACGCGGCCGCGTTCCAGTTCCCCGACGGAGTGCAGGTGCTGTCGGCCGGTGCGCTGCGCGGGCTCAAGGACACCCGCGTGCCGATGCTGCTCGCGCTGTGTTCCTACTGGGGCCTGGGCATGCCGCTGGGCGCCGGGCTCGGCCTGTGGCTCGGCTGGGGACCGCAAGGCATGTGGATCGGGCTGATCCTGGGCCTGACCGCCGCTGCGGTGATGATGGCCGCGCGTTTCCGGCTCAGCAGCGGGCGCCTGCTCGCCGCCGCGGCTGCCTGACCCCTGACTTCAGGCGCATGTGCGGCGCCGGCACAGCCGGTATGCTGCACGCGCGCAAGACGCCTTCCTTCCGGAGTTTTCCATGAACCAACCCGTGCGTCGCAGCCCCATCGCCAGCTTCTTCGTTGGCCTGTGGGATGTGATGAACTTTACCCGCCGGCTGATCCTGAACCTGGTGTTCTTCGGCTTCCTGCTGCTGCTCCTGCTGGCGATCGTGTTCGCGATGGCGCGTGGCGATGGCGCCAAGACGCTGCGCGACCGCACCACGCTGTTGATCGCGCCGGAAGGCACTCTGGTCGAGCAGTTCAGCGCCGATCCGGTCAGCCGCGCGCTGACCAAGGCGATGGGCGACAAGGGCGCCGAGGAGATCCAGCTGCGCGATCTGATCCGCGCGCTGGAAGCGGCCAAGACCGATCCGAAGATCGAGCGGGTGGCGCTGCGCCTGGACAAGCTGCAGCCGAGCGGGTTCGCCTCGATGCGCGAAGTGTCCGCGGCGCTGCAGGACCTGCGCGCTTCCGGCAAGCAGGTCGTGGCCTACAGCGACAGCCTGAGCCAGGCGCAGTACCTGCTGGCCGCGCAAGCCAACGAGGTCTACCTGGACCCGATGGGCTCGGTGGTGCTGGAAGGCCTGGGCCGCTACCGGCAGTACTTCCGCGAAGGCCTGCAGGACAAGCTCGGCGTGGACGTGCACCTGTTCAAGGTCGGCGAGTTCAAGTCCGCGGCCGAGCCGTACGTGCTCGACGCGGCCTCGCCGGCGTCCAAGGAAGCCGACCTGTTCTGGATGAACGACGTGTGGCAGCGCTACGTGGCCGACATCGCCAAGGCGCGCAAGCTGGCGCCCGAGCAGATCTCCGCCGGCATCGACACGATGCCCGAGGGCATCGCCGCGGCCGGCGGCGACATGGCCAAGTTCGCGCTGCAGCAGAAGCTGGTCGACGGCCTGAAGACCCGCGAGGAGGTCGAGGAACTGCTGACCAAGCGCGGCGTCGCCGACGACGATGCCGATACCGGCTTCCGCAACGTCAACCTGGATGCCTACCTGCAGCAGCTGGACCTGCGCCGTTCGCCGGTGGATTCGCGGCCGCAGGTGGCGGTGGTGGTCGCCGCGGGCGAGATCAGCGGCGGCGAGCAGCCGGCCGGGCGCATCGGCGGCGAGTCGACCGCGGCGCTGCTGCGCGACGCGCGCGACGACGAGGCGGTCAAGGCGGTGGTGCTGCGCGTGGATTCGCCCGGCGGCGAAGTGTTCGCCTCCGAGCAGATCCGCCGCGAGGTGGTGGCGCTGAAGGCGGCCGGCAAGCCGGTGGTGGTGTCGATGGGCGACCTGGCCGCGTCCGGCGGCTACTGGATCAGCATGAACGCCGATCGCATCTACGCCGACCCGTCGACGATCACCGGCTCGATCGGCATCTTCGGCATGATCCCCAACCTGACCCGCAGCCTGGACAAGATCGGCGTGCATACCGACGGCGTCGGCACCACCCGGTTCGCCGGTGCGTTCGACGTCACCCGGCCGATGGATCCGGTGGTCGGGCAGGTGATCCAGTCGGTGATCAACAAGGGCTATGCCGACTTCA
>Ga0105243_10003554_pt1 | contig 12586 bp, 14 predicted proteins | sample KBSM34metaG_FD_81525 | JGI IMG/M metagenome (GOLD analysis project Ga0105243, IMG submission 81525) | Miscanthus rhizosphere microbial communities from Kellogg Biological Station, Michigan, USA - KBS M3-4 metaG | ecosystem: Host-associated > Plants > Roots > Rhizosphere > Soil | place...
CCATAAAACCATCGGCCATCGCCTTGGCCGTCTCCAATGCGGCTTTATCCGACTCTGGATGCAAATGCCTGCCGCCTACACTGCGCCAGTCCATTTGCTTACAAAGGAATAGCCCGTGAAGAAAAGCACATTGCAGATTCGTCCCGTTGTGGGCGCATTGCTGGTGGGATTTGCCGGGCTTGCAGCCCTTTCCAGCGCCTGGGCCTGTACTCGCCTTGTCTATTTGGGTGCGAATGGCCAGGTCGTGACGGCACGCTCCATGGATTGGAAAAGCGACATCGTCAGCAATCTCTGGGTACTGCCGCGCGGCATGGAGCGCAGCGGCAAGGCCGGCCCCAATTCCCTGCGCTGGACTTCCAGGTACGGCAGCGTTGTCACCTCGGGCTATGACGTTTCCACCACCGATGGAGTCAATGAGGCCGGCCTGAATGCCAACCTGCTATGGCTCGTGGAATCCCAATACCCCGCTTTCGGCGCAGGCAGCAAACCCGGCCTGACCATTGCGGCCTGGGCGCAATATGTGCTGGACAACTTCGCCACCGTGACGGAAGCCGTCGCGGCTTTGGAGAAAGAGCCCTTCACCATCGTCTCCGACAACGTTCCCGGAGAAAACCGGCTGACGACGCTGCATCTCTCGATGTCCGACGCCAGCGGCGACAGCGCCATCGTCGAGTACATCAATGGCCGGCAGGTGATACACCACGGCCGGCAATACCAGGTCATGACCAACTCGCCGACTTTCGATCAGCAACTGGCCCTGAACGCCTATTGGAAGCAAGTGGGCGGCACCACCATGCTGCCCGGCACCAATCGCGCAGCCGATCGCTTTGCCCGCGCATCGTTCTACGTCAACGCCATCCCCAAAAGTGCGGACCCCAACAAGGCCCTTGCCAGCGTCTTCAGCGTGATCCGCAACGCCTCGGTGCCTTACGGCCTGAATACGCCCGAGGAGCCCAACATTTCCTCAACCCGCTGGCGAACCGTTTTCGACCACCAGCGCAAGCTCTACTTCTTCGAATCAGCCTTGACGCCGAATACCTTCTGGATAGACCTCAAGGCGCTCGACTTCAGCCAGAAAACCGGCAAGGTGCTCAAGCTGGATCTGGGGCCAGACCAGAACCACACCTTCTCGGGCGACGCCACGCGGCAGTTTCAGGAATCGGTGCCGTTTCAATTTCTGGGTCTCTGAGGCGGCGGCGGTGGCGGTCCAAGCGGTCTTGGGCGTGGTGTGGCGCACCAGCACACGCTCGCTTGCCCAAAATCCGGTCCGGGCCGCGCCCGCCTGGATCGCCTTCGCGCCAGCCGCTTCGGCTCGTCTCAGCTTTTCGTGGGTGTCACGCATGCCCGAACTGCTGCTGGAGGACACTCTGTAAAGGGGTGCTCGCCACCTCCCGGGCGCAGAATGGAAGCTCCGACACAACCATTCCCGAGAGGGCGGACATGAAACAGGAACTGATCGGGCCCACGGCCACTCTTGCCGGAGCAATGCTCTCGAAGATCGAGTTGGAGTACAGCGACTTCACACGGGGCATCGTTGCCAAGACCTTCGAAGAGGCTTACTTCGTACTGCTGGAAGGCATTCAGCGCGTGGACACGGCAGAAGAAGCCCGGCGTGCGCAGCAGGCTCAACGCGGCACAGCCATCTAGCGGCCAAGACGCTGAAAAGCGCGGTTGCATGGGTGGGCAAAAACCCGCACAGCCGACAAGAGAAATGTCGGGCTGAGCACTGCCGTTGCTACTTCTTCGATAGCAAAAAAACGCTCCGTATTGCCACGGGGCCTTGTGTCATTTGGTGGGTGATGCGAGATTCGAACTCGCGACCCACGTATTCAAAACTGGAGAGCTGCCCCGACGATCAACAGGTGAGTTCACTGTGCCTTTTTCTGAACGCTCAGAGAGCCGTCGGCCTCAAGGAACATGCACCGCATCTCCTCGATCTCACAATCAGCTTCGCGCAGGGCTTTTTCGACATCATTTTGGGAAATACGGTGCTTCGTTCGCGCGCCCTCGAAAATCTTCCCATTACGCCCCAGCAGCACGGCCTCCCCTTCCAACAGCTTTTCCGCTCCGCGCCAGCGTGCAGTGACAAACCCCACCGCCGTGTTCAACCCGATGAGGACAACGCACACCAGCAGGCCTCCGGGCAGGGACTGATCCGAACCCGTCATTGAGGGGCCGGCGGCCTCGCTCACCAGCATCACCACCAGAAGATCGAATGGGGTGAACTGGCCAACGGTGCGCCGCCCGGTCACCCGCATCATCAGCAGCAGCAAGGCATAGACAGCCAGCGCCCGCAGGGCCAGCTCGACTGGATGGATATCCAGATTCCACATGAAAGCGCCCCCTCAGTCTTGTTGTGTCCACGGGCTGCGCTGCGAAGCGCGCACATAGCACTTGAACGCCTGCCTCAACTGATGCAGGCAATTCTGGCGGCGAGCTGGCGTTTCAGCTGCCGTGCAGTCGCCGGGCACCCATACCTCATAGCCGGACATGCGCGCATCGGTGGCCGTCAGCATGACGCACATGTCAGTGGCAAAGCCCACGATGGTCAGCCGGCGTGCCTTCATCCGCCCCAGCAAATGCAGCAGCGGCGTGGAATGGAAGGCGGAATGCTGGGGCTTGAGAATCACCAGGTCATCAGCGGCCGGTGCGAGCAGCCGAGCGATCTCGCCGCGCTGCGCAGGCAGGGCCTGGCAGGCCGCGAGAATGTCGCTGAACTCGCTGTGCCAAGTCCCGTAGTTGTCATTGGCATAGATCGCAGGAACTCCCCTATCTCGCATGCGTGCCTTGAGCCTGGCAATGCGCCGTGCCGCCAGCCCCGCCTCCTGCAGCAAAGGCCCAGCGTTGGGAAACTGCAGCGGGTTGATGACATCGACCAGCAGCAGCACCTCGGCGCTATGGGGCACCTGAGTAGGTTTTAACCATCTGGGACGCGGCATTGCAACGATCAGAGCATGGATTTACGCTGTTGCTCAGCGCGCGATGCACCAATGGCCGTCTCAACCTGCTTGACCTCTTCCGGGGGAGGCAGGACAGCAGGCATGCCCAGGCTCTGAATCCACAGCTCACGGCACCAGCCCTTGGTGTGGTACAGATGATGGTCCTCGTCCTTCTCCACACGAGAATGCGCATCCTTGAGCACCTTGCGGGTTTCTCCAGTGGCGACCTCGGCCACCTTGCCCAGCAGCTCCCAATTGGCATGGTCCTTGGTCTCGGCATGGACCACGCACTCGCACGCCACCAGCTGCGCTGCGGTCGCGTTACCGGCCTTGAGGGCAAGCTCCATGGCCTTCACCAAGGAGTTACCGATGTGTCGAACAACGGCCCGGGACGGTACTTCTTCATCAGCGTCGACGCCCAGCAGCTCGCATGTGGTGCGGACTACATTCTGATGGCTCAAAGTCTCATCGAGATATCCCTGCCACTCCTCCTTCAGCTCCTCATTGACTGCGCACGTCAATGCGGTCCTGTACACCTGCTCACCTCCCAGCTCTGTCTCCATCATTTGCAGCAGCAGGTCGCCCAACTGTGCTTCGTCGTATCGTGGTTTAGTCATATGTCTTCTCCGGGTGAAACGTCGCGTCGAGAAGACGATGTTGGTATGCACAGGCTGCCTCAGCCGTAGGCTCCAGCTGATCTGGTTGTAGTGGTCTGTACCCAAGAGGCGTGAGGGTCGCCCACACGGAGATATGCAAGTCCCTGGAACCTTGGCGCGACCATCGAGAACTCGGGTTGTGCAGGAACCCGGCTCATACTTGTCGATGTGCAACCTGTATGCCAAACACAGGAGCCCACTTGCGGGAGCCCTCTCCCCTGGCCTGGGAGAGCCAAGCCGCCACCAGCCCCCTCGTTCTATTCGCGTTTAGCGTCCGCTCTCGCGTCGGCGGAGGTGATTAATGCCAAACAGTCCCAGCATAGACATCAAGGCCATCAGTGCCACCTGACCCAAGGTAGGGACAGGCGTGGCTGTCGACACGACGTTGGCAACGGGTCCGGCAGACACAGAACATGCCTCCAGCCCTGGTGTGGCCCCAGTCTGCGCGGCGGGTGTCACACAGAAAAACAGGTACTGGTTCAGATCCGAGGGCTGCACAGTGTAGGAGGCTGCCTGACTAGCGCCGCCTGTCGAGTCGCTGGCGACTACGGTACCTTGACCGGAATTGGTGATACTTGGATTGGAGCTGGTGACGAATCGATAGGTCGTCCCGCCGGGATTTTCAACGTCCGCGTTGTTGTCGGCGTAGGTATAGTTACCGGTCACGGAAGACCCGACCAGGGGTGTGCCCGTGATGGATGGTCCAGCAAGCGGCACCGTGTTGGGCGGCGCCTGTTCTATCAACGCTGCCATGTGTTGATATCTTGTATCCCGGTTACGGAACAGATCCATGGTGTAGACGTTGGATCGATAGGTACTTCGCAGCGTGGGCAGGCTGGTGCGCATTGCCGCGTACAAGGTGGTGTAGGCGTTGACGAACGCGGACTGGTCCGTGCCTCCGTAGTCGATGACGTTTTCCAGGCTTGGACGCGATGCACCTTGTGCTATATCGATGCTGGTGGCTGTACCGTTGTAGTCGTTACCAATCTCCCACAAAGCGTATTGCAGGGCGCGTCGCTGCTCTACGGTGCCATTCTTGTAATGGCTTATGTAGTACTGGTCGAGCAGCCAGTAGATGGCGGCCTCGCCTGCGGCACCCGACGCGCCCTTGATGGCGCTGGCGCCAGCTTGCGTGTCGAATTGAGCGACAGGCACGGGGTCGGCGGCATTGACAAAGGGCGGCTGTGTCGCGTGATCAATGCAAAACAGCAGCACTTCCAAAGCGCTGTACGGCGAGCCATCGGCATCGTAAGTCAGGGCTTGTGATGTCCCTGAATAGATCGAGCTGAAGGCATAGGTGACCGGGCCCGATACGAAGGCGGCCATGGAGGAGCTGGGGATCGCCAAGGCGAACGCGGTTGAAAGGCCCAAGATCGCATTCTTCATCGTGCCACCCTTGTCTGTTTGTAAGATCCTACGCAAAGTATTTTGACTTGCATCAAGAACACTGGCAACAGAGCGCGACGAAGAGATTGTTAATTCTTCCCAACGGCTGGCATGTGAGACACACAGCGCTGTCAGCCGTGGCCGGCCCGCGCCCCCCCGCAGCCGCTTGATCTGGAGGCCGTAGCGCCGGGCGTGCTGACCTTGCTGCAGCGTGGGCAAGCCGAGCGACCAATGACAGATCATCCCCCTGGGATCGTGCCGCTTCACCAGTTGCCGAGCTGCATCGATCGCATTGATCCTCATGGCGCCACGGTACTTGGCGATCTTGACGTCCAACGCTGCTTGCTCACGGTGGACAGATGTGTATTTGGTGGACACAGGACCGTGGCTCCATTCGGAAATTTGCAGCAAACCGGCCCCTGGGGTCAGAGGTAAATTCTCTGGCATGGCTGGCCAATTTCAGGCACTTGCTACGGAAAATTGGGAAATCCGTATTCCAGGCTAACTCTCAACCAATTTGCATGCTTCAATATCCGGATCGATTTTTATCGATTCCTTCCGAGATCCTCGCCGAGCCTGTTTATCGGCATACATACGCTTGTCAGCTTCCTTGAGCACTGTCTGCGGAGAGCTGACAGATGGATCGACACTCACAATCCCAAAACTTGCTCCTGGATATTTGAAGCTACACTCTTCAAACTCATAAACCCCAGTCAGTAGCGGAGCCAATCGACCTCGCATGGCACCAACTAATTTCTCCTGCTCTCCTGAGTTTAGCGGAGCAACAACTCCAACAACCAGGAATTCGTCACCACCCAGTCTCGCCAGCACGTCGCTATCGCGCAAGCCTACTGAAAGCCTCCGGCCAACCTCGATCAGAAATTGGTCTCCAACTTCATGCCCATAGTTGTCGTTGATTTTTTTAAAGCCATCCAGATCGATGAATGCAACCAAAACCCATTGCTGCGTTCGCCTGGTCAAAGCGTAAAGCCGGTCCAGTTGCGCCATTACATAGCGTCGATTCGGCAGATTGGTCAGTGCGTCATGGTTTGCCGCATACCATTCGTCGTACCGCCGCATCACCATCAGTCCGATTACGCGGCTGGAAAGAAGGATAAAAAGAAGGCCAATCACCGCTACCAGACCTGCTATCCAATAGTGTTGCCAGTGCATGGCAGGCAGGTGATCCAGGGCTGCGAGCGTGATCAACTGGTACTGCGTTTTTTCCAATGGCTGACGCCTCAGAAGGTAGGGTCTACCGTCAATGATCCACTGATCCGATGTTTCAGCTACAGGACGAACATCCAGAGGTATTCCTGGAGCTTCCTCGTTGTTCGAGGAAGAAGTTGTGTTAGCACCCAGCACGGAGCCGGGTGGTAGAAGCGCTATTGCATTACGGAGCATGAATGACGCATCCGAGGTTGTGGTAACTCTCCCCTGACGATCCACAATTAGTGCCGTATGGATACCTGTAAGGTAGAGCGCAATCTCCGGCGCATCAAACTTCACTGTCACCGAACCCAAAGGAGCCTCATTTTCATCCTCAATCCGACTGGCTACAAAATAGGATGGCGTCTTGTTGAGTCGTGCAATACCGAATGAATGTCCATTTCCATCACGCAATGCATCGATGAGATACGAGCGACCTGAATAAATCATGCCAACGATACTGTCGTCATCGGCCCAGTTACTTGCCGTCACCGTGTCGTCTGACATATTGTTCATGTAAATCCGGGCATAGCGCAGATCGCTGGACAGTTCGTTCATGAAATCGCCCACTTTTCGCACCAACGGGTCTTGTGTGAAATGTGCAGCACGCTGTTGGCGTGTGAGATTATCCAATCCTGGTGGATCATTGCGATATCGAGTGGCCAGTTGAATTACCAAGCCCTGCCGTGCCACCATATTAGCCACGCTCACCATTTCGGCAAACAGACGATCCATGATCCGGGCAGTAGTTTTACCCTCGTATTCGGCGCTCGCCGCCAAGTTATTCAACTGAGCCGCTACGAACCGTTGTGATATCCACCATCCCAAGCATGCTACCAAGGTCAGCCAAGCCATAGCTATACCCAACGTCACCAGGCGCATGATGGTCTTCAAGGACCGTCTGCGCTCGGCTTGATTGGGTAATGCTTGGCTCACTAACTTCCTCCAGTCCGTTTTGAACAGATGGTAACGAGTACACACGGAATGAAAAGTCAGGAAAAGTCATTGGCCGGCAGATGGCACTGCGCGCTTGCGGCCGCCCGCCTTGCTGGATGTCTCGCCTGTGGGCCAGCCCGATCTTGGCCACAGCCTGCGCATCCGGGCATTCGCGTCCACCACCTCAGTTTCGGACGCAATGCGTTCCGCGCGTACCTCGCTGCGTACGCGTCCTTGCGTACCAACTGCTCTGCCTTGTCCTGAATGCGCTCCAGCAGGTCACGGCTCCAGTCGCCACGCTTGGCGCGCTTGCGGAGCGCCCCCTCGCTGATGCCTTGCTCCGCTGCGATTTGCCTCAGGCTCTTGATGCCGGCCCTCTAGTCCGGTTCGATGCGCTCCCACTGGGACACCTGCTTGTGTTCCTTGCTCCTCCTCCCGAAGCTGGCAGGCTTGGGACGGCCGCCTCAGGACCATGCCACGTACTCCAAGCAACTACCAAATTTCGGTTATAGACACAAAAGACACAAATTTCTACAATTCCCGATGCACTCGGCAGTCAAACGTCCGTTCGGCACCTACTGCTTACAGGGAGCGAGTCGATTGCTATAAACAAGGGAATCAACATGTCTTCCGGAATTTTCCGCAGCTTGGCACTGAGCAGCGTTTTTGCACTTGTCGTCTACCCAGGCTCTGCCAGTGCTCAGATGCCGACCGTGTCTGCGTCACATACCAATGTCTCGTGCAATGGGGGAAGCAACGGCACCGCTACCGCTTACAACATCCAGAACGGCACACCTCCCTACTTCTACTCGTGGGCGCCTGCTGGCGGCACTATGCCCTTCGCAACAGGGCTGACGGCGGGCACATATACAGTCACAGTGACAGACTCGAACACCCTGCAGGGAACGGCGTCCACAACGGTGGAAGAACCTGCAGCGGTTCTCTCCGGCACAAGGTCTCAGGTTGATCCCGTGGGGGGCGGCAATGACGGTAGCGCTACCGTCGTGGCCACCGGAGGCACCCCTGGCTACACGTATTCCTGGGCACCATCTGGAGGCACAGCGGCTACAGCTACCGGTCTCTCTCCCGGCCCATACTGGGTGACAGTCACAGACGCCAACTCCTGCCAAACGACGTTGCACTTCACGCTTACAGCTTCCGCCCCCTCGGTGCAGTCAGTCAGCGTCCCTCCCGATGGAACCTACACCTCTGGGCAGGACCTGCAGTTCAACGTGACCTACAACGCTCCCGTCACGGTCACCGTCGGCGGCCCGCCGTCTATCCCCCTGACGATTGGTGCAGCCTCCCGGCAAGCGAACTTCGTCGGCGGCAGCAACACCTCCACCCTGACCTTCATATATACCGTGCAGCCAGGTGACGTTGACGCAAATGGAGTGACGTTAGGAAGCGCCATCAATCTCAACGGGAGCACCATGACGAGCGGTGGCACCAACGTTGTACTGAATTTGGCAAACGTAGGCGCCACGACCGGCGTACTGGTGAATGGACAGCAAACCCAGAACATCACCTTCACAAACCCCGGTGACCAAGTTTTCGGCACAACGCCAACACTGACCGCGACGGCCAGTTCCAGCCTGCCCGTGGCCTTCAGTGCAACCACAACTGCAGTGTGCACGGTCACATCGGGCGGCATGCTGACTTTTGTGAACACAGGCTCTTGCACCGTCGATGCGAACCAAAGTGGTAACGCAAGCTATCTGCCTGCATCACAGGTGTCTCAAACCTTCATGGTGAATGCAGCGGCACCCGGTGCACCCACGATCGGCAACGCCACTGCAGGTGACGGCCAGGCGACGGTGACCTTTACTGCACCTGCATCTGACGGCGGCACCCCCATCACAGGCTATACCGTGACCGCGACCCCCGTGGCCGTGCCCGGTGCGCCTGGTGTGATCACTCAGCAAGGAACGACATCCCCCATCGTCGTGGCTGGCCTGAGCAATGGCTTCACCTACAACTTCACGGTCGTGGCATCCAACGGGACAACCGGTGCAGCCTCTGCAAGCACACAAGCCACGCCGCGCAAGCTGCAGTTGGTGAGCGCGCCCGGCAGTGTGCCTGGCATGACAGGCATACCGTCTGCCACGATGTCCGGCGGCGGCACCACCTGCACGCTGCAACCTGGCGGCGGCTTCGGACCTGTGACCTCCACCCCTCCGAACCTCCAAGCGCCCAGCGGTCAATTCGCTTTCAGCGCTGAAAACTGCACCGGATCTGTGACGATGACTCTCACCTATCCCAGCGCTCTCCCCGAAGGCGTGCAGTTCCGTAAGCCCGATGGAGCCGGCGGATGGTTCGACCCTGCGACCGCGCTGAACGTGATCGTGAACGGTGCGCGCACCAAGGTGACCTACACCATCACCGACAACGGCCCGGGTGATACCAACCCTGCCGTGGGCGTGATCGCAGACCCACTCGTGCCCGTGCTGGCAGCAGCTCCAGCCGGCGGCGCTGCAGCCATTCCTACGCTCAGCGAGTGGGGTGTCATTCTGATGTCTGCCCTGCTGGCGATGTTCGGCCTGCGTCGCATGCGCCGCCAGCGTTGATGCAGCCCTGACCTAAAAACAAGGCCCGCAACTGCGGGCGTTTTCTTCGTTTGCGTGTCTACAGGCGGCGCGCGGCGATCTGCAGGCGCTCGGCCAGCGTGGGCTTTGCAGTCAAGCGCTCTGCCGTTCCCAGCACCCCATCGCGGCCCGTTACCGCCCGCGCTATCAGTGCCGTGCCCAGCGCACCACTCACAACACGGCCCATGCCACTTTGCGTGCGCCGGGCGTGGCGCAGAGCCAATAGGCCAGCACCGAGCACCAGCCAGTGCTCTCCCGTGAATCCCTTGCGAGAGTCATCCCACTTGCGCAGGTCCTGGATCTTTTCTGAAATCGCCATTCATTGCTCCTGTTTCTTCAGAGCTTGCATGGTGCCCCGCCAGCGGGCTGCAGGCTGTCGGTCCCTGAGCAAGATTCCGGTGGCGAGAGTCCTACGGGCGCGTTGTGGGGGGTCAGCCCCTGTAGTCCAGCTCAATGCGCTACCACTGGGGGCTTGCTTCTGTTCCTTGCTCATCCTGCCGAACGTGGCAGGCTTGGGACGGCACCGTCATCTCTGCGAGGCGGCTCGTCGGAGGCTGTCGCACAATGCGCCCGATCGTCTGGTAGCCTGTATGTGAACGGGGCGATATGCGCCTCCTAGAAAGGACCTGCATGCTTTCCAGAATTTGCACAGCTGCATTTGTCGCCTGCCTCACGGTCGTGCAAGTGCCAGCGATGGCTCAGGCGGATGTTCCCTCTACTGCGGTGAACTTCAAGAAAGGCACGTCGAGCGCCACCGTCCAGGGCAAGCTCCAAGGCAACAAGGTGGAGACGCGCGACTACGTGGTCCGCGCGGGCGCCGGGCAGACGATGACCGTGCAGATAGAGACAAAATCCACCTCGACCTACTTCAACGTGCTCCCACCTGGCAGCGATGAAGCGCTGTTCCGCGGCGAAATGGCAGACGGGCCCACTTGGACCGGCGCCTTGCCCGCCAGCGGTGACTACCGTGTGCGAGTTTTCCTCAATCGTGCGGCCGCCCGGCAGGGCAAGTCGTCCGCGTACACGCTCAAAATTTCAGTCGTGAATTGAAGTGGCGCCGTGCCCGCAGACAGCGCGGGCGCAGCACTATCTGCGTATGAAAAACCTTCCTCGCATTGCACTGGCGGCTCTGCTCGCTCTGCCGATTGCCTCCTTTGCCCAGTCGAGCGTGCAGGTAGGGTTCTCACCCGAAGGTTCCGCCCGCAAGTTGGTGCTGGACACAATCGCCAGCGCCAAGACAAGCATTCAGGTGCTGGCCTATGCCTTCCAGGCTCCTGACATTGCGCAGGCACTTGTGGCTGCTCATCAGCGCGGCGTGGACGTGCGCATCGTCGTGGACAAGAAACGCAATGAAGGCAAGACGAGCAAGGCCGCGATGGACCTGGTCGTGCGCGGCGGCGTACAGCTGCGCACCAACGATCATTTCCACATCCACCATGACAAAGCAATGATTGTGGATGGCGATGCAGTAGAAACCGGCTCCTTCAACTACGCGCCGTCAGCCGAGACTGCCAATTCCGAGAATGTAGTGGTCATTCGCGGCATGCCTCAGGTCTCCCTGCAGTACGTGGCGCACTGGCAGTCTCGATGGGATCTTGGCGTTCCCTACAAGCCACGCTGAATGTCAGGTGGCGTGCTGCCCAGTCTTGGCCGATACCGCAGCACTGGCTTACGAGCTGGCAGCTCCGTGAGCCAGCTTTCCACCTGGCCCTCACGCACTAGGTACTGCAATGCCCAATCAATTTCCCCCTTGCTGCGGCCCAGAACCAGGACCAGCTCGGAATGGCAGAACCAGCGCCCGTGGGCCTGGCGCAGAAACCGCAGCAGCACGTCAGTACCACTGCCCGGGCGGATGACGCCCGCAGGACGCGGGTTGTTATGCCGCGCCCCCTCCTCGTGCCAGCCCTCCAACTGGCCAGCTATCCAGTCCATGCAGCTCAAGCGGGGCCACTTCTTGTTTTTGCGTGTCGTCGCGGTTCATCTGCGCAGCCTTGTTTTCCAAGATGGTTCTCTTTCAAAAATCCAGAATTGGCGTGGCGTTGAGCAAGCCCAGCGCCCACAGCACAGCGGCGCGGTCGCGGGCATCAATGTTGACCACCTGGACCATCGAGCGCGCCCGCGCGCTGGAGGCGCAGATGGATGTGCAGCTGGAACTGGCCAAGGCACGCAAGCACGGGCGGCGTTGGGCCACGGTCTTCGGCGCGGGCACAACTTGGTGCTGGTCGATGACCGCCACAGTGGCTGCACGCGGCCTTGCCTCGGCCAGCGCGGGCCTCCAGGCGCTGCTCGCGCCAGCTCGTGGGCAGCGTGGGGCGCATGAGCGGCCCGCTGGCGGAACCCTGCCCCGCCGGTCTTGAAGGCAGTGCAGCGCATCAGGTGCACAGCGCGCGTCCCCTCGCCCACCAAGTGGAAGGTGAGCAAAGCGTTCAAGGCTGGCGCGCGAGCGGCCGGCTACAGCCATGCCCGGCTGCATGACCTGCGGCAAGCCCGCACAACGGCCAAGAAAAAAGCGGCCTGAACGCCACTCTTGCTACTTCTTCGATAGCAAAGAAAAAAGGCCCCGTATTGCTACGGGGCCTTGTGCTCTTTGGTGGGTCCTGCGAGATTCGAACTCGCGACCAACGGATTAAAAGTCCGATCTATCGAAATAGGCATAAGAGAAAATACCTTTCGTATCAATCACTTGCAACGATAGCCACTCATCTGGTGTTTTCGAAATCATGCCTTTTTCACCCTATTTCAGCCTACTTTGGGCAGGTTTTGGTCATAGCACACCGCCTGCCTGAACCCTCCACTATCAGCGCATCGCCGGTGTCAGAAATCTCCACTTTGGTCTAACCCAGCAGGGCATAGATCATGGCTTGCGGCGGGGGAC
>Ga0105243_10003555_pt1 | contig 12584 bp, 7 predicted proteins | sample KBSM34metaG_FD_81525 | JGI IMG/M metagenome (GOLD analysis project Ga0105243, IMG submission 81525) | Miscanthus rhizosphere microbial communities from Kellogg Biological Station, Michigan, USA - KBS M3-4 metaG | ecosystem: Host-associated > Plants > Roots > Rhizosphere > Soil | place: Michigan...
AAGGGGATTGGGCGGGGGCCTAAGGGTCGTGGCGACTTCGCCACGAAAGACCGTCCATGGAACTGGAGTGCTATCCCACCACCGAGCGGCCGCCGGAGATCGTTCCGGGGCGCCAGTCGCGCGACTGGATGGACGCCTTCCACGCGCGCCATCCCGGCATCCCGATCTACGGCAGCGAAACCGGCAGCACCGTCGGCGTGCGTGGCAATTACCGCACCGACGACGCGCGCGGCTACGCCCGCGCCTACGACCTCGACTACCCGTGGTGGGCGAGCAGCGCCGAAGCCTGGTGGAGCTACGTCGCGCAACGGCCGTACATCGCCGGCGGCTTCGTCTGGACCGGCTTCGACTATCGCGGCGAACCCACTCCGTACAACCGCTGGCCGAACGTGGCCTCGCAGTTCGGCACCCTCGACAGCTGCGGCTTCCCCAAGGACAACTACTGGTACTACCGCGCGCAATGGACGCGCGAGCCGGTACTGCACCTGTTCCCGCACTGGAACTGGGACGGCCTGCTGGACGAACGCGACAACGGCATGGTCGACGTCTGGTGCCACAGCAACCTGGACGCGGTGGAGCTGCTGGTCAACGGCGCAAGCCAGGGCCTGCAGCAGGTGCCCGCCTACGGCCACGTCGAATGGCGGGTCAAGTACGCGCCCGGCACCATCGAGGCGCGCGGCTATCGCGACGGCAAGCAGGTGCTGGTGCAGACCCGCGCGACCGTCGGCGCAGCTGCCGCGATACGCCTGCGCAGCGACCGCCCCGAGTTGCTGGCCGACGCCGAGGACGTCGCCGTGGTTGCGGTCGAGATCGTCGATGCGCAAGGCCGCGTCGTCCCGACCGCCGACACCGCCGTGCGCTTCGTCGTGCGCGGTGCGGGTCGGCTGATCGGCCTGGGCAACGGCGATCCGGCCAGCCACGAGAACGACAAGGGCGACAGCCGCCGCGCGTTCAACGGACTGTGCATGGCGCTGCTGCAGACCACGCGCACGGCGGGCACGCTGGTGCTGGAAGCGACCGCGCCTGGGCTGGCGCCAGCGCGACTGGCGCTGAAGAGCGTGCGAACCAAGGTGCGGCCGTTCGTGGCCTGACGCGGGCGCGTCTTTTTTAAGAATCCACGCCGGCGCGCGCACAGCGGGCGCCGGGCGCTCCCGACGTCCCTCCTGCGCAGACGCCCAGGCGCACCACCCAAGGCCCGCCCATGCCGTGGTCGGCGCGATGGCGACGCACGCTGGGGTGACGTCGCCGACGCTTCACTCCGAAGCCGATCCTCACCGCCTCGGGCATCTCCAAGCGCGTGAAGCTGCGTCGCCCCAGCGATCCGCTACCCCCACCGCGCATGCGGTGAGGGAGCGCAAGTCGTCACCGCAAGCGCGAGAATGCACCGATCCCGGCGATCGCCAGCCGCTCGGCGGGCACCGCCGTTTCGGCGAAGGACAGCCGCAGGTAGCGGATCTGGCGGACCTCGGGGAAATTCAGACGCTGGGTCGAGAGCGCATAGGCGATATTGGACAACTCGCCGGCGCCGGCCGGCTGCCAGTGCTGGCCATCCTCGCTGCTTTCGGCGCGATAGCCCTTCGGTGGCGCCGCGCCGTTCAGCACCGCGCGCGAAGGCGTGAGGCTGAAGCCGGCGACCTGGCGCAGCGCGCCGAGGTCGATGGTCACCTGCGCGGGATGGCCCGGCTTGGGCGCCGGCACGATCCAGATCGTGCCGGCATCGTCGTCGAGCAACTTCTCCGCCCCCGGCGCGCTGGCCTCGACGATTCGCCAACCCGCGGTGGACAGCACGTCCGGCGCGTTCGCCGTTGGCCGCGCGACCGCAACCGGCGCAACCGCGCGGAACAGCGCGAATTCGCTGATCGCCGGGCAGACCGGCGCCTCGAGCACGAGCAGACGCACGCGGCGCGCAGTGACCGGGGCATCGAGGCGCAGGATCCGTTGTGCGCCGATGCATTGCGCTTCGGCCAACCGCCGCCATTGCCCATCGACCTCGGCTTCGATCGCGAAGCGGGTGACGCGCACGCCCAGCGGCAGGTATTCGCGCAGCCGGATCAAATCGAAGCTGCGCAGCGCCGACAGTTCCAGCGTCAGCGTCGGCGTGGTGACGTCGTCCGGCGTGGACCAGTAGCTGTCCGGCTGGCGGTCGAGCACGCGCGCCGGCTCGAAGCCGGGACCGCGCGACGCGCTGGCGCTGGCCTTGGCGCCCTTGGCCAGATCGATGGCGAAGCTGGCGCGGATCGCGTCGCCGAAGCTCTGCAGCACCGCGACGTCGTGGTCGGCGATGCGGCCACGTCGGTCCGGCGGAAGATTGAGGTTCATGTTGGTGCCGCGCGCGACCGAGGTGTCGAAATAGCGCACCAGGTTCTCCGGACTGCGCACCTTGCCGTCTTCGTCGGCATGGTAGAACCAGCCCGGACGGATCGAGGTGTTGGTTTCGGCCGGCCACCACAGCGCCGCCCCGCGCACGCCGGCATTGCCGTTTTCCTGGGTGTAAGGCGCATTGGGCATGGTCGGCCAGCACGGATCGCCGGCGACGCCGTCCTCGTTGCCGACCCAACGGATATCGGCGCCGAGCGGGTCGAAGGTGCAGGCCATCGGCTGGTGCTGGTGGACCAGCTCGATCATCCGCGGCCAGTTGTAGTAAGCGGGCGCATCGATCTTGCGCGTTTCGCGCGCTCCACCGTAGTAGCCGTCGCCGCCATTGGCGCCGTCGAACCAGAACTCGAACAAGTCGCCGTAGCCCGTGCACAGTTCGACGATCTGCTTGCGGAAATAGTCGAGATAGCCGGGGCGGCCATACTCGGCGTGGTTGCGGTCCCAGGGCGACAGGTAGATGCCGAAGGCCAGGCCGGCGCGCCGACACGCCGCGGCCATTTCGCCGACGATGTCGCCCTTGCCGTTCTTGTAGGGCGAATTGCGAATGCAATGCTCGGTCAGGCGTGTCGGCCAGAGGCAGAACCCGTCGTGGTGCTTGGCGGTAAAGATGATCCCTTTCAGATTGCCGGCCTTGGCCGCGGCGACGATTTGATCGGCGGAGAAATCGCTGGGATCGAATTTGCGCGGATCTTCGTCGCCGTAGCCCCATTCCTTGTCGGTAAAGGTGTTCATCGCAAAATGCACGAAGGCGTATTGCTCCCACCGATGCCACCGCAGCTGCCGCGCGCTGGGTACGGCGCCCCACGGCGCCGGCCCCTTCGGGCGCGGCGCAGCCGCGAGCTGCGCGGCGGATGCGCTGAAACCTGCGGCGACGGCCACAACACCCGTGGCAAGAAAGGTACGACGATCGATCATTGGCGCCTCCGACTCTGCACAAGTTTCGATCTTAGCTTTTCCAACGGCGCAAGAGTCCGCCCCACGAAGCTGCGGAAGGGCGTGCAATGAGATCCGTGTGGCGATCCTTTGCCGCATGATTGGAGATTGACTGCGCGCTGTCGCCGATCCCCATTTCCACGGACACTTGCAGCTGACGCCCAGACGACTCGACCGCACTTGGCATGGACTCGGCATTGCACGTACTGCATACCGACCGGACATTCCTTGCCTCCCGATTGGCCTTCCTGCAAGTCTCCATGGAAACGGAGCGGCACCCGGCGTTCCACAGTGGATCGGCAGGTGGCGCGTCGGGCCATGGAGCCAGGCTGAAGCCGCGCCGCCCTGTCCTTTGCTGGCTTCACACGTCCATACTTGCCCACAGCCCGCCGACCTGAAATTCCTTAAACCATTGAATCAGATGCAAAATCGAGAAAAACCCCAAGCTCCCGGAAGCGCAGCGGAGCACACCCCGCTGATGAAGCATCACAGGCGCATGATTGCATCTATTTGTTTTTGAAGGATATTTTCCGGGCCTTCGCCCACTGAGGATCGACGTTGCTACGCCACTGCTACGAGCTCCCCCTGCTCTGGAATGATCGCGCCAGGTTGACTTCCCCTCTTTGCATGCTATCGATTTAACCGAGCCTGGGTTTTATTCCTTTCCCTGGCTCACTAAGCCCCCAGGCCTCCGGCTTTCTGACCTCCTCCCTTGGAAAGCCGGAACCCATGCCTGGGGGCTTTTTTGTTCAAAACCTCTTGTGCTTTCCTAAAAATCAAATACTCCTGAAAGCATCCATTGCTCTTTCTGGGAGGAAAGCATGAAATGCTGCAGCAACTCTTTTTCCGCGTTAGCGGCAATCGCTTTAATCGCGCTGACCGGTTGTTCAACCATCAAACCAATCCCCGCCGATCCAATGCCACTCACTAGGGGTTGGGTAATCCAAAAACCTTACAGCCCCGTCTATCGCTTTTTTCATCCCGCGCAAGCACGAGTCTGGAAAGGGGTTTCGCCCTCCTTGCGGGAAAAGGTGGAAGCCGTCCTGGCACAGCTGCAAACAGAGGGGTTCGACGTGCGGCCGGTGGAGGGGTATCGAAGCCCCGAGCGCCAAGCCGCTTTGCTGGCCTCGGCCAGCGGTGTGACAAGCGTGGGGGCGTGGTCCTCCTGCCACAACTACGGCTTGGCCCTGGACGCGGCGGTCTTCGTCAACGGGGAACCAAGCTGGAACTTGAATGATCCCTACGTTTGGGCTAGCTACCAACGGTTTGGCGAGCTGTCGGAGATCGTTGGCCTGAACTGGGGCGGGCGCTGGACCGAACCACGAGATTACCCGCACGTGGAACTGAAAGACGAATGCGGGCAAGCGAAGTGGGCCTATCGCCAGGGCCGAAAGATTCCTACTTTCGAAGTGATGGACGAGGAACCCTCTTCGTATCTGATTGCCCAAGCACTGGCGCCAAGCTGGTGTCCTCCCGGCACGGGTTGGGCGTGCGCGGCCTGGGGACTTGAAAACCCTTTGGCATGGAAGTGGGCCACGCCTACTCGGGTTTGTCAGGCAACCTTTCCTAACAAACCAAAAAATATCAGCTGATCGTCTTGCGCAAATGGAATCGCCTGTTATGGATTAAATATTAATCTATAACTCGGGAGGGTTTCCATGTCTTTATACCGTCGCTCCATTTTAACCGCAGTGGCCAGCACTGCTTTGTTTGCGTCTCCGCTGTATGCGCAAACCGCCACTAACAGCACTGAAACCCCCTACTTTCAGGCCAACGGCTTGTCCGACGGCTCCGATGCGGTGCAAGCGGCGCAAGCCAACGGGCCAGAGGATGTGGCGGTGGGCCCGAACGCTCGGGCAAACTCGGCCGATTTGAGCGCCGCGACAGCCGTTGGCTCGGGAGCTAGTGCCCAAGGTGGGTCTACCCTGGCTGTTGGCAAGCAAGCGTCGGCTGAGGACATCTACTCTTCTGCCGTGGGCGCGGAAGCACGGGCCGCGCAAAGCGGACAGGCTTTTGGGGCGGGCTCCAAGGCCACAGGCTATGTCAGCGCGGCCGTAGGACTAGGTGCGCAAGCCACTGGACGCGCTGGAACCGCGATGGGCAACAACGCTCAGGCGCAACAAGACTACGCGACGGCCGTAGGGGCGGCGACTGTCGCAGGCACGAACGCTACGGCGGTTGGCACGTTTGCGTCGGCGACGGGCACAAACGCCATGGCGGCTGGCGTGCTTACGTCGGCGCAAGGCACCTCCTCCACCGCCCTTGGTTACGGCGCGAAGGCGTCGCAGGATCGATCGGTTGCGCTGGGCTCCGGGGCGGAGGCCCTCGCTCAGGATTGTGTCGCCCTGGGCTCTCTTAGCCGGTGCAGGGCAGACGACGAAGTGAGCGTGGGAACGACCACTGACGATGGCGGGCAAAGAACCCGCCGAATCACCAACGTTCGGGCTGGGACATCCGACACGGACGTGGCGAACCTAGGTCAGCTTCGTCAGACCGCGCAGGCCCTTGGTGGCGGGGCAACGTTCGTCAACGGCAATTTTGTGGCCCCCACCATCAACCTCTCCAGTGGCAATACCTACAGCAACACGACGGATGCGATTCTAGAGATCGACGGACGCGTTCGCACCATTGAGCAGAACACAGGCGGCGGCTCTGGCACTCCAGGGTCCGGTGGTGGCTCGAAGGTGAAAGCTGGAGCTAACGTGGCGGTGTCCGACAACCCAGACGGCACCCAAACCGCTTCGGTCAGCGACAACGTGCAGCTGTCGGACACCGGATCGGTGAGCGTCGGCGCGACCACGGTCAACGCCCAAGGCGTCTCTATTGAAGGGGGTGCTTCGGTGACCATCGCGGGTGTCAACGCCGGCAACCAGCGCGTGACCAACGTGTCGGCCGGCCGGATTCAGCAAGGCAGCACCGATGCAGTGAATGGCGGCCAACTCTGGGACGCTCAGCAAGCTTGGAACGACCGGTGGACGGACACGGACCGCCGCTTGCGCCATCAGGATCGACGGATTAATGGGCTCGGGGCGCAGTTGGGCGCTATGAGCCAGATGGCGGTTTCTGCAGCTCAGAACGGGGGCACGGCGATTGGCCAGGTGAACCTGAGCGCTGGTATCGGCTTCTCTGGAAATGCAGCGGCGGTGAGCATCGGTTGGAGTGCCCGAATCTCTGAACGCACGAGTGTCTCGGCCGGCATGTCCTTCGGCTCCGGGAACAAGCCGGTGGCCGGCTTCGGGGTGAGCATCAACTTCGACCGTTAACGATTGCGTGGTGGAAAGAGGAGGTGATCGGTATCTCGGCAAGGGCCCTTCTGGGCCCTTGTTCGTGGAAGGCCTTGACGAATCTGTTCTTCCTTTTATGAGTATGTAGGTATACCCATTTATGGAGGACCTTTGAACTGGAAACGCAATCAAAAAAACTTGCCTCGCGCCCGCCACCTTTACGGCTTATTCTTTGACAATGGGTGCTGTTACGTGGGGCAAACCGTCGATCTGAAGCAACGAGAGCAGCAGCACCGGAGCGCTCGCGGGGGCTGGCAGGGCCGCCCCTTTTCCTTCGTCCCGCTGTCGTGCATGACCGGCACCCAAGCCGAAGCCGAGTTGCACGAATACGCGTGGCGTTACAAGGCTTTCCAAATCGGGTGGCGCATCTATGCAAAGCCACCCGGACTTCTCATTCGCGATCCCCGTCGCCGATCGACGTCCGACATAAGACGGCTGGCGGGCAGCTTTGCTTGGCCAGCCAACGCCCCAGCGCCGCGACGCTTCGCGGGAAGTCCGTCGTCCTGGGCTTGGAAACTCTTCAAATGGCTGTTCCTCTACCCCGCCCTGCTCGGCTTGGGGTTGATGGTGCTACAAGCCCTTCGCCTCTTCCTGTGAAGCATAAGACCCGGCGAGAACCGTGGCCCACCCTGCGTGCCCATCAGCGTTAGAAGCCTTGCCGATGACCAGGAACCTGCATCGGCGCTGCGGGCACGTGTTGGGCCCGGTTAGCCCGCCGGAATGGCTCGAACACTTCCAGCAACCGGCGGGCCTTGCGCTCGCTCTCGCTCATCCGCGACTGCGCCTGCCGTTGCTCCTGGTGCTCTTTCATCAAAGCGTCAAGCTTGCCCTGAATGCCGCTGCGCTGGGTGGCCGGTTGTCGGACTGTAGGACGCTCCAAAGAAACAGGTTCTTGCATGTCGTCCGATTCTACCTTCGCCTTCGGATCGTTCTTGAGCCCCGCGTCGAGCACGGTTGCCTTCAATCGCTCCAACCCCAACCGTTCGTTGAGCCGCTCTACATCGTTGTAGGTGCCATAGAGCTTGTAGCTGCCCTTAGTGAGCCGAGTGAAAGCCACCAGCGATGACGCGTTGTCCATCATTCCCAGGTTCATCAGTTGGAAGACCTCGCGCTTGCCCTGCCCCTGGCTCTTGTGGACCGTCACCGCGTAATCGTGGACCAACGCCTTATGCTCGTGCGTGTTCCAGATGACCTTGCGCCCATGTTCCTTGGGGTTCTCGGAGCGCAGGTCGCCCACGATGTCGTAACCGCCTGACCGCGAAGGCTTGATCGACTGAATGGTGGCTTGGGTGCCGTTAACCACCCCCAGATCCTTGTTCTTCGCCGTGAACATCACCCGATCCCCTTCTACTAGGGGCAAGTCAAACTTGCGCCCGTTGTGACGCCCTTCGACCACCACCTCTGTTGTGCCTATCTCTCCGCGCTCTTTGAGCCCCTTGCGGATCCCCGCATTGAGCACGCTCACCTCGGCGCGGCTATGGGCCAGCACTAACTTGTCGTCCAGCTTTGCCGGGTTCTTGAAGAAGTCGCTCACCAGGCGCTCAATCGACTTCTCTTGCGAGTGGGCTTCCACGATGGAGTCCAATAACCGCTCCTTCTGCTTATCGCCCATGTCCAGGGTTTCGCGCCGACTGCGAGTGCCCTTCTTCAGATCGATCACCGCGCCGTTCTCGTCCTGGGCATAGAACCCCATTGCCGTTTCGCGATCCTCCTGCCGCGCCTGGCGACGTATTTCAGTTAACTTCACGTCGCCTACCGCTTGCTTGGTGAGCTGAAAGCCGGACCCAGCCCCGATGGGCTGCAGCTGCTCTGCGTCGCCCTGGAGGATGACCTTGGCCTTCGCTTTCTCGGCATGGGCCAACAAGGCTCGGGTGTCGCGGGTGTCCACCATGCCCGCTTCGTCAATCACGATCACGTCGTTGGGCTGGAGCTCTCGCTTGCCCTCGGCAAGGTCGTGGAGCATCTGGGCCATGGAAACGCTGGGCATGCCGCTCTCTGCCTCCAGCTTCTGGGCGGCTTTGTTCGACACGCACACCCCCAAGAGCACCATGCCTTCGGATTCCAGGGCTTCCTTATAGAGCATTGAGATAGTGGTTTTGCCCGTTCCAGCCAATCCGCTCAAGTTCGCCACCCCGCCACTGCCACGGCAGATGTGGTTCACGGCCACTAACTGCTCCTGCGAAAGCTGGAAGCCCTTGGCTTGCTGGTAGTCCTCGATGACGCGATCCACCGTGGCCTGCGAGGCGTGGTGCTGGGTCTCATTGGCTCGACGGTTGGCGATGTCCACCACCGCTTGCTCGGCTTCCAGCATCCAAGGGGCGCAGAACCGATCCTCGGTGTGCTTGCGGGCGAGCGTAACGCCCCTGTCCTCCTCTGCCAGGCGTTCGGCGTTGACTAGCACCAAGCCGTTGTCGGTCTTGAACTGCTCAATGCGTGCATCGAGCCCGGCCGCATCCAGCTTGCCGGCGTATTCCATCCCCAGCACTCGCACCAAATCAATGTCGTTGAACACCGCCTCGTTCTGATGCAACAGTTCCAGCAGCTCTGCGTCGCTCTTGTGCTCTACCGTCTCCAGGTTGCCCTGAGCAAGCTTCACCGTCTCTGTGCTCACGTCGAAGCCTTTAAGGGCCTCCTGCCAGTGATCCATCAGCTCCTGGTAGCTGGGCTCATCCTTGTGCTTGCGCGTGGCCTTGTTCGCCTGCTGCTTGCTGACGCCATGCTGCTCGGCGTATTCGAGCAACGCCTTTCGGCGCTTGCTGAAGGCGTCAATCACCTCTTGGTCCACGCCAGCCAGGCGCGCAAAGGTGCGGTTGGTCTCCCGCCCGTCATCGTCCAGTTCCCGGATGTGTTCAACCGGGTAACCCAGCGCCTGCAGGTTCTTGTAGAGCTCCAGCTTGTAGACCTCGTCCACCGACCGGGCATTCCGCCAAATCTCTACCGCGTCGAACGTAGATTCCTTGCCGTCCTCGCCCAACGCCACCCCGTAGACCAAGTGATGCGTGTGGAGGTCCATGTCCAGGTCGCGACCGGCGAAGTGCTGGTGGCTGGACCACACCAAGCCTTTTACGCCGATCACGTCCTTCCCACCCTTTCCTCGCCGCGTTTCTACTTGCGCTTCCAAGCGTCCCATGGCCAACGCCGTGGCGGCTTGGTGGGCTTGGAGGATCGCATCGCGCTCTTCGGGCGTGCCCAAGGCGAAGGCGATGCCCACGTCTTTGGGAGCAGAAATGGTGACGTCATAGCCAACCCGGTGCCCGCCGACCACCACTACCTCGGGCTGCCCTTTGTCGTCCCAAAGCGGATCGCCATTCTTGTCCACCTTCGATTTGACCTTGCCCTTTTGCCCGGCGTTCTGACAAAGCGCCCTCCCCGTCAATGGGTCAAACCCTTCGGCCAGCTTTGTCATGCGCTCGCGCGTCACCGCCGAAGCCTGAAGGTTGAGGTGAGCGGCCATCTTGCCGCCCCATGCCATGGCCTCCTTCGCATGACCTTCTTTGTTAAGGTAATACTCGGTGGCCATCAGGTATTCGACCACGGCTGCGCCGGACTTGCTGTCCTTGCCTTGCGCGCTTAATGGCGTCACGTTGATCATAGGGCCTCCCTTCTGCTGGTGTTCCTTCATGCATAGCAAAAAAGCAAGAATGGGCAATGGGAATGGGAGGCGGGAATGATCTATTTCTTCATTGAGGACACCGACGAGCTGGTCAAGATTGGCCGAGCCAAGGACATCGAACGGCGCCGTCGAAATCTACAGACTGGGAACCACCGCAAGCTGTTGCTGCTCGGCTGGATCCGCACCGACGATGACGTCCGCGTGGAGAGAGAGATCCACGAACACTTCAACGTTCGGCGAGGTCGCGGCGAGTGGTTCTACCTCGAACCAGTCGATGTGCTGCCCGTTCTGGCCCGATTCGGCATCGATGGCTTCGTTGGGACCACTGACGACCCTTTTGAAGTAACGGGTTACGATCGGGATGGCGTGCCGGAATACATGGGCGTTTGGAAATGGGGCGATCTTGAGCATGAGGAATGCTGCCCGTTCTGCGGCTCCTTCTGCGGACTGCACTTCCAGGACGCGTCGAGCATGTATCACTGCATCAACTGCGACGCCTTGACTTCATTCGACTTTCTTTCGCCAGAAGAAGTGGACGAAGAAGGTCGCTAATCCGGGTCATTTCTTGAAAATGGCTTCCAGCTCGTCGTTGCTAACAGCGCGCAGTTTGGGCGGAGCAACGCCCCGCTTCTCCAGCTCGGCGGCGGCCTGGTCCGCGGTCAGCCTCAGCACGCGCTGGACTCCTGCTGCGCTCCCCGCGTTGCTGGGTGGCACAGGCTTCTGCTCCACTGGCTGGGCACCCTGCTTCGTCCACCGTGCCCGCTTCTGCCCCTCCCGCACCTTCGGGTAGCTCACCCCGGGCCAGTCCAGCAACAACAGATCTCCGGTGGTCTGGACGATAGCCCGGATGCCCCACCGTTCCTTGCCATAGGCCTTGCCCTTGCGAAAACCCAGGTCGTCGGTGAGGCGGCCAGGGGGCACAATGGCCTTGCTCTCCTCGTGGATCGTCGCCTTGTCGTCGTGAGTGCGCCAGGCAACGGTGCGCTTGCCCAAATTGTGGGAGATCTTCTCCCGCGTCTCGCCAACCTGGAGCTGGCAAATCACGTGTATTCCGACCAATCCTGAAAAGGCCTGCGCTGTCTTGTCGCCATAGACCTTCTCGACCTGTGACCAATCCTGGACGGCCATGCAGGCCACCACACCCTTTGAACGCCCCAAAGCGAGCAGTGGCTCAATGTTGAGCTTGCCGGCAGAGGTCAACTCATCAAAGAAGAAGCCTAGGAAGCGGCCGGATTCGTCGTCCGGCAGGCTTGGCCCGATGATCTCCGGCACCGCGACGTTGATCATGGCGGAAATGTAACTGCGCGCCAGGACTTCATCCGGGCCGGATTGAACAATGACCTGTTTGCGCCCGGTGTAGTCGTCGCGGATCCAATCCAGCATGGAGAACATGCGATCTGGGTTGCGCTCCGGCCAAGCCAGCGCCAGGCGCTCGATGATCGCTGTTCCGTTCGCGACACACGCCATCACGCTGCTCGTCGTGCCGCTTTCGACATTAGAAATCAAGACAGCGGCGCGAGGGTAAGCGATAGAGAGCGCGGCGTGCATGGTTATCGCGTCTCGTGCCAGTCGATCTGCCAGTTCACTCCACCCCCATGCCTGCCCTCGCGTCGCTTGAAGCTCTCGGACGCAGCCTTCAACGATTGCCTGAGCGGCAGACGCCCAGAATGCTCCCGCTCCTTCTTCGGGCGGGATGATGGTTTGAGCGAACGCAGCAGCTTGAGTGACAGTGGAAACGTCCCGGCCTACATCCCAGATCCAGCTTCTCTTGTCAAAAGGACAGACGATGGCCGGCGTCTTGAAGATCGAAGTGAAGTCGCCCTTGATGTCGTAAATAAATGCTTTCTTGTCGAGCCGCACCACCTGCTCAAGCAGGTGCTTGAGGATGACGCTCTTGCCCGAGCCCACGCTTCCGTAAAGGAACATGTGGCGTGCCAACAGCTTCTTGGAGACCACCCAATCCGGGTGCAGCGACAAGGCATGCACCTCGTCTTCCTGCTCTTTCTTGGTGAGCGAACGCCGGCGAGCTTCAACCAGCGCTTCTTTGCCCTGGAGCAGTTGCGCCCCAGAAACGTGCCAAGTGTTGGATCGGGGATGTAGGCCGCGACGCGTCACCCAGTCAGCCGCCCACCCAGCCAATCCTGCCGCGACACCAACCCGGACCAGCGTGCCGAAGGTGGCCTGCTCGCGTGCCACCTCCCAAAACGCGGCAGACGGCTCACGCAGGGAGATGGTTCCCGTGGCGAGGTTGCCTAGCGCCGCGGCGCTGCCAGTGAGCGCCTGGCTGAAGTTCATGAGGGTTTGGCTGCTGGGCACTTGCCAGCCCAACCACAACGCGGCTGGATACGTCAGGGCAGCGACGCATGCCCCTGATAACA
>Ga0105243_10003558_pt1 | contig 12579 bp, 11 predicted proteins | sample KBSM34metaG_FD_81525 | JGI IMG/M metagenome (GOLD analysis project Ga0105243, IMG submission 81525) | Miscanthus rhizosphere microbial communities from Kellogg Biological Station, Michigan, USA - KBS M3-4 metaG | ecosystem: Host-associated > Plants > Roots > Rhizosphere > Soil | place...
CGCCAGCATTTCTTTTTCAGTATGACCTGTGAGCCAGCGTAACACTTCGAGTTGTTTGGCGAAGAGGTCGGTCTTGTAATTCGAGTCAACGCCTTGCAGGATCGAGACCAGACGCTCGAAACCCATGCCTGTGTCTACATGCTGGGCAGGAAGCGGCTCAAGCTTCTCGGGGTCGAGACGGTTGTACTGGATGAACACCAGATTCCAAAGCTCGACAAAGCGGTCGCTATCCAACACTTCCTGAGTCACCTTTCCTTCCGTGGGACGCAGGTCAAAATGGATCTCCGAACACGGGCCGCATGGCCCGGTCTCAGCCATTTCCCAGAAGTTATCCTTGCGGCCCATATAAAACAGGTGATCGGAATGGAAGCCCGGCTGTTTGAGCCAGTTCGCCGCGGCTTCTTCGTCGGTGGGAATATCGCCTCTATCGTCCTTGAAGACGGTGGCGTAGAGACGTTCCTTCTCCAAGCCCCAAACGTCGGTGAGTAATTGCCACGCCCATTCGATGGCTTCCTTTTTGTAGTAATCGCCAAACGACCAGTTGCCGAGCATTTCAAAGAAAGTATGATGGGTGTCATCGCGGCCAACATCGTCAAGATCGTTATGTTTGCCCGCCACACGCATACACTTCTGCGAGTCGACCGCGCGCTTGTAGGGGCGCTTATCCGTACCGAGAAAAACATCCTTGAATTGCACCATACCTGAGTTCGTAAACAACAACGTAGCATCCCCACCCGGGACAAGCGAAGAGGAAGGCACAACTGTATGTCTGTGCTCGACAAAGAAGTCAATAAAGGTCTGGCGGATTTCCGCACCCGTTAATTTCTTGGGACTCATTCCATCTCCAGTCTTCGAAGTGGGGGAATTATACCAATGATGGGGATTGGAGACACATGTACTTGCATTATGATAATTTTCTATGATGTGAAAGATGATTTCGTTCTCAGGCTCCTTTCTATGAATGGGTTGTGCTGCGAATTTACAGATTCTTTTCGTGCTTTGTCTCAGCTAGGAAAGCTTTCACTCTATGCATCACTGCTATCTTAATTCTTACATGATGGTGTAACCCTTTGTACGCGCAAATCCATCTCATCGCCACGGACGCTACCTATGCCAGCTCAAGCCCGCGTCCGCAATTCTCAAATTGCTTTGATCGCATTAACGGTGATTACAGCACTTATTCACAAGGTTAGCTGATATGCGTTGGGGCAGTGATATTTGCGCTGATATTACCTACGCGGACATGCTTTCCGATGGATATACTTGAAAGATTAGATCTTCTCCTGCAAGTGTTATACTCGCGCTATTCAGTAAATCAGAATCGAAGAAAGGAGAATACTAATGGCGCTCAACGCGTACCTAAGGGTCAAAGGTGAAAGACAGGGAGAGATCAAAGGTTCTGTGACGCAGAAAGGCCGTGAAGGCAGGATCATGGTCTTCGCAGCAAGTCACAGCATTGAATCCCCGTGGGATCCGGATTCTGGTCTGCCCATCGGGAAACGCCGGCACGAAGCTTTTGTCATCACGAAGGAAGTGGATAAATCCACCCCACTGCTATACACTATGCTCGTCAATAACGAAAATATCTCCGAATGGGAGCTACAGTTCTGGCAACCTAGTCCAACCGGTACGGAGGTTAACCATTACACAGTAAAACTTACTAACGCCAATATCGCCAGCATTGACTTTACAATGCCCAATAACAAAGATCCTAATCTTATGAAACGGGCAGAATACGAGGAAATCGCCTTTACGTATCAGAATATACAATGGATATGGAATGATGGCGGCATTACCTCTTCCGACGATTGGATAAGTCGCGCCTAGCCCGACAAAGATCTTCAATAAATGTAGCCCGATCGTGCTGGTCGGGCAAACGACTCTCTTCACGTTGCTTTCTAAACCAGAAGGGTTTGATCAGCTCGCCTCCTTTGTATTTGCCGCACAAGGCATAAACTCGTTGCCTCAATTCCTTTTTCTAGCGAGCTGCAAGTTTGGGATTTGGTTTGTTCGTGGGATTCATTGATCACTCGTGTGCAAAGTATAGGACGAATACATACAATGCTCTCGCGGCTCAAACATGACGCGCGTTCGTATCGCGAGGGCGACACAGTGCTATAATAATTCCAGAAATTTTCCATTTTTTACCTTCGCCTTACGTGAGTCTGCACTCTTGCTACCGATCTAATCTTTCCATACACAAATGAAAGGAGATAAGACATGGCAACTTACTTCATGTTTGGCAAATATTCACTAGAGGGAATGAAAGGAATCAGCGCTGGACGCACTGGTAAAACACTTGCTTTGATAAAGAAACATGGTGGAGAGTTCAGAGCTGGGTATGCCCTCCTCGGAGATGTGGACCTGGTCATCATTGTGGATCTACCAGATACTGGACAGGCCATGAAGACCTCGGCAGCTTTGGGCAAATTGCTGGGAGTCTCATTCAGTACTGCACCAGCCGTATCTGTGGAAGAGTTTGACAAGCTAATGGGTTAGCAACAATCCACCCCTGTGTAATCCTTTCACATTTCTTCACTTTACGACACACACCCAACACTCGCCGCGCTCAGCTTTTCGCGTCTAACCCGATGTTCCCGGTTAGAACTGCCATTCTGCCTACATGACGTTTTAGACAACACACGGCGGGAATGGCGCGCGTGGGGTTGTGTTTCGCCTTCACGCTTCGACACTCCCTTTGGTCGTCAGCACAACACCCTCTTCCGCGGGAACAGAGAGTCCGCCGCGTGTGTTGCTCCGTGTGTGAAGTTTGGGGAATTAGGCCAAGTGTATTGCGCAACCAACTAATTGCTATAGGTGTTCTATATACAGATTCGAGTTTTTAGCCAAGTTCATAAGTACAAAGGAGGTTTTCATGAACAGTGATTCGTTGATGCCATTTACCAAGCTCGTGCTGGTCGTATCGGCAGTAGTTCAGCTAATCTTTGGCATAGTTGGCGAATTTTTCACCAGCCTTTTCAATAGTTTTTTCTGGACAGCACCTCTCACTGCGTGGTCTGTGGACATCGCGCAGTTTGCTTTCCTCAATTATCTCGCTACAGCAATTGCAGCCCTTTACGCGCTTTACCAGGGAAGTTGGCACGGAGCGCGAGTTTATTTCGCTTTCGCGCTGTCCTACAATATCATGGGGTTGATCGTAAGCTTCATTACCGCAGCCAATCTGGGTTTGCCGCCCATTCACTGGGCCTATATCTTGCTCGCTTTGATTTACATTCCAGCGGTCGTATACGCGTGGCGTCGTCAGGAACGTCAGGTTTAGGTTTAACTGACACGATTCCATGATCTTCATTATTCAAATCCCAGATTCCGAGGAGGCGTAAATGAACCAACATCCCCTTTTGCCGTGGACCAAAGTTGTACTCGGCACATCAGCTGTTGTCCAATTTGTTTTCGGTGCCGCGGCATTACTATCATCGTCACTGTGGAACAGTGTTTTCATGCCCGCACCTCTCGTATTGTCTCAGCCGGTGCTGCTCCTGCAATTCTTTGGCTGGCTCTTCCTCACCAATTGTCTCGGCGCCGTCTACGCGTTACGCCTAAATAATTGGATTGCCGCGCGTATGTATTTGGCAATCGCGGGGCCGTTTGTCGCCGGCTCGGTCATCCTGACGCTGCTGGCAGCGGCCACACCGCCCGGCATTCCCCTGATCCTGTGGATCTACATCCTCCTGGCGCTCCTATATACGCCTCAGGTGGTTTGGGTATGGCGGAAAGAATCGGCTCGTAATGGCTAGCGCACTTCGATAATAAGGCTGGATTGGTTAACTCACGTGTCAGGATTGTGATAATCCTGCTCTTTTTGTTTTTGGGTAAGCCACTCACTTTGGATCAAAGAATAAAATGGAAGGAGATCACAGCGTTATGAAAACTCCATTCCCCATGGGGCTGCGACTCACGTTCTGGCTGTCGGTCATCGGCGGATTAGGGTTTGGCCTCGCCAGCATTGCCGTGCCAGACCTAGTCGCGAAATTATCCGGATTGCCTGGCCAGGACCTGCCAGTCTATCAACAAACCGGTGGTGCGATCTTAGGATTTACTGTTGGCTCCTGGCTCTGTCTCCGCTCGTCGAAATGGGAACAGGTGCGAATCCCAATGACCGCCCTGTTAACCTTTTCAGCGATGAGCGCGCTGGGCGCGTTTTACTACGTCGTACTGAAAGGTGTCGTCACCTCTGCACTCGTCACTGTGCTACTCTATTCGATCCTTTTGAGTGTGGGACTGGGATATTATCTTTTGAAATTCCGAAACACCAAGGAAGGTTGATCTGATGAACGCAAAAACTGTCGCGATGATCTTGCGTGTGGACGCGGTCTTCAACTTTACCGTTGGCTTGATCTGTTATTTCTTCTACAAGCCGCTGATCGCAGCCATCTTGTTCCCAGATACAGATAAACCTCTTTATGCCAGTGTGATGGGCGCGGGTATTATGGGCTTGTCCATCGTCGCGTGGCTGGCGGCGAATCGCCCAGAGACTGCACGCGAGTTTATTGGAGCAGTGATCGTATCGCGTTTGCTCGTCGCACCGGTGATTTTGTACTGGCTTCTCATCCGCGGAATTGATTTGCCACCTGTCTGGCTTGGATTGCTGGCGGTCGCAGCACAGGTCGTGTTGATTTCGGGCGAGGCCCTTTATCTTTACACTACGCGCGGTAAGAAGTAGATATCTAATGTGGGTGCGATGACAACCATATCCGCGGCACAATCAGTTTTCGAGCGCGACCGGAAGCGCGGATTTGCCGCGCTAAACGAAATCTTCCGTGCGGGGTCGCCGCCGAATCCACCCCTCAATGGAGAGTATACAGGAAAACTTGTCGCGCTGGATGTGGCACCGGGATTGAATCAATTCATTGAGATGATCACTTCCCGGTGGCTGCCATGGAAAGGAAAATTTTTCGACGCGGCCCACGCCAGCGGCGATAACATCTTCACCCGCGATTCGTTATTGCTCGCACACATCTGGTGGCCGCTTTATCGCGGTTACAAGGATGAAAGCATGGAGAGGTATAGGGCATTTGCTTTTCGAACCTACCTTGCACCGGGTCTCACAGATCCTGACCGCGAGATATTGAAATTGGATTACAACCTTGAAGGCAATCCGAGTCTTTCGGTTCGTCGCGTGCTGGACGAACTTGTTCAGGTAGAACCTCGTTTATATCTAGGAAAAGCACACCTCAGATGGTGGTGGAGCAAGTGGCAACTGGTCGCCTATTTCTCACTTGCAAAAAATGGGGGATAAGCTGAGAAAACAGCTGCTATTCTATAGCTTCATGCTGATTTCCTTTGGGATTGCGCTCTCGGCGATTCTCTATTTTGGCGCGGGACTGCATCCGAATCAAGGAAGCATGGTATCGACCGGAGGTTCTTCTAATGAACCAGCCGGAAATCTGTATTCAGTCCTTCAACAACCATTGTCCCTCTTGCTAATCCAGATTATTGTGATCGTCCTCAGTGCAAGGACGATTGGGTTCCTCTTCCAGAAGATCAACCAGCCAGCGGTTGTTGGAGAGATGGTCGCTGGCATCCTGCTTGGCCCATCCTTGCTTGGAGTTCTATCGCCTCAAATAGAAGCCTTTCTTTTTCCAGTAAAGGCGATGGGCATCTTACAAATGTTGAGCCAAGTCGGGATCATTCTGTTCATGTTCGCGGTCGGAGTCGAACTGGATCTAAAACCTCTGCGCCGGCAGACTCACGCTGTGGTCATGATCAGTCACGCTGGCATACTCGTTCCGTTTCTACTGGGTACAGCGCTTTCGCTCTTCCTGTTTTCTTATTTGCCAGAATCAAATATTCCTTTCAATGCGTTTGCCCTCTTTATGGGTATCGCAATGAGCATCACTGCCTTCCCGGTTCTAGCCCGAATCATCGATGAGCGCGGCCTGTCTAAATCCCCTCTCGGCACTACCGCCATAGCATGCGCAGCAGTGGACGATGTCTCAGCCTGGTGCATCCTGGCGATTGTAATTGCCGTTGCCAAATCTCAAGGTCTGAGCAGCGCGTTGTTGACGATTTTGCTTGCTGTGGTTTTTGTCCTGGCCATGGTTTTCCTGATTAAACCACGAGCTGATCGTCTTCTTGGTACTGTGAAAAATTCTGAAGTACCCAAAGGTGTCATGGTAAACGTTTTCATTTTTGTATTCGCCTCGGCATTATTCACCGAGGCCATCGGTATTCATGCGCTCTTTGGTGCATTCTTAGCTGGAATCGTCATGCAAAATGATTCAGTTTTACGCCATCACATTAAACAAAGCATTGAGGTTTTTACCTCCGCATTTCTATTACCCTTATTCTTCGCTTATACAGGTTTACGCACACAGCTGGGTCTGATTACAACCTGGCAAAGCTGGTTGATCTGCATCGGGATTATTTTGGTCGCGATCACAGGGAAGCTGGGCGGCAGTACCTTCGCGGCACGCTGGACAGGTATGAGTTGGCACGATGCGCTCTCCATTGGCACTCTGATGAATACGCGCGGCTTGATGGAGTTAATCGCGTTGAATATTGGCTACGACTTGGGAATTCTCCCGCCTCAAATATTTACAATGATGGTCCTCATGGCTATTTCAACGACTTTTATGACGGGGCCGCTTCTCTCAATTCTTGGATCCTTGAAACAAAGAGTCCCGGTTCAGCCAATTAAAGAAGAAAAATTACTTACTGACCTCTAAATGTTGGGCTGAACTTACTGACTTCCTCCAAGACATAATTCACAGCCTGATCATTATCCCCCTGTTGGTGATGATGAAAATCCCCCCCGTCAAAATAAATGAAGAATACCCGTGAATAAGCAAGCTAATAACTTATTAGCAGACAATTGCTCCTAACTTGAAATGCCTGCTGATATGGAAAACCATGTAGAATGGAATCTGACAGGCATCAGCTTCCTCAAAAACAATGTGTTCTATCATGGAGGTGTCTTATGAATAACCGATCCTGGTTCAAGAGCTACGACAAAGGCGTGCCCTATACATTAGCGCCGTATCCCGAGCGCACATTGGTAGATGTAATCTCTGAATCCGCCAGCCAGCGCCCGAAACATCCAGCTTTACTATTTCAAGGAAGCACGATCACATACAGTGAATTGGAACGCTTGAGCACTGCTTTTGCTAACGCGCTCATTGGACTTGGCATGAAGCCAGGCGATCGCGTAGCTCTATTGCTGCCTAACACACCACAACTTATTCTCTCCATCTTTGGGACGTGGAAGGCTGGTGGTATTGTTGTGCCTTTGAATCCACTCTACACGGAGCGGGAACTTGAACATGCCCTCCTCGACTGCGGAGCGGAGACAGTGGTGGTGCTTACGCTTTTTTACAAGAAAGTCAAAGCGATCCAGCCACACACTGCAGTTCGCAACGTCATCGCAGTTAATATCAAAGAATTCCTTCCGCCGCTCAAGCGGATATTGTTCACCCTGCTGAAAGAAAAGAAGGATGGTCATCGTATCACACTACAAGCCGAGGATTCCTGGCTGGCAGACTTGCTGCACAAAAAAACAGATAAACCAAAACCATCTCATCAGGTAAAGCCCAAAGACCCGGCGATCCTGCTTTTCTCCGGCGGTACAACCGGCACACCCAAGGCCGTACTGGGCACGCATCATGCCTTGTTTATGGCCGGAATGCAAATCCGCACCTGGCTCAAGAACATGCTGATGGATTGGGATGACATTATCATGCTCAATATGCCACTCTTTCACGCCTATGGTCTGGTAGGCGTGCTTGCTACAGGACTGGTGGGTCACAACACGCTCGCTGTCGTACCCAACCCGCGTGACCTGGATGATCTACTGGCGACAATCCAAAAAGTGAGACCAGCCTTTTTGCCAGGAGTGCCCACCCTCTTCAATGCTTTGCTGAATCATCCCAAAGTCAAATCAGGCCACGCAGACCTGACTTCACTAAAACTATGCATCTCTGGCGCTTCCTCCCTTCTGGCAGAAACCAAGCAACGCTTCGAGAGCGTCACTGGCGGACGCATTATTGAAGCATACGCTATGACCGAATCAATGCTGGGTGCAACGGTATCTCCTGTTTTAGGTGTGTATAAACCAGGCTCCATTGGAATCCCCTTGCCGGATGTTGAAGTCCGCATCACCGACGTGGATACCGGTCAAGGCGATCTTGAGCCAGGAAAGATAGGCGAGATCTTATTGCGCGCGCCGCAGATCATGCAAGGCTACTGGAATAAACCTGACGAAACCGCCATTATGCTGCGAGAAGGCTGGCTCTACACTGGAGATATCGGTTATCAAGACGAAGACGGTTACGTATTCATTGTAGACCGTAAGAAGGATCTCATCAAACCGGGTGGATTCCAGGTTTGGCCGCGCGACGTGGAAGAGGTGATTGCTACGCATCCGGCAGTGGCGGAGGTCTGTGTTGCTGGTATTCCTGATGTTCACTCCGTGGAAGCGGTCAAGGCCTGGGTTGTGCTGTACCCGGGACAGCAAATCAGTGAAGCGGACCTGCGAGCTTTCTGCCGCGAAAATCTGGCAGCCTATAAAGTGCCGAAGACCGTAGAATTCCGCGATAGCCTGCCCAAGTCAAACGTTGGTAAGATCCTGAGACGCGAACTTGTGGCGAAACATAAATGAAGAAGCGATCACTTAACACTATTCAATTTCCGATAATAACTATCCAGCCAGGAATTCGACCATCCCCACAGAGTTGCATCTATCACAATGCGTTTCACTTCCTCACGCGTGATCTTCGCCTCACTATCAAAGACCTGGGCGTTGCGTCGGCTGATCGCCAGCGTCCGGATGGCGAACATCAGCGGGAAAATGCAAGCCAGCCGGATGCGATGTTGCCACGGTGGCAGGGACTTAACACATGCGAGCGCGGCATGCAAGTGTCGTTCCGCTTTATCGGCGAGCATATCCAAAACCTTGATTGCTTCGGCGCGATTCTCAGGCTGGAAAAGCTCGTGCGCGGTTAAATTTACCGTCGCGAGGAATTTCTTCGGCACGAAGACCCAGCCGCGTTCGTAATCCTTGCGCAGGCCGCGAATCACATTCACAGTTTGCAAGGCCAGCCCAAATTCACGCGAGAGCGGGAGCAGTTTATCCTTTTTGTTGCGTATGGCGGTGGAGTACCAGGCAAAGAGATGCGTGAGTAAATATCCCACCCGCCCTGCCACCTCGAACATATAATCATCCATATCCGCTTCATCCATGACCTGTGGGCCGCGCTCGACCCAGCGTGCCATCCCATTTGTGGTTTTGATAACGTGGTGTACGATGATCTCCTGTACTTCTGTTGGAAGAGAGGAAAGCCGTAATAAAATATCCTTGGCGTGTTGCGCGACGACAGCATCGGGGTTCGATGTGTCGATGTTTTGGATCTGGCTGATCAGTTCTTCAACCTTTGCATTACCCTGCAAAATCTCCGCCCACAGATTTAGTAACATAATCTTATTCTGCGCGGGCATATCTTCGTTATCTTCCAGATAATCTGATACACGTAAAAGCAAATATGCAACTGTCCCTGCGTCACATAATATGCCCGGCAGTTGTTCGATACCAATTGCAAACGTTCGGCTGGCGGTTCTTAATAAATCTCTCAAAGATATCATACTGCCTCAATAAAGGTTTACCAGAAAATGCCCTGTATTACAAGGTAGTTAAACCTTCGGGCTTACGATAGACGAGATTCTTCCACCGATGAGACGATTCCGAATCTCTGTATGCGCGACGCAAATCTGCGCTGTTCATGCTGATCGCAGTAGTGCGGACTCCCAACCCGGTTCAAATTATAGAGATCATTCATATTATGGGAGCATCTAAAGTCTCCAGCCTTTTCTTTAGTATATAATGGGGCCCGCACTATGATCTTACATCTTGGTTTATTCAGGCGCTCTGGTGGGGCCTGACTCTTTACAGAGCGTGGCACACACTATGTAATGTATTGCGCGGGGAATACCAGTTCCGTCATGTCAGTCAGCGCTTGGGCTAACGATTCTTTTTACTTTCGTTCTTAGCAAGAAGGGCACTCCAATTTCTAATAGCTCAGTTCAATTTACACTGTTCTTTCGTTAAACAAAGATAAAGATTTCAGTCATTTTTATCTGTATTAATGCTATACTAATATTGCCTTAATGATTGCCTCCGATTTGTTAATGGAACGGTGACAGTTAGATAAAGAAAAGGAACTGGATATGCGTAGATTCTTTCGATTAATCCTGGTGTTGACCGTTGTGCCGGCCCTTTCAGCTTGCAATTTGTTTTCATCTAATCCGTCACTATCAGGAGACACCTCAGTCGTAAGACTGACCGTCCAAGTTCAAAACGCTTCGGAAACTTTTAATACGCCCGGCCAGGTCATTAAGTATAGCTATACAGTTACGAATACTGGAAATTCGCGTCTGGCAGGACCTGTCATTGTGACAGATCCTCAGAGACAGGTCACTTGCCCGGAAGTTAAAACTGTTGGCAATCTGGATGACTATCTCGACTTCAATGAAAGCATCACCTGTACCGGAACCTACGCCATTACGCAGGGCGATCTCACTACCGGGTCTGTGACGAACATCGCCACAGCCAACGTGGGCGGGGTTAACTCGAATCCATCTGGTGTCACCGTAACTTTGAACGCAGCCCCAAGCAGTGTATTGAAGCTGACGAAAACGGCCAATCCAACAACTTATACTCAGATCGGCCAAACGATCATCTATACATATGTAATTACAAATTCCGGGGCTGCACCCTTGGGCCCAAGCCAGTTCACAATTACTGACAACCGCCTGGGGAACCCATTCAACTGTGGCGCGGCAGCAACTACTCTCACTACAAATGCGACCGTCACGTGCACGGCTAACTATGTCATCACCCAGGCGGATATGAGTGTGGCTACTCTGACCAACAGCGCGACCGCCTCAGGTGGTGGTGCGCCAGCTTCTCAGGCTGCAAGCGCCACGGTCACCAACCTCACTGTCACGCCAGCCATTCCAGCTACTCCATCCACGCCATCTTCTCCTGCAAATCTCCCGCCTGGCACGACGATCCAACATAGGGTCAGGCGAGGCGAGTGGCTGTTGCAGATCGCACGTTGTTATGGAGCGAGCTACAAGGAGGTGCGTGACGCCAACCCACAGATCGATGATCCAGACTTCATTCTGCCAGACACAACGGTAACGGTGCCGCGCATTGGCAGCGTCGGCAGGATTTATGGGCCAGAATGTGTCACTGCATATCCGGTCCAGAGTGGTGACACATGGCAATCGATCGCGCAAAAATACAATGCAGATGTCGTTATTTTACAGACTCGTAACCCCGGCCCGTTATCGGTCGGTCGCGTGGTATACGTTCCCAACAATTCTGCAGGTGGTTCCACTGCCCCGCTTCCGGCACAGCCGATCCGCCTCACTATTCCTGCGGGCTCCACCTCGGTTACACAACCTGGTACTCTGGCTCCCCTGGGCATTGTCCGCTACGTTATAAATGCCACTCAAGGTCAGATCATGACCGTCACGCTCACGGCGCCTGCCAATTCAGTCGCGGTGGCTGTTTATAGTCCTGCTGGAGCGATAATCAAACCTGGGGATTCTACCTATACATGGAGTGGAACCATTCCGCAGACTGGAGATTACCGTATTGATATTGCCAGCGCCTCAAGTAGCTCGGATGTTGTCTACACCCTGGTAGTAAGCCTTACCGCAGCTCCACCCACACCCACATTTACACCCCCAGTTACATCAAACCTGCAGCAAGTGGCCGATATCAGCAGCGGACCAGGCCACTCACGACCTGCTTTTCTGGCTGAGTATAACGGTGTACTGTATTTCCAGGCTGATGGTGGTGACGGCGCGGGAAATGAACTATGGAAGTATGATGGCACAACTGCCAGCCGTGTGGCCGATATTAATAACGGTGCGAATGGTTCTAATCCTGCTTATCTGACCGTATACAATGGTGCATTGTATTTCGGAGCTTTGAGCAGCGACGGCGCAGGGAATGAACTTTGGAAATACGATGGTACCGCCGCCACTCGCGTGGCTGACCTTTGGGCCGGACCAGAGAGTTCAAACCCTGCCTCCCTCATTGTGTTTAACGGCGCACTGTACTTCACCGCCAATGGCAACGATGGTGCAGGCCAGGAATTATGGAAGTACGACGGAACCAGCACGACCCGCGCAGCCGATATACAGGCCGGAGCCGGCAGTTCAGCACCGGCATTTCCGGCAGTGTTTAACGGCGCGTTATACTTCCAAGCGGATGGTGGAGACGGTGCAGGCCATGAGTTGTGGAAATATGATGGGACTACTGCTGCTCGGGTGGCTGATATCTGGAGCGGGACAGGCAATTCAAATCCCTCCTACATGGCCGTGTTTAACAACGCGTTGTACTTTGGTGCCAATGGCAATGATGGCGCCGGCTATGAATTGTGGAAATATGATGGGACCACTGCTACCCGCGTGACTGATATTTGGAGCGGGACAGGCGATTCAAATCCTGCTTATCTGACGGTGTACAATGGCGCCCTATATTTTAGCGCCAATGGTAACGACGGTGGCATAAAACTATGGAAGTACGACGGTACAAATGCCGCCCGCGTCCCAGAG